>Ga0180433_10000173_pt1 | contig 109874 bp, 208 predicted proteins | sample SS_ome_8_FD_132980 | JGI IMG/M metagenome (GOLD analysis project Ga0180433, IMG submission 132980) | Hypersaline lake sediment archaeal communities from the Salton Sea, California, USA - SS_1_D_1 metaG | ecosystem: Environmental > Aquatic > Non-marine Saline and Alkaline > Hypersaline >... | reverse complement strand
TGTATGAGATAAATGAATGGAAAACTGATGGAACTCTTGAAAAGCATTTGGATACGGAAGAACCATCACCTGTACATATTGATTTAAAGGGGACTAAAGTATGTACTCGATTTGAAGATTATTTTGATAACAGTACATACAGAGGTGAATTTTATCTTATCACTAAAAATAATAAACCGTATATTTTAATAAGTAAAAATAACAATGAGATAAAATATACTGATAACAATAAAAACATTCAATTGGAAAACGAAGATAAAAATGTTATTAAATTGCTGATTTCTAAAAATTTAATTAGTTTAGAGTATGCAATAAGGATAAAGGACAAAGAAGTAATTAGAATGATATTAGATGCTGGTGCTAAACCTAATGAGTATAGTTTAGAGCATGCAATAGACACAGAAAACAAAGAAGTAATTAAAATGATATTAGATGCTGGTGCTAAACCTAATGAGTATAGTTTAAATAATGCATTAGAAATAAAGGACAAAGAAGTAATTAAATGGATATTAGATGCTGGCGCTAAACCTAATGAAAATAGTTTAAATTATGCAATAAGGACAAAGGACAAAGAAGTAATTAAATGGATATTAGATGCTGGTGCTAAAGCTAATATAAATAGTTTAAATTATGCAATAAAAACAAAAGACAAAGAAGTAATTAAATGGATATTAGATGCTGGTGCCAAACCTACTTATAATAGTTTAAATTATGCAATAAAGACAAAAGACAAAGACATAGTTAGAATGGTATTAAATACAGATGCTAAACCTGATGGGTATAATTTAAATGAAGCAATAGACAGAGGAAACAAAGAAATAATTAAAATGATATTAGATGCTGGTACTAAACCTAGTGAAAATAATTTAAATAAAGCAATAGAAACAGAAGACAAAGAAATAATAGACATGATAAAAGCAGCAATGGGCAAACAAGAATCAACAAAAGCATTTGATTCTACAACACAAGCTATTCAACACTTATCTGATTTGACAGGTAAGCGTATATTTATTGCTAGAAAAATCCCATACAGCAAAATACAAAAAGTATTTGGTCCTATGTATGAAGCAGAATTAAGTAAGGGCAATAATCTTGTAGAAGCAATAGCAGCAATTGATCCAACAGTAAAAGTAACAGAACATGGAGAAGAAAAAGCACTGGATGGTTCGTATATAATTGTTGTAGCAAATTGGCTTAAGAACAAAATTATAGATCCAGAAAAAGATAAAGAAGAAGCAAAAGAGTTATTATCTAAATATCATAAATGGAAGCAACAAAAAGTGCCAGAAATTGTAGAAGAGGAACAAAAGATATTCGACAAGCTTAAAAAAGAAGGACCAAAGTTTTTAGAAGACATTTTTGATGAAGTAGAAGAAAAAAGACCAGATCCAGCTGATTTCTTTAGTCATATGAAAAATAGTCAAATTGCACAGGAAGGAGCATTTAGGGTATATCGGATAGATGATTACGATGAAGCACAAGAGATTATGTGTGGTGGAGAAGATGATAGATGGTGCTGGATACAAGAAGAATATTGGGAAAAATATAATACCCCATTTTTTGTTTTTACTAAAGGTAATAAATACTATGCTCTCTTAAGTCCAGAAGGAGCTAGAACAGAAGAAGAAATTGATTTTGACGAATGGGTTGAAATATATGGTGGCGAATATACAGATTCAATTATAGATCATTTAATAGAAGAATATGAGCCTGACCAAGACGATATTGAATATGAACTTGAAACATATTATGACAGAGAAACAGATAAAGAAAAATATCCTGAGTTTGCAGATTGGGAAGATGAAGATGAAGCAAAAGAAAAGAGAGACGAAATAGAAGAAGAAATGGTAAGAAACTATGAACCAAGCCACTCAGATATAGAAGATCAATTAAGATTTTATTACGAGCAAGAAGATCCTGAATATTTAAGACGAGAAGAAATGGCTGGTATAGAATTTAATAATGCAGGAAATACCCCTCTCAAAACATACGAACTTAAAGAATTAATTCCCGTTATGCAAAAAGCATTCTCTGGTTCTGGTTTATATGCAGAGATTCGCTATGCTGTAAATCAATTATTAAGAATGCACAAATTGCCAATATTAGAAAATCAAAATTAGAATTTAATCTTCTTAATTTGTTTATCTAAAAGTGATCTTCTACGGCCAAATCCCACTTGTCTTTCTTCATATCCTTTTTCGCTATCCAGTTCTTTTTCCATCATTTCTCTAAGAGTTGCTAAAGCCTCCTCAAACGGATCCCCCAAAATAACACTAGCAACAAACAATTCTTTAAGATGAGCAAACGACATCTTATCCGTTGCTTCTACCCATTTATCAATATCCCAACTGCCTTTCTTTTCTTTTGAAAATAAATGCTCAAAGAATATCCTTCTGGATGACTCATTCGGATAGCCTATTTCAAAACGCTTATCAAATCTACTTGGCCTATTGATTAATCTTTGAGGCAATCTTTCTGGATAGTTAGTGGTAGCAACGAACACAGACTTATCTACCCTATCTACACCATCCAAAATATTTAAAACATCACTTTCGCAATACTCTGCAATAATAGCATCGATATCTTCCATTAACACAACAATAGGTGTATTTGGTTGAATTTCTCTTATTGCTTTTAACATAGTAGAAGTCCACATAGGTGCAGTAAACTTCAAAACAATTCCGCCCCTTTTGATTACATCTTCAGAAATAAGTTGAACCAAACAACTTTTTCCTCCACCTTGCTTACCGTATAAAAGCAATCCTCTTTTGTGTATCAGGCCGTACTTTTCAAATACATCTCCTCGATCCCAAAAAGTTGTGATTTCGTCAATTACTCTATCAAAAACCGAATCTGGGAAACGAATAAGTTCATCTGTTTTAACTGGAAATAACTGAAGTCCTAGAGATCCACGAACTTTTATTGTTTCATAGAATCCTGGTGTCAGTTTTTTATGTGTTTTACTACATGGGAAAAACGTTACTCCGTTATCTGAACTCCATTGAATATAGCGTATTTTCATTTTATTAATTTTATTTGGTTCTACTAAAATATTTTCATCTTCTTCGTCCTCATCCTCATCCTCATCTTCATCTTCTTCATAATCATCTTCTTCATTCATTTCAATTGTTACAGTCATTTTTTCTATGTCTTCTTCTATTTCTTTTAAATCAACAGGATCAAATTCATTCTTTTCAGGATTTTCATTATTGTCCATTTATTTGCTCCTTTTGTTGAATAAGTTCTTCAATAGCTCTTTTGATTTCTGGCCATGCTTCTGGAGTTAAAAATATATTTGTTCCGGAACAACTCAACAATATGCCATTTTTCATAGCATCGTGTTCAAACTTTTGCTCAGTGCTGATTTCATAATCTCTATTGTTTTCGTAGTCTCTAACTGAAATGCTATATCTCTCGGCAAAATTCATGTTAAACAATCCCTTTTCCAGGTCAACATTAATCTATTATAGCGTCCCATTTTTCATTTGCATTGAGGAAATACAAAAATTCCTAAAACTAATGGCAAACTCAACTACTTTCGTAATCTAATTTTAAGACAAAACTATATGTTCAACTTAATCTGCAGAAAAGAAAACAAAGGATATAGAAAATTTCCTTCAACTTTGATCGGAAACTCCAAAAGAAAATCATGCAGAAGTAGTTGACAAAAGTGGATTCAACGTTACAATAGTTCGCTTCACATAAGGCTAGCATTGACAAGAAGAAGTTGATTTTATAGTTCTTGGTTTATCAAAGGTTTATGATTTGGAGTATAGAATGCTGGTCAAAAACATTTTCATTTTGGTGAGTTTTTTGTTCTTGACATACTGGATTCTAGGTGATAAAGTCCCCCTTGTTGCGAAAAGGATCGTTTGAGTCAACCTGTTTTTCTGTAATTTTTGAGTTTTGTGAATCTTAACATTATGAATACACTGATTGAGGAAATATGCTGAACAAAATAAACACAACAAGGTCAGCTTACGTTCTACATCATTGCTTTAATACGGGCGTTTCTAATCACTTAGACTTTCCTTAGATCTACATACCCATCTCAGCAGATTAACCCGATCTGCTGTTTTCTCTCCTGGGAGTCTTGTTTGTATAGCAAGACTCCCATTTCATTTTCCAAGTAATTTTCACATTCTCCAAAAAACAGCTTGACTTTGGTAATTTGAAATAGTAGAAATAGAGTGCTTGATGTTGAAGCTCGCTTTCGTTCCGTCTTTGAAATGAAAGGAGACCCCACCAAAAATCAAGAAAAGCCAAAGCAAATATCTGATCGTGTTCGGCGTTGGGTCAGATAGTGAATTCAAAAAGAAAAATGGGGACAATGCCGAGAAGCAGCAAAGTGGGGAGAAAACAGCGGAGAGGGTTTAAGGTCTAATTCCTTCCGATCTAAACTCTCTTGTTGTTAAAACTATCTCAGTATAGCCTTTTGTTTTAATTGCAAAAGGCTATCTGGGAGTTTGACTTACCGCTCGGTCGTCTGTCTTTTTATATAGAGAAGGCAGGTCGGGTCAGAGGTAGGGGTGAAGTGTGCCACCCTCTTCTTAGGAAAGAACAAGCACACAAAAAAACAAGACAGGCGACCGAGTTTTTTATTCTTAGCGGTTGAGGAGAGTCTGGGATGAGGGAGGAACAGCGTGTCAAAACATACATTCAAAAAGGGCAAAAGATTCAAGTCCCAAGATTTAAATGTTATAGGTGTAAAACAATTCTTAAAGTTCAGCAAAAAACGTCTAGAACTTATTCAAAAAGCTTTAAAAGAATTGGAAGAATCAAAAGATAAAGATAAGTTTATATCTTATTAGCAAAAGGAGAGAAAAATGGCCGTATGTGAACAATGTGGTTGTCGGTATGGATTGCTTGGTTTAAATCGTAGAGCATGGTTTCAAGAATGTCCTGAATGTGCCGCAGAAAGACGAGCAGCACGAAGAGAGGCTAAAGAAGAGGCCAAAGAAAACAAAAAAGTTTATTACGGAGGTGGCAGTCATTACGGTGGAAGTGGCGGCAATTCTTATTAAAAAATAACAGGCAGAGGACAGGCAAGAAGTCTTACAAATAACTTCTTTAAGACCTGTCCTCTGTCTGGGTGAGGGGTAAAACATTAAGAAGCAGCAATTTCCTTTTGTAATTCTTGGAATTGTTGACAAAGCTTCTCCATCTTCCTAACTAATCTAGTAGGAATTTGCGAGCTTGTTGTCTTTGTTTTGCTTTTTGATTTACGACCGGGTTTGTTAGCAAGGGTTCCATCTTTCTTTAACAGTCTACCTTGCTTGTCTCTCTTCATTTTAAACCCAGCTTTTCTTCCGGGCTTTTTCTTTTGAGTAGCCTTTTTGGGTCCACGTTTAGAAGCCTTTTTCTTAGTAGCTTTTTTCTTAGCTGCCTTATTCTTTGTTCCTGGCTTGCGACCACGCTTCTTTGCAGGAGTTCCATCTTTCTTTAAACGAATTTTTGGCTCTTCTTGTGTTTCTGTTTCTTCAATAACGACTTCTTCTTCGGTCTTCATAATCTTTTCCTTTCATTTCCCCTCATACTTTATTTTACTTCTTGCTACTTTTTGCTTCTAAAACATATTGTCGGTAATTAAGTCTCGTCCTTCATTAATTTCTCCTTTTTATAAGTAACATTGACTAAATATTCGACCTTACTTTATGCATAGACAAATATAGAGTCTAAAATTTTAAAAGCAAATAAAATCTTCATACTTTTTAATCTTTTCGGTGAGCGTTGTATTTATAGGTTCTCAATTTCTTCTAGTGCTTTTATAAAATTCTTGAGATGTGAAATTTGTGTAAAATACTTGATATCATTAGCTTTATTTGAATTATTTTTAATAGAATCACAGAGATATTCGAGGGTTTGATTCGTCACGTTTTTAATATCTTTGACAATAGAAACTAGTTGCAAAATTGGATTATTTTCGTCTTCGTTTTTTTGTTTTTTATCTTTATCTTCAGGAACAGGCTCTTTTTTATAAAGTTCTTGCTGAAAGAATTCATTGATTTTTTGTTGTTTATCTTTCGCTTTTTCTATTGCTTTTTTATGACGTTCTGGAACTTCTAAGTTATTTATGCTTTTAGAAGGAGTAGAATCCAATTTAAAGTTCTTAAGACCTTTTCCTCTATATGAACGCAATGAATTTTGACAACGCCCACAAGGAGGCGTTTCTCCCCATTCTTTTTTGTTTTCTCCTACTTGTTTGTAGTTCATATTTGCTAAAGGATATCCGCATAAAGTTTGACTATCACTTACTTCTGGAATGACAATATGAACTCTATTCTTTTTAGGATTGTTTTCTCCTTGACTCATATGATACTGTTTTGTCAATGTTTTCATTTTTCTTTCTCCTTTATTGTCGGTACGTATCTGGTGGTTTTGAACGAAAGGCTTTTAAATTTTTAACAGCATCTAAAAGATCCTGTTCAACTTTTCCGTGACAAGTTCCCAATCTTCTTAAATAATCCGCCATTGCTTCTGCTGCTCTAATTACATACTCTTCCTCATTTGATTGCTTAGTGGTTATAATTTGTGGTTGTTTTCCCGAATTCAATCCTTCTCTGTATGCCATTCTTAAGGCTAAGGCTAATGGTTTAGGAAGTTTTATAATCTGAGCATCCATCGCACCATTTATAAATACTCTGATCTGACCTGACTTAATATCGTCCAAACTAATAGAGCAAGTTTGAGTATCTTCAGCAAATAATACATCTCGCTTAGATTTATCTGGTTGTGTTTGTCTCTGCAGCTGTTCTAATATTTGCCTTTGTAGTTCTAACTGTTGTTGTTCTGGCGTTTTCTGTATTGGTTGTGGATTTTGCGTTGGTTGAGTGGGGACAATAGGAGTCTGTTGCTCCAAAGATACCTCTTCGGAGCGCTTCTTTTTGCGACTTCGAATCAACCGTTTATTGTTATCTGACATTTCCTAATTCTAATGCATATTGTTAATTCTTCGCCTTTAAGTCTAAGTCCTTGAAAACAAATTTCTTTCTTGGCTCAGAATCTTTCCCCATCAAATCATTTACTACTTGTGCCGCCTGTTCAGCATCCTCCAAACTGATCGTAATAAGACTTCTAGTTTCCGGATTAAGTACTGTTTCTGCTAATTGGTCTGGGTTCATTTCTCCCAGACCTTTAAACCGATTGATTTCTAACTTTTCCCCTTTGTATTTTCTTCGGTATTCGTCTAATTCTTCATCGTTCTTCAGATAAGTATATTCATTTTTTCGTTTAACTCTATAAAGAGGAGGTTGAGCAATTTTAACATGACCTCTTTCGATCAAGGTTCTCATGTAATTATAAAAGAAAGACATCATTAGACAATTAATATGCGCTCCATCAACATCACCGTCAGCCAAAAGAATAATGTTGTGAAACCTTAAATCGTCGGCATCTGGCACATTTCCATTATCAGTAGGAGTAACATTCAGAGCCGAGATAAGAGAACGAATTTCTTTGTTCTCCATTGTTTTACTGACAGATGCCTTTTCAGCGTTAATTACTTTGCCTCGTAAGGGAAGAATAGCCTGGAATTTATTGTTTCTTCCTTGTTTTGCAGAACCACCTGCAGAATTATGTACAACAAACCCACCATCTAACAAAAAGGAATGATCTTCTTCAACATCAATGTCATAAAGTTCTTCATCGTCTTCATAGAATTCTATTTTATCAATATGACAAAACGAGTAATTAGCTAGAATAACCTTATTCAAAACAATTTCTCCTTTATAAAAATAAACTATAAAAAATAAACGCCCCTAATTAAAATTCCTTCTTTTAATTTGCATAGCAATTTCTGAAAACGCGCTAATATTCTTTCTTTGTTTTTATTCCAATCGTTTTCCCAAACTATAAATATAGAATTTACTTTTGGCAAAATGTCATTTAATCGTATTCTATCTTCTTTCCATATGTGTTTTGCTTTTTTATTTCTTGGGTTTTTATCTTCTGAACAATATAGAGCCGGATTCATATGCCATCGATCCCCATAAAACTCAAAAACTATATTTAGTCTTTTGCAAAATCCATCAACAGGATGAGTTGACTTTTCACATCTAATTTTCTTTTCGCTACTATTACCTCCATGTCTTATTTTAATCTTGCAATTCTCAGCTATATAATTCAAACAATCTATAGACATTTGAGATACGAAATTTTTAAGCGTTTTATCTAAAAAATCTTCATATTTTTGGTTGCCCTTTCTTTTTCCATATTTTTGAATCATCTTTTCTCTTGTAATTGCTTTTGATTGATTATTTTCTTTCCATTTCTTTTTCCCAATTATTTTACCATATTTGTCAATAAAATATTGCTCACTTGCTATATACTTTCTCTGTTCTGAATATTCTTGATATTTCCGCGCCCCTTCTCTTTTTCCATATCTTTCTTGAAATTTCTCTAAAGAAACATTTGATTGAAAGTTTAAATAATCTTCCTCTGTTTCAAAGTATTCTCTATGAAATGGCGATTTTTCTTTAACAAATTCCTCAGCTTCTTTTTTGCTCATTTTGTATGTTTTTTTAGTAGCGTAATACGATCTAGGATTATATTCCTTCCTTTTAGATTTACATTTATCGTTATCACACAAGTATTTTTGTAAATATTTCAATTTTATTTTTTTATTCTCGTAAACAACTTCTGGAACAGCTTTTCTATGACACCATCCACATTTTTCGTATTTAAAGTTCTTATGACAATATCGTTTAACATAATCAACCGCTTTCAAATTATGCATTCTAGCAATATGTATGGCAAACGATTTTGTTCTACATTTACCTTTATTAAGTTTAAATTTTCTTCCACAAATTTTACAGGTAATCATTTCCATATCTCCTCTCTTTACGAAACGACAAGTTCATAAAAAGAAAAGATATAAAATAATTATAACATCCTATCTCCCTCTGCTAGAATAAATGACTAAAATATCGTCTTAACTATTAAATCATCTTCTTTTAAATCTTTAGCTTTAATCCATTCTGCAACATCATCATTACATCGCATAACAAGCCACAAGTGATCTTCAGAACAAATGAATGTTTTTCCCTGAATTGTTATTTTGCATTTCTTCTTTTTAATTTTAGGTTTTCTTTTAATTGCCTTTTTATAACGATGATTTGCTGTATAAACCAAATCACCTGTTTTAATTTCAGATATTTTCTTTACACCATCTTTAACAATAACCAACGTATCTTTATGAAAACAGTCGCCTTCGACCAAAAATAGCTCACATTCCTCTGGATTCTTAGATTCGCAGTCAGCCAGCTTTCCTTTGATGGTAAAATGTTCCAGAGATCCCTTCTTTCTAACAAGCTCTTTGGCTTTTCTTGCGTTTTCCCTAGCAATGACAGCTTGAAGAATTTTTTCTGCTATAATCTTGCCCTGTTTCTTATATTTGCGTTCGAAAAGCTTATTAAAATTTTCGATAAAGTGTTCTTCTAATGGAATTCTAATTTCTGGATTTCCAAGTTTTGTTTTAGTCTGCCCTTCAAATTCTGGCTGTACTAAACGAATAGAAATGACAGCATGCAATCCTTCTTGAATATCTGACTTTCTTACCTTACCGCCGAAATCCTTGGTGATCTTTTCTCTTTCTCCAATATTGATAATTACCTTTAAAAGAGCATTAAGAAAAGCATTAAGGTGAACTCCTCCCTCATGCGTACAAATATTGTTAGCAAAAGATACAACATGCTCATCATAATCCTTTTCATATGTAAATACCACTTCCGCACTACAACCAAGATCTTTTAAATCAAATTGTATAGGAATTTTGTCAATAATTGGTTCTTTATCTTTCATATAATAATCAATATAATCATTTAAACCATTATCAAATTTAAAAGATATGTCATCCTCGCCAAAACCCTGAATTTGAATTTCTAAGCCAGGAACAAGAAAACACACCTCTCTCGCTCGTCTTTTAATTTTGTCAATTTCCCATTCAATATTGATATGTTTAAAAATTTGTTTATCTGGCTTGAAACGGACAAATGTACCTGTTTTCCCAATCCATTCAACTCTACATCTTTTGACTGGCTTCACTTTATCCTTTTTAATTCCTCTTTCATATTCTTGGTGCCAAACTTTTCCTTCGCGCTTTACATAAACCTCTAAATGTTCAGAAACAGCGTTAGTTACTGAACTGCCGACTCCATGAAGTCCTCCAGATGATTTGTATCCTGCATCTTCTTCGTCGTTGCTAAATTTTCCACCAGCATGCAAAACAGTAAAAACCAATTCAAGCGCAGAGACGCCTTTTGCTTTATTAATACCCGTTGGGATTCCTCTTCCATTATCTAAAACGGAAATATATCCATCATCCTCTTTTGTAATCAATATTTTCTTACAATGTCCAGCTACTGATTCATCAACACTATTGTGTAAAAGAATTCCTCCAATTCCCCCAATAAAGTTTTCATTGTCTTTAACTGAAATATCATATACATAATCATATTTATTTTTATTTAATTTTTCAATGCTTTTTATTTTTAATGATCCTATATCAGAACTACTTCTTTTGCCGTTTACTCTATATCGATATGAAGATTTATTATTCCAATACCACTCTAATGAATAAGCCAGTTTATTTTTTCGCTTATGATAGTAAAAGCTAACATTTAAAGACAATAACAAATATGTCATGCTTTCGCATAACCAAATACTAGATGTAACATAGGTAATTTTTTCGTTTGAATCTGGAAATTCACCACTTATGAGGTTATCTAGACAATTAGTATGCCGACAATGACCATCTCCACACACTAAAGCTAATAAAAACTTTTTCCTCATTTTTTCATCAACATTCCAAACAATATCCGGAATAATCTTGGTATAACAGTTTTCTCCTAATTTTAAATATTTACATAAATATGCAACAGTTTTTCCCAAAAATATATTTACAGCTGTTTTGTGAGCATTGCTAACCCTTGGTTTAAATTTAAAAATTCTTTCACAAGTTGAATTTGCAAATTCAATTATTTCTTTTTCATGACTGCCAAATGATAAAGTTGCATCTAGGATGGTTCCATCAGGATAATGGCGAACGCATCCTTCTGCTAAATACAAACCTAAAAATATCATAAAATCATTGTTAACATCTATAAATCTATTAATTTTACAATTTTTAAAACCAACAGAACATTCTTCAAATGGTTCTAAGTCTCCTATTTCAATAATCATATCCAAAGGAAGAAATTTAAATCTCTTAAATTGATGATCATAACTTCTGGTGTGACCATTTTTTTCGCACCAACATTTAACATCCTCTTTGTGTTTTTTTATATAATCAATAATAATATCAACATCAGTAGAAATATTTGCCTTTTGTCCAGCTAATGCCTCAAACAAATCTATTTTTTGTTTTACATTTTCTCCAAGTTTTATATTTGACGGAACAACAAGAGGATCTTTAATTTCTAAATCTTTACCTTGAACTGGATATATATGCGTATCATGTTTTGCTTTAAAAACCGAATGACAATCTGTTATGTTTACATTTAGTCCATTTTGTAATTTTAAAGATAATAAGTTGTGTTTAATTCTATGTCGATATAGTCTTGTTATTTTTTTCCATTGTTGATCTCCGTTTCGACTTATAGACAAGGCTTCAAGACAAGGCGGTGCTTTGGTTGATATTTCTCCTTCTTCATTAAAATTTTTAAACAATTCTTCAATTCTGATAATTTTAATTACTCCTCTGTCTTTAATAACAATAGGAGTATCACCTGTCACGCTATTGTCTAAAATTTCTTTGAATATATGATGCATACCCTCAGAAGTAGTACCGCCAATATACATTCCTGGTCGTTTTCGCACATCGTCAGGGAATTCAAGTACCTGGATACTATTTTCATCATATTCTTTTTTCTTTTTAGGCACTATTTATTTCCTTTCTTATAATTATTGATTTTACAATTTCTCCACGTAAACTCCAGAAACTACTTTCGTCATTCATTTCAATAGCAGGACCATCTAGTCTATGCATTCTATCATTTATATACCACCATTTATGTCCTGTCCACCATTCAATAGCTGGTCCGTTTTCTCTGTGCAACTGACCTTTCTCGTTATACCAATATCTGTTTCCCCATTCATCTATTTTTAAAGGCATGCCACTTTCCTTAAATATTCTTCTTCAGTGTATTCTTTCCCTTCTATCCAATATTGTTTAAAATCAAATCTAACAAGTTCAGAAGCAGGTCCATCTAGTCTATGCCTCTTTCCTTCTTTAAACCATTCTTTAAAACCATTTATTAACTCAACGGCTGGACCATTGTTTCTATGTCTTCTACCATGTTTATACCAATACTTAGATCCTTGTGCAAACTCTACAGCAGGACCATCTTCTCTGTGTCTTTGTTTTTCTGAGTCAAACCAATATCTAGTTCCGTCTTTATTTATTTTTAAAGGCATTGTTATAATCCTCTAAGCAACATTCGAGTACATAATTCCTCTATGTCTTTTCGATTGATTATAGGGTTGTTTCTTGCATAAATCAACAGCATCCTTATGTTTAATATCAAACATTTTAAGAACATCTTTTATCGTCTCAAGATCTACAAAAATCGGACTAAGGCAAACACCAACCTGTCTAATTCGTCTCCAATCAATAGAGGTAATCTTAGGTGTGTGCGTAATCTTTTTCCATTCTGTTTTAGATGTATATTCAAAAGGATTCAGATCCTCAGCACCATTACAAAGACCATCACCTTCCAAATAACATCTTTGATAATGCGGGTAGATCCAATGATAATGACCTCTTCTGCGCCATTTCACATAAGAGGCCCAAGTACCGTCAGTTGGTCCTGGTTCTGTTTTCCGTTCTTCTATACTGCAAATATCAGAATGAAAATCCACATTGTACAGTATATCTAGATTGGATTTATTAATATCGTCCAGCAATTCTTCGTGTTCAATCACAAAAAGAGTCGGAATATCAAGATTCATAACTCTTTGAAAGAAACGGTTTGCTGAATTCTGATTTTCATAAAATGCCCAGAAATCAAGATCGACGGACAGGTAAGCTTTGTACAATTCTTCTCCTTTTTCTTCATGTCCCTTAACGGGTTCGCCTACCATATTATAGTCCTGTCGGTTCCTAAAATTTTGCTCTTTTCCTAAAACTAATGGCAAAACAACCTTATCCATTCGCAATCAAGCTAACAAATTTTGTCAATGCTGTAATGATTTCGCTATCTTTTGCATTAGAACTCAAATCAACCGAGTTCTGTTCACCGTAATAATGACTGGTGTAAGTTCCCAATCCGATGGCGTAAATTTCGGTGCCACTTTGACGAATCTCCTTGATGACCCTCTTAAGATCTTCGTCCATATCTCCGGTTTGAGCACCAGCACAGGGAGCACCATCAGACAGAACAATCATAATTTTTCGCTCTTCTTTTTCATGTGAAAGCTCATCAGCAAAATGACGTAAAGATTCTCCATCGTCATTATCTTGGAGATCATGTTTCAGTCTTCCATTCAAAACTGCATGTTTGCTCTTATCCCAATCTTTGCTACTCCCAAAACGATAATGAATAAGATAGTCTTTTCTGGTAAAACAACCAAAATCAAAACGACTACTACTGCCACCTTTCCCCCAACCACCAACATAAGGGATTGTAAAGCCATTCAACGTAAAATTGATCTTAGCGCGGTACATCATCTCGCCAATTACAAGTGCTGCTCTCCTGGCTGTACGAATTTTAGCATTATCCATAGAACCAGAGCAATCAATAATAATTGATACTGCTGCGGTATGTTTTTTACGCAACAGATCAGTCTTGAAAATATTCTGAGAATGACGATACTTATGAAGACGCTTTGTAGAAATTCGTCCCTGATATGTTCGACTTCCAACATGGCGACTGGAACGCACTTTCTGGACAAATCTCTGAGACAATGCCGAAAGTTGACCCATTACATTGTCCAGCACTCTCTTTGTCTTTGCTTTATCTCCATTGGGTTCTACATTAATATTTTTAACATAATCATGAAGAGGGAGAGGAACAACATCATCACCAAAAGCATCAATTCGCGTATTAAACTCCTCAACATCTTCTTCAAATTTTTCAACAGGATCAATATCTTCTAGATCATCAAGCTTACAAGATGCCTGTTTTTCAGCTTTATCTTGACTTTCTTTTGCTTTTTCTACTTCCTTTTCGGCCTTTTTAACTTCATCTTTTGCTTTCTCTGCTCCCTCTTCTGCATCTGTAATTTCTACTTCAATTTTAATAACTGCTTCGGTTTCCTCGCCTTCTTCATCACCTTCTTTTTTCTCATGTAGATCTTTCTTCATTTCTTCTTTTTCCCGATTCAATTCTTCAAGCTTTTCCTTAAGCTCTTCAAACTCCTCTCTTTTCATTTTGAGCTTTTTCTGAGCTTTTCCTGTTACTTCTGCTGCTTCCTTGGCTTTTTCTTCTGCTGCCTTTTCCTTTTCTTCAAGGTATTGCTGTAAACGGATAGCAATAAGAATCGTATCTCTTTCATCATTCGTTTCTTGGGATTCTTTGACGAATTCCATGCATCCTTTCCAATCATCCTTCAAGTGATCAGGCATTTTAAAAGGAAGATCGTAATTATGAATCGCCATACGTACACCATAAAACAGACAAGCAAGATCAAGCATTTCTCCTTCTCCTGCTTCTTTGATCTGTTCGGAAATAATTCTGCCCAATACTTGTTCAAGATATTTCAAATCTTTATGCATACCAGGATAATTTTCACAGGCAACCCTCTCCATACGAGCATTTTCGAGGAGATCTACATACTTATGATTATCAAGAGGATAGGTTTGATTACTGTCATCAAGACGAACCATACCCTTCTTAGCCCTCCAAAGGGTATACTGAGCATGGCCGACTTCATGATTTAAAACTCCTCGCCATTCACAAAGAGCCTGAATGAATTGATCTTTTTCTTTTTTGCTTGGCTTTACAGGATAAGCAGGAGGAGGAGGAACACAAACAACCTTTTCTTTAGGCGAAAAATGACTCTCAGATACATTATGAGCAAAACGAAGATGAAGACCAGAATTTCTTGCAAGTAGTTGAATGGTCTTGGTTACGAATGCTGGATAATTTTCTCTACGCATGGTGCTGAAAATTTGAGCATCATCGAGTAGAGAGTCAAAACCAAGGCTAAATTCTGTATCGGTAGCAGTCATTTTTCTTTCCTTTCTGCTACTATATACAATTCTCAAGTCAGAAATTTAGGATTTTTTGCATAATCTTCTCTGGAATATTCTTTACCATTTAAAAACCACCATTTATTTCCATTACTTCCTTCAACAGCAGGACCATCTTCTCTGTGTAGTTGACCGTTTATAATCCAAATCTTAGATCCATTAATTGCTTCAACAGCAGGACCATCTTCTCTATGTCTTTTACCTTTTATATACCACATTTTAGTTCCATTGTTCCATTCAAGAGCAGGTCCATCAACTCTGTGTAATTGATCATTAATCAACCAATATTTAGTTCCATCATTCAATTCAACAGCAGGTCCATCTTCTCTATGCAATAATTCATTTTTATACCAGCGTCTATTTCCATTCTCATCTATTTTTAAACACACCTTCTTCTCCTTCTCCATGTATAAACAAAACACAGAGACAAAATTTCAAAACAATATCTTGATTTTCTTTCCTTTTCATTATATTATATATGCTGCTTTTCCGGTTGTTTTCACAAATTAAAAAGTTTTGTCCGAAATTTTGCCTTCTGAAATTGTCTATATGTCCCAGAAGGCAAAGAAGCAAAAAAGAAAAAAGTTTTTGTTTAAAATTTTTGACTGGATATTTGTATATAAGATTAGCAACATTGGAAATTTGAGAACTATAATAAAGGATAAGGAGATACAAGAAAATGGCTAAGACCTGGAAAGACATCGACGCAATTGTGAAGTTGACAAAGGACGATATTCCTGTTTCTTTGGATAGTTTGGAGCTTGCCTTTGCCACTGATGATGTTCCTACACAGAAAACGCTGGTCATGGCAATGCGTGGTCCTTATGATGGATACGAAGCGGAAGTCTATCCCCTTGGTGGACTTACGATAGATAAAGAGGTTCATCGCACAAGGCTTCAACGGCTTTTTGGCAAGGGAAAACAGGATCTTATTGATGATCTTTATACACAGGCAAAACGTAGGCTCAAGAGAAAGTCAAAAGGAAAGTCTTCGTCAAAAGAAAAAAGCATTTCAGAAGAACTCAAAGAGGCTATTGAAGAGGTTACATCTTTTAAGAAATCTGAGGTTGATAAAACCCTTGAGGATGTTGTTGAAGCTGCTGTTGCCACTCCCGATGGTGTTGATGTTACACATGGCAAGAGAAAAAGCAAGGCAATTAAGCCTGTAGAGCCCAAAAAGAAGGTGAAAAAGTCGAAAAAATACGTTCCCCCCAGCGGCATCAAGGTTCGAGATATGATTAGCTTTGAAAATCTTAAAGGAAATGATTCTATGGTTGCCTATATCCCAACTACTGATGCAAATTATGAGTTCCCGTCTTATACTCTGGAATTTGCGAAGTTTCTTGATGTTGGGTTGAATATTTGGCTGCATGGAGGTACTGGTGCTGGCAAGTCTTCTTTGGTTGAACAGGTTTGTGCTGCTGGCAATATTCCTCTTATGTACTGTTCTTTCCATGAGGACAAAAAGCCCGATCAACTCTTTGGTGGATTTCGACTTGTAGATGGAAATACTGTTTGGCAGGATGGTCCAGTTACAAAGGCATATCGTGAAGGTATGGTTTTGCTGTTGGACGAAATTGACGGTTTGCCCCCTGAGATTGCCTTCAGTTTGTACGCAATTACTGATGGTAAGCCTTTGGTACTGGAAGAGAATGGCAACGAAGTGGTTCAGCGTCATCCTAATTTCCGAGTTGTTGCTACCGGAAATACGCAGGGTCGAGGGGATGAAACTGGAATGTATACAGGAACCAGCATCCAGAATAGGGCATTTTTGAACCGCTTTCGTATTTGGTACAAGGTAGAATATCCTAATAAGACCGTATATAAGAATATCATTGTCCGAGAGGGTGTTGATGAAAAGGTAGCTACTGTTCTGGCTAATCTGGCATACGAAATTAATAATGGATATAGCCGAGGCACTTTGACCGAGACATTTAGTTTGCGTGATGCCCGAGAAGTTGCTAAGGCTGCAGATGTTCTTGGTGGAGACATTCAAAAGGCTCTTCAATTGACGTTGCTGAATCGCCTTTCGAGTGTGGAGCAGGCTGCAGTAAATGACTTGTTCCGCAGACTGGTAAAATAAGAATTCTATTTTATACGGAGACAACATGGCAGAAACAACAGGGTTAACTGCTGAATTTGGCGATATTTTAAAAGAAAATTTTGGAATTTATGCAGAATACATCATTTTGCATAGAGCTATTCCAGATATTAGGGATGGTTTAAAGCCTGTACAAAGACGATTGATTTATGGTGCTTGGGAAATGGGTGCAAGGGTTCCAAATAAATTAACCAAGTGTGCAAAAGTCGTGGGTAACGTCATGGGTGCATTCCATCCTCACGGTGATAGCTCTATATATGACGCATTGGTTAAATTAATTCAGCCTTTCAATATGAATTATCCTCTTTTTCAGGGACAGGGCAACTTTGGCTCTTTAGAAGATAACGCAGCAGCACCAAGATATACAGAATGTCGATTAAATAAAATGGCACAGGAAATGTTTTGTGCCAATTTAAACCATGAAGTGGTAAACTTTCTGCCCACTTATGATGAATCTACAACAGAACCAGAAGTATTGCCAACCGAACTTCCGCATATTTTAATCAATCCAAATTCTGGTATTGCTGTCGGTGTGGCTACTGATATTCTCCCCTGTTGTCCTCATGAAGTTATTGATTTATTAATTAAAGAAATTGACAAGGGGCTCATAACAGAAAGCGATAAATCTGCCCCTAAGATATTTAAAGGGCCGGATCTTCCTACTGGTGGAATTATTGAATATGACAAAAAACAACTCAATTCTTTGTGGTTAACCGGGAACTCAAAGTGGAATTTAAGAGGGGAAATGATCTTTGAAATAAATGAAAGGTCTGGTAAATCAAGAGTTGTAGTGACCTCTCTACCATTTCAACAACGCAAAGATCAATGGCTTACCAAAACAGCAAAAATGGCAGAACAAAAAAATGCTGAAGGACGTAGATATTTTGATATTTCAGATATGCGAGACGAATCAAACAAAGACGGTTTTCGTGTTGTATTTGATCCTGGCCGCTCTACTAGCAACGACATTATTCAAAATATGCTGTATAAGAACACCCAACTTCAACAAACAGCCAACACAAACATGGTAGCAATTGTTGATGGTCATGTAAAATATGTTGGAGTAAGAGAGTGTCTTCTGTACTGGCTCGATTTTCGCCGGGAGTGTGTTCGTAAAATTCTAGAAAAAGAGAAGCGAGAAAAAGAAGAACGCATAGAAATCATTGACGGTTTTATTATCGTACATGCCAATATTGAGGATGTTGTTAAAACTATTCGAAAATCTGAAGACGCTAAGGCTGCATTGGTTAAGAAATTTAAATTCACAGAAAGACAAGTAAATGCGGTTATAGCAATGCGTCTTGGAAGTTTGAGAAAAATTGACGAAAATGAATTGAAAACAGAAAGAGGCACATTGCAAACTAGAGTTAATGAAATTATTGCTATTCTTAAAGATCCTAAAAAGATAGACAATGTAATCAAAGAAAGATTGACTTGGTGGAAAGATAAATTTGAACCACGCAGAACAAAAGTTGTAAGAGAGTTTGGTGAAATTTCTACTCTAGATACTGTCATTGAACAAGATGTGATGGTAACAATTAATAACAAAGACGAAGTAAAATTGACCGATGTTGGTGCATACCGTAGAACAAAGAGAGGGGCTGCAGGAGTTAAAGAAACTAAGAGCGATGATGATCCTGATGCTGTTCCTCGTTTGGTCGCACAGGTTAGCACACACGATACTCTTTATACTTTTACAGATCAATCTAAAGTGTTTGAAAAATCTTGTCATGAACTGCCAATTACCAAACGTCGAGGAAAGGCATTTCAATTAACCGAACTATTTCCTTTAGAAGAAGACGAAAGGGTTGTTTATATATTGGCAATGGATCCTATGAATATGGCAGATGATGATTCTGTTATTCTATTAAGAAGTAATGGAAATGTTAAACGACTAGCTTGTAAGGGTCTTCTTAAAAAGAGAGGAAAATTGAACGGTGAAGTTTGTTGCCGAACCGATTTGGATGATTCAATTTTAGTTGCTGCTACATTGGCTCCTAAAGATAGAGATTTGATATTTTTCACAAAAAAAGGACAATATAGAAGAATTACCGTTGATACTTTAAGAATGAATCCATCAAGAAAATCTGGTGCAAATAAATGTTGTATTCTTGTTGGTAGTGATGAAGTTATAGGATTAGATAGCATTGGCAAAAATGATAATGTTGTGACTGTATCTGAGTATGGCTTTGGTACAAAATTTAACGAATCGAAATTACCTTGGAAAAAGGGACGTTCAGGGAAAGGTCAGAAACTTGCTGGAACAAATGAAAAAATTGGGAATATTGTATATGGTGGAGTTGTAAAAGAAGAAGACGAATTGTTTCTTACAACATCTGGCGGAAGATCTATAAAAATAGCAGTTAAGGGATTGCGGCCAATGTCAACAAGAGGCAGTAAGGGTGTTAGATTGCAAAAGCTTAAAAAGAATGAAAAAATTGTAGCCGTAACGAAAATTGAAGCTGATCAGGACTAAAATGTCTTTTTCTGAATATGAAACTTTATCTATTAAACAAGAAGAAATGGATTATCTTTTAGAAAAAACAAATCATAAATATTCAGACGATATTTTTTTAATTGTTCATGTTGCTCTAATGACAATTCCTTGGCTTAAAGAGTCTGGCTTATTTAAACAAGTATCAGTAACTCACCCCGGTTTTCGAATTCAAACAAGAGAGATAGCATTAGCAATACGAATTATAACTATGTTTCGATATGGATTAATGCACAAATCTGTTTTACAAGGATCGGGTCTAAAAACGTCTTGGGATTTAAATTGTATGTTGATGACAATGTATCAAATTAGAGATCGGGATTCTATGTCTATATTAAAGAAATGGGATATTGAAGATTTTAATTATCCGAAAGTATTTAGTACATCTGATCCTATATTGGCTCACGATATCTTTAATGAAGTTGTAGTTTGTGAAAAACTACTTCATCTTATGACAAAGAGACAATTTTTCCCATTTTCTAGATTTCCTTTAGAAACTTTAAAAAAAGATACAAAAAAAACACCTTTAGAGTTGTCTATAGAAATAGCAAAAGAAATGGGATTTGAATCTATTCCATTTCAAATTGACATAAACAAAAGAGAAAAAAGCATCTATGAACAAATCATTGATGGAATAATTGAACAATTTAGAAAGAAAAATTATGACAACGACGATGAACAATTTTTGGGATAAACCAGACTTACTTGTGTTATCTGGATCTAATCTTTACGGATATGCAACACCAAAAAGCGATGTTGATTATCTTGGTTTTGTAATTCCTCCGTTTAAATATATGGTTGGATTTACAGGATTTGAGCAAAAGGTTCCTACCAAAGAAGAACAAGCGGCTGGGAACGATAAAAAGATCTATGGAATCAAGAAATTTTTTCGCAACCTTCTTAGAAACGATACACAGAGCCTTGAGATTCTTTTTGCTCCTGAAGAAAATATCAAGGTCTGTTCTCCTATTGCTCAAGAAGTTATTGATAATAAGGATCTCTTTATCAGCAAACAACTGTATAAGCGATTTATGGGATATGCCTACAGTGAATTTCGTAAAGTTCGTGGTGTTAAACAGGTTCCCGAAAAAAGAACCCCTACAGAAAAAAGTGTTGTTGATCAGGTCCGAGAAGTATTTAGACCAGACAAAAAGACAATGGATGAAATTCTTGACTTGCTTTATGCTGACAGACCAACAAAAGAAGTTTCCTGTATTGGCAACATGGGAAAGACAAGAAAAGAGACTATCGAAAAGTACGGTTATTCAGTAAAAAATGCCGCTCATTGTGTTCGTCTGCTATATGAGGGTATTGAGATTTTAATGACTGGGAAACTCACATTTCCAAGACCATCAGAAGAATTAAGGATTTTAAAAGATGTTCGCTCTGGCGGTTTAACACTTGAATATGTAACAGAGATATATGATAATTTAAATAAAGCTCTCAATCAGGCTATGGATCGCTGTGATTTACCTGATAAACCAAATCAAGAGCAAGCAGAAAAACTCCTTATTTCTTTAATCACAAAAAACCTTATTTTAGTTTAAAATTTTTAAGTTCTCTTTTGTATATACAAGCAGAAAGGAGAACAAAAAATGGCTAACAACATAAGACCTAAGACTATCAACGATTTTCTTGGTCAAACCTCTATCGTTGAACAAGTTAAGATTGCTTCCGCTTCTGCTATGGAACGCGATCAGTGTTTCCCTCACATGATCATGGGTGGACCTCCTGGGCTTGGGAAAACCACCCTTGCTCAGATTGTCGCAAATGAAATGGGTGGCGTTTTAATTTCTAGGATTGCATCAGCTATCAGCAAACCAGAAGATTTAGTTGATCTCTTTACACAGATTGAACAACCAAATACTATCATTTTTATTGATGAAATGGAGCAACTTAAACGTAAGATTTCTGAATTGTTACATACGGCTATGGAAGATGGCAAGTTTACTGCAAAGCTTGAAGATGGAAGGGTTATCAATGTGGATCTTCCTGAATTTACACTGATGGGTGCTACAAATTATCTTGGAGAACTTGCTCGTCCATTTTTAGATAGGTTTAAGATTCAGGTTAATTTCGAACCCTACTCGCACGATGAAATCAATCAAATCGTTGTAGGTGCTGTCCAGAAATTGCGTTTGAGAGCTACAAAGGATGCTGCTAGAGAAATTGCCCTTCGTTCTCGGGGCGTTCCTCGTATTTCTATTCGGTTTCTTGAAAATGCCCGTGATGTCTCTCTGGCATACAAAGACGAGTTTAACAGCGTAATTACGAGTGCTTGTGTACAAAAAATGTTTGATGTGCATGAAGTTGACGATATGGGTTTGACAGATTTAGATCGTAGGATTCTTGAGTTCTTGGCAAAATATGAAAAACCTATAGGAATCAAAGCACTTGCTCAAGGTGTTAATGAAGATATATCAACGGTGGAATTAGCAGAGGGTTATCTTGTTCGTATCGGAATGGTTTTGCGTACAGCCAGAGGTCGAGAAATTACTGAATATGGAACGGAGCACATAAATCAATATGCAAACAAATAAAATACGCACATTAGCAACAACTAACGCAGTCTCTTTTCTGATTCTGGAAGGGGGAGAATATTATTCGTGCATTCTCCCCCGACTAGATCTTCCAGCATTTATTGATGCAATTTATACAATCATACATGAGGATGAATCAGAAATAGAATTTACAACTGAATATATGGAATTTAAATTAATTAACCTAAAAACATCAGTTTGCATAGAGGGACATTCATACGCGAGTCCTATTCAATTTAGGATTGTCATAGATAAAGAAAATGTTAAAAATATAGCTGATTCCTTAAATAAAATTGTAAATGATAATATTGACAATTCTCATATCTCTAGTTTCAGTTGGGTGTTAGGCGGAACAAAAGAATTTCAGATTTCCTAAAAATTTTCCAGTTCTCTTTTGTCTATATAAGTAGAAAGGAGAACTTGATCATGACTAGGCAAGAACGATTCAAAAAACAACGTGAAAAAATGCTTGCTCAATTGGGTAAGGATGGTGGTGCTGCTATAGAGGCAGGACCAGAATCTACTTCTAAACCTACTCCCAAAAGAAGCAAGAAAGAAGAAGAGGCAATTCGCGTCTTGGAGAATTGGGATTATGAGAAGGAGAAGGAAAAGGCGCAATATGAAAGAAAAATGCAAGCAGAAACAGACAAAATAATTGAAGAAGGCAGAAAAAGAACAAATGAAGCACTTGCCAAAGACGAAATGAGAATGCGTGGTCGTGCTGGTCCAATTGAATCCTTTCTCTTTGACTGGAATCAAACGGGTGGTCAAAATGTTTTTGGTGTTTTGTTCATGCTATTGGTTCTTCCTATTTCAATTTATGCAATGTTTAATGAAGAACATTGGTTTATGTATTTCTTCATGACAGCAATTCCAACATACCTTTTTAGCTATATGCTGAGTGTTGTGATTGCTCCTGCTTTCTTGTGGATTTTGCTTAAGTTTGGACCGAAATACACTGTAGAATTTAATGATAGCAATCCTGTTAGAGATACTATCTTCGGTGTGTTAAATTTCTTGCATGTTCTGATTGGTAGAGGGTATATTGCTCTGGTCCTGTTGAGTGGCTTTGTTGTAACTCCTCTCTTGATATTTCCTTCAGAGCATTTGTTTACATCTACTGCACTTGTCATTGGTGGAATTGCTTCGATGTTCTTCAGCCTTGTATTCTATTTGCTTCACTTCTTTATGTGTGTAATTTATGAGGCATTTGCGACTAGTTGGGTAGACGTTATGAGTAGAGGTAAATATCGTCTGAACTACCTATTTGATGGCAATCCAATGTGTGATTTTCGCTCTGCATCTAAGAGTTTCCCAACGATTGAACAAAGAAAAAAGGTATTTAAGAAGAACTTCATTTGCGGATATTAAGAAAAATTCTATAATTTAGCCCTCTTATGTACAAAAACAAACATAGGAGGGCTAAATTATGTCCAAACAAATTATTCTCCCCACCATTCTTTGTTTGCTTTGTCTTGGCTGTTTAGATGCCAAAATAGATCCAGACATTGAGACGAAAATCAAGTCTGAAGTTAAGGCTAATATAGATAGTCTAGTCAAAGCCGAGATTAATCCTCAAATTGAAAGTCTTGTGAAAACACAATTGGATAGTGTTATTAAAGCCGAAGTAGATACCAAAATCAAAACAGAGGTCAATCCTAAAATTGATACGAAAATTAAAACACAATTAGATAGCGTTATTAAAGCAGAACTTGACACCAGGATTGAAACAAGTATAAAACCCAAGTTGAATGTTTTGGGTGGTGATATTAAAACAAAGATAGCTGACGATCTAAGAGCGGAGTTTCAAACACAAATAGAAACCCACACACAAAATCAAGGTATGTTTAGTGGTGGGGCAATCTATGTTTTGATTTTTGGATGTTTTATAGTTGCTACAATTTTTCTCACTATCATTTATCTAGCTAAGCAGGTTCTCAAATGGAAGAAATTATGGAATCTTGTTTCTCATAGTATTGATGTACATAGCAACAAAGACAATTCAAGCTTACAGGATATGAAGGAACATTTTGGATCAATGTTAGAAGTTTCTGGTCTTAAAAGATTTGTCGATTCAAACTTAAAACAAAGAGGTCTAAATAAAGATCATAAGAAATAGCAATTAGATCCTACCTTTAATAAATAGAAAGCCCCTATTTGTAGCAAGTATAGGGGCTTCTTATATTTATCACAAATTTTTGAACAGAGTTGATTATGCTAGGAATATAATATAAACAGAAAGATTAGCTTATATAGAGAAGGGAATAGAAAATGGCCATTATTGCAAAAGCTCATGAAATTAACGATAGAGTTATTCCTATTCCGTTTGATTTTTCTCCAATTAAAATGAAAGCGAGCACAACTCAAAACATTATTATTTCTGTTACCGACATTAAAGATCATTTAACAATTCAAAAAGCGTATAAATATTACGGTAAGGAAAATTGCAGAAGAATTGTGTCAAATCTACCATCTTTTGAAGAAACTAAATTAATTCTGTGCGTTTCTAGTCAATGTATTTTAAATAAGATAAATGATCCAGACAACATTTGTTATCCAGATAGTAATATTTCACCTTTATGGACAGAAGATAGATTTGGAATGTCTGCTGAAGAAGCAATATTGATTCAGAAGTTTGATTCAGAAGTAAAAAACTATATACAAAGGGAAGCATCAAAAGTTAAACAAAAATTAAACAATCTTAAAATTGATATGGATAATTTCTTGCTTGAGTTGATTTATGAATGCAGACAATTGATTGAAGACGCTAGAGAAAATGAAGAAAAAGCTTCGAAGCAATGTCGCCAAAATACAGCAAAGGAAGTAGCAAAATTTCTTAGAAGAGAGTTTCCCGTACATGCTTGGATTGAGAATATTGTTGAACCTGTTGTTCTATTTAAGGTCAATAAAGAAATAGACAACGATAAAGCTCTTATTCTTGGAGAAGCTATTGACCAAGTTATGAGTGAAATTGAACCGGAAGATAGTCAGAGATTTTTTAAAATCTTTGTATATGATGCTTGTTCCTGGCCTGTTGTTATTAATAAAACATTTAAAGATGACGGAAAAAGAAACCTATAAAAATCCCCTACTTATTTCTAAATAGGGGAGATTAAAAATTAAATTTTCAACTTTTATGTTTATTCCGGAATGTCGTCATACCCACCCTTAAGATCCAGAATAGAAACTACACTCGAAGGAACATAGGAAGATGTCAGACCTAATTGACTATTTTCCATTTCTCCCCATACTTCATATACATATCCGGCAATTTCTTCTGTAAAACTTGCTGATTCTTTTGTTTTGTTATCTCCATTCTTTTCCATTTGTTTTGAATTACATTTTACTTTTAATGCTCTAAGGATGATCAAACCATTTACACGAACATAATCATTGTTAATACCGATCACTAACTGGGCCATTCCGAAGTTGCGAACAATCTGACCATTCTTATCTGTATAGGCTAATTTCGTTAATTGCTCCATGTTTGCAATTAGCTTTTCTTTGTCTTTACTGTATTCTTTAAGTTCTTTTTCTTGTTGGGTTTCTACAGGTTGCATAGGAGGACCAGGAATAGGATTGTTTATTTGTTGTACAGGTGCCTTAGTTGTATTGACTGATTGAATTTGTTGTTGTTGAGCAATTTGTTGTGCTGCAGACTCTATTGCGTTTACATCCCCAAAAATTTCATCATCTGACATTCCTTGAAAATCTACAGTATTAAGGATTTCTGGCATAATTTTTCTCCTTTGTTTTTTCTATCTAACACTATCTATTTTAGCCCTATACAGATAGAATCAAGCAAAAAATATCTGCAAAATCTTTCAAATTAAAAAGTTTTGTCGAAAATTTTGATTTGTATTTTGTATATAGAAGCAGAGAAAGGAGATCAAAAATGGATAAGAAGATCACAGCTAAAATCGCTAAACTCTTGGCACAACTTGGAAACCTGCCATCTTTTCATAAGGCCGATCTCTTTACGAATGAAATTGTTGAAATGCTAGGCTATCAGATTCGTACATATGTAAATGCTTCTGGCAGGCTTGTTTTTGCTTGCAGTCAGGGGCACGAAAAGCTTGCGGAAGTATACGAAAAAGTTTACGGTTATAAAATTCAAGAGAAAGAGGATGCAGATAGAACTCATTATCGTCCTGCTGGATCTGATTCTATGTATGATCTGTCACCGGCTACTATTGCAAGACTTTTAAAAGTTGGCAATACAGACAATGAATATCAGTCGGTTGTTCCTGTATTCATTATGCGTATTTCTCAAGTTGCCGAAGATTGGAAGGTTCAATTTGAGAAAATGACCCGTGATGCTACTACTGTTTATAAAGAGGCCGAAGAAATTTACGAAGATTTACTTTAATTTGAATTTTTGTCTGAAATTTTTAAACTGAAATTTGTTTATACGAGTGTTGAAGGACTTTTTGAAAACCTAAAGGAGAAAAAATGACTACCGAATTTGAAACGAAGACTGATGTGGCAGAAGTTGAGGCAACTATTGTGGATTCTGACGCTAAGGACACAGAAGAAAAGGATCTGAGCATGTTTGACGTTTTGATCACCGAAGAAGTTGATTTCCAAGTTGAGAAGCGTGGTTTGCATACTTACGGTGAGGATGGTGGGATGCATATGCCCAATCACACTGCCACCATTCGAATTAATCCTGACGGTACTGAAATGCCTTTGTGGGTGGTTGGCAGTCGTTATGAGGTTGTTGATCACCGGGATGTTATTCGTCAGTTTGCTCACATTCTCGACAAGGCGGATATTGAAGGTGAGGTTTCCCATAAGGTCTTCCTTAATGGTTGTCGGATCTATAGCAAGTTTACCCTGAATGAGGATTTTAACATTGAGGGTTCTACCGAAAAGGCTAAACCGTTCTTCACCCTCACTACTTCTCACGATGGTTCTTTGAAGGTTGGTTTCCTGATTGGTGCAAAGGTTGGAAAGCGTTATTTCCTTCTCTCTCAAAAGCTTTATGGTGCATGGGCTAAGCACACCAAGGGTATTAACATCGATAAGACTCTTGAGGATATTCACAATGCTCTCAAGCTATTTGTTAATGATGTTTTGCCGGTTTGGGCTAGAATGCACTCTATTGTTCTGGATGCTACCAAGATCCGTAATGTGATTGAAAAGGCTGTTAAGGACAAGGTAATTACTAAGCACCGTGCAAAGGATCTGCTGGCAACTGAAGATACACAGAATCTTTGGGAAGTGTTTACTCAAGTGATTGATGAGGTTAGTGAGGTCCGTGGCAAGCGTGGAACTGAGGAAGGTGCCTTTACCCGCAATACCAAGGTGAATGAATACTTCCGTCAGATCACTGTCCGGATGGAAGAAGAGAGTTCTGAAGACACTGAGTAGAAAAGGCAACATCATCCCTCCCTTTCGTTTATATAAAAGGGAGGGAATTAACTACAAAAAGAAAGGAATAAATTATGGAATGTCTAGAATTAGAAGAATACGGAACAATTAAAAATCTCATGGAAGTAGTCAACAAAGGAGTCCCCGATTTTCGACAAAGAAATGTAATTGTAGAATATAAAGATGGGCTTAACGGCTTGCTTCATATTCATGCAACCCTTAATAATCCAATTCAGAAATTAGACAAAGTAGAAAGAATTACTTTATAAATATATAGTTGTTACATAAATTTTCTGTAAATATTATATCTGCCGCAATCATTAAATAATTACTCTTTTCAGTTTTTCTTGATATTTTCTTTAACTTCTAGTCTTTTCATACAAAAGGAGTTGAAAATGAAAGAAATTACCTTTGCAAGTAAAAAGCAAGCAATTCAATGGTTTGCAAGTGTTATTGGCAAAAGAATTAAGGTTGCATATGACGAAAAAGAAATGGCCGCACTCGAAACCCAATTTGAAATAAATCTTGGTGAATTAGCTGAATCAATTGAAGAACTTGAAGCAATAGCTAGAGAAATTACTCAGGCGATTAAAGAAAGAAACGAACAGGATCAAAAAGAAAAAACAAAAACGAGCGAAATGAAATTCTCAAGTGAAGATGAAGCTATTCAGTTTATAGCTGATGTCTCTGGATATACAATTAGAATTGCAGAAGATCTTAAAGTAAGAATTCAACAGGCGTTCGAAAATAGCAAAGATATTCCGGGCCATTTAGAGGGGATTTTTAAACAAAGAAACGAAGGTGCTGGTGGATCTAAGTTCAAAACAAAACAAACAATAGAAAGCCTTGTAAATGCTGATTGGAAGCCTTATAATCATCCAGCAGTCAAAGGAGGAGCCAAGGCATTTAAAGCCCCTATTCCCGGATATATGGGATTGATTGAGTTGGATTCGTTGCCAGATGATTCGATAGTAACTCTAGATGACGGACATGAAACAGGTTTCTTATCTGTAACCGTTCCTGGTAAAAGATCTCAGTCTGTTAATTTTACCGTTCTTTTGGTTGGTGATCATGGCGGTAAAGAAGTAGTATATACATTCCATCCAGGTGATCCAGTTAGACCATCATCTTTACCGGATGCTGGTGATTATAAAAAGGGCGATCAAATTACAGTTAAGGAAGCAAAAGATCTAGGATTTAATTATGGTAAAATTGTAGATTAAATTTTATCTTGGATCTGGACAAGAATTATTATGGTATTCACCGCAACGTTAACAAGGCTTTTTGTCAAACTCTGGTCTTTGATCTAAAATGTCTAAACGCAACTGTTCTTTTCTTTTTTCTTCTATGCTCTGACTCCAACACTTTCTGCTAACAATATATTCTAACTCTTTTCCTGTGTTGACAGATTTAACTTCAATTGGTCCAAAATAAGCTACCAATTCATTATTTATATAAAATTTTTCAGTTCCGTCAACTTCAACTTTTGCCTTCATTCCTTCACATGGGAAACCACATTCATTTAGCACATTCTCTTGTGCATTTTTTATTTCTGTCATTATCTTTTTAGATTGTTCTTCTAAAAAACCCAACATTATTCTTCCTCTTCCGGATTTAAAATGGTCTCAACATCTTCAAGTAATTCTTCTACCTCTTTTTCTAGTTTTTCGGCATGTGCTTCTAACTGATCAGGATCCAAATCAAACTCTTCTTTAATCTGTTTAATCAACTCTTCTTTTTGAGTTTCCAATGATTCTTTTTGGGTTTTCTTCTGGATTTGATCTTCTCTGGCCGTTTGAACAGCTTCTTTTGCTGTTTTAAGACGTTCTTTGATATCTTCCAGTTTCTCACTCATCCTCTTCTTCCTTTCTCATTTTCTTAGGATATTCATCTATAATTATATCCTCTAAAAGACGCATAACAGAATCTTTTCTTAGTTTAAAAAAGTCACAACTCTTCACTTCACAGGCATCATTAAACGCAGGACAATCTTTTGCTAACACAACATTGGAGATAGGCCTTTTCCCAATTCTCTTAACTCCATTGCACCTTGTCATTGGATTGGAGCAACGGCTTAAATATAATTCAATAGGTTCTGGTTTTCTTTGAACATCATCAGAACCAGTATAGGCAGTTACTTCATCTCTATTTATTCTGATTAATTTATCTGGATAACTAGGATTTTTTAAGACGATTTCAGCCGGATTCACTTCTATGACAACACCAGGAATCGTATGCCCGGTTTTTGTATGGATAATTACATTCTTACCAATTAGAGTTGGCGAAAAACTGAATCCTGGCATTTTTTACACCTCTTCAATTATTTCCTGCTTACAATCTTCTGAAATTTCCTGACCACAGAAAGGACAAAAGTTTAATTCTTCAAGCAAGTTGTTTAACTCTTTTTCAGCCCTATTTAAAGATCTGATTGACTTTCCAAACCTTGTCTTGGCCTTTTCTGTTTTGTTTTTTAAATTGAGAAAACCTTCGCTGTGCTTATCCTGTTTTTCAAGCTCTATTATTTTCGTTTCTGCTGTGCTTATTTTCTTAGCAGCACTTTTCAAATTAATCTTGGGAATATTTATCTTTTTAATATTCTCAGTTAAGGTCTCAAGTTTATTTAGTGCTCTCTTTATTCTTTCAATTTGTTCCTGTTTCTCTTGAACATCAGCAAGGATTTCAGTTGCTTTTGATGTGTCAATTTTATCAGCTTTTTCAAGTTCTTCTTTGGCTTTTTTGATTTTTGCTTCTGTATTTTGTAATTGTTCTATTTGGCCGTTAACCCCTAATGTTTCCTTTAATTTTTCGTCAAGTTTTTTAAGCTTTGATTCTGTAGCTTTTGTTTTTTTGATTTCTGTTTCTAGGTTTCTATATTTTCCAAGCTCAAGAATTAGATCATTAAAGCTCAAATTTAATTCCCTGCTTCGTTTGATTATTTTATGCTGATCATCTATATAATCAAGACATTTTTTGGTCTGTGCTGCTCTTGTTATTTCGTCGTCTAAATGTTCATAATTTTTAAGCTCTTCTTCTAATTCAGTAATTTCTTCTGCTGCTGCCTTCATTGCCCGATCTGCTTTAGCTTTATCTTGTGCAAGCTCTATTACCAGATCCTCACAACCACTCAGACCCCCAACTTCATCCAACACAGCAGCAACAAAAGAAGGTGAAGATGCTCTACCGTCTACTTCATCTACAAGAAAATGTTTGTCTCTCTGCGAACTCCAATTGAATCTGATTTTATCACCAGCAATTTCAATAGACTTCAACCCTAAAATTTCTTGTGCTTCTGGAATTAAACCACCCCCCGGATTTTTGAGATTCAGATCAATTCCTTCACCTTTAAGCTCCCATTCGTTGACACCTTTAGCTCTTTTAACTCTGACATATCCTTTATCTGATTCGGCATATATTTCTGCTGTAGATTGACCTATTCTTACAGGACCATGCACTCCCTTTTTCTTATCTTCTCCTGCTGCCCAAACTCCATATGCAGCCAATTCCAACGCTCTTAAAGTAGCAGATTTACCATGATTGGAATGCCCACAGATCACATTAAGACCTGGACCAAAAGTAATTTCTGTATTTTCGTGAGATTCAAAATCTTTAATGATCAGCTTTTTCAGCATCTTTTATATATCCCTGCTCTTCCAAATAGGAAATAATCTCTTCTACTTTTGAAATATATTTGCCCTCATATGTTAACAGCAATGGAGTCGTTTTATATTCTGGTAGTTGAGGAAAAAAATCTTCTATAATATCCTGTGTTCCAACATTTGAAAAAAGCTGAACATAGGTTAAAGTTTGTTCATTCTTTCCTTTTGCATCATCATTAAGCGCATACTCCATATTTAAGCATTCTTTGATCTTCACACAATCGGCACAATTCCAAGTCATAAACAATTTGTCTGTTTTCATTGTTCACGCTCTCTTTATTTATGCTCCCTTTGATAATCATCACAACGTTGACAAGTTTTAGGCCCAACAGCACTTCCTTTTAATTTACATACAACTCCATCAACCTCTTTAACTTTACCACCACAGCATTTCTCATTTACCTTTGTAGCTTCTCCAGCATGAATACAAATATCCGGTTTTTTCTCATTTGGGAACATCATGAATTTTATTCTGTCCAATAAATGCATAGAACTAGGAGGAACCACTTGTTCTAACATATTAAATGCTTCTTTGGCATTTTCCATTCTTTTCTTTTGCAACTCTCTTTGTTCTTCCATCTTTTTATGTGCTTCTTGTGCTTCTTGAGGCAATTTTTCTAGAGGTGTACCAATTTCTATTCCCAGAGGGCATTCAATTTCTCCCATTCTTTGCTCTATCATTTTTCGAAAACGCTCATCATTTCTACATTGGAAACAAGCAATTCTTTTTTTGCATTGAGGAGTATCTGAAAATTTCTTGCCTTCTCCCTTTTGTTCGTATACTGGATTCCCTGGCATTTCACGATTCTCAACAGGAAGACTACTTTTCTTTTGTTGATAACTTTTAATTTTATCTTGTATGTGTTGAGGCATTTTTTCGAGAGGAGTTCCAACAGCAATTCCCTCAGGACATTGCCATTCTCCAAATCTCTTTTTCATATGCTCATGAAATTTTGGGTTGTTGCGACATTCTAAACAACCAAATCTATGTTTACAAGGAGGAAAATCTGTAAATTCCATTACTGTTCCTTTTTATAAAACGAGGCCCAAATAAGAAAGGCAATCCCAACCAAAACATAAAAGTTTGCCGCCTGAAAATCATTATAAAGTTGTGCCTGAAGAATCCCTGCAGAAACATTTAAAAAACCACAAATTTCCATAAGTGATCTCTTCATTTTAACAAATCTTCCAAATCACTAGAAACATCAAAAAGATCGGGATTCGTTTCGTCATTAAAAATTTCTTCCTGTGTTTTGTTCGCTTGACCTTCTAGAAAAAATTCAAAAGGAGAAAGTTCGAGTTCTTCAGTAGTTGTTGTGCTGAGATCTTTCCCGCGAACCAATCCAATTAAAGTATGTGACCCCTCTTTAACCGTAATTAAAGCACATTCTAATTCTCTCACCTGTGTTGAATTAATTAATCCTGCTATTCGTTTATCATCAATTCCTTCTAAAGAAAACATTAACGCTTCACCTTTAGGAGCAAGCGGTATCCATTTGTTTTTATTAAGATCAAAATATTCCAACAATTCTCCTTCCCATCCCTCTCGATTTTGCACAATCAAGAGTTCAGGAAAGGCAGATTGGAAAATGCCTATATCCATTTTAAACCTTATCGTAACAACACCAAAGAGAAGGATCTAAACCTAAATCTCTTGTTGGTCTGAAATTGGCTGCTCTGGCACTCTCATGCAAATCACCAGCAGCAAAATCATAAAGAGTTTCAGAACTTCTTAATTCTATTTCTCCATGCGATGTGATAGTCCTAGTATATTTTCGAACACTTTGTTTTTCAATTGATTCTGTAACAACAGTAGAATTATACTCACGATTCCAAGCTTGTTTTGCAAGCTTTGGAATTCTCACAATGAGTTTAGATTTATCTTGCATGGTTAAATAAATAGCTTTCAAAAGAGCGATCAATTGCATATCACCTTCAACAAATTGAACAACATCGTCAAGAATTGCATTTTTCCAACCGTTACCATCTGGACTCATAGGAAAACTTACTTCGTTGATTGGAATTGGCTGATCAATAATTGTTATAAAAGATTTCGGTCTTTCGTTGTTTAATTCAAAAGCAAAATCAATTGCTTCTTGACTATCAAATAAAATTGCTGTTCTGTAATTGTGTTGAGCGATCATTGCAGCCAAGTTTCCAACCCCATGCGTATACTGGACCGTTGTAGGAAGATTACTAGTATTTCCTTCCTCCATTTGCAAAGTCCAATATGAACTAAGATTTTCAGCTGCTTGTCTGAGATCGGTATCTTTTTGCCATTTTAAATAATCAATCAAACAACTGACAGAAAGATGATCTTTGTTTGTTTGTTCTGGCATTTTACTCTTCTCCTTTTATTGTCTCTGAAACAATCCTAGTAATACTATTCTCGTCAAGTTCCAATTGATAAGCTATGTCTGCTGCATCCCTTAAATCTGGATGGTGACTTGTTAATACAATCTGAACGTTCAACTTTTCTGCAAGATATTTTAATAATTTTGCAGCATGTGGAATTTGATTTCTTCCCAGCCACTTGAAAGGTTCGTCGGCAATCAAAATTGGTTCGCATCCGGTTGCCTTGATTAATACCATCCTTAAGGCAAAAGCTACGACATCACTTACGCCACATCCTGATCCTGACGGTACTCTTCGAATAACTGTTCCATCGTCCAAATATTTGAGATATCTAAGAGTGATTGCAGATCTATCACGCTTAATGCTGACCCCACATTCCAGCTTAATACTTTCTTCTGAATAAACAACTTGGAGAGCCTCATTTGTTACAGACTCAATACTTCTTAGCGTTCTATCTCTGATTGTTTTAACAGATTCCTCGACAAAGTTCAATGCCTCAGTTGCTTTGATTGCCTTTTTTCTGCTGTTATTCTTTTCTTTTTCAAGTTCGTTTTTCTTCTGCAATAAAGAATCTCGGACACCAACAGCCCTCTGAAGTCTGTCTTGCCAATCATTCAGTTTTTCTCTTGCTGCTGTTCTCATACCATCTATCTTATCGCTCATCATTCTAAATACCCCTCTATTTCTTAAAATTTTGGCATCTGTGATCAAATTAGGAGTCAATTCGGAGTTTTTATCGATCTTGCTCTAAAAAGGTCTTAGAATCAATTTTTGAGCTTTTCCGATTGCTCCCCTTACGTCCTATAAATTTGACAGAGAATATAGGACCGTAATTTATAAGCTCCTTTTCTTATTCAGAGAATCTAGATATGCTATAGTGTTACAACCGAACGTAAGTGAGGTTGTGACTTTATCGAACGTAAGTGAGATAAAGTCCTGAATTGTTATATTGTCTGACCGATATAAATATGCCATATAAATAGGCCCTAATATATATTCATATAATGCAGCATCGAAAGTTGCTACATATTATACCTCTCGTACTTCAATAGTAAAGTGAAAATTTTACTTTTCTTTTTTGAAATTTTAAAAGTATAGAAATGAAAATTTTTGGTTTGGAAGGTCTGAAAAGTGGAAATTTTTAGTTTTCTTTTTCTAAATTTTCGTCTTTTTCATCTTTCGGTTTGCCAATAAAGATTCCAACACCTTCGCAATCCAAGCATAGAATTTTCCTGGAAGGCACCTCAGCAGTTGTTTCAATACAGGCTTGCAATGTGTTCACTGGTGAAATATCTGCTGAAAGCCGCCATTGTGCTCTTGTCTTATTAGCAGGCAAATCATGTACAATAGTCCAACTCCCAATTGCATCTTCAAATCTCTTCAAACCCCTCAATATGTTGTTAATATCCTCTTTGGTCAATTCAAGTAAATCACTATCGTCAATACCTGTAAAACCAATCTTAAGCAAAATAGGATCTAACTTACAACCTCTTCCTTTAATTGGAGTTCCAGAGAGAAGACGAATAGAAATTAAATGAACGTTATTCATTTGCCTATCTTTCCCTTTTAAACCACCCAATGTCTCTTGAGGATTCAGATAAGCAACTCTTAAGAATTGTTTAATTGTATCGTCGGAAATCATGTCTACATTTCCTCATTCTCTAATTTAGCATCTGGTTTTCTCATTAACCAAGCTTGCATTGCTGCTTCTTCGGGATCTAACCAATCATGCATTACATTAGCATTTATAGCCTGTTCAGATGCTGTCTGTGATTCTTCATCTTCTAGATAATCAGGTAGTTTTTCACCTTCTTTTTGATGCATCCAGGCAACAGCTTCGTCTCTTGTTTTAAATTTAGCAATTGCCTCTTGTTTATCGTCACTTGAAGGCTCATCTGGCACAACAGACCATTCAGTATCTGGACCTTCTTTTTCATCTTCAGGAGTTTCAATCACATGCAGAGCAATTTTCATAATTCGATTAGCTCTTGAACCAACAAAGATATCAAAATGTTTATGGTAAGGATCTCTCATTTTACTATCCGTACTGGGATTTTTGTCAGCATCAGCAAGTTCAATAAGTCCAAATTGATCAGGATTATGTTTCTTTTCCGAACTTGGTTTTTCTACCTCAACAAACTCAACGTCTTGCTGTAACTCTCTTGATTCTATTAAGTTTACGCCAATTTTATTTAATTCTTTTGCTAATAGATCTCTTACTTTATCGGGTGTCAATTTCTTGGAATCACTTATTGTTAAATCTGTGACATTAGGAACTTCATTTTTAACCTTATGTGCAAAATCATAAGCAGATCCCCAAAATTTCCATGTAGGTTTTTGATTTAAATAAGAGCCCTGCAAAATGATCTTATATTGACCAGCAAGAGATTCAGGATAAAGAGTCCAAAGATAAAAGGTGTTGTCTCTTGGTTCTGAATCAACATAGGGATGAAGATTATGACTCCAAGCAGAACATTCGGCATATGTTCTAGGGGGATATGTACCTTGTGCTTTTCGATTTCTACACATTTCTTCCAATTCGTTATTTATACTTCCACGGGTATCTTGTTTCTGTTCCATTTCTTCTTCGGTAGGACCAGGATTGAATTCATATCCCTTCCATAAGCGTATTGTTCCTTTAGGACTTCCACTTGGTTTTGCCATTATTCAGATCCTTTTTCGAGGCTCTATATAAAGATACAATTATATAGAATTATTTTCAATTTGCTATAAAATGTGTCAAAAGCGTTTATTTTCATTGTTTTTTTATATTTTGTCTTTTCTTTAGAAATTGTTTATTTTTAGGAGAATTTAAAATGTCAGACGAACTTATTTTTGCAAGTACAGAAGAAGCATTTCAGAAGTTAGCCGATCTTACAGGCAAACGCATAAAGGTTGCTGCTGCTGCTGAAGAAATTGTAGATACGCAAGTTAAAGCAGGAGTTGGTAGTGCTGAGCGAACTGATGGAGGATGGCAAATTCATGCTTATGTAGATGGTGATTTATTGAAAGCAGAATTTACAATTACCAATCCTGAAAGATATGAAAATTTCAAAGCAACAACTGAAAAAGAAATACCAATGTTGATAAAAGATGCAGTTCGAGAGAAGATGGAAGAAATGATGAAAAAGTATGCGGCTGGTAAGAACGACTAATCTTTTCCAAATCCCTTTAAATCCCCTTCAGACATACTTGGAGGGGATTAATTATTTCTCTCTACAAAAACAGAAACACAGTGATTTAAAGCACGAATTGCAGCCTCTCCCATATTCAATCCTTTATTCATTCTATCCACGGCAATTTCGCATGTAGAGCCTGTTTCGCAAGTGTTGTAATTTGGGCATCCTTCGCAAACAGTTTCGTCGTAGGTTTTCATGAACTTTTTAAATTCAGGCGTTAATTGAATATTTTCACCAACTTTTTTAAATGGTTTTTTGCTCATTTTTTAATTTTCCTTTCTTAATTATCTATTTTATGCTAAACCACAAATAGTAGCAAGTATTTTTCTCATGTTTTTTCTATATTTTCTTAAATTGTAGAAACATCTTAAATATCAAAGGAAATTCAAAATGCCCTCTAAAAAGATTTTTGTCCTTGTTGGTCCTCCTTCTGTTGGCAAATCAACATGGATTTCCAACACATTCGAAGAAACTCCATATATTATCAACAGGGATGATATTGTTAATCAGGTTGCTTCTTCTTTGGGGTGGTCTTATGATGATATGTTTATGTTACCACCTTCTGATGCTGAAATTGGCGATATAGATGAAAAATATGGAGAAGTTGTTAAATCTCCTCCTTTTATTAAATGGTCAGATAAATCATTCTCCAAAGTCCTAGATGCAAACAATCAAGTACACAAGAATTTTATGCAACGGGTATCTCAAGCGGTTCCTTCCGGTAAAGATATTGTTGTTGATATGACAAATATGAGTGCCAATTCAAGACGTAGTGCCCTAAGGGCTATTCAGGGCGCAGAAGAAGAGTATGAAAAAATTGCGGTTGTATTTGAGTTTAAAGGATTTGAAGATATTATAAAATCAGTAGCAAAGAAACGTGCCGAACTTGCAAAGAAAATGGGAAAAAGCAAAACGATACCAGAATCAGTTATGAATAATATGATGAAGTCTTTTGAAAGGCCGACAAAAGACGAAGGGTTTGATCGGGTAATTTCTGTGGATAATTCAAAGATCTTAAAAGAATTAGCAAACGAGGAAAATGATATGTCAGAAATGAAATTCTCAAACAAAAATGAAGCTCTCCAGTGTCTTGCAGATTTGACCGGGAAACGCATTAAAATAGCTGCAATAATTGATTTTAAAATTAAAGACAAATCATGTGATATTAAAGGAAAAACTCTTTATTTTGTATTTGAAAGTGTTGAAGTAAAAACTGATAATTTATATACTTACGATATTCAACCAGAAGCAGAAGATTTTATTCATAATGTAGAATCTCATATTATCAGAGTTAAAAATGAAATCGATCCTATTATTAATGTTTTAACTTCATCACAAAGAAAACCAAATTCCGACAATGTTGAATTAATAGCATCGTCTAAAAACAGAGTAATTTTTAGAACCAGGGTGAATATGATATTTAGCAGAAACTATACAGAAGAAGAACTGGAAGACGTAAACGAAATACTTGAAGATTTGGGATATATTTAAGCCTCGTAATCATAATCCTTTAAAAAATCAACTATTTGTCTAGCTATGTCTAATTCTACTCTTTGTTGTTCTATTTGTCTTTCCATTCCCTTTAATTGCTCTTCTATAACAAGCTCAAATATATTTTCACCTTCTCCTTTAAAAACGCATTTCTTTCCCATCATTTTAATATTTTCAATTGCATTTTGAATTTCTGCTATTTGATTTTGACATTCAGTATATACATTTTTGGCAACATCTATAACCATTTCAATAATATTTAATGTTAATAAGTCAGCCCCAGTTTTTCGATTGCTTTCTACAACATTGTTCATCAGATGCATCATTCGGTTGATTGCCATATGCTTAACCATATCTTGTTCTTCTTGTCCTTTAAATAATCCATTGAAATCATATCTTTCTCTAGATCCGGGATCACTTAAAATATTATAAGCAAGAGCAATTTTAGCAAATTCCCTCTCATCACCCCCTTTATCTGGATGATGTTGCATAGATGCCCGTCTATATGCCCTTTTAATATCTTCTTGTGACGCATCGGTTTCTACACCTAACACATTGTATAGATATGGGTTTACAACAGACATTCTATTAATCTCCTCGTCTATATTATATCTACTGATTGCTACAAATTCTACTGATTTTTATATTTTCTTTATATTTTGTATGTAGTTAGAGATATTTGTATTAAGAGAGGAGTTTGGGAATGTCCGAAGAGCTTGTTTTTGCTAATGAAGATGATGCGCTCCAACATCTTGCTAATTTAACAGGCAAGAGAATCAAGGTTGCATCCCATTTACACCTGAAAGATAATTTGATGAAGATATATGAAGAGCTAAATAAAAACAAACAGTTTATTGATCTTGCTCGTTTGATTGTTAATACCAAAGATTCTGATATTATAGTTCATTCTGTTGCAAATAGTAAAACTCCTGAAGAAACCGATGCAGAGTTAGCTGAAATGCATAGAGTTACCACACACTTTTAAAGAAGGATGAAAATGTCAAAAGAAATTGTTTTTGCTAGCCAAGAAGAAGCACTTCAACATCTTGCTGATTTGACAGGTAAACGAATCAAGATAGCCATAGATAATGAAGAAGAGTTTGATCGGCTTAATTATTTACATGATGGATTGAATAGGGCTGCACCAAAAATTAATAATGCAATAAAAGAAATAGAGTTTAGCAATTTACAAAAAGCAGCTATGCAGTTTGATAAAGCTCTTGATGATTTTGAAACAACAATTAGACATGACGATGAATATAAGCATTATTATGAAGAAACACTTGCTCTTTTAGACTCTATTGGTCAAGAGGAAGAATTAGACGAATATCAACAACAAGAACTTAAAAATAAAGCTGTTAATCTACATAAAAGAGTTAAAGAAGATCTTGGCAAAATGAGCCAAAAAATAATTCAAATAGAAGGGAATTAGAAATGACAAAAGAACTTATTTTTTCAAGCGAAGAAAATGCTCTTCAATATCTTTCTGATTTGACAGGAAAGAAAGTTAAAGTAGCGAAAAGAGATGAAAAAGAGATTATGTCAGAGTTATACAAACAAGTTGGTGAAATAGAAGAATGGGATGAATTTGAACCAGATCAATTAAGTGTTAAAGAACATGAAATAGATGCTCACGTATATGAAGACGTAGAGGCTTTTGATACTCCGTGGCCCAATAAATTTACAGCAGTTGAAGATATTACTGTTGATCCTAACTATAACACTATCTTTTTTAATATTCCTCTTTTGAAAGATATTTATGTTATAGAAGATGAAGAAGATTTTGCAATTATTAAAAAGAATTTCGATCAATTCAAATCTGCTATTGAAGGCAAAAAAGTTAAATCTATTTATCTTCCTACAAATCTAGGGATGGATGCTTCAATGGGGGCAACTATCGAAGAAGCTTCAATTGATGATAGTGGAATTCATATTAAATTAAAAGATTTATACATTAACGAAGACGATCCAACTATTATACACAAACTGGTTGATGAATATCATCGTTGGAAATAGGTTCAGTCTTTATATTCTTCAAATTTTCTTGGTTCATCTTCTCCCATAGATATTATTTCTATAAGCTTTTTTCTTTGCTCATTATCTAGCATTACTGTCCACAATTTTTCTTGTCCATCTATATCACTTCTATAGTTCAACTGCAAAGCAACATCTCCATTCCTATTAACTCTAACATTTAATACAGATCCAAATCCATCAGGTTGTCCAAAATTGCCTGAAAATCGACACGCTTTAATACAGTTATTGCTTTTTGGAGTTAAATTCCCTGTCTCCATTATGTTCTCCTTTTATTTTGCACTCTATTCTCTTTAATCTCCTTCAATCACAATATTCCAGGGTTCGCTTTTTGCTTTTTTCTCTTCCTCTTGTTTTTTAATAAGTTGGACTTCATTTTGAGCTTCTTCTATCGAATCAAAATATGCTGGCACAAAGCATACACTACAACCGGAATCGGCTGTCGTTTTGTAATCGCGCCAATATGGGAAAAGAAAAAATAGTTTTGAGCGTATTTGAATCTTAAATTTACCATTACGTTTTAATATTCGGTACTTCATATGCGTCTTTCTCCTTATCTGAATAGCCTAATCTCTTTCTGTTTTTATTCCACCCAATTGTTGTCAATTAATGAAAAATCAATTAGCTTAAGATTAGTCAAGTCAATATCAATTAAACTCTTTAAAGTAGATCTTAAATCATCATATGCAAAAGAACCATCGCTATTTAAAGGTTCATTTCCTCTGATTAAGTATGATGTGCTGTGAACATCTAAACAAAAATGATCTACTAAATAAGTGCGCGTTGGATCATAAGTAGCGTTTGGCATTAACTATTCCTTTTCTTTCCCGTTTAATATGTTGCCCTTATGATCATGTCTATAAATTCGGTACTAGGTTTAACCCCATGCTCTTCAATATAGTGACGTAATCCTTCTGGCCATCGAAAACCATTGCAAACAAACTCTCTAGATCCATTTGCACATTTACAAATTCGACATTCCGAAAGCCCTCTGTATGATTCTATTTTGTCGTTTTTCTTGTAATAGAGAGAAAGGGGATCAGAATTGCCTTCGTTGTATTCTTTAACTACCATTTCATATTCCGCATACATCGTCTCTTCTACTTTGATCAATCTATTTAAAAACGCCTCTCTGTCCCATTCTCCCTTGTATTCTTCAGGCATTGGGTATTGAGGATCGTATTCGCTATACCAATATCCTTCTATTTTTTCTTCACACATATTTTAGCTTTCCTTATTAACATCATCTAAGGGACAGTTTTTATCAAGATCATATCCATCAATTTCTCTAGACTCACCAAAATCACAGAAGAAATGATCCTCTTGATTAAAAGTTATATGCCGAATATAAGGACAATGGTAACAAGAATTAATTTCTCTTTTTATAACAGCTAATTTTTTTGGAAGATTGTCAGATTTTTTATTAGTATATTCTGATATTTCTTTTAGTTGCCTAATAACATTCATACATTCTATTGCAAGACTTTGATATCCTCCCTTTTCAATTATCAGATCTTTATTCTTATGCAATTTAAGTAACTCTTCAATTAACTCGACCTTTTTATAAGCACAATCTCTACTAGACATAATAAGCATTTTATTCCCTTTTGCCTTTTGGTTTATTAAATTCTTCGACCATTATCTCTCTACATTTTTGCATACAGTTTCTTGCTTCTTTTTTAGTATTGTGTTTTCTCCTACAAACAGGACACTTCCACAATACACATTTTATAATATCATTCATGTGATCTATTAAATAATGTTCTACTCGACATTTAAGATGCCAGTTTTTAACTATGCTTTTTGGATCTCTTATTTGATTATTCATTATTTTAAAATCCAGTCTTTAAGAAAAAGCCAATATATAAATTCCATAATGAGAAGAAGCAATTAGCAAGTTGATTCCTAAGCATTTCTAGTTCGTCTGCCATTCTGCTTTATCCTCCATTCTAAAAACATATTATATCCCCATCATTATATACTTTGACACATTTTTTGTCAATTTTATTCTCCTACTGAGTTTATTTTTCTTCTATATTCTATCCTTATATAGTACAGAATTTATGTTTTTAAAAGGAGATAAAATAATGTCTGAAAAAGAATTGACCTTCAAATCGACAAATGAAGCGTTTCAACATCTTGCTAATTTAACAGGAAAAAGAATAAAAATCGCTCAAGATGACGACGATGCAGATAGACTTGTAATGATTAATAATACTTTGGCTCAATTTGTCCAAGATTTAAATGACTCTAAAAACAGTCTTTCTCGGGGGCACTTAAGTGACGCATCAGCATATATAACAGAAGCTCTCGAAGGTGTTAAACAAATTAAAGATGCTGGATATAACCATTATATTACTTTATTAAATAAGATATCAGCGAAAGTAGAGTCGTTAGTTCAGAAACAGGAAAATATGGAGAAAGATAAAAAAGATATTGTAAAAGAAATGAATGATTTGTATGGGCGCTATGAAGATGATATGATGAGAATTAACAGCGAAATGGATACTTTGGGAGTATAAAAATGTCAAACGAAGAATGCTTTGACTATATTGATTTTGATAGAAGAGATATGTTTACCCTTTTAGACTCTATTAAACACCACAACATAGATTATTCAAAACCATATAAAATAGATGACCAATTAATTAAAAGTATTAAAGATGGTTTCTATGATCTTACTTCGTAATGACAATGATCAGGAGCACCATACTTCAATATACTCAAATTTAAAAAACATATCCCACCAGATATAAAAAGTATAAACAACTTACCTATACGCTTTAACATGCCTATTTCTCCCCCTCTGTAACACCGTATTGACAACAATGCTTGGGTATCTTGTTAGTCCTGTGTAATTTTACATTTATCGGAATAAGACCAGATTCCTTATGCGCCGAAAAACCAGGAAATTCTTCGTCAGGACAACCTATATATCCAGCCTTCCAACGACCTTCATCCCAAACCTTCTCGTTTTTCTGATAACATTTGCTACAGATTTCCCTCTTCAAAATACGCATATCATAAACCTTTCCCTTTTCAAATCTGTATCAATTGTTAGTTCATTTTTCCTTTATATTATACCCCCAAATAGTTGAAAATTTGTCATTATATCAGGAGAAACCCAAATGTCCAAAGAAGAACTTATTTTTGCAAGTGAAACAGAAGCACTCCAATATCTTTCCAACTTAACAGGAAAGAGAGTGAAGGTGGCATATGATAAAAGAACAAATGCAGCTAAATATCTCGTATCTAAATTCGGATACGAGATTCCTCAAGACTTAGAAGAATCTATTAATGAAATGAGCGAGCAAGAACAAATATCAATTGTTCGAAAAAACCCAACAGATATTGCATTTATACGCAATCCATCTGAAAAAGTTCAATTAGCGGCGTTCGAAAAAGGATATCAAGAGACTATGAAAATGCTAGTACTAAATCAAATTCCTATTTCTGACAAATTAAAAGAAAAAATTATTAATAAATATAAGGGGATTTTAAGAGAATTGGATGGACAAAAAATTATTTATGTAAACCCATAAATGGCCTTCAAAACCAGGAGAAATCCAAATGTCCAAAGAAGAACTTATTTTCTCAAGTGAAACAGAAGCACTCCAATACCTCTCTAACTTAACAGGAAAGAGAGTGAAGGTGGCAGTAAAAAATATAACAGAAAAAGAAGCACTGGCCGACCCCAATAAAGCAGTCCTATTTATCAATCAAGAAAATCTCAAAATTACACAAAAATACGGTTTGGCGTCTTCAACCTTAAACCGCTCGTGAATTTATGGACGGACATTTCAGAAATCAAAAAGACTGGAAACAAAGTGGTAGTAATATAGTAGAAATGTTTCAAAAAGTGGGAGATGTAGCCTATCAAGATGATGCCGATGACTACGAACCAAAAGTCGGAGATAAAGTGGAAATATATGAAAGAACATTAAACGTGCCCACCTATGTAGGCGATAGATCTGTTACAGAATTCTATGGAACTATCAAAGATAAAAATGGAGATCAATACGAAATCCTTATCGAAGACCCATGGGATAAAGAACACCTCATAACCCTTACAAAAGATCAATTCCACAAAGCAACATAATTTTGTAGTGTAACAAACCAACATTCTTAACATTTCCCAATAACCCCTGTCACTCAACAAGACAGGGGGTTTCTTACATACATCTTCATCCTTATCCTCTTCATAATAACAACCACCCAAAGATCCCGCTCTCCAGGTCGTAATGACTTAACCCTACACATAAATCCCCAATACTAAATCAATCCTTAAGCATATCTGTATCAACCCCTATCTATTCATTCATTCTTCCAAAAACCCCCTCTTCTTAATTTTCCTAATAACCAACTCCTCAGAATCCCAATTTGCAGAAACCGAATTGTCTCCAATAATATCACCGTATTCCTTCTGTACTAAATCCCAAAATGCCATAGTATCCTTCTCAAATGCATCCTCAGCCTTTATAACAGCAGATTCACTAAAATCCCAAGATTCAAACGATACCTTCTGACTCCGTAACCTAGCCATTAAAACATTCGTGCTTTCATTCAAATTCCTGTGTAAAGAAATCATAGCATCCGTCATCTTTAAACGTACCTCTTCCTTGTCTTCCTTGTCTTCCTTGTAAATGTCAGAATCACCACCACAACCAACACTATTATCACCAGCATAAGAAAAATCAATATAATCATAACTCTAAAACCCCTTCTTTATATTATACCCGCTTCATTCTTACTCTTACTTTCTCATCATTTTACTTTCTCATCATTAATTAAATCTATAATCATAAACCAAATCCTATAAACTCCATAATTTCCCATATCTTAAATATTCCTCACTATTATATTCCGTAAAATCTTCTAACTCTAACTCGTCATCAGTAGGAGCTAACCTGTTCACTACCCCAAATGTGCCCTCAGAACTAATCTTGCATTTTTCATAAGAACCCATCTGATTATATACCCTGGCATCATACAAAATACCAAGATCCCAAAAATAAGTAGACACAATATAGTCAAATGCCCTCAAAGGACTCTCACAAATACCTCTCAAATATTTTTCGTCCTTCTTCACCTTGTCTTCATAAGCCCGTCCTACACCATCAAGACGAATTCGCAATATTTCATCGTCATCCCAATTAAACCACCTAAAACACTCATCTCCACTGTCCTTATACTTTTCCTCGTAAATCAAAGAGTAATATTCCAAAATACGATATAAAAGATAAAAATGATACTCAGTTGGCATATAAAGAATACGCCTGCCTATACCATCTATTAATTTTTTGCACTCTCTACGAAATGTCTCAATATCAGGGAAAAGACGAGAACACTGAAATATGTCTCTATCTCCTTCCCATATAACTTCAGAAAAAGTGTCCCGCAATGCATAATTTAATAAATCAACTACTAATCGATCAAACCCTTCCGTTGGCTCTTCTGCCCATCTTAACATTCTTATTCTCTCTTTAAAAATCTGTATCAAACCCTCTTCCCAATCCCCAAATTCACAATCCCAATAAATTTATTTCCTGCTTAACCCCCGCATTATCAATTTCATCACAAAAAGACTGAGGTAATTCCCCCTTAGTATTTAAATGATGAATCGCCCGTACATGATCAATATTATACGGATCAAAATAATCATAAAGTCTCATCTGTATCAACTCCTCTTCCTTAAAATAAACGGAATATTGCTACAAATCTTCTTTCCCATCCCTCATCTTACATATTAATCGATCCAAATCACTCAAACCACGAATTCCTAAATTGTGAACCCCTTTTAATCTTTTATATAAATCTGTATCAACTGCCCCATTAGACTTCAACTCCTCTAACATCAACCTTATTAAATGATTCGCTCCCTCTATATCCTCATGCTTAAATGCCCTTTCCAATATCCCCATTATATAATCCCGATGCGATATCTTCTTCTTACCCTCATTCCTTAAACCTTCAAATAACTCACCCACATAAACATTCAAACGATCAGTCAACTCTTCCCTACTCATATCTTATTCCCTCTCTTTTATATATTGCTACAAATCTTCTTTCCCATCCCTTATCTCTTCAATCTCAGTCTTTAACCTATTCTTCAACGATTCAGACAATAATCGGAAAATAGTTAAAGTACGAAGAGAATCCCTACCCACAAAAGAAAAACCAAAATCATGAATAACTAACGCCTGCTCCAATAACTTCTCAACATCACTTTCCGGAATACCCTCAAACATCTGGTAAATCGTATATCGTACCTCTTCCCTTAATCCCATCTATATCACCCCCAATTCAAATTTGCTACAACTCTATTCCCATTATTATACCGACTTACTACGAATTATGCCAACTTTTGCTGCAAAATATAGCAAATAAAATAGGCTTGATACAACTTAAATCCTTATATATCAACGCTTTGTAGTGATTAGAAAGGGGTTGGGAAATAACTTTTCGCGAGAATTTTTTTTAATTTCACTCTTTTTCTAAAAAATTTGATACAGATATGCTTTTCTGATTTAAATATTTAATTATATGGCGTTATATTGCCCTTTTATATTACCTCTTAGAATAGATCCCGTTTCATTCCGCTACTTTTCACTTGGTTGCACTTAATTACACTACGCTATTTCTATTCTATCTTTCGTTTTTAAAATTTTCGTTTTTTGTTTTGAAATTTTTAACTTGGAAATTGTATATCATTATTGTAGCATAGAGACAAATTGTGCTTTTGATGAGATTTGTAGTAAAGATACAGATTTATAGAAAAAAGAGAAAAAGAAATGTCTAGACTTGAGATTGATACAAATGGGAATAGATTTTGGTATAACGACAAAAGACATAGAATAGATGGACCTGCTATTGAATGTAGTAATGGAGTAAAATGGTGGTATAAAAACAGCAAACAATATACAGAAAAAGAATATAGGAAAATCTGTAGCAAATAAATTTTTGTTTGGATTAAGGTTTTCGCGGCGATTTTTTGAAATTTGATTGCGCTATACAAATTTGATATTTTATGTGCCAAATTTGTATTTTAGAGAATTAGAAGAAGTTACCTATCCGTTCATATCCACTTCAATCTACTCTCTTCTCGTGGGTTCGACTCGGTTATGTTTATTATATCTTTCTTAGGATTGAAAATAAAGCCTTGTATTTCTTTTTTCTTTTGAGGATGGGTTAGAAGTCAATATTGGTTCTTATTTGATTTTACATAGCCAAATTTCTAAAATAAAAGGTGTTTCTTGTTTTCTTCTTTTATTCTTTTCTGGGAATTCTTAAAAATTTTGTCTTTCTAATTTGTCTATATATTTGAGGTTGCTAATTTATGTATCAGACTGTAAGATATATGCTACAGATTTAGAAGAAGAATAGAGATATGAGTTTAGAGATAGATAAATTTGGGAATAGGTGGTGGCTTATTAACAGCAAATTACATAGAGACAATGGTCCTGCTGTTGAAATAAATAATGGATATAAAGAATGGTATAAAAACGGTAAAAAACATAGATTAGATGGTCCTGCTGTTGAATGTAGTAATGGATCTAAATTTTGGTATAAAAACGGAAAACTACATAGAGAAGACGGTCCTGCTATTGAAAAAAGCAATGGATATAAAGAATACTGGATAAACAATATACAATATACAGAAGAAGAATATGTAGTAAAGATACATGAAATATCTAAAGAGGAGAAATAGATGAGTTTGAAGACAGATAGATTTGGAAATAGATTTTGGTTAGATGATAAAAACAGGTATCATAGGGAAGATGGACCAGCAATAGAGTGGCCTAGTGGATTTAAAGAATATTGGGTATATGGGGTAAGCTGTTCAGGATACAAGGACTATTTAGAAAGGATACATGAAATATCTAAAGAGGAAAAATTTGAAGAATATTTAAAGAGGGAAATAGATGAGATTAAGAATACTTGATGATTGCAGGTTATGGTCGGATTATAAGGGGAGGATACATAGAATAGACGGTCCTGCAATTGAGTATTATAATGGTGGTCGTTTATATTATTTAGAGGGATATAGATATTGTTATTCTGAATGGCGGGATAAGATTAACAAATACAGGATATCTAAAGATGTCTAATTTAACAGTAGATAGATTTGGAAATAGAGTATGGGTTAATTCTGAAGATGAAAGACATAGGTTAGATGGGGCTGCTGTAGAATGGTGTAATGGAGATAAAGAATATTGGGTTAACGGAAAAAGGCACAGGTTAAATGGTCCAGCGATTGAGTATAAGAATGGTGAGAGATATTGGTATAAAGAAGGCAAGATAGATAGAGAAGACGGACCTGCTGTAGAAGATCCTATATTAAAAGTTAAGGTTTGGTTTAAAAATGGAATTAAACATAGAGAGGATGGGGCTGCTGTAGAACATAGTGATGGCTCTAAAGAATATTGGATAAATGGAGTAAAATATACAGAAGAAGAATATTGGAGAAAGATGGATGAAATTAATAATAGATGAATTTGGGAATCGTTTTTGGCATGATGAATTTGAGCATTTATATAGAGAAGATGGTCCTGCAATTGAATGGAGTAATGGAGAAAAGACTTATTGCTTAAACAACATTACTTATACTTATCATATTTGGTTTGAGAAGACTAAGCGCTTTCTTGAGTCTCCGAATAGAACAGAATGGGAAAGATGAAATTATTAATAACTGAAAATGGCAACAGATATTGGATGAATGATAGAAAATGTTTTCACAGAGATAATGGTCCAGCTATTGAATATAATGATGGGGCGAAAGAATGGTATAAGAATGGAAAATTACACAGAGATAATGGACCAGCAGTGGAATGTAGTGATGGATATAGAGAATGGTGGCTTAACGGCAAAAAAACAGGAAGAGCTATGGGGAAATTTGATTGATTATTCCTAAAACTAATGGTTTTTGATTTTTAGATATGGGTGTGCATCTGAAGTTATAATTGATTTTCAGATACACACCCTTTATTTAGTTTTAATCGAGTGGAATTAGATCTTCTCCGTCTGCTGTATTATTATTCTTTTTCCAATTTTCTGCTGGGTCGTTATTATTTTCGTCAAGTTTTTTATATTGATCTTCATTCCATTCAATATCTAGAGGAATAACTTTATCTGTTGGTTCTTCTTTTTGTGGGGCTTCTGCTTTCTTTTCCTTCTCTTCCGTTTGTTTACGTTTAAATATGTTTAGGAATTTTCTTTCTTCTTTATTATATTTATCTCTGATTGAATTCATAATTTCTTCGGGAGTTTCAAGGTTTTTTCTTCTCTCCATATAGTCTTTTTTGTTTTGGTTCATGATAGTTGGGACAGCATATTTGAATGCATAATACCATGTGCTTAAGTATGTATTTGGATCTAAGTCTGTGTGTGCTTTTAAATATTTCACAGCGCGTTCGAATTCTGTTTTTCTTGAATTAGGGCCAAATGGAATATATTTTACGCAGACGACGACATCAGGATCCATACGAACAAGGGCAACACCTCCAAATTCGGGTGCATATCGTCCTTTATACTCCAATGCTCCATAACTGATAATTGCTAATTTGCCTGCATATTTTGTTTTTACTTCACACATGTCCTCTATAAACATAAACGGGGACATATTTTTAGGCAATTCGGTATTAAATCGTTTGGTTATCATTACACTAGGTTCCTTTCTAAGGTGTTTTTAAATAAAGGGAGTGCTCATACAATCTTCAAGCACTTCTTTAATCTTCTTGCTTGTTTTGACTGTATATTCATTTCTCAGGTCATATCGGTTTTCATCAAGATTGGCCCATTGTTCACAGAGTTTCAAGAAGAGGCCAAAGACAGATTGCTGCAATGTTCGGTGGTCGCTTAATACTGCATTTGCGAATTTTTGTTTGTCTTCCTCGTTGCAATAATTCACAAAAGAAGTAAGTTGTTTTCCTACTACATTTCCTTTGGGGTACACATCGACTTTTTCTGAGTACTTGTCGATTTGTTCTACTGCTTTTGTTAAGTTCTCTTTTGCACTTTCCTCATCTCCATCTTTCAGGGCAGTGAGGGCGATTCTGATTTGTGAGATTGTTGAGTCTGATACTTTGAAGCTCATTTTATTTCTCCTTAAATTAGGGCATATAAAAGCCATCACAAGTTTCCAGGAATTCGATAAGCTCTTTTGCTTCTGTTTCTGAGGCTCTTAACATGCTTTTGAGGTTTTCTTCTTTGTGATCTTTTTTATTAGCAACGATCAAACTTGTAACTGTATCGACTATATTATTTGTACAGAGTTCGATAGGATATGTAAAATAGAACTTTCCGTCTTCCATATCAGCGGTCATTCCAAAGTCGATTAGCATCATAGGATCATTGATGAGCATTTTGAGTTTTTCAGCGATATCTCTACAAAAGAATGTAACTGAGATGCCATGTCCGCTATTATCTTCAAGTTCTATAAATCGTTCTGTTTTTACGAATCTTTTTCCTTCTTCGGCATTGAGTTGGTTTGCAATAGACATCATAGTTCGTAGAGGTTCCCAAGCCCATTCTGTTATTTGAAGGACATTGTCTTCATTTCCTTTGTCTACTAGTTCAACGTTCATATTTCTTTCTCCTTTCTTGTTTGTATAGACAATTTAGGAGATGAAAATTTTTGAACTTTTTTATTATTTTAAAGGGGGTTTTAGGTTACATCGATTTAATCTGTTTAGGAATAAAAAGGTCGTGCTCGGGAGAAATTTTAAGCACGACCAAAAAAGGGGGAAGTGAGCATTAGGCAGATATGGGTGGGGGGTTTATAGTTTTTAAGCTTTAAATTTTTAGCCTATAACTGTAACCGCCTAAGCTCATTAAGTAGAAAAATTTATAAAAGAATTATGAAAAATGAAGATCTTATTTTCGACGTATAAGCATTTCAGAGATGGTTTGGGCTTCTAATTTTTTAATTTGTATGTCTTCTTTGCTGTATATAAGATTTTTCGATTCCATTTCTAATATAGTGTCGATAAGTTTGTCTACAATTCTATTTTTCTCGATTATTGATTTGGAAGAATATTTAAGTTGGAATTTATGTTTAATTTTGTTTAGTTCTTTTTCTGTTAGTGTTTTGGGTTCAGCAGTCGTCATATATAGTTCTCCTTTTTAAAGAGTTGTTTCCATTTTAGAAAGAGTTGTTCTATTGTACCAATTTCATATATAAGTTTAAGCATTTTCTTTTGTTGATGTTTTATACAGACCTCAAAGGCTTCGTATAATTCTTTGTTTTTCTTTTCGTATGCTTGGTCTGCTCTTAGTTTTAAATAATTATGCTGATTTGATCTTCTTTCTAATTCTCTCTTTTTGTTTTTCAAGATTTTCGACATAACTTTTAGTTTTCTTTCCATACTTTATATATCGGAAAGAGTGTTATTTATTCTTTAGATTAGTTCTGAATTTTCGTCATCATCTTCTTCTGGGACTATATTTGTTATTTCGCTGAATTCGTGTCTGAGTTGTTGCTTTGCTATATCTGTTAAGCCTAGCATATGGCAAATATCTTCTCTTCTAACGCCAAAGGAGAAAAAGGGTAATGTTTCGTGAGGAGGACCGTTAAAGTATTGTGCGATAAAGACAAAGCTTAGGTTTCGATTTCCTAATTCTGAGCAGATGTCGTGTAGAGTTGCTTCTGTTAATTGCATTCTTTCTCCTTACTATTTCTTAGGTTAGCTTATATAAGGAGAAAGTGTTATTCAAGAAAAATGTAAATTTGGTTTATATCTTATTTGTTTCAGGTCATTTATTTCTTTATTGTATTCTTCTTCTGTATCATATCGAATCCCCCATATCCAGTATTCTTTTGTTCCGTCGCCATATTCAATTGCAGGTCCATCTTCTCTATCTAACCTTCCATGAACCATCCAATATTTGTCTCCGTTGCTTAGTATAATAGCAGGACCGTCTTCTTTATGTCTTGTCCCGTTTTTATACCAGAATTTGCTTCCATCGGGATATTCAACGGCTGGACCATTATCTCTGTGTCTTCTTTTGTATTTGTTTAACCAGACTCTTTTCTCATTTTTGTAGATTTTTAAAGGCATTTTGTTTTTTCCTCGTATTCTTCTTTTGTGTATTGTTTGCCGTTTATCCAATATTCTTTAAATCCATTGCTTCCTTCAACAGCTGGCCCATTTAGTCTGTGTAGTTTGCCATTTTTACACCAACCCCTATATCCATTATTCTATTCAATAGCAGGTCCATTTTCTCTATGCAATTGACCTTTTTCGTTATACCAGTATCTATCTCCATTTTTATCAATTCTTAGAGGCATTTTATTTTTTCCTAAAACTAATAGGTTTTGATATTTAGAGCATTCTCATCAATTCTTTTTCTGAGATAATTGTGACTCCATACTTATGTGCTTTGTCTGTTTTACCCTTACCTACATTGTCTCCGGCCACAAGATAATCGAGACCTTTACTAACTGATGATTTTGTAATACCTCCATTTTCCTCGATCAGTTTGTAGATTTCTTTTCTCTTCATGCTTAGAGTTCCGGTTGCACAAAAAGACTTGCCCTTAAGATTGCCATCCTTTTCTTCAACATCCAGAATTGTGATATGTTTCTGAAGCAGGGCAATTGTATCGTCCAGGGCATTGAGGCCGTTTACAATATGCTCAGCAGTAATAGGACCAATACCTTCCATACGTTCAAAGATCTTCTCGTCAGCAATCATAACGTTATACAGTTCTTTAAGTTCGTTGGCGATAATCTTTCCATTTGTCTTACCGAGTCCAGGAATACCAAGAGAAGTAAGAAATGTAGCTAACGGAACTTCTCTCTTTTTATTAATTTCGTCAATGATTTTTCGTGCAGATCTTTTTCCGAATCCTGGCAGTCTAGCGATTGTGTGTTCATTATCTTCCAGAGTAAAGAAGTGGTGCAGGCATTTAACCAGATGCTCATCAATTAGGGTTCTGACAATAGCTTGGCCTACATTCATAACTTCTAGGGTCTTCAGAAAGTGGATAGCCCTGAGTTCGAATTTGCTTGGACACTCAGGATTATAACACCAGACATTAACAGATTCTTCGTCAAATTCTACATCTTGCTTACAGCGTGGGCACTTTGATGGGAAATTGATAGAGTCTTCATAGCTAACAAAGTCAAAAACTGCCGGGTCATGCTTTTCTACAACTCTGACAACCTGGGGAATAATATCTCCCGCCTTTTCAATCAATACAATATCCCCAATTTGAATATCCTTGAGTTTAATTTGGGAGTAGTTATGCAGTGTTGGGCTATCGATAATGGATCCGTTAAGTTCAACAGGTGCAATTTGAGCGACGGGAGTAAGGACCCCAGTACGACCGAGTTGCCAAGCGATGTCCATAATTTTGGTTTTGGTTTGCATAGGACGGAATTTAAAGGCGATTTTGCCATTTGGGCACTTTCCGGTCCAACCCATATCGTTTTGCTGTTTCATGTTTTTAACGGAGAATACAAGACCATCAATACAATAGTCAATGTCGTCTCGTACTTCTTCCCAGGTTTCAATTTCTACAGCTAGGAGTTTGGCTGCTTCTTTTCCGTAGTCAGGGATCTCGATAGGTGTAGTATTGACGAACATGATACCTGGGAGATTATGTACAACCCAGTCATGCATACCAATTTCTGTTACAAATGCGTCTTTAGGGGACACAGAATAGCAGAAGAATTCCAAAGGCCTAGTACCTGTGATCTTAGGATCCTTCTGATTAACGGCACCTGAGGCAGCATTTCTTGGATTAGCTGGAGGTTTTTTTCCTTTCGCGATTTCTATTTTCTGGAATTCTTTAAAGGCGGATTTACGCATATAGATTTCACCCCGGAGTTCGATTGTGGAATCTGTATATGCGATTGTATTGGGGATGGACTCGATTTCTTTTACGTTGTCTGTGATATCCTGGCCAACTTTCCCATTCCCTCTAGTGGCAGCCAGGACGAGATTGCCATTTTCATACACGAGACGGACAGCTAAGCCATCGATTTTAGGAGAGACGGTAAAGTGGGTAGTTTTACAAGACTTCATCCATTTGGTAAGTTCCCGGAGTGTACCTTTTTCGTCATACGTAGCTTTATTAAGGGAGCCCATTACTTCTGGGTGTTTAATTTTTTTGCCATATGTAGGATCGGCACCAACCTCAGCAAGTACTGGGTGATCTGGGTTGAGCGCTTTGAGATCTGCTACAATTGCGTCAAACTCGGCATCTGTGATTTCTGGTTCGCTGTTAAAATAGAGTTCTGAGTGATGGCGGATTTCAGCTGCAAGTTTTTCTTGTCTGTCCATTTTCTTTTTCTCCTGTATGTTTGATGTTTCTTTTCTGTTGGTATATACAAAACTCAAGTAGAAATTTTCATTATCTCCTTATACTCTTCTTCTGTATATTGTTTGCCATTTATATACCAAGCTTTATATCCATCAATTCCTTCAACAGCAGGACCATCTTCTCTGTGTAATTTACCGTTTTTATACCAAAATTTAGATCCATTACTACATTCAACAGCAGGACCATCTAATCTATGTTTTTTACTGTTTTTATACCAATGTTTAGTTCCATCACTAAATTCAATAGCAGGACCATTATCTCTATGTCTTTTACCGTTTTTATACCAAGCTTTATCTCCATTACTACATTCAACAGCAGGACCATCTAATCTATGTAGTTTACCATTTTTATACCACTCTTTAGTTCCATCACTAAATTCAATAGCAGGACCATTATCTCTATGTTTTTTACCGTTTTTATACCAATGTTTAGTTCCATTACTAAATTCAATAGCAGGCCCATCTAATCTATGTTTTTTACCGTTTTTATGCCATTCTCTATTTCCATCTTTATCAATTATTAGTTTGTACATTTTGTTTTTCTCCTGTATGTTTGATGTTTCTTTTCTGTTGGTATATACAAATTCACTTAGGAAATTTTAGAGACTTTTTATTATATTCTTTTTTTGTGTATAGTTTATCGTTAAGAAAATATTCTTTCTCTCCAAAATGCCATTCAATAGCGGGTCCACCTATTCTATGAAACTTTCCATTTTTGAACCATTGCTTAGTTCCATTAACACATTCAACGGCTGGACCATCTTCTCTGTGATAATAACCTTGATCGTTATACCACAATCTACTTCCATCTTCATCAATCTCAAGTCTAGACATTTTTAATTTCCTTATATAAAAGCGGACTCTGGGCATTGGATAATTTAGGCAGGATTCCAACACCCAGAGTCCACACACAGGAGTTAAGTTATATTTCCTTTTCCTAAAACTAATAGGTTTACAATTCTTTCATCTTTTTATTCAAAGCATTCTCAATAAAGTTTTTACCGTACACCATTCCCTCGATCATATCCCATCCAGTACTGCCGATCCGATTGATTTGTTCGTCCAAGTAAAAACCAATCATACCCATCAATCCCTGCAGACGATTCTTTAAGATTTTATTCACATACTTTTCAGCGTCATCCCAGGAAGCAAATTTATATTCTCCGTCTTCCTCAATGTACTCAATACCAAGCCAATCTTCATTCATCCCGGAGCACCACTTTTGTTTAACAGGAACACCGCCAAAGTTGTGATGTAGATTTTCAATGTACACTCGATCTGCTTCCGGGACCTTAGAGTATTTAATTCCTTCTTCAGTCAAGCTATCTGGATGTACAACAATATGAGCATCAACTACGTAAGGATAGTCTTCGTTAGCTTCTGAGTCGTAATCTTTGGTATCCAGATATTCAACATAGACTGCTAGCTGGACTTCTCGTGCTTCTTCTAGATCTGTCAAGCCACAAGTCCAGTTCGGGTCATATAGTTCTACTGCAAATTCACCAACTTCATTTTCTACGATAGGCATTTCATTATCTCCTTATACTCTTCTTCTGTATATTTTTTATCATTTATCCACCAAGATTTAGTTCCATTACTCCATTCAATTGCTGGTCCATTTAATCTATGTCTTTTGCCGTTAACAAACCAAACTTTACCTCCATTATTACATTCAACAGCTGGACCATTATCTCTATGTAATTGTCCCTCAGAATTATACCAGCGTCTATTGTTGTATTGTGTAATTTCCATATATGGCATTCTATTCTCCTACAAAAACATCGGGAATGCTGTCTTCTGCATCACCAAAGATTTCTACTTCCCCCATTTCTTGTACAATAAAACCATTGGGAAAATAATCTTCTTTTTCATATTCACTAGTTTGATATGTTTCTTTTTCGATCAGTGCAGTTTTGAGATTATATCCAAGCTTTTCTGCACATAAAACAATATAGGTAGACATTTTGTTTTTCCTTTTTAGTGCTTCTTATATGCAACAGTCCTAACCCTCTTATCCCAACACATACGGCAGTTATTACCCAGGCAGCCTTTGTGATTAATAATGCTAGGGCAAATATGAGCTTTGTTCTTAGGTTCATGATGCCGAGTATATACAACAGCCTTAGGAAGATTCAACTCATAATCTGCAGGCTTGTCAATATACTGTGCAGAAAGACGAATTGTCATATTTTTTGGCAGCCTATGTGTCTTGAGAAATTCCTTAACTGTTGCCTCTTCTTTTGTAGGGATCCAGTGCTTAACATGTGGGGTCTTTTTCGCGACCTTGTAGATAAGCTGAAGATGTTCAACGTTAAGGATATCTCCGGAATCATGCCAACGGAAATACCACATGCTTTCTGGATTCTTATCTGTTTCTTTGTTGATCAGAAAGACCATAGCGTCAACCCAAAGATCATGACATTCCAGATCTTTGCAGGCCTTTTTGACAGCATTAAATCGATTCTTTTGGGCCTTTTTGACGCTGGAGTACCGATAGTTGTTTTGAGTAGCATAGCAGCCAAAACAAGTGGTGCCCTCAATTTTGGCAAGCTTACAACCAACGTTACAGGCAGTGCGAGCGGGAAGGCCATACGAAAACCCGGTCTTTGTCGTAAAGCCAATTCCCCCGGTTACCTCTCGTGCATGCTTAATTGTCTTAATCATTTTCTTTTCTCCTGTGTGTGTTTTTTGCTTCTGCTAATATATACAAAAGTACTGTCGAAAATTTTGTAGGTATTTCAATTTTTTGTTGCGATGATCAGTTTTCCTTTTCTTGTGACATTGCCTTTACCGAATACGTTTTCAATTTCTTGTACATAGTCTTGAGTAGGCCGGTTTTCTTGCCAACAATCTTCTTTTGTTTTCTTTCCTTTTCCTGACTTATTGCCTTCATATACAGTCAGATAGAGGATTCCGCCCTTTTGCAGACGATTACGCATAAGGACCAGGGATACACGCCGATCTCCACTTTTTTGGATAACGTTTAGAACATTGCTGCACAGGACTACGTTAGCATGTTGCATAGGGATAAGGAAAGAGGCCCTGCTGTTTTCATTTGATGTTCTGTTGTAGGGATCAAAGCCTGCATAGATCAGATCGTAGTTGTCCAGGATTGCAGCTTTAGTAGTCTCCGGGTATTTTCCACAGCCAAAATCGAATACATGTTGTCCGTCGTGAAATCCGTTAACCTTTTCCACGAGCTTAACGATAGCCGGAGCCTTTGTTTTGTTAATGCTTGTGTTGGCGCTTGTGATTGTACTCATTTGTCTTTTCTCCTGTGTGTGTGCTTATATAGACAAATGTCAACTTAAAAATTTCGGATGTTTTTTTATTAATCTTCCTCTCCATCAATAAATTTCTTATCCGATAATTCTTGTGTTTTCATATTCAGAATACAATAGAACACTTCATCCCATTCAAGGCGATACATATTTTCTCCCTGGTCAATAATTTTTCGAATAGTCAGATAAGCCAGGGACTTTTCTCCAAGACAATTCTTTACTGTTTCTTCGATCTTTTTAAGTGTTTCCGGGTCTATGTTGAGTCTATCTGCCCGTTTTTGCAATTCCTTTTTATTGATGTTATTTCGTGTTTTGACGAGCCCTTTCAATTCTTCAACAAGCTTGGTGTTATCTTCTGTATCGAGAGATTTTTCAAAGGCATCGGCAGCTTTGGTAATTGAATATGTAAGGCTTGAAAGTTCATATGCGTTACATACGATTTGATGATTCATATCTGCAACCATCTTCATAAGTGGAATGTCTTTTTCTGTTTGTGGTTCTGGCATATTGTGTACATTGTCTTCAAAGAACCATCCCTGATCACGAGAAGAACGCGATGGGGCTTCAAATTCAGTTGGTTTCCCTGCAAGTTTATAACAAGCTTCGTGATAAGCTTCTGGATTACTGCCGATATCGTATTCATCCAGGCGACCGTAGCCATCATATTCGCCTTTGAGGATAGAGCCATCTGCTATAAGTGCGACACCTTGAGTCATCCATTCATTTTTATCTTCCGTAGCGTCTTGGCACAAAAGCGGGTGACCACAAACTTTACAATCCCAACTAAAGAAACCCATTTTTTTCTCCTGTGTGTGTTTTAAATAAATAAACTCTCACTTTCTATATAGACAAATGAGAGTTTAAAAATTTAGAGATTATTTTAGAATTTATATCAAGATTGTTCAATTAATATTATTTCGCCAAGAGAAGCACCATTTTCCATAAACCATTCATCCGCATACATAGATTCTAGCACACTTTCTTTATCGTACCCCTTCATTTTATTTCTGTTGGCTTTTGATTTTCTCCTGTTTAAATTAATCCCACCAAGCAGAAAGAACAGTATCATTCATAGTTCGTTCGTCAGCATAGGAAGCAAAATTAGCAAAGTCAATAACATCTTGCTTGGTAGTTTCTCCTTCATATGTCAGACCTTCAATAGACACTCGATAATCATCACGCTTAGGACTTACAACATATCCATCAAAAGTAAATCCTTCGTGTCCTTCTGCATATTCAATCATTTCTGCAATATTGGGAGCACTATTTTGACAGTCTTCCGGGTCTGCAAATCCTTCTTCTACAAGCAATTTAAGATCGTCAACAGTAAGATTATCAAAATGATGAATACCACCCGTAGACTTTTCCCAATCGCAAGGCTTACCAAAGACAATAGTATCCCGACGTTCCCAGTCCTTATTCAGTTCTTTACGCATTTTAGTTTCTCCTTTCTTGCCACTATATACAATTCTCAAATCAAAAATTTAGAAGTTTTTTCTATTTTCTGGAGTTTTATATTCAACACCCAAAGCTTCAAAAATTTCTTCTTCTGTTTTGCCTGCGATGTGATTTCCGTTATGTCCCCAAAGACCGTATTCGTTCAACTTATATCCCATTACATTTGCCCGATTACGCATAGAAATATTGAAATGCTTAGGTCCGGTAAAATAAAGACACATAGCACCAAAGGATTCACAACTAGCAAGACGGACTTGAACATTCATTTCACAATATCTACCAGCAATCTTTGATTCTCCTACTTCTCGTGCTGAATCTAAACACTTACCAATAATTTCAGGAATATCAACAGGGGAATTCAAAACTTCTACAACAATATCAATATCCCCAACACTTTCCTTGTGCCTGCGAATAGAACCACACGCCTCAATACGACCAATACATTTGCCAAGATCGCAAGTAATGTCGGAAATTAGGTCGGTAGCTACATCATTTGCAGTTTCCCAGGATACACGGTCAGGCATATCGAGAGCATTCACACCGTCTACAATTCTTTTAGCCTTGATTGTTCCAGACTTTACGGCAGCCACAACATCTTCAACAGTATGAATTCCCTGATCCCAAAACTTCAATGCGGTTTTTGCTCCGATACCGCTAATACTCATAAGTTCGAGTTTATCCCCATGTTCTTTTGTCAGTTCATCTAGGAGATTACAAGTTCCGGTTAGCATAATATTTGCAATTTTCAGGGCAATACTTTCACCAACTCCATCAATAGACTCATATGACATAACCCCTTCAAAGTATTCTGTACTAAGTTCTTTGATAGCGTCGGCAGCCCGGTCATATGCTGCACACTTAAAATGATTTTCTCCATCGAGCCTACAGAGATTTCCAAGGTCTTTCAGTTTTTTTACAAGTTCGTCTTTTGTTATTGTTGTTGCAGTCATACTTTACTCCCATACGATTTTTGCGGTTTGTTCGGTAATTGTTCCGTTGTCAAAAATATATCGCCATCTCTCATGTTCCTCACCTACACAGCTAATCATAGGTTTTGGATCGTTATCTCGGATAAATGGGGCAATAGTGTTAAATAGAATTTCATCGTCACCCAACTTTTCACCTTCAAAGTATTCAAGAGTCAGGTTGCCTTCTAGATCAAAATTGCTAGAATATCTCCATGCGCTAAATGCTTCTTGGAGATTTTCACGTTCTCCTTTTTCAACCCAGGACCATGAACGATCCTTTTCTTGCAGCTTATTGATAGCCTTAAGACAATCCTCAACCTTATCAGCAGGAATTACAACATTATCAATTTCGATTTGAACGTAATATCCCATTTTTAAATCCTTTCCAACTCTTCAACCGCTCTTCTGTGTGTTAAAAACTCCTATTCGCACTTATATAGACAAATAGGAGTCTTAAAAATTCGTATCTTTTTTTATTTAATTTTAAGTGCTCGAACAATTCCTGAAACTAGAGCATCTTGATTTAGGCCATTATACTTATACGTATAGGCAGTAATCATAGCTTCTTCTAAACTGCCAAGAGAATGACGAATATCTTCTCCGGCAACATAAGGATGAAACAACCGAGAATTTTTATTTGATTTCTCGTTATAGCTTTCATACTCAACAACAGAAATATCCCCGCACTGATGAACATAGAGAACACGACCCCAAGGGAATTTCTCTACTTGCTTATCTGTTATTCCGTTTTTGAATTTCTTAGCCTGCATTTTATTTCTCCTTCCCTATATATACAAAAGTCATGTAGAAAATTTCGTAATAAAGTTCCTAAAACTAATAGGTTTTAACTTTTCCCTGAGAATAGTGCTGCGAGACCTTCTTGACGGTGAATAAGATCGGTTACTTTATTCTTATCAACTGCTCCTTCATATCCAAGCAACTGATCCACCCAACGATCAGGACAAAAACCTCTCCATTCCACATATACCGTCTTCTTATTTTCTCGAACGACGACATAGTAAGCTCGTCCATCAGCAACATTAACATTAAACATTTTATTCTTTAGGGTCTTGGCCTTCTTTGACTTTTCCTTTGCCTTTTCGAATTCAGCTGTAACAAAATTATCAAACTCATTTTCACCAGGGGCAGAAAGTGGGATATCTACAATCTCAATATCTTCATACTTCACCTTATATGAGTTTGGGAGGACAGCATCCTGAATAACAACATACCCTTCCTTCCAGAGTTTTTTAGAGTCTCTGTTGTAACGTTCCATAATCCCATAACGCCAAGGTGATCTCTTCTGTTCCTTGTAGCGGTACTTAATTTGGTAATGATCAGGCATATCAGACATTTTCTATTATCCTTTCTTAGGCGATAGACATAGTATTGCGTGAGTATCCATTTGCTTCTGCAGTTTTAGTCCAGTCGATTTGAGAGTATTTGATTTTAATTGTTGACGTTGGCCCGGTATAACAAACAAAATAACGCTTTCTCTTTGGCCTTTGAACAACTTCGAAAGGACCAGCAGTGCCCATATAACGCCATCCACCCTTAAGAAAGATCTTATCCCCTTCCTTAATCTTTCCTCTGGCGTCATAAAAATTGCAGGCAGCATTATATTGTTTAAGTGTGTGTTCGTCCATGATTTTATGTGCGATTGTAATTCCAGGAACAATATCCAAGGTAGCCACTTCAGCAATAGGTTTAAGGTGTTTAGCGGATTTTGTAACACCAGTGCTTGAACCTTGAATAACATAATCGGTCCAAAGATTCCCGTCAGTGCCGCCAGATACAGAAAGGACATACTTCTGCCCGTTGATTTGAAGATGGACATAAGAATATCCAGATTTTTCGGTATTCAGCATAATTTTGGATTTAGGGACGATAAAGGTGTAGGAAATTCCAGGCTTTTCTACCCACCACTTTCCTCTAGAGCGGGAGTAGTATTTAAAGCTTAGAATTTCTTTGTGAGTTTGTGCAATGTTGGGATGATCGAAACGTGAAGCAGGCGATCCATATTCAACAGGCACCTTTATCATAAGATAGGGGCCTTCGGGGAATTTGATTTCGTATGTCCCCTCTTCATTTGTGTACATGTTGTTTTCAATTTCGCATAGATTAATCATTTGTCTATTCTCCTGTGTATTGTTGACCTGCATATATAGACAAAAGCAAAGTCGAAAATTTAGCGATAATTTGCAGTCATTTTTCCTTTTTGTGCTTTAGGTCCGTATGTTGCCTTTACATAGTTACCCCCACTGCCAGCCTCATAGGAATCGCCATTATATTCATCATTTCCTACGATTTGACCGCCAGTACCCCTAGTCCATTTAACGGTGCTTAGGATCTTAAAGAATACCTTACCCAATTCATGTTGTTTAGCTCTTTCGCAGGCATGATTATTTTCGTCAACATGCCAGATAATAGTTTTATTTTGATCGTTAAAAGAGATAGAAGTTTCCTCAAAATGAATACAAAACTTCTTACGATCAATGTTAGGCTTAAAATCTTTCTTCTTGGGTTTAGGTGGACGTTTATTGCCCATACTGTAAGAGTTATAAACTTTTCCTTCCGGATCAAGTTCTTCTGTATATTCTACTCTATGTCCAAAAGAATAATGAGCACAATTAACAAACGAACAACCTTGATAAATTTGTTGCCAATTCACATTTCGTTTACCCTTGGCAGCAGCAATCATCTTTTCATATACTTTAAGAGCGTTGATATAGTAGTTATCCCAATACTCTTTATATGCTGCAATCATTTGCTTTTTGACCCGACGATATTCAGCACAAGATAGTTTAAATTCTCCACGTTCCCATTCATAGCAAGACATAATTTTATTCTCCAAAAATGTTTCCAAAACCCCATCCACTATAATAAATATATGATTCAGTGCCTTTAAGAAAAAGATTTTTTGGTTCGTCTTGGATAAATTTCATTGCTTCTTCATATGTTTTATGATCGAAGCCAACCCATAAACGCATTCCAATTCCAATCTTCCCATACCAAAAAATAATTTTTCCTATTCTTTTTTCTTCTCCTGTTTCTGGATTCCTACCCATCATTATTGGCCGCTTCCCTTGTTGGACCTTATCGTAGTCATATTTCTGGTACTCTACATCTTTATTTATCGAAAAATGTAGATGATTCATTAATAGGGGTAGTTCTTTTGTTGGCTGTGGAGGTTTCAGTGGTTGTGGTTGTTCCATTTTGTTTCTCCTGTGTGTTTAATGACCTGCTTGTATATACAAAAGTTATGTCGAAAATTTCAATGTAATCTTGAAAAATCTGTCTCTAGGAATTCCTCAAAGGTATATTTTTCTTCCGTGTTTTGGTGGATTTTTGTAATAGATACAGTTTTCTCAGCCATATCAATTTTATAGAGAAAGTCAATATCTCCATGTTGACCATCTGTAACTTCATATGCCCCTACCTTCCAACCTGTAAATGAATTTTCTGGTTCGTTGGATGCCATATCGTCTTTTGCATATTCATTGTTGCCAAGGATAATCAGCCAAGATGCACCCTGAGAAACATTAGGTCGAATCTTTCCCTCAACAAGCCAGCCAACAAAGACTTTAAGGGATTCGGCAGTAACAGAACGATAACCGTCACAATGCCGATAAAACCATTGCTCTGAATACTTATCCTTAACCAACACATTACAGCGAGTAGACATATTTTCTCCTTATTAAACTAGAATTGTATCTGTCTTATAATCAGGATCAATTTCCCATTCCATAATTTCTGTGCTTGGAATATCAGCATGTTCCTCATTCGGACTAGGCTCAAAATCATAATTCATATCTTGCAAAACAGTCTCAATATCTGTTTTGTTAGTATCTACTGTCACAATTAACTTTGTCTTAACCAGAACACGATATTGTTTAATTTTAGACATTGTTATTTTCCTTTAATAGGGAAATCATTTTTTCTGCATGTGCTTTTTGTCTTTGGTAGCCTTCGATCATATTCTTTGCAACATCTTCAGGTACTTTATCTACTTCTTCCCATTTTGAGATAGGCCAATCAAGATCCCGGCAAAGTTCATAAAGATATTCATCTATTTCTTCTGCATCAATAGATTTCCACCATTCGTATTCAATGAGAGTTCCTTGGTGACCGGGACCATGCATAACTGAAAATTTTATCCAGGGCATTACTCTGTCTCCAAATCTTCAAGCCCACCCTTCTCGTATTGCTGCTGAACGTGCCACATAGCATCACACCAATATGTTTGTTTTCCTCTTACAATAACAAATGCTCCACCGCCAAATTCGTCAATGCGGGGTTTTGAACAGGTGTAGGCCCAAGAAGCATAGAATGGTTTATCAATTTCCAGTTCTTCGATTAATGCTCTTGCAATTGCTTCCATATGCTCAGTATTAATGCTTTCGTCTTCATGGAACCAAACACCATCATCTTCTACTTCTGCCTGACAATTACAATACCCAATTTCTTCATCATCCTCAAGTTCTTTAACAACCCGATCAATGATGGTCTGTGCCTTGTCGATCTTGTCCTTGGGAATTTCCAGAAACGATGAGCTTTCACAATAATTATTAGCCATTTTTCTTTTCTCCTGTGTGTGTTGATCTGCCTATATATACAAATGCTACTTCAAAAACTTTCCTTTATTCTTCAATCTTTTCAAATACTTCTGGCCGATTTTCTTTCAACCACCTCATAGCATCATTTGAATCAACACTACAGCCGAAGCCCATAGTTTCAACTTTCCCACGAACCTCAATATAGGCAAACATAGCTGTAACATTTTCATTATGTTCTGCTTCATCCATGGCAATTTCATCTGTTGCATATCCAAACTTCCAATCTTCTGCCGCTACATTCAAAATCTCTGTTTCAGAAGCGTTTTCAAACCAACGAACGGCATCAAACTCAACCTCTGAAGCATGATCATCCGAATGACACTCTGCTTTAATCAACATTTTCTTTTCTCCTGTGTGTTTTCTGACATACATATATACAAATCTGGTTGTGAAAATTTAGGAAAGAAGTCGCTTAATTTCTCTGAATTTGTATCCGTCAGAAATAAGACATTGAATTTTGGTCTTCAACTGTCCAACACCAATCTCAGTTAGAGGCTTATATGACTTAATAGTGTTATCCATATTTTTCATAGACTGTTCAAAGAAAGAAATCCGTTCCCCATCATCAGAATCGCAAGCCTCAACAATCAGAGCATTGCCATCTTTATCAGGGGCAAAACCAATACAACCACAATCAAAACGGACAAGATTCATTTTATTCAACTCCTTTAATAACAATAGCTTTTGGATAATTTTTCTTTGCTTCATTAATTGTTTTATATGTACTAAGGACAGTCTCGAAAAAACGGATCATTGTATCAGACTTGTCAATATATTCGTTACCATTATTTTCGTCTCTAACAACAATATACTTATCCATTGTTCTTTCTCCCTTTCTTTATATAGACAAAACTCAACTCAATTTTTTAGCAATTTTTTCAAACAATCCCTCATGTTCTAGAAAAGTTTGATTGCCTGTTTTATAGTCAGCAACAGCGTCAATTAGCTTATTCATTTCCTTTCTGCGTTCTGGTTCTCTGTTTGCCCATTCGTCATTTCTAGCAGCAGTATTACACTTATCTCTAAACCCTCTCGGAAAAGTAGCACCAGAAGCCATAATCAATACTGCCAACACCTGAAAAAAAATGTGATAGTATTCTTCATCCTTTTCTTCATATTTCTTATATTCAGTCTCAATTTTATGCCAATTCTTCTTCAAGGCCTTAGCAATACGTTTCCCATGTTCTTTGCTAATACGCCCAAGAGGATACAGCATATAGCCGCCATAATCGTTTGGATCTTCTTTGCCTTCCATTGCTTCATCGTTAGGCACCTTGAGAATACCAGCAATAGTCCCAAGAACGTCCATAGGAGGATCGCCACCCATAACATCATATCCAAACCAACCCATTGTTCTTTCTCCCTTCTACCCTATATATACAAAAGTCAGGTAGAAAATTTCGTAGTTAAAATAGAAAAAGACAACAATAGGGGCGGGTATTTCCTTTATACCCGCCCCATTAGAGAAGAGAAAGATTCAGAGTTCGATCCCTGAATCTGCGACAGCTTGAGCAATCTGATGTTCAGGATTATTCAGGCAAAACTGGCGGCAATTTTCGGTAAGAACGACATATTCCTCTTTTGCCATTTTGAGCATAACAAGATGATCCCAGGAGAAGGAACGATAGCCCTTAGCATTAATATCATATACAGAGCTAAGCCGACGATCTGTGAAGTTGTATTTACGACCTTCTCCATTTTCAGTCTTCAGGTGCTTCTTGACCTTGGTACGACAGGTCATTTCCCTGAGAGTACCGGCAGCAGCAACAAGGATTTTTTCTCCTGTCTGTTGATCCTTTTCTACCTTATCATGCTTACGGATAAAGGTAGCATGGAAAATCTTGGTGCCATTCTTCTTAATCATTTCGTTTGCTTTTTCTGCGTTGATAATCTTCATTTCTTTTTCTCCTTTGTTTTCCTTTTCGGACAATCGTATATACAAATCTCAAATCAAAAATTCTACAACTTTTTTCTTTTTTCTCGGACAAACATATAAACAATTTCCAGGCTGCAGATTTCGTACCTATTTCAGATTTTCTTGTTTTTTCTTTGCCAGTTTCTTTGTATTATGTATATTGTATAGGGTTTATGTTTTGTCTTTGCTATATTCAGATACATTACTATATATGCATGTGCGAGAATCAATCCATCAATTTTTGTTGGATTCGCTCAAAATTTTAGGTGTTGGATTTGTATATGTTGGAAAAGGAGAATATAGAAATGTCTAAGCTTGAGATTGATAAAAATAAAAATAGATTTTGGCGTAATGATTATGGTAAATTGCATAGATTAGATGGTCCTGCTATTGAATTTAGTGATGGATCTAAATTTTGGTATAAAAACGGTCAAAGACATAGAGAAGATGGTCCTGCCGTTGAATGTAACAATGGATATAAAGCTTGGATGATTAATAATATTGAATATAAAAAAGATTGAATTTAATAAAAAGTTGCTAAATTTTCTACTTGAGTTTTGTATCTATGCAGCAGAATAGGAGAATATAGGAATGTCTAGACTTAAGATTAATAAAGAAGGAAATAGGTGGTGGTATAATTCTAAAAATCAAAGACATAGAGAAGACGGTCCTGCTATTGAAAGAAGCAATGGACATAAAGAATGGTATAAAAACGGTAAATTGCATAGAGAAGACGGTCCTGCTGTTGAAGATAGTAGAGGATATAAATATTGGTATAAAAACGATAAGCTACATAGGGAAGATGGACCCGCTGTTGAAATAAATAATGGAGATAAAGAATGGTATAAAAACGGCAAAAGACACAGAATAGATGGTCCTGCAATAGAATTTAGTAATGGATATAAATATTGGTATAAAAACGGAAAACTACATAGATTAGATGGTCCTGCTGTTGAAATAAATAATGGATATAAAGAATGGTATAAAAATGGTAAACTACATAGATTAGATGGTCCTGCTGTTGAATATACTGATGGAGAAAAATATTGGTATAAAAATGATAAAAGACATAGAATAGATGGTCCTGCTTGTGAATATACTGATGGGTCTAAAGAATGGTATATAAACAATAAAAAATATACAGAGGAAGAATTTAATAAAAAAGTTGCGAAAATTTCTACTTGAGTTTTGTATATATATCTGTTAACTTAGAACAACAAACAAAAAGGAGAAAAAGAAATGACAGCTAAGTGTGAAGAAATTCCTCTGCCCAACGGTGAAATTGAAACCTATTACTACAACGAAAATGGGCAAAAGCACCGTACTGATGGTCCTGCTGTTGACGGTCCTAATAGTACAGAGTATTGGGTAAATGGCCAGCTTCATCGAGATAATGGCCCCAGTATTGTCTATCATAAGGGCGACGAAAATGGTGTAGGTGTTGGACAAAAACTCTGGCATCTTAATGGTGTTCGTATGCCCGAGTATATTGTGACAGCGAATAATGCAGATTTCAAGCGTGAGTGGTATTTTGAAGAGAAAAATGCTGAAGTCCGTCGTGAAATCCTTCGTAAGTTTGGAATTGAGCGGATTATCACAATTGTCAACAAAAAGCGGCTGAAGATTGGTGATGCTGTCCTGCTCGATAAGGAAGATAATAACGACCTTGAGTATGAGTTGTATAAGGTCCGTCTAACTCAGCAGACATACGGCATTTACCTGAAAATGAAGAATCCTAGCGTTGGAGTATATCATTTTGAGGGTGTGCCAAATGAGATTAAAACCGTAGAGGAAGCAATTAATTGGCGAAATCATGGACACGGAAGGCCAGAATTTTTGTCCTAATTTCAAAAATAAAAAGAAAAATACGAAATTTTTACTTGATTAATTGTCTATAATACTACATATTGAGGATAACGTCTAAAAGGAGAGAAAATGAATAAGATCTATCAGCAAGGAGATGTGTTGTTTGTTCCCCGTGCTGACAACATTCCTGAGAACACTGAGGTTAAGAAGGATATGATTGTTGCAGAGGGTGAAGTAACTGGACATATGCATGAGGTTATTTCGCCTGATGCTACTGTCTATGTCGATAAGGAAGGCAATATCTTCCTTGATGCTGAAAAGGGTGCTACTGTTACGCACCAAGAGCATCATAAGGTCGATGTTCCTCCTGGCAAGTACGACATTAAGATTGTCCGTGAGTATGATCCCCTGGAAAATGAGGTTCGAGAAGTCAGGGATTAAGAAAATTGAGTTGCCACTTATATAAAGGTGGCTCAATATTAGAGAAAGGGGAATCGGGCTGTTAGTAGGGATCTGCAGGCCCTCCCATCCCCGAATAGAAGCCCTTGTAACCGCTGACAGACCGAGTAGGTGACGACCTCTTGGAAATTGCGGGGCTAAAATTGAAGTTTAAAGTAGTACATAAGATGAGAGAATTAATGTGAGTGGTAAAATGGAGAAGTAAAAGAAACTGCCTGCAGGCCCATATTTTTGGTGTGGCAGACCGTCCTAGGAAGGAATATGGGAAACCCTCAACGTGGAGTACAGCCTTTAGCCCGGAGGCGTTGTATTCGGGATTATGCAGTGTAAGACTATATTGGCTCCCGTTGGATAAAGAAAGAGGGCATGAGAGTATCCGAGACTCTCACTTTTTTTGAAAATAAATCAGCAGAAGTGGATGGAAGTCGAATAGATCGCAGTGAAGATGGAATGCAAGGTATTGTAACGGTTTTTCATTTTTCTTTTATATTAATTGCTACTTTTAATGTATGGGATAGAAGTGTAAGGTAAGAGAGTGCAGCGGTAATCGACAGTAACGGGAAGCACTTAAACAATGCAACAATACAAAAACATATTATCACACCCCCACCTTATAGGACGATTAAGATCTTATATACACAGGTCTTAAATAAATCGTTCTGTACAAAGTAATTTTTCTACAATTTAATTTCGAAATTTTCTGCTCAGATTTTGTATATAAAGGCAGAAGGAAATAAATCATGCTAAAAAGAATTAAATGCTTTTGGAAATCATTTATAAAAGGAGCCGGATCAATCTCTCTATATCAACCAATAATTACTTATGAAGATATACAAGCAGAAGTGGATGATATTGAAAAAGAAGTTGATGAAAAACTGAAGGATGAAGGATATGCTCCCAGAAATCACACTGGAAGACACACTCAGAATTGCAGGCGTAGTGACTGGCCTATATAAAATCGGCTCTGCTAATGGTTCAGAGCTTTCAACAGCATTGGAAGACTTTGCTGCTGAAACAATAGACGTTAATTGGGCATTGATTGGTGGTCTTGCTGTAGGTTTCCATTCAAGACCAAGAGGTACACAAGACGTAGATATTCTGTTGAAAAGCGGAGGAGATATTGATAAACTGGTTCATATGCTGAAAAGTTTTAAAAGACATAGATCACATGCTTTTGAACATAAAAAGACCGGAGTAGAGGTTGAAGTTCTTACTCCTGAATTTCTTAATATTGATTCAAGCATTGTTTCAAAAGCAATCGAGACAAGTGAAAAACATAACCTAAAAGGATCTCAAGTTCCCGTCGTTTCAAAAGCGGGATTAGTAGCTCTTAAACTGCAAAGAGGAAAACGACAAGACCTAGCAGATATTGAGAGTGTATTGTCCAAGGATCGTTCTATTGATTGTTCTGAATATAATCTGACTGAAGAACAAAAGAAAACACTAGAGGAAATTAGAGAGGATTTAAAATAATGGGCCTTTAGCTCAGTTGGTTGAAAATATTAATTTAACTACGAATTTTTCGATAATACTTTTGTCTATATGTTTGTTCTTTGAAAATTAGGTGTGGGTCCGTAGCCCAGTTGGTCAGAGCGGTTGACTCATCTGAACTTCAATTCATAGTTCAAATTTTTGAATAGTTGGATATAATATAGAAGACTATTCAAAAAGGAGATTGCTATGAAAACCAAATGTGAAGTTAGAATGTTGAATGGTTACCGAGTTCTTTTGGTTCCTGATCATCCAAGAGCAATGAAAAACGACAATTGGAATGGTTATGTTTATGAACACATTCTTGTTGTAGAAAAATTCTTAAAACGATCATTATATCCAAATGAAGTAGTACACCATTTGGATGGAAATAGAGCTAATAATCGAATTGAGAATTTGTTGGTTTTGGATAGAGGACAACATACAAAACTTCATATGTGGTTAGAATCAGGTGCTCCCGGAATCGAAAGATACGGTGAGAATGGGGTGAATTCAGGGAAATCTAAGGTTGCTTATTGTAAGTGTTGTCAGCAAACTTTGCAGCGTAAACAAAAAGAATATTGTTCACGAGGATGTGCAAATACAGGTCGAAGAAAAGCAGAAAGACCTACTAAAGAACAATTAGCTAAAGATATTGATGATATGTCTTGGTTAGCAATTGGAAGAAAATATGAGGTTAGCGATAATGCTGCAAGAAAGTGGGCACGACAATATGGTTTACTATGATAATCCTGAGCCAAGCTTGCCGAATTGGCATAAAAGTAAGCAAGAAGGTGCAGAGACTAGAAAGTGAGAAGCCAGATCAATAAACTTTCAAATAGCGCCCCATACCCTAACGTAAAGTCGAGGGTAATGAGATAGTCCACGGAGTAGTGAAAGCTACACAAACGTGAATCAATTGGTCGGGGGTTCAAGTCCCTCCGGACCCACCAAAAAATAAATTAGTTCTGAAATTTTTAAGACTAATTTTGTATATATGCTTGTTGAAGAAAGAGAAGAAAATGGAAAAACTTACAGAAATGCTTGAAGCACATGAACGTAAAAACCTGAAAATTCTTTGTCGAATGTTCATGGCTAACCGATATGATAATGAAATGAAAGATGCACTTATCCCAGTAATGGATGCTTTCTCTGTTTGGATTGATAATCATTTTGGAGAAGGCACAACAGAAAAATGGATCGAACAAATTTGTATTGAAGCAGAAGAATCATATAAAAAGTATTGCGAAATGAGGAAAGAAATTAAAGTTTAGAAAGGAAAATGCCGGGGTAGCCCAATTGGCAGGAGGCAACGGACTTAAAATCCGTTCGGCGTAAGCCGCGTGTGGGTTCGAATCCCATCCCCGGTACCAAAATAAAATGGGCGGAAAGCGTGGTTCGCTCGGGAATTCTTATAAAATTCTGTCTGCTGTAGGGTTCAATTCCCTCCCGCCCAACCAATTATTTATTTTCTTCCTAATTTTTTGCAGGGAGAATTGTATATAATAGAAGTAGAGGCAATGTACTGGACAGAAGCCGATAGTAGCTGCAACGTAAGCCAGGGTAGAGTAAAGGAGAGGTTATGCTTACACAAGAAAAAAGCACTGTTGGCAAAAAGGTCGGCTCGTGCATTTATATTCACCGTTTGTATGAAAAAGAAGTAATACCTAGTTTTACTTTGAATCGAGCAAAAGAAATTGCCGGAGACATAATTGAAGGATATACGGCAGTTCGATATAACAAGAAAGAACAGTCGGTATGTTTTCAATTTAGCCCTGATTTTGATACGGCTGATGAACCGATTGTTGGTGATTGTATTTTGGTTAAGAAGAATGGTGAAGTTACTATTACAAAGCAGAAGAAAGACCCACAGATTTGGCATCATAAATGGATGTGGGTTAGGCCGGAGTATAAGGGTTTTAATTATGAGGAAAGCAAAAAGCGTAGTTGGCTTTGGATTTCTCATATAACGTCCGAAGAAAAACGAAAGATTGGCACTAAGTCTTTTTGGGATAGCATTAGGACAAGATGGGAGTAATTTTGTCATTAAATAGAAACAATCAAAACAAAGATTCTGTTTCTTATAAGAGATCATTAATTATTGGGACTCTTTTAGGAGATGCATATTCTAGAAAAAGAATTTTAAAAAATGGAGGTTTAAGAGTAGAATATACAATAAGTCACTCTTTAAAACAAAAGGATTTAGTTTATTGGAAAGCATCTGAAATATCTCGTGTTTTTAATGTAAAAATTAATGTTAAAGATGAAAAATATAACAGAGCAGTTTTTTATTTAATTGGATCCAAACGGTTGCGAGTAATTCATGAGTGGTTTCATAATAAAAGAAGGAAAATAATAAGCCCAAAAATTAGATTTATGAATCATCCTATAGGTTTGTCGATGTTGCTTTGTGATGATGGTTGTATAAACAAAAGGAAAAAGAAGCATAAAGATGGATCTATTTATTATCTTAAACCAACAATAACAATTGCAACACATTGTTTTTTAAAAAAAGAAGTTGATATATTGTTAAATCATTTAGAAAGAACATGGGGAATTTGTGGATATATCAATCCAGAACGCAGAAACAGAAACGGATCAATTAAAGAATATCAGAGAATTTGGTTCAATTCTCAAAACAGTGAAATTTTATGGAACATTGTTTCAGATTGGATTCCTAATGTGAATTCAATGTTTAATAAGTTTGCTTTTGCTTTTGAGAGATTTTAAATTATAAGCCCCGTAGCTCAATTGAATAGAGTAAAAACAACTTGCAAAAGGAATTTTATGTAATATAATGCTCCCGTAGGTCAACGGATAGACTCAGAGATTTCTAATCTCTAGATCCCAGTTCGATTCTGGGCGGGAGTACCAAAATGAAAAGTCCCCCTTGGAAAATTAAAAAGTTGATTTCTAAGGGGGATTACATATATACAAAAATCCCTAACCATCCTAAATCCACAAAACATGGATATATATTGGAACACAGAATCATAATGGAGAATCATTTGGGGAGAATCCTTACAGCTTCTGAGATAATTCATCATAAAAATGGTAACAAGAAAGATAATCGAATTGAAAATCTGGAATTAACAAACAAAAGTAAACATGCTAGAAACCACATGAGAGAACATGGGCTTAAAATGGTTGAGCTAAAATGCCCCTTTTGTAATAAAGTTTTCAATCGTCAACACAATCTTACTCATTTAGGGAGGGGAAACGCAATAGCAACTTATTGTTCTCGAAGTTGCAATGGGAAAATGAGCAGACAAAAACAACTTGGCAAAATCTCAAGAGAAGAATATAATAAAGCTATTGCTGGAAATGTAATCAAAGAGTATTTACGATTTATTGAGGAGTAAAATTTCTTATGTCAGATAAAGTAGATTTAGACAGTATTGGTTATTTATGTTCTGAGTGTGCTAATAAGTTAGGTGGCAAATGGCCCGAAGGTCATGTTGCTACTTTTCATTTTGGTGATTGCGATGTATGTGGTAAGAATAAGTCGTTAGCCAATGTAGGTGATTGGAATTGGCCTGATAAAAAGCATAGAGGAATGAGAGATTAATCGTTTCCTAAGACGATCATCCAATTAATCAAGTCTGCGTGGTTAAATTGGAAAAACACACCTTGAGAAGCGATAACTGTAAGCGGAGTGATATTTTCATAATCTCTTAGCAGCAATAAACTTTTAGCACATTCTTTTTTATATTCTTCTTTTTCTTCTTCATGTTCCGGTTTTGCATCTTTATCGTTCAAAAATCACTCCTTAAGATCAAAAACCTCAACCTTTGCATCTTTCATCCCCATTGATTTAGCCTGTCTTTCTCCCCATTCATATGCCTCAACCTTATCTTTTGTATTGGTTATGAATGTCTGCGAGTCTTTGTTCTTTTTGATTTTAACTTCGAATTTCATAAGTTAATTCCTTTTCTACATAATAAGAAAAATTATTACATTTTTTGCAATATCTCTAACAATGCTTCTTCTTTCATATTGATAACGTACTCATAAACCGATTCTACTTTACCGTTATTGAAAGCGAATAATGCGTGAGGCCATAGGGTTTTCTTAGCCTCCATAGCAAATGCCTTCTTATCTTCTTTCAGGTGTTGGAGTCGTTTGTAGTCTTCTTCTATTTTACTTGTTAATGAGTCCAATCTTCTTTTCATTTCAGTAATTTGCGATTCGTACTCCGGGAAATACGACAATACTTCATCTACTTCTCCTGTACGAATGAGGATAACTAGGCGTTTGGAGTTGAGCAGGTCTTCATCTCCGGCTCCTAGAAGGTGGCTCAGAGCAAGATAACGCGGGTTTTTAATCTTTACCCGCTTGTTGTTATACTCTCCTTCATTTAGAGCATATTGAGTTAAAACAAAGCCTTCATCTGTCGGGTTGAAGTTTTCCAGAATAGCTTGGATATCTTCTCGGGTATTGAATTCATATTCCTTGGGTCTTGCGATTACCATATTTTCAGAGATATCGTTCAAGGTTTCTTCAGAGGCTTCACACAAAGTCTCCATATTACGAGCAGTTAGAAGTCTCAGGTCGCATTCGTTGTATAGAGTAAGAACACGATTTTCAGGACCAATCAGTTCAAAGACAAAGACGATATGTTGTTTATCTTCAATATATCTTTGGGCATTAGGATATTTTGCCCATGCTTCGTTGAACAGATCGTTGAAAGTCTTATTTTCGTTATTTCCTACATTTCCAGAGGCAAGTACGGAACCTCTTGTAGCTGCTTGCCATTTGTTTTTGTGGGGGTGGAAATACAGGATGATAAGAGAACCGTCAACCTTCTCTTGCAATTTGGCTACATTTAGATTGAGTTGTTCTGCCGGTCCTTCGTGTTCATTAAAAAAGCGATAGAAAGGAAAGGCTACGGAATTCCAGTTATTTTTAGAATCAAGAATAAGGCCACGACATTCATTGCATTCCTGGACGTTATTGGGTGAATTTATCATATGGTAGTTGATTTGTACTAGCCCGGTATCGTCTTCGTTAACTCTGAGGGACCATTTTTCTACAGCAGCCTCTAGTCCGTGTTCTCTTATGAATTTTTGGATTGCGAGTTCCATTTATATATCCTTATTAAACATGGAATGGAGTTCTTTGGCTTCTTGTATGAGTTCGGGAGTTAAAAGAGCACCATCTGTAGACAAGTGTTCTAAGACAGCCTTGATTCTTTGCATGGTGTCATAATCAACATCATAATAATCTTCACCAGTATCGTCAACCATACATTCAATAGGCATATATTCTCCCTTTATCTTTATTGTCTCTTTATATATACAAAAGTAAAGGGAAAAATTTAGGATATGTTTTTAATAATCTTCCGCATTCATTCTATTGATACGGAATTGCAGAGATTCATTTTCGAGTTTTGTTTGTAGCACATTGATAAGTTTGAGTAGTTGGAGTGTTTGGATTGTGCTTAGTGGTTCTACAATCTCTTCAAAGTTTTCATTAATGATGATTAGGTTGTCGTGGAATTCTTTCATGTCCATATTTAGTTTTCCTTATGATTTGTTTTAAGTGTTTCACAGGCTTTATCGTGCAATTATTTTACGCCAAGTTCATAAGATCTAACCTTAATTTGATCTAATGCTTTACGAAGGCGAACAATTTCATCTTCTAGTTTTTTACATTTTTGGCATGTTGTCATATTATACTCTTTTGATTTAACGAAAACGATACTCTTTCTTACTTTCTTTTAATGTTTCTTTTATTAATTTGCTTATTTCTTTATCTTCTTTATTGAGATGCCAACGTTTAAAATGCTCTAGACAATTAATCATTTTTCTGATTCTTATATTAGAAAGCATACAATTATGTCGCATTCTACAATATGCTTTTTCATACATTTCCACTTCCAACTCAAGATTCTCAATTTTAACTTTCAAGAATTCAATTTCTTTTAATAGATCTTTTTTCTTAGGCATTATTATTCTCCTTTTAAAATAGATTGGTATAGGGGAGAACCTTCAGCATGGGGGGCAGTTCTCACACTGGGCGCTCAATCCCAATCCCCATTTCGCCCTAGGCCTTACGGCACATTCTAGGCACCTATACCAATCTAAGAATTCCTAAAACTAATAGATTTTATATTTCCTCCATGACAACTTCAACAATTTCTTCAAGGAATTCTTTTTCTCGTTCTATCAATTCCATACCAAACATAGCACTTTTAAATTCTTCGGGTTTTAAATTATACTCAAAATCTTTAAAAGCCAAAATCCCTGCCCCCATTCCATCTTTAAATTCCTTTGTGCAGTCTTTAGCTTTTAAAGTAAATCGGATAGTCTTTTTCATCTTGTTCTTTCTAGAGTTCAAAATCCTTCAGCTTTTCTTCGGCAGTAAGACCAGCACCACCGATAACTTCTGTGCCAAACTTATCCTGAAGTGCCCCTGTCATAGCAGCAATCATTTTAAGATTAGACTCTCCATTATCTGCAAGAACCGTTATATCTTCATTGTCGTAATAATCCCCTTCATCACTAACCTCATTGACAAGGCCCATCTTCTCAGCAGCCTTTAGAAGTGTACAAACAGCGACATGAGCCTTGACGAACTCCTTGGCATATTGGGTCTTAGTAAAGCTAGACCCCTTCCATACCTTTCCTTTGCCCTTTCGAATAAAGCAAAGGTTAGTAGGCTCAGATCCTTCCCCAATCCAAAGACTAAGAACATAGCCGTTATACTTATGCATATTAGCCTGTAGAGTATCGTGTTCCTTTTGCTTCTTCTTTCTTTGTGCAGAAGTATCGTCATATGAGAAAAATCCAAAAGAAACCCTAGGCTCTGCTTGGATTTTAGCCCAACGATAAGAGCCGTCAATTTCTTCTTTGCCAGTTTCTGGATTGGTTACCATAGGAGTGTTGCCGTCAGGAGTGTTAAAGTCAGTTGCATAAGACACAAAGTACCTAGGAACAACTTTAGCAAACCCAATAACGCGAGCAAAATCAGCAATTTCTTCGAGTTTTTCTAGAAGCTGATTTTCGGTGCCTCTGAATTCTGTTCCGTAATGAATCGTAATACCCATTGTTCTATTCTCCTGTGTGTTTAACTCCCGTAAAAAACACAAACAACATTATCTTCAATGCTATCCTTCATATTTTCCATTAGTCCAAGAAGCCATTTAAAACGTCTGTAATCGTTATTCTCAGCATCTTTACGGGCAGCCTCAAGCACTTCATTAAATGGAGCAACTACAAGAGGATCACCGTAATTATCTTCATCAAATTGAGTGTTACCGTCAGAATGGTAGAAATAGACGACATTTTCTTCAATGGTTTCTTTTGCTACATTAAGATATGCTTTGTGTATCTTTTCGATTTCACTGTCATAAATTTTACAAAGATCGACAGACACCATAGGAATAAAGAATTGTTTAGTTCTTCCGGTTTCGATATATTTTCCATCTTTATCTCTAAGGGCAGGATAACCAGAACCATCCTCATAGGGATTGTCCATATCAAGTTTGTATTCTGGATATTGATTTTTAGAAAGTTTCCCAATTACAATATGCGTATCATAACCCATTATATATTCTCCTTTCTGCCCTTATATACAAAAGTCAGGTTGAAAATTTGGAGTTATTTTCGAGAATTAATTTGTTCTTGAAGCTCTTTTCGTTCTAGGAGAAGTTTGTTAATATCCTCTCTAGTAAATTCCCCTTGTAGTTCTCTGTCTTTAGAATCGCAATGGGGGCACTTGATTGTTTCGTGCCTAACAACATACTGATTCTGACAATTTTGACATGTATAAAGAGTAAACATAATTAGATTTCCACTCCTGAATCCTTAACAAAATACTTCCAAAGACGGTGGGCAATAGCATATACATGGCGACACTCAAGATTTTCAGCAATCTTATAAATAATATCCAGAGCTTCATCGCTTTCAAGATTGCCATTCATTCTCAATTCACTCAGGCGATTAACATCCTTTTCGTCAACAATATCGCAATACACATCACTTTCAACAATAGAGTCAACAAAATCCTCAAACTCATGTTCAAAAGTATAAGAGGTTAACCCATCCAAATCTTCAAGTAGAGCCTTGTTCATTATTTCTCCTTTTTAGTACATATGAATATATTGGGCATCGACTTCATTTGCCTTTTCAACAATCTCCCTCAGTTCTGCGTTTTCAGGAGTATCGTTATCAGGCATGCGATCACCAACAGTATCCATATCAATAAAAATATCTTCCTCACCTGAAGCAATACAGACGTTCAATGCTTCATCTTTTACAGCGTCACTTGCATGAACAATAAAAACCTTGGCAATATTCGGATTCATAATACATTCTCCTTTCTGCCTATATAGACAAAAGTGAAGTAGAAAATTTTGTAGTTATTTTAGAATTCGATATAAAAAAGAAAAGGTAGCCACAAGCTACCTTTTCTTCCATCTGTTTTGGAAATCAAGGAGATCAGATACTCTTATTATACCCAGCGGCGAATGGTTGTACTAGCCCATCTTTGATTATTTTTTGAAAAGAATGATTTTTGTGAATTAAAACTTGTATCAGGAATCCAACCTTCCGGGCAAACTTCCTGTATGATTTCTCGTGCTTTCTTTTTGTCCCTGAAATCAACTTCATCTTCTGGTCCAAGAGGGAATTCAAAAATCTTATGCTCATGCTTTTTACCTACTCTATCAAGGCAACGTACTTCACCCTCACATTTTGCTCCACTCAAGCCACTTATACACATAGCATAATCTTTCAGGGACAACTTCAATGTGACAAAGGTATTACATGAGTTTTCGTCGCATACTTCAATCTTAATATAATCATCTTCTGCATTAGAGATAACACGATTGATAGATAACGACATAGGGAGTTTTTCTCTGCCCATTTTCTAACCTCTCCTAAGCAACATAACTGAAAGAAACTGGGCTTCTTTCTTTATATTCTTCAGCTTATTATTCTTAATTTTTCCCGACGCAATCAAATCAATACGCTTATCAATTTCTTCTTGCATCTGAACCTTGCTGAGATTATGTGCCTTTCGTAGCACTTCACTTTCAAAATCAATTTCACAGCTGCATTTTTGCCAAAGATCGTCCAGCTTTGGTCTTGTAAGTGTGTTATTCATTTGTAGCTTCTCCTTTTATCAAAGATGTTTTTACCTCCTGGTTATATAGACAAAACTCAAGGAGAAAATTTAGGAAGAAAATCGGATTTTATCAAGAATTTTACTCCACAACTTCCATTTCAATAACATCAGCAAGCTTGTAGTAATCAACCCATTCCTTATCGCAGTTATTGCAAAAAATTTCCTGGGTTGCTCCACCTGCGTCAATTTCCACACTACTTCCCTCAATATCCGTACTTTTACAATAAGGACAACGCGCACCACGGGATCGAATATAACCCTTTTTCTGTTCCTGTGTCAGACTCATTTTTATATCCTTTCTTTCAAAAAATTCCGAATAAAAGTGTCAATTCTGTATCCGCTTTCAAGAATATACTTAGCTTGTGCCTCGATCCCATTATTATTAATTTCTGCTGCTTCTGTTGATTTGAGTTCATGCACAATATCGTCAAGCATATGAGATTCAATGCTGGTCTTTTCAAGTGCAATAACAGCATCGGAAATTTCATCAGTTGTTGGCATATTCTTCCTCCATTTCCTTATAAACCCATCCCCATACATCATCTTCAGAGACAGGATGACCAACTTCTTTTTCAAGCTCATGCCATTTCTTCATAATCTGCTTATATCTTTTCCTAGTTTGTGCAGGACTTAGCAATCCGTCGCAGCAAAGATTCTCCGGGGAAAGATCGCAAGCCAAATCCTTGAATTGCTCTTTGATTTTGCTGTTCATTTTTATTTCCCTCTACAATTCGATATAAGAACCCGCCCAAAGATACAATTCAATGTTGCTTCCTTTTCCCATCATTGTGTCTTTAGTAATAATCAGCACTTTTTTATTGTTAATTGTGTTGATTTTATTTCCACCATAAGCACAATCCATAATACTTTGGACAATTTCAGGAGAAAGTTTTGCAATAGCCAATCCATCTTCTGTTCTTAGTGTTTGCATTTTTATTCTCCTGTGTGTTTTTCCTGAATATATATACAAAAGTGGATCTAAAAATTTACGAAAGAAATCAGAATTACGAAAGTTTTTACGAAAGAAAGCCCACTACTTAAGTTGTGGGATGAATTTCGTCTATTTCCCTCTTGACAACGATCATAATTAAACATATAATGTATCTAGTTCTTTGAAAAATTGGGTATATGGTTGCCTACAATTAAAGCCTTTGTAGGTGTAAAACCCTAAAACGGGTACAAAATTGTAGCTATATAAGAAAACTTAAAAAGAATTCATGACGGGTAAAATCGCAGCTTTCTTTCTAAGTTTAAACATTCTTATATAACTTCAAAATTAATTTTTATACAGAAGGGGCATCTTCTGTTGGTTTAGATACTGTAAGACTATTCCTTCGGATAGCTAGTATTGTTTGAAGCCAGAATCCCAAGTATTTTAACCTTGGGAGTATGTCAAATGGTACACTGATTAATAACATCTCCAACTTCCCAGGCATTTGTAAAGTGTGTAGGCTCACCGTTCTTGTCAAACACATCAGCAATAATACCTTCATGTGTCAAAACGACTTGGAGTTGGCCTTCCACATCTTCCTCGTTTTCGTCAATGTCATAAATAACATCTTCATAAATAATTCGGACATCATTCTGGACCTTGACCTCTTTTCCATCAACCATCAGAATCATTTTTGTTTCCTTTTTATCCGCTAGAATCAACAGTATATGTATAGCCACAAATTTCACAAGTCATACGGTGATAACAATTGCCCAGTTTTGTTTCGGTTTCTTTGTGTCCCTTTTCGTAACAGTCTTTTCTAATCTGTTCGTATTCTTTTTCTTCTTCTTTATTTCTGTACCAACTATTTATACACCCAAGGTCTTTCATTTTCGTTTCTCCTTAATATATAGACAATTCCGATACCAAAAATTTAGGACTTATTTGGCTTTTTCTCTATCTTGTCACGGAGTTTGTAAATGTCAGAAATGTCTATCTTCAATTGATCTGCAACAAAATCCGAAAAATCCAAATCTCGTAAAACAATATCCAGGATTCTTGAAACAGTAAATTGTTCTACTCTGGAAAGATCGTTTATAGACATAATTTTTATCCTGCTTCAAAAACTTCACAACCAGAAAATCCATTACCTTCTTCGTTGTAGTGAATCTCAATCCTACAATCAGGGAATTTCTCAGACAAAGCAGAAAGAACAGGAATAGGCGGACTCCAGGCTGTATCAAATTCATATGATAGCCAACCTTCTTTTGTATCGCCTTGAACTTCTACATTGTCAGTATTATTCCACTTAGTACCCCAATTCTTACAAGCCCAATCATACCAGTCAGTTGCTCCATACTTCTCTTGCCATTCGTTCAGGGTTTCTTCGGGAATTTCAGTCTTGTTACCTTCTTCATCTTCCCACCATCGAGTTACCTGTTTACCATTGATTTTGTTACCACCACTCTTTACTTTTCGCAATTCTTCAGGCATAGGAATAATAGCATTGAAGTCAAACTTGGATTGTTCTGTGGTAATCAACTTCTCCAGCTTTGCAATAGATTCAGCCGGTCCTTCAATTTCGATTTGATTATAGCACCAATTAGGCATTTTTACTCTCCTTCTAGTTGTTTTTCCTCAATATAAACATCTTTAGCACCAGAAATTGCAGAATAAATATCCAATTCCAAAGCATCAGCCACATGCCAAACATCAGTCAAAAGATCCCTAAGTGCTGTCTGTTCATCAATTTCGTCTTTGTTGATATAATACTGAATCAAATCAAACAAACGCTCTTTAGGCTTTTTCATTTTACTTTCCTTCTACAGTCTCGTATGTATCGTAAACTTCACAACACTCTCTGAATTCTGGTTCGTTTTCAAGAAGCAACAACAATCTACGCAAAAGCCCGTGTAGAATTTCGTCCTTTGTCAGATTGCCTTCAGGATCATCATTCTCAACAACAAACGCAATTGTAGCAGCATGATTATACTTAGCTTCTTTGTTCAAATGCCTATGTTCTGGGTGCATGTTTGTTCTCCTGTGTATTGTCAGCGTCATTGCCAACACACATATATACAATTCTCAATTCAAAAATTTCTGAAAATTAGGTGTGAATATCGACCATAACAATAGCATTTTCTGCCGGATTGAAGTCTGTGCCGGAATCGCTTCTAGCATCAAAACAACGCCATACATAAGGACTTTCAGTATAAACCGTAAAGGGATAGATGTGGGAATTGATAAAGAGTTCATATCCCCTAGACAACTTATACCTTGTATATGCTTCTCTATCAAATCCCATAACATCAATTTTCTGCCCAACAGCTTTCTTATACAATTCAGAAAGTGTATTAGGTACTTCTGTAATAATAGCCTCGATCAATTCTTCTTTTGTCATACTATTAATTTTATTTTGTCCGTCGTCTTGTGGCATACCTGGGATACTAATTCCACAAGTGTCATACATCCTCAAATCAATAGCGGCAATTCTCAAAGCAGACAAGAAAGGATCAAAGAAATAATCGTTATCTTCATCCTTCTTAGCTTCAACAAAATCATCTCCTTCATCTTCTCGGACATATGTAGTGTTATTCAGATAAACACCCCAGACCTTATACCAATTGTTTTCGTCCAACTTCGATTCAAAACGACACTCAAAAGATCCAATGGCCTCAGCAGCCTTTTCCTGAATATCGTCTGTGTCTGAATCAAGGTCTACAAGAAACAAAAAATTACTGTGCATAGTTTTTCTCCTGTGTGTTTGATTTCTACTGCATATATACAAAAGTCATGTAGAAAATTTTGAGGTGAAGTTTACTTTTTAGCTTCTTTTAGCCACAATTCCTTTACTTCTTTTGCAGATTTGAAACCATGATCAGCCCCAAAGAAATAATCATCAGCAGCAATGTTTAAAGCATCATTTTGCTGTTTGATCTTTTCGTAAATTTTATCCAAACCCGAGTTGTATGGAATTTCAAGAACATCACAGATTGCATTAACCCAGCTTATCAATTCTGCTTCGGCGTTCATTTTTATACTCCTAATTCCTAAAACTAATAGGATTTAAAAAAGGATACTCGCAAGAGCCTGATCGTCTTTTATTCTTTCTTTTTCAAGTTCTACTTCTTTTTCATTCAAAATATCAACAATAAACTTGGCCCATTTTTGTGTTTCGCCAAGTTCATTACAACTAAAGTTAGCAACATCAAAAGATTCACCGTCAATTTCACAACGAAGAAAAATATCGTCTTTATCGTTAAAAGGACCGTTAATAAACCAGACCTTTTTACCCTCACAAGTACAATGTTGGGGAATTTCATTATCCCCTAAGCAGGCACTCCATTCATATCCACAAAGAGTACAAGTATATCTGCCGTTAATTTCTTCAATACTCATTATTTGTTCTCCTTTAAATTATTTTTGGTAGGGGCAGCAGGATTTGAACCTGCGACCTTTCGCTTAAAAGGCGAGTGCTCTACCAACTGAGCTATACCCCCTTGTTCTTTTATATATACAAAACCCAACGTAATTTATTCGACATTTTTCCGATAATACTCAAAAGAATGTGGCAACTCAATTTCACAAATACCATATTCAACAACAGGGAAACAAGACTTCATTACTCCATTATACATTTCCCAAGCCTTATGCCTAGCACCCTCAACATTGACAAACACTTCAGAATCACCAAAATACTGAACAACATATTCTGGGTTTCCATCTTTGCGTTCATAGGTAATATTATCAATTGCCTGTGCATGTCGAACACGGTATTCAAAAATTCCAGTTTCTCCTTCAACAATAGGGGTTTTTAGAATATAGATTCCATTATCAGCAGACATTTTTCTTTCCTCTTGAATTTACTCCAGAATTGCAAGAATCACATCACCTTCACGAAAGTCATCGCTTAAAAGTCCACCTTCCACTCGATTGCGGTCTATAGGATCAATGTTTCTCCATTTCGCAATGTATTCAACATTACGAGCCAGACCAATTGGTTCATCACGGCACATCGAACCAACAGTATAACCAAGTTCTTTCGCTTTTCTTTCAGCAGCTCCAACAGCTGTGAAAACACCTGTAGATTGAAACTCAATAGTTTCAACAACATTTTTGCATGTAGCGTTTTCAAATTGCTTGATCAGTTTCTTTTGCGAATCTGTCATAATTTCTCCTTTAGGTTTTGTTTTTTTATATATACAAATCCTAACCCAATTTATTCGACATTTTCTCGATTTTATTTGAAAAGAGGAGCAGTTTCAAGAGCATGATGTGGGTAAATTCTCCATTCAGCCCATTCATCCTCTCTTTCAAGTTCAGGATTGTCTACAAAAAACTTTTCTTTTAAAAGTTCGTTTGTAATTTCGGGCAGTTTTTCTGGATCAAAATCCCTATCTACTTTGGCAGGGAGAATATCAGTTCCATGCCTATGTTGATAAATAATGATTGCCAAATAATAATCTTCATTCATTGTTGATTCTCCTTAATCCGCATGAACCTGTCTAATGGCCCCAGGAAGGCAACCGATAAACAGCCTACCCTCTTTGATAGTCTTGAAATTCTCAGCAGTCAATCCAACATCCCGAACATAATCACCCTTGTCCTCAACAATTTCAAACACTTGCTCAAGATCAGACAAGGCACAGAGATAGCGATTGCAGCCAGTACGAACAAGAACCTGAAGCTGAGAAAAAGCATCGCCCAATTCCTCTGCATCCTTCTCGGTAATGAAGCCACACTGTTCATTGATAATACGGTTAAGAGCAGCATTCATTTTCTTTTCTCCCTTGTTCTATATACAAAACCAATTTTCTCCAACACCTATATATACAAAAGTGAAGTCGAAAATTTAGGAGTTATTTAGGATTTTCTTTCCCATAAACCCGACAATAAATCTTGTGAATGACTTTGATTTGCTTATATGAAAAAGCCCTGTCTTGAGCATCCACACACAGAAGAAAATCAAATTCCCAATCGTTAATTTTATTTTCTTCTTTAAGTTTATTTCTTTCACGCACCAAAACAGTTAATTTACGTCTTGGAGTCAAACCCCTTTCTTTGCAATCAATTACCCATTGTTCGTCTTTCATATTTTCTCTATTCTGTCATCTTCAAACGATCATCCCAACATTCTTCACAGATATACTTGCCTTGGTGCAAATGAGCTTCTTCTGCGTTGACATTGGACCCACACCTATCACAAATTAAATTATCCTCATCTGCATCGTCGTCAAAGTCGCCAAAGAAATCGGTATTATCCCAATCCTTATCATTCTCAGGATTTGCAATTTCTTCACTTTCTATACGAGAGCAATAAGATTCACCAGAACAAGCATCACGGGCAAGATATTCAAGATCAACAGCAGGAGTCTTACCAGGATCATACTCACTCCAAATCACAATTGTAGTCTTATACAGCTTCATTATTCTTCTCCCTCTTGCTTGGGCCATCCTTCAAAAACAAACCAGACAGCACCATCATATTCGTCGTCCAGCAATTTACCAAGATCATCAGTCTCAACACGATCAAACTTTGTAATGCTATTCATATGAGAGCCAATCATCTTTGTATCAGCATAAACAATTGTATACTTCTTCATTTTTATTCTCCTTGTTTGCAATGCCTAAGAATCCATTTAGTAAGATCCTGGCAATCATTTACAGCAACACCCTTTTCTTCAAGTACATAGCCACAATTGATACACTGATAACACTCAATATTCCCGTCCATATTTGTTTGCTCACCGTAATTGTGATCGCCCTCTGGATCAATATAAGCAATCTCAGAAGCAACAGTAACATCAGACATAATTTCTTCAAGCCGATGATCTTCACACTTAGGACAGGTAAATTTAAGAGAATCAGACATTTATGCTACCTCACTTTCATTCTCAGAAACAACAACGCACTCAACTTCAACAGTATTATTCAGCAATTCCTCAACAGCCTGCTTTAGAGCATTATCGTTACGAGCCAGAGCAATTTGACGAACATACTCCAAATCCTTACCACGCTCATTCAGGTAATAATTGATTATGTTTTCAGGTGTTCTAGCCATTTTTATTTCTCCCTTTATTTTGTCAGAAGAACCAATTTCCTCCAACAAATGTATATACAATTCTCAACTCAATTTTTTCGACATAAAAGGGAGAAGGGGGTGAAGAAAACACAGGTGTCGGGCAGTTTAGGTGGGAGATAAAGCGTTTTCTCCACCCCCAGAACAAGGGATTTCTATTTATTCTTTCTCTTTAAACATTTGATAAAGAAATTCTGCAACTTCTCGTTCTTTTGATTCAACCAACTTTTCTATTTCATCAGCAGAAACCATAGCATCTTGTTTATTGAGGCTGTTTCTAACATCATCTCGAATAAAACGCTGCAAATTTTCAAGAAAGTTGTTATATAACATCATTTATCCAAGAATACAACAAGGGTAGGAGAGAGGTAGACCCAATTCTACCCCTCTCCTGTACCCGAAATAAATGTCTTAGATGAATACCGAAAGTGGCGAAAGGACCAGCAACACCCCGGCAATAATCTCCAGAGTTGCAAGACGGCCACAATTCAGATTAGGATACCGAGCATGAACATTCGGCTCAATAACATCACGACGAGCAAAGAAAAACAAACCATCACCAACAGCCACCAGACCAGCAACCACAAGAATAACATAAAGAATAAACATAACTTGTTCTCCCATTCTTTTTGCCAGAAGAACCAATTTTCCTCTGACAAATATATATACAAAAGTCAAGTCGAAAATTTCAGCATAAAATCCTAAACTTCTACCAAACCATCAGCACTTTCTTTTGCAGCTTCACGACAATACTCAAGGCCATAAAATCCCCAACAAGAATCAAAATGCTGTTCTTTCTCGTCAAGGACAGTAAAGCCATATACTTCGCCTCTAAGGTATTGATCAAACTCTTCAACCTCTGCCCTCAAAACTCCCTCAACTTTCTTTCTAAGGTCATCTGTGAGCGTTTTAGAGCTATATTCCTTCAATACGTCCTCAACCTCAATGTAGATAACCCCACATTGACCACTATCCCAAGGACAATGAAAACCTGTAGTATTGATCGTAACACCAGAATGAATGTAAGCATAAACCGGCAACCAAATCACATCATCCCGAGAAGTAATGTCGTCAATCTCGTCTGAAGATACCCTTTCGTCACCAAGGATATAACGATCAGAGACATAGAGCATAGTGCCAAGATGATCATGTCCTTCTCTTGGATTATCAGGACATTCATCGTGGGAAATAATTACCGTGCTATCTCCAACTTTAAATCTTTCTATTTCATATGGAAATTCAGACATTGTTAAATTCTTTCTGTTTTAGCTAGAGCATTAATTGCAGCTTCAGGACAAATGGGACAAGAATTTTTACCGTTAATAGAATCGTAAGCCTTAATCTGTTCAACAACATCTTTCAATGCTGCAACAAGATCAGGAATTGCTGCAATACTATCAAGACTAACATTGCTTACTTCTGTACCATCCTGAAAGAAAGCAACACCTTTTTCAATAGTCACAATTTGATTAGACATTATTAATCCTTCAAGCGATAAGAGAAAACTTCATCTTCATCCAGCCCACAATGGTCAACAGCATAATCTTGAATATCGTCAATCAGATTCAGAATGCCATTGATAGCATCACGTTCTTCATCCGTAGGTGGCCGTGGAGCATCCCTTAGCACAGCCAACAGTCCCTTCTGCTTCTTCAACAGTGGGAAATCAATCTCTTTAATGGGAATCTGAATGTTCATTGTTATTTCTCCCTTAGAACCAAGCTTCAAGTGCTTCTTCAGTAATAAAGTGCCAACCCTTCTTTTCCATATTCTGAATAACATCGCTCACATTCCACTCATCGGGATTTGCTTGTTTTGCTTCTTTTAGTGCAGCGTCCCAATCAGTGTGAAAGCGGTCAGAATCAAGCATATTAACATCAAGGTTTTCAACAGTCCAAGTGTCATATACTTTTTCATCTTCTATTGCTAGTGCGTTTACAATAAAGCGAGCCATTTTATTTTCCTTTTTAGCAGGCAACATAATCCTTATTTTCTTCTGCTATCTTCTTGTTTTTATAGTAAGTTGGATAAATTTTGCCGTGTTCTTTTTTATAAACCACATACTTCAACCCATCAAAAGGCTTCTTAAGTTTATATACATGATAAAGTTTCATTGTCTTTCCCTTCTGCATATATATACAATTTATTAGGCAGGAATTTCAGAGTTATTCTTAATTTCTTCCCAACCAAAAGAGGCACAAAGATGAATCGTATTCTTTTCAGGATCATCTTCATTAAATTCTACAACAATATCACCAGTAGAAGTAGAGCGGCGAGCATCATGACTTGGAAGAACATTCTCGTTTTCCCGCCAATCGTGGTCAATGTGATTCGTCAACTCAAAAACCTTATCAATATCTGGAGCAAGAACCACCGCAACTAGCTTATATTCACCAGGAAAAGAAGGTCCATCAGAATCACGACGAGAACCAGCATCACGGTCAACTTCCATCCACTGACCAAAGCTGTAGAGATACTTTTCCATGTCATAGTGATAAACGATAAAAGTCTTCATTCTTGTTTCTCCCTTGTTTGTTAGAGACTCATTTCCCCAACAAATATATATACAATTCTCAACTCAATTTTTTCGGAGTTATTTTTCGATAATTTCAAGAGTTTCGTTTTTCTTCAACTCTTCCAAATGCTTTGAACAAACATGCCGACATACAACCCTGCCAAAATCATTCGTAAACTTGACCTTGTGTTCTGCTGCACTTATAAAACCACGACCAGCATTTACACAAGCTTTACAAACTTCACCTTTAGGAAGTGCAACAGTATCCCATTTATAATCAGTATTATCGCCCATATGAGAACCGTCACCAGCACGTTCCCCATAAAACTGAACAGCACCTTGATTTACAAACTGGCTCCTGCCCCATTCCTCAGCTTCTTCCTTAGTTGCAAAACCCTTATGGGGCTGTCCTTTTACAGTCTTAATACGGAAATTGCATCCACACCAATCAGAAACATGACCGTCAGCCTGTCCCCAAATGCAGACCTTCCAATTGCCAGACTTGAGTTGTTTAACACATAGACCTGCACCAATCATTATTTTCTCCCTTCTGGCAATATATACAATTCTAAGATCAAAAATTTCAGTAAAAAACAAGGGCAGAGAGAAAATATAGACCCAATTCTATACTCTCTCTGCCCTGAAAATTAGTCAGTTTAACTTCAGTCCAGCAAATTACCAAACCACTCATCACATTCCCTAACCTGCTTGAGTGTGGCCTTGTCAGCAGCCTTGAGAACCTTTTTACAAGCAGTCGTCAGAGCGTTATGTGCTCTTTTCCAGCCAGACACACTAGAGTAAAGTTCCCACATGTTATGCTCGATGGCAGGGAACACATCACCAACAGGCTTCTCAGTATGCGGAAGAAATGTAACTTCTTCTCCCCTCAGATGCTTACGAAGAATATTGTAGAACACACAACGCGGCTCAGTGTCAGATGCTCCCAGGTGACGATACTTGCTCTGCACCTTATGGAATTTCTCAATTGCACGGTACAGAGGATTTGTCTTTTCCAGGTATTCCTTCTTTGCTGCCAAGGCTCTTTTTCGTTCTTCCCAGCTAATTTCAGTTGTACTCATTCTTTATTCTCCCTTGTTCGTTTGTCAGAAGAACCAATTTCCTCCAACAAATATATATACAATTCTCAACTCAATTTTTTCGGATTTATTTTAATTTTCTTCCTTGTTCAACTGAGCCTTCTGAACGGGATAAACAACCATTCCAAGACCCATGCTATCCTGCTGCGTCGGAACACTAGTATAGAAGTCGCCAGCACCTTTCAAATTAACCGCTGGCCCCTCCCAATAAAAACGACCGTGATAGTGATAAGGCTCAAGACCACACTCTTCAGCATCACGGATAAACTGCTTGGCAATCTCACTGTCATAATCCTCTTCTTCAACTACTGTACGATATTCTCCCTCATACATTTTTGTTTCTCCTTTGTTTAATGTGCCGGAGACTTATTTCCCCGGCACACATATATACAATTCCCAATATCATTATTTCGATATAAAATTAAATTTATTCTCAACTTTTACCAATCTTCATAAACTTCTTCCATTTCCTCTTCTTCCATTTCCTCTTCTTCTATTGCTTCCTCTGCATCGCGACATGTCCTAGCACTAGGTTCTTGAAGCCATTTCCAGACAGTAGACAGAGACACACTTTGACCATCAACTGAGACTTCCCAGTTATCGTTTGTCATCATAGGAAAATAACGGTGACACATATAATAGTCAGGATTATGTTTGTCTTCCAGTACTACCAAGACATGACCCATAGCAATGTTTTCTTTTGGGTACAACTGAACATTTTCGATGACCGTCAAAACGTTACTTCCCTTTTCCCATTGTTCACGCTTTTCCTCAATATTCATTGTCTTTAACTCCTTTCTGCATATATATACAATTCCCAACTCAATTATTTAGACAGAAACTTCCTTTTTCTCATGTTCTTTTTCATCTTTTTTAATTGTAACTTCTATGTTTTCTCCGTTTATCCCACATACTGTAACCTTTCCTTCTTTAAGAGAAATGTATATATATTCATTACATCCATACTTATCCCTCTTGTCACGCTGCAATTTTTTTGTTGTCTTAAAACAAGAGAGTTCAACTTCATATATAAATTCTTCAATGTTGGTATGTCGAATCCTTACATAATCTACAACATAAGATCTGATTTTACCCCTCAGAGTATAAGAGATAACATCGCCCTTTTTAGGAAGAAAAGGCTCTGCCATCATACGCATTTGACGTTTAAGATCATTTTCTGCTTTGTTTTTTTGATGTTGTTCTTCAGATTCCTTTATGCTTTTCTTAGATTCTTCTCGGGCATTAAAATAAGCACAGAGTTTTTCTTGTTCTAAAAGTTCTTCTTCAAGCTTTTCTTGGTACTCTTTTACTTTGCGCTGAATTTCTTCACAGGTTGTCTGATACTCCTTATTAAGTTCTGCTACTCGTTTTTCTTTGCAATCAGCTTCAATTTTTGCCTCCAGAGCTTCTACCGCAGAATCGTATTTGGCTTTGAGTTGATCAAGTATTTGCATTTCTTTTTTCCTTTCTGCATCTATATACAATTCCAAGACTAAAAAATTCGGTATAAAATTAATTAATCAGCAAAATAAGATTGAGACTCCCACCACTCTGTAACAGTATAAAAAGCACGAGCAGCATTTACCCACTCACCACTTATAGGCAAAGTAAATGCTTCAGATTTCACTTCATCTTCTGTATATACAGCAGCAGAAGCAAGATCAACCCAGCCTTGATCGTTACTCCAAAACAAAGGTTCATCATTTGTAGTATCTTTTTCACCAGCAATTACCATCAAATTCTCAAATCGCATTTTATTTTCCTTGTTCAGAATAAATATCTTAAATAATTCCCGCCAACACCAAACAAGACATGACAGATTGCTTGCCACAAACTTCACAATAACCCTTACGACAATCCGGCTCTACTTCGGTTGTATAATCACAGTCCTCAGAAGAACAAATACCCTTGGCAATACTATCAAAAGTGCCTTGCTCAAGCATTTCATCTTCAGACATACCCTCAATTTCCGCAAGATCTTCAAGTTTTTGCATCTTCCAGTTCTTACCCATTTTTATGTTCTCCCTTCTTCATATATATACAATTCTCAAACTTTAAAATTCAGGAAAATAAATGTTTATTTTTTGCCCGATAATAAACCTTGGCCAAACTAGGAATCATCAACAGAGCATCTTTATAATACATTCCTTGCTCGATAGTCCCATCAAAAATTGAAGCTTTGACAGACTTGCATCGCTGACATTCTTCAATCCTGGCAATACCCGAAATGTCTCTCTGAGTATTGCCAAAAAAGTCGCTACTATACAACTTGCAATGAGTCTTGGCAATTGTCTTATTTTTATGAAACCCCAACCAACATAGAATCTTTCCAAACATATCCCTGTTCTCCCTTCTCCCTTTATAGACAAAAGTGGGGTAGAAAAATTCAAATAATAATTCCTAAAACTAATAGACTTTTTATTCCCAACTCAACTCGGCATCATACTCTGGCGGATCAAGACGAGTACCCATCCAGTACGATTCAGTAAATACACAAGCCCTCTCACTTCCATCCTTGCACTTGACCTTGCTGCGAATGAGAGTAGTGCTTCCGGAAAAGTTGCTATTCAACTTAACATCAACAACTTCAAGAATCTCAACAGGATACTCGGCATCTGTATATTCGTCCTCAGATACCCATTCCTGCATTTGCTTAAGAATAGTAGCAGTATCCTCAGCAATATGCTTTTCATTCTCACGGTCATTCTCACCCATTTCCTCAATCACATCACCAAGAATATCACCACCAGTACGTCCTTCACCTTCCTTCTCAGCCATGTCATTAAGAAACTCAGGCATCGTCATAACCGTGCAACCAGTAACAGGATCAATCTTAGGCATATTAACTCTCCTTTTCTAAGTGTATATACAATCACAACACCTAGAATTTCAGACCTTTATCAGATTTCTTTTCACAAGATCAGCGGCAAACTTGAACGACCTACCATCACTTCTCTCAGCCAACACAGGATACTTATAACTGCGGGGCTTTAGACCTACAATCTTATACATTTCACCCCTAAAGAGAAAGGAAGAACCAAGATCGTCAGGCTCCAAACCAAACCGATAACACTCACGCTTGAAATTCTCAGACTTGGTATCCCTTACTTCTCCGTCCTCAGTCACATCCGCAAACTCGATCTTAAAAGTAACATTGGCATCATCAAATCGAGCAGCACCAACCGTCACCCTTACATTAAACTTTTCCTCAAGAGCCTCAAAAACATTTGCCTCAAGAATCTCACGAATTTCCTTGCACTTTTTCCTATCCATTGTTCTTCTCCTTTTCTGATTGAATCGCACACTTACAAATAACAGCGACATACTTAGCAATTGTCTTTGCCCAATACTTCTGAGCCTCTGACATTGTAAGAGTTCCAGAATTGTCGTCGCCTCTTTTTTCGAGAATCTCTTTTGGTTTTCCTAATTACAGTAGGACAATCAGCAAGCCAAAATTCCCCATGAGCAGCTTTAACTGCCTGTTCAAAAATAGCCTCATTTATCATCCTTCTTTCTTCCTTCTAGACATATATACAATTCCTAGAGCAATTATTTAGACAGAAACTTCCTTTTTCTCATGCTCCTGAATGTAAGCCTGGAGCCTCTTAGCAAAGGCAAAGGCAGACTTCTCACTTGTGAACCGAATCACAAGAGCACAAGACTCAGTATCGGTCTGGTTACGCTTGTGAATAACCCCAGCCTTACGCAACCTGTCCTCTACTTCATAGTTGCTGTCACAATCATCAAACACGCCAGGAAAGGTGCTAATCATGGCAGCCTCGAAGTGTCCTTCCTTACGGAGCTTTGTCTGCCTTCCCCAACGCCGACTCCTGGCCTCATACTCCTGATACCACAGGCTAGGCGCACAACGACGATCTGTAATTTCGTACCAGGGGATATTGCGAGACTCATATGCCCTATCAAATGCCTCATGTGTAGTAGGTTCATTGTAATACATTCTTGTTCTCCCTTGTGTTGTGCCAGAAGAACCAACTTTCCTCTGACAAATATATATACAATTCCCAACCCAAAAATTTCGTATAAAAGTTCCTAAAACTAATACAAAAATCAGGTAAGCAACATCACTTCCTTTGTTTGCGGTGGAAGAAGCCTAGCCACATTATGCAACTTCTCCACAACTTCATCCTGGGTCAAATACCCCTCAACATCATGCTCAACAATGCCAGGAACCGATACAATTTCCCCGTCATAAATAATAGCCATTTCAAAAGGCATATTTTTAGTCCCATATGCCCCTTCACCAGCAATTATACTGACTTCATAGCCATTCTTGAACGTGACATACATCCTCGGACCCATATAATAACGCTCTTGAATGTCGTACTTCTCAACAGCGTCTTTGATTTCGTACAGCATAATATCGTACATTAGGCAGCCCCCTTGTCCTTCTTCTTCTTGACTAGGATCTGTACGTTTGTCCGTTCCAGTACCCATTCCTGCTGCTTCTGCTCATGTTCCTTGCGCTTCTTCTGTAAATCCGTCATTGTCTTTCTCCCTTGTTCCTTCGACACCTATATAGACAATTCAGAGACTTATTTTTTCGTACTAATCTTACAAATAAAAGAGGGGAGAACAGTCAGACACTCCTGGCCATTCCCCCCTCTGTATGCGGTTCTTAGTTCTCGTCCTCCCCTGCCTCTTCGATCAGAGTAACATCGAGCTTGGCCGTGACCGTACCCTTACGGGGGATTTCAGTCTTAGCCAGAATCTGCTCATGCCACTCCTTTGCCCCGGCCTTGATCTTCTTTTCCTGCTCCACAGCCGCTTCCTTTTCCTCGGCTGTCTCGTGCTGCTCCATCAACTCGGCATACTCACGCCCGACCTTGTTCCGGGTTGCCTCGTTGACGTTGCTTGCGAAGATCCCAGCAAGCAGATCCCACTTTGCACGGGGCCAAGAAAGCATTGTGCTATCCTTCCCCTTCTTGACAGCCCCGACAACTCGCACCAGCATGTCCACAGCCTCGGACGTTCCCTGCTGGAAATCCTCCTTGGCCTTGTCTGCGAGTGTCTTACTGACCGCCTTGTGCAATGCCAAAAGCTGTGCCAGACTCATTTTCTCCAGACTCATAATGTTTCTCCTAAAATACTTCCGTTCCCAAAATTGTTGGTTTGGGCCATTCCCTCGCCAACACTTACATAAACAAATCTCGATTCAAATTTTTCGTATCTTTTTCAATCTTTTTTGCAAGGTGATAAAAATAATTCTTTGGGGCGATTTGGATATTCTCCACATTCTCCCCGCGTGTGATTGTATAATGTATTTCCACTTGGATACTTTCGTTGTTGCGTTCGTTGTTGTTATTTGGTTCGGTGTATGTTGCAATCATTTTCGATCTCCTTGCACACATAAACAAATCTCGATTCAATTTTTTCGTACTTTTCTGAGATTTTTTTGCCTCTCCCTCGCGTGTATGTGTATGTAGATGTATACACAAACAAGGTATAAACAGACCTTGGCGTACCTCTGGACCAAGGACTAACCCTTCCCGCAAGCATATAGACAAATCCAACAGCAAATAATTCGACACAAAATAAATAAACTTTGATACGAAAAAATTACTCTGACTTTTGTTTATATATTCAGCAGCAAAGAGGACAAAACAAAAGGGAGAAAAAATGAGCATGACAAACATCAAAACCGTTTACTGTTGGGATGTAAAAGGACGGCATGATCCTTGTGGTTGTCGCCTGTGTAAGAAGATTCAAAATGTGGTTTACAAGCGTAGTATCAATAAGCGTATGCGTGATTATTATGTGCAGCAAGAGGATGGTTCTCAAGTGGCGATGGTTGAGATAAGTATTTCTGAAAAAGATACGAAAAATACTGCTTGAGAATTGTATATCCAAGTAGGCCAAGACAAGGGAGAAAACGAAATGAAAACGCTCGAATGTGAATGTGGTCGTAAGGTCAAGAACGTGGATGACAATGCCGTTGCTGTAATGTGTTATTTGTGCTTGAATGGAACGCAACCTATTGACCCTAACGCACCTATTCCCGAAGAAAAGCCCCAGGAACCCAAGCAAGAAAAGCCAAAGCCGGAACCTAAGAAAAGCATGGAAATCGTCGTGTTCAATAAGGACGATTCTACTGCTACAGGACAGGCTAACGGTATCCAGTTCAAGGCTACACGCAAAATGGGTCTGGACAAGAAGTTGCATTGGATTCTGGAAGGTGATTGGAGTAGGGGACAACGTATCGCAATTTCTCGAAAAATCAACGCGAAAAGTTAGAAAAAATAGGCTCCAGATTTGTATATGTAATTAGAAGAAAGGAGAAAAATGAAAAAGCATACGTGAGCGCCCCAACCTGCTTCTAAGGCGCTATGACATAAATGGGGGAAGCAGGGGCCAGGAGTTGATCGCCCTGGCCATGAGAAAATAAAAAGAAATTGATCAAAAATAATCATCTTGAGAATTGTATATATAGGGAGAAGGGAGAAGAAAACAATGGCCACTATTCGTTGCTACAATATCAAATGGGACACAGACGGCGAAGAAATTGATTTGCCGGGTGAAGTGGTTATTGAAATTGAGGAAGAAGAGGGAATCGACCTTGAGACTCTGGTCAATGAACAAGGGGCAGATGTTCTTTCCGATGAATATGGCTGGTGTATTTTTGGATATAATTGGGAAGAAGTTACGAAATAATTGCTTTAGGATTTGTATATATAAATACAAGGGAGAAAGACAATGAAAAAGGGTGTATTGATCGACGCAGTAAACAAGACAGTGACAGACGTAGAAGTAGAGGATGGAATTGACGCTATCTATGAAAAGATCCAGGCAAACAATTTCGATGTTGTGGATATTGCCGACAATGCTACTCTGTACGTCGATGGAGAAGCATTGTGCAAGCAAGCATACATTGACGAAGACGGTACAAAACACGGTCTACATGCGTTTTCTTTTGATGGTATTTCTCAAGTTATGATGGGTCATGGTCTTATTCTTGGTTTTGATGCTAAGACTGGTGAAAGTGTCGATTCTCCCTTCAATGCAGAAAATATCGAAGGCTATATCACCTTTTGCGAGTATGACAGGCCAGAAGATCGACCGCAACCATTTATGCAGTTTTTCTCGTTTTAGTTGCGAAAAAACAGGCTTTTGAATTGTATATACTGTTGTCGAGGGAATAAACCTAAGACAAAAACAACAAGGGAGGAAAGAATGGACGCAATCCTGACAAAAGAAGAAGCAATAGACCGTATCGAGAATGGCGAGTTTCAGTGTCATAATTGCGGGGAATGGCACCAGACCGATTTTGACAACTGGAATTACGACCATCAGGGCAACATGTATTGCAGCAAGTGTACGGATGCCTTGATCTGGCGGTTGAGAATTGTTGCATCAAATTACGAAACGCTCTAAAATAACTGCCTTGTCTTTTGTATATATAGGGCAGAAGGGAGAAAAAGATGCTGTACCTTGTCAAGTTTGGTTGCTTTCCAAGCGGTCCTAGAAGTTGCCTGATTTCTGCCGATTCCAAAGAAGAGGCAAAAGGGTATGTCTCTGAGTATTATAGTTACGGTGAAGATAAGTGGCAAGAGACAGACGAAGACCCGGTGTATGATTATAAAAATGAAATCTACACCTACACCATTGAACAGGTTGAATTGACAAACGGGATTCTTCATCGGTCATATAATTGTTGCTAAAAACAAGAAAAAGATACGAAAAAACAGGCTTTTGAATTGTATATACTGTTGTCGAGGGAATAAGCCCAAGACAAAACAACAAGGGAGAAAAGAACAATGCAAGATGTAATGACCGAAATCAACACCGACGTTATTGGAAAGTTCAAAATGTCCGAGTTCGTGGAGTATCTTGAGCTTGACGAAAAGCTGGCTCGTAAGTTCTGGAGAGCATTGCGGAGAAAAGAAGTTATCCAGAAGAAGAATAACCAGTTCTATGTTGACGGAAATCTCTAAATAGATCCTTTCCTTCCATGTTCGTGTTTCAAATGCTCTTGGGGGTGGAGAAACCACATACTCTCCACCCCCTTCCCTCCCTAAAAAAATAAAAGTTTTACCCCGAAATAATTGCCCTGTGTTTTGTATATATAGGCACAAGGGAGAAAACAAATGAATATCGTTTTCCTAGACATTGACGGGGTACTAAACCAAAACGGAAGTATGGATTTCCCGCCTGCATTGGATACAGCAAAGGTGGGCAATCTGAATCTGATTCTTGAAAATACAAACGCCAATATCGTAATTTCAAGCACTTGGCGTTTCATGTTCTCGCAAGAAGAAATCGAAAATGCTCTGACTACTGCTGGCTTCATGTTTCTTGACCGGATTATTGATAAGACTCCGGTTCTAAATGAAGGAACAAGGGGAAGTGAAATCGCTATGTGGATGCAAGATAAGGACATACAGAGCTTTGCGATTCTTGACGATGACGATGATTTCTTGCCAGATCAAATGCCTTTCCTGGTCAAGACAGACTTCGATACTGGTCTGACAAGAGAACATGTAGAAAAAGCAATCGAAATCTTGAGTTAGAAAATAAGCATTTTACTCCGAAATAATACGCTTCAGAATTGTATATAGAAGTACAAGGGAGGAATAAGAAAATGCCATATGTCACGAAAAAACACTTCACAGTTGACGGCAAAAGACCTACTACAGCAGATTGGAATGAGTTGTGCAAAGACGACAATTTCAATTCTGCTGTTTCTTTCTTTGAGGAAGCACAGTACAGTAAAAAACTTGCCAAACAATACGCAACAGAAGAGGGAGAAAATATTTCCTCTATCTGTGCCTTTATTGATAGGCTTGGTATAGGCACACACCAAGAAGAGGCAAAAAATTACTCCGGTTATTCTGGACCTATTTCATAAATAATCCAGAAATAATGACCTTGAGAATTGTATATATGTTCAGTAAAGGGGAGATAAGAGTATGCCGCCAAAACTGATTGCTGAAGGAGAAGAGAGTATGAACAATGTCGATCAACTCTGGAACAAGTATTGGTATGATCGCGGCTTCAAGGATGGATATGAGGCGTTTGGAACCGAAGCACATCCTCTCTTTGCTGACCATGCTGTTTATATGTGTGGTTGGGAAGATGGTCAAGAATATGGAGATGCAGTAGTAGAAGGTGAGGAACAGTGGTTTGTTGCAAAGGGTTATCGCTCTGCCCTTTCTGCTTCTTAGACGTTGTTCGTTCTCTGGGAGGGGAGTCTGGTCAACTCCCCTCCCTCCTCTAAAAATAAATAGTTTTACCCCGAAATAATTACTCTGCCTTTTGTATATATAAACACAAGGGAGGAATAAAAAAATGCTTACCGTCGAATACTACTGGCATTGCGTATCTGCTGAAAAGGCTGTCTACAAGATCGAGGGCAGCAAAGATACATACACTGTTTCTTACGATCACAATTATATCAATACCAAGGGTCAGGGTTGGCATTGTCCTTGTCAGGGTTTCACTTTTCGTAAGACCTGCAAGCACGTAAAAGAAGCACAGGCAAAGCATTGTGGTTGGCTCCAGTTCGTTTCTGGTGGGGATGCTGTTGACGTTCCTGAGAATGACGAATATACTAACGGAAAAGCCTGCCCTGAGTGTGGCGGTCCAGTTGCTTCAAGAGGATGGGGAGTGTAATAAATGCTCTTTGTTGGTGACGTACACGGTAAGTTTGACGCATTTGAGAGCCTACTATATAAACACCTGGATAATAAACCAGTCTTCCAATTAGGAGATATGGGAATAGGCTTTACAAATTGGAATGATGGTCTATATTCCCGTATCGTCCCTAACCATAGATTCATAAGAGGCAACCACGACGACCCGGAAAAGTGTGAAAAAGAATACAATTATTTAGGTGACTTTGGTTTCCTGAAAGAACATAATCTCTTTTATATAAGTGGGGCGCATTCAATAGATAAACATTTGAGAACAGAAGGTAGGGATTGGTGGCCTGGAGAAGTATTCAATTATACACAACAAGAGGAATGTGTAAAATTATATACAGAAGCAAAACCTAAAATTGTAATGTCGCATGAATGTCCTAACGATTGTGTTCAATATGTTGCAAAATACGGTTCGAGTAAAAATAATAACGATAGCATGAAAATGATGTTGAATCATATGCTTTCGATACATGAACCAGAACATTGGATATTTGGGCATTATCATATTACATTGCATTTTGAATTGCCGGATTGCTCAACAAACTTTCATGCTGTAGACGAATTAGATACTTTTTCTCTCTAAATAATTGCCTTGTGTTTTGTATATATGTTTGTTGGAGAAAGACACTCAAACAAGGGAGAAAAAATGCTCAATTCGCTTCTGACCGGCAATGCACCTATCGAGACTAACGAGATTCACGCAGCAGTAACAGAGCGATTCAATGCTATTCGTCATACCCTCAATGAAAAGGAAGGCGATTATATTTATTTGGGCAATCGCTGTAATCCTGTCAATTTGGGTTGGCGTTTTTGTCAGAATGTTGGTGGCTACTTGGGTTGTGAAGATTTTGACCCGGCAGATATTCTCGCTGGCAAGTATGACGAAGGAATTGAAGCTACTTGGCATGACGCAGCTTCCGCACAACATTGGTATACTTACGAAAAAGAATGGGAATAAAAAACAAAACCCCTAAATAATTGCCTTGTGTTTTGTATATATAAGCACAAGGGAGAAATAAGAAAATGAATATGCTCGAAAAAATGGCAGAAAGAATCGTGCAAGAAGGTGATTATCAAAAACTTATCAACGCTCTGATGAAGGCTGCCAAGGAATGCAATAAGGATTACGAAGCACAAATTGAATTGATCAGAACACTTGAAGAACACAAAGAAGGAAATGAAAATCTTGCTTTTCTAAGTAGTTTTTCCTAAAATAATTGACCTGGAAATTGTATATATAAAAAGACATAAAGGAGAAAATAAAATGAAGGTCGAAATTACTGGCTTCAACAAAGAGCGTAAGATTCCCGCTATCAAGGCTGTCCGTACTTTGACAGGTATGGGCCTCAAGGAATCCAAAAACATTATTGACGATACTCAGGATGGAAATAAACATAGTATCGAAACCAATCCTGAATTTGATGTGCGTCAGATTGTCAATATTTTGGATGAAGGAGAAGTTCAATACAACATTATTTCCAATCTTGTTACTCACCATTTGAAGGAAACACTTCAGGTTGCTCTTGATAAACACAACTTTGAACTGGTTTGTGATCTTGCTGCCGTTGCTAAAAAGCATGGATTGGAGTAAAAAAATGAATGTTTATCTTGCAGAACCGGGATTTGTTAATCCAGTATTCAAGAGTGGAATTCAAACTGTTCGCTGCTGGGATGCTTTGAAACACTATCTCGAAAAGGAAGTTGCACTGAAAGAGAATGAAGAAATTGAAGCTATCGAAGTTGGGGGATACGGAATAAAAATCAAGATTGTTCAGAAATAATTGAGTTGACTTTTGTATATATAATTGTTGGAAGGGAATGGACCTAACCAACAAAAACATAAGGGAGAACAAAACAATGTCAGTCAATGCAAGGGGTGGAGAGTTTCGTGGTTCCGAGCGTTCCCAGGCACACAATGCAATTTTCGAGTGTCCTATCTGTGGCACTATGAACACCAAGCGTAAGTCTTTTGCTGTTCGTGGTGGTCGTTTTTGTAAGAAGCACGGGGACGAGACTTCTGTTATTATGGTCATGGATCACCGCAAGAAGAGAAAGAGAGCGTAAAAATGGCTAAATACGAAGCGGAAAGAGAATTGATCAAGAGAAACCTTAGCACTATGGGAGTGACGAAAGGTGCAATGAAGGGGTGCAGAATCAACACGTTACGTATGATGTTGCTTGAAAAGGTGCTTCCTATGAGCCAAGAAAATCGGCAGATCATTATGAGGGCGGTTTGGCCCAACGGAATGCCAAATAATGACTGAAAAATCTCTTTTGTTCTGAATTTTTTACTTTAACTTTTGTATATATAAAAAGAAAGGAAACAAAACAAATGGCTAAGTCAAAAAAGCAACTTTACGAAGAAGCAGTTGAGCGGAACCTTGCAACTGCCCAAAACGCCAAAAAGAGCAAGTATAAGGGTATGGCGTTCAATGAGGCAAAAATTAAGATTGGGATTCGCAACGACGACGAATCTTATGACGATCAGGTAAAACAAGCAATCAAATAGCAAAATCACAAAAGATAAATAAAAATGAATGATTGGCCTAAGTATGATCGACCGTTTTTCTTCCATGTCAATACGGATCTTTTGGCTTTTAAGGAAATTACCGTATGTGCCAAACCTAAAGAACCTGGAAGTGAATATTTTGCAGTTGGAGTAGCCTGTTGCAGTAAAGGTGACTCGTACAATAAGAAGTTGGGAAATAGGATTGCAAGGGGCCGAGCTACTGTCAGGTCAAATATTTCAGTTAAAGCAAAGAGTCCTACTGAATTGAAAAATGTTGTTGATTCTCTTGCCCATGATATAGACGAAAAACAGCATTGGCTCTATAAAGATAAGAATTGTGCTTGCGGATCTTGCTCGCACTAAAAGAAATCCCTTGTGTCCTGGGTAGAGAGAGTATGTTTATCCCCCACCTAAAAACTGCCCAACAAAAATATGCTCTCTCTACCCTCTCCCTTGTTATATAAAGGATAAATAAAAATGTCAGAAGAAGATAATAGACTCACTCCCAAATACTGCAAAAAATGTGGTACTCAACAATATTCCACTATTGTTTGCCCTATCTGTGGAAATAAATCATATACAACATTCAAACAAAAGAAAATCCTTGGCGGTAGAGAAATATTAGACGAAAACCCACACGATAAATATGGAAATGATTAGAAACTTTTGCTCCTGGAATTGTATATACATAAAGAAATAACAAAATGAAGAAATGCCCTGTTTGTTCTAGTACAAAATACTAGAACAATATGCAAACCCAAAGACGAACTAAGAGAATGTAAATCCTGTGGACATATCTATCTCAAACAAGAAAGAAAATAAAAATGTTCAATATAGACTCGCAACCTAGATACTTACACGATTGCGATAATTGCCTTTTCCTTGGCTGTTATAAAGAGTTTGATTGCTACTGGTGTCAAGGCTCTACCTCAATCGCTGGAGGCTCTGTAATCGCTCGATATGGCTCAGAAGGACGTGAATATAGCTCAAGTCCTGTTGCTATTGTCCTGTATGCTGATATTACAGATAATGTCCTCTTCAAAATTGCCCAATATCTACTAAGAGCAGGATATATCAAACTACAAGTAAACCAGGAAAGAATTGAAGAAGACGAACCACTCTATGAAAGCCTATGGAATGCAAGAAAAACTGTATATTGATAAATTCGGCAATCGCTACTGGTATAATGATGATGGATACCTGCATCGTAATAATGGACCAGCAGTAGAATGGAATAGTGGCTCTAAAACATATGCTAAAGATGGAAGAATAATAAGACACTCATATCCTTTGAAATATAACGATAATATCTCGCAATCATTTATTCTCTGTGCAATGGGCTTTCCAAGAATAAAAGGAATAAAATAAAAAACAGGGAACAAACTCCTTTTGCCAAGCGTATGTATTCGAACGCTATATAAAAAGGAGAATATACAATGAAAGATCCCAAAGATTACCTGAAGAAACCCAAACCAGTTGTCATTGATAGAGGAGCATATGGCCTAAAAGAAGGTCAACAAGTCCCAATAGAATTCTGCCCTGCATTTGTATGTATCGACTGTGGACATAAACAAAGAGAAACATGGTCGAAAATGAAACGGGCCGCAATGCCTAGATGCCAATTGTGCGGTGGAGCCTTAGACCTGCCAACAAAAGTAAAAGAAGAAGCAAAGAAAGATAGAGAAATTGACAGTACAGATTATAGATGTAAAAAATGTGGATGCAAATTAAGAAGAGGAAATTTTGATGATTATTGCTCCCCATGTCAAAATTCCTTCAAGTTATAATTCCTGAATAGTCGATATAATATATAGGGAACAAAAGGAAGCCAACACTGGTTCCTTAAAAAGAGGAAGCCATGACATAACCCCCAATTAGAAAGGGGAATATGAACATGGTACGCTTTATTGCGGCAAGAGTTTTAGTAGCAGCAGTAAAAACATTGGCAAAATTGGCAATCAAGTTGGCAGGCCATGGATACTTCGAAATACAAATATTCAGAATAAAAAATGGCTAACTTACACATAGATGAAAATGGTAGTAGATATTGGTTTGAAGAAGATGATTTGCATAGAGATAATGGTCCCGCTGTTGAATTTATGGACGGTAGTAAAATATGGTATTACAAAGGCGAATACCATAGAGATAACGGACCAGCTGTAGAATGGAATGATGGATTTAAAGAATGGTATAAACACGGTAGGCTAATCAAAAGCGAAGGAGTAGAATAACCTAATAATTAGTCCAAATCAAATGTGGAATATTATTAGACCTTATCTTTACCCCTTTCCTCCTTCCAATCCAATGCCAATAACTTTTCTTTATTCTTATTATACTCTTCTTCGTTAGATAAGAAAAATTGACGATAATTCCAGTAACGATGACCATTTCTTACAGTGCTATACCACATTGTCAATACACGATTATCATCCATTTTTCCTATCCTCCTGAATATATACAATTCCTACACTGAAAATTTCCTAAAACTAATAGAGAAATTCAAAAACCCAAACATTACCATACAATTCCATCAGAAGAACCCCTATTCCCCTCAATGAAATCCTTCTTTGCCTGCTTCCGGTTCTGTCCGTATACATGAATCTTATTCGGACAATAAGAAACATCGTGCCAAAAATGATGCGGAAAATCAGCACCCTCCACAACTTCATACTTCGCCTTCTGCTTGCAATGATAACAATGCAAACCCATATTCATATCCCCTTATATATACAAACAACAAACCCCTTTTCCAACACCTATATATATACAATACCAACCCCAATAATTTCTAAACAAAACAAAAGGGAAGGGGGATAATTATTTCTATCCCCCTTCCCTGAATAACCAACCCTTACGCTTCAACCCCAATCTCTTCAGCGGTCTTAAGAATGTGCTCAACAATCTTGCACACCCGGTTGACCACCTTGTAGCAAGCATCCGCCACAGACTTGCCTTCCCGTTCCGCCCAAGTCTTGACATACTCAAAACAACCGCCCAAATCCGCTTCAGTCTCGTAACCGATGCACTTCAGAAGAACCGCACCAGCAAACTCGGCAGTCACTTCACCCAAAGCACGACTGTCTTTGCCAAGGTTGCCCAGCAGATCGTCGCTCTTGTGTGCCAACTCATGCGCCCAAGTTGACAGATTCTTAGTGCCAAGGCCAATCGCGTTCGGTCCAGGCATGTAAACACCCAAAGCACCATGCTCAGAACCATTGAAAGCCTCGACCGAAACCCCCCAATGCTTCGCAACTTCAATCAGGGGCAAACTCGACATAAACTCTTGCACATCTGAAGCATGTTCAATCGGCTTGCCTTCAGTCTGTTCCAAGCCGTAAACCCGCACAGCCTTGAAACCGATCAAAAACGACTTCTTTTCGCCCGTATCCTTGTCCTTGTAAGAACGCATGACAGGGGCAAGAATGTGAACCGGATTGCTCCATTCCTCGCTCTTCACCCAACGACCCAGCTTTTTCCACTGTTTGGCTCCACGGGCATCAGAATAACCATGCAACAGCACAATCAGCCGGTTCATAAAGCTGTAACCCGAAATGTGCTTATCCGCAGCCCCCTGAACAAACACCTGAGAAAGAGCCGCAGGAATATCGCCATTCTCAAAGGCCCGGATCACACTGTTTGCTGCATTCTGTGCCTGCCCAAAATACTTAGCCATTTTTGTATCTCCCTTGTCCCTTGTTCTCTGTGGCTTGAACCCCATTGTTCTCGCCACAACCAGATAAACAATTCTCAAGACGATTTTTTCGACACTATCTTTTTTTTATTTTGATACGAATTTTTCGAATCCAGAATTGTATATCTGAACCCATGTGCTAAAAATAGACCTTGGCGTAACTCTGGACCAAGGGCGCGTATGTCCCTTCCCGCAATAAAATAAACAAATCTCAAGACAATATTTTCGACACTATCTTTTATTTATTTAGATACGAAAAAATTGATCTGACTTTTGTATATACATTCAGGACAAGACAAGGGAGAAAAGAACAATGGCTAAGAACATGAAAAACAACAAAAACAAGAAGCAGAAAAGCAACACAATCACTATCCCCGTCGAACACAAGGCCCCAAGGGTTTTCTTCAAGAAACAGACCCACAAGGACAAGAAAAAGCATGCAAAAAAGTATGCTTGTCGCGGAAAAAATTGGGATTAGTTACGAAAAAATTGATCTACGTTTTGTATATATAATTGTTGGAAGGGAATGAGCCCAACCAACAAAACAAGGGAGACACAAAACATGGCAATCACCCGCGAAAAGGTCTGCATCGACGGCAAGGTTTACGAGCGCGAAATTGACACAAACGAAGCACAGGTCCACCGCTTCATGGTCAGCGATCAAATCATGGGTCGCCTTGGCCTCCGGTTAGACTCCTACGCAGCAAGAGTCGAACAGGGACGCAAAGGCCCAATGGCCTCCGCAATGGCCGCTCGCAACCACAAGAATGGCAAGAGCCGTAAGGCCGAATCCGCTGCACGGGCAAGAAGGGAACAGGCCAAAACCAACCGGGAAGGCAAGTAAACCCGGCACACACAATAACTTAGAGGGACCGGGAACAACAAACCCGGTTCCTTTTCTTTTGATTTATATACAAACCATATAGATAGAATTCGGCGTACCTCTGGACTAGGGTTTGTTACCCTCCCGCAATAGAATAAACAAATCTCAAGACAATATTTTCGATATAATCTTTTATTTATTTAGTTACGAAAAAATCGAGCTACGTTTTGTATATATAAGTGTTGAGGAAATAAGTCTTCAACACAAAAAACAAGGGAGAAACAAGAATGGCCAACGATCTGACAAACATCCCCGCCGCCGCCTGTTGCAAGTGTGGAGGATGGACAAGTTATGGCGGTTGCAGCCAACACAGGGACGCAACAAAGCCGGTCCTAGGACGAACCGGATGCACCTGCCTCAAAAAGAACAAGAAGAAAGAAAAATAGATCCGAAAAAATTGCTATGGGAATTGTCTATACAGTTGTGAGGCAAAGAGGCCCACAAAACAAACAAGGGAGAAACAAAACAATGATTACCCTCTACACCGCAACTTACCAGATTGTCACCCAGGACGATGCAAGCCACTACACTTCCGGCTATGGCAAGGCAACACACCACGATATGAAAATCGCTGCAATCCGGGCATATCAGCTTGCAAATGAGGATTTTGACAAGCAGGTCCGCAATGACGATACTGGCCTTGCTGGTTCCGGTTGCTGCATCCTCCATGACGGCAATGTGGACCGCTACAACGATGGGGAAAAGGATCTCGCAACCTATTGGAGCTACGACTTTTACGGCCACAACAATAACCACTTTGTTGAAATGCACCGTAGTCCTTCCCTGGTCGAAAACATCAAAAACCGGGAAAAAGTTACAAAATAATCACGCTACAAATTGTATATACTGTTGTCAAAGGGAATGAGCCCAAAGACAAAACAAGGGAGAAACAAGAATGGATATGACGACCGAAATCAAGACCCTCCTGAATGACACCGAAAACGTATGTGATGGTGAGCTTGATCTGTACGGCGAAGAATGGGAATACTACAAGTCGCACAAGGATTCCCAGCCAGAGGATTATTCCTGGTACGAAGAATCTCTCCAGAATTGCCCCTTCTAGGGCATATAAAGCCCTACAATCAATCTTAACGGCCCTGCCCCAGCAAGACAAGGGGCAGGGCATTCTTTTCAATATAAGCCAAATATGGACGAAATAGACCTTGCCGTACCTCTAGACCAGGGAATCAAACCCTCCTGCAAGTATATAGACAAATCACGTATCAAATAATTCAATACCAAATAAAATAAACTTTGCTACGAATTTTCCCTGTTCAGAATTGTCTATATATCAAAAGAAGGGAGAAAAAACAATGCCAAAAGAAGATATGTATTCCTACTTCTTTATAAAAAAAGATGATGGCTCTGAAGAAATGTTCACCGTTACAGAACACGCACAAAAAAGAGTTCTGGAAAGACATCGAGAGCTATACCCAAAAGATACTCCCGCAAATAAACCAAATTTTATGATATATAAAATGTTGAATAAATATCAACATTCAAGATATTGGTATATTATTACAAAAGATAATAAAAAGATGAGATGCTGTATATGTGGGAAATTTCGCCTGATTATATCACAAGATAATTTCGTAATTACCGTTATGATTCGTAAAAAGTTCAAACCGAAAAAAAGAAAACATAAGCAAATAGCATAAATTATCTTGAAATTTCCCCTATCCAATTTGTATATATATTCGTGAGGCAATGAGGCCAAACAAAAAGGGAGAAAACAAAATGCTTCAGAACATTCTCAACCTGCTGAATGTGGTCCTGAGCCTGCTTCCTGGTAACAAGCCCAAGGTCCGCTCCGCAATTTACAACATCATGGAGTCTCTCAAGCGGGAACAGATTCGCCTCTCTGATGACGAAAAAATGGAAATCTACCGGGAATACAATCTGAATGGAAAGGTCCGCAAGATCCCGCATATCAAAGCAGTAAAGGATCGTACTGGCCTTCCTTTGACCGATTGTAAGGAAATGGTAGAAGAATACATAGCGGCAGAACTTGAAGAAGAATCCCCGTATGGCACCTGTAAGCGTTGTGGAGCCGCTAACGACGAAATCGGACAGTGTGGATTTTGTCAGTATATGTCTTCTTCTCCTTGTGAATATCAACCCCGCACATAAAATCGCCTCCGTTAGCCCCTGGTCCATAAAAAGGCCAGGGGTTATTTTTTATTTAGATACGAAAAAATAGACTCCCGAATTGTCTATATACAAAAGGGAGAATGACAATGATACACTTGACAGATGAAGAATTGGTTAACATCTACGAAATTGAAGAGAAATTCGGCTATATTCGCGTTCCTTGTGCCGATAGTGGTTTTCGTAAAGCTGTAGAACAAATCGGATTTATTGCCGACAAAGAACATAGTGAAAGTGACAAAATGATGATTGTATATAAAAGGGAGAAATAAATATGGAAATCTACGCAACCCTCGATATTATCAACAGTAAAGCCGATATTTATGGAAATCGGTATTGGGCTTTTCGTTATACAGACCATGAAACCGGAAATAATGTTGAAGCTAGAATCTCAGGGGGCGAAAGTAATATCAATGCTATTCGATGCCATATGGGAAAAGTAGATGGTTGGGATTCCGGTATCAATACAAAAAGAACAGAAATGAAAATCAGGGAATTCAACCGCCTGACAAAAGACTGGCCTCATGCT
>Ga0180433_10000172_pt1:60000-109923 | contig 109923 bp, 106 predicted proteins | sample SS_ome_8_FD_132980 | JGI IMG/M metagenome (GOLD analysis project Ga0180433, IMG submission 132980) | Hypersaline lake sediment archaeal communities from the Salton Sea, California, USA - SS_1_D_1 metaG | ecosystem: Environmental > Aquatic > Non-marine Saline and Alkaline >... | reverse complement strand
CCCGTGAAATCCGAGCATCTATTTCACAGGTCTTACACGGGAATCCATCGTTGGTGCCAGGGCCTGCATGGATGCCGGATCAAGTCCGGCATGACTCCTCTCCACTCCCTGTCATTCCCGTGCTTGACACGGGAATCCATTCTTGTCCTGTAAAACCCCATGGATTATTACACAGGGCGGTATGACTGTAGGTGATTTTGAGCTTTTTTCCGGTTTTCAGGAGGGAATCAGGGTACATGACCGGTTCACTGTGTATTTCGACAATTCGGGGTTTCGAACTCTCATGAATATTCAGGATGAGATGATTATCTTTTTGACAAAACTATTGTAGTGTAGTGGCTGTTGTAAACGAACACAGGTAAAATAATTGACAGAAAGGCTTATGCAGGATAGAGCGTTTGATTTTGGTCGTGATGTACAGGAAAGAAGTAATGAAATTCCTGTTCTCGTGGATTTTTGGGCGGAATGGTGCGGTCCGTGCAGGATGCTGGGGCCTGTGCTTGAAAAAGTAACGGAACATCATGCGGGAGAGTTTGTTCTTGTCAAGGTTAATACGGAAGAGCATCCTGATATCGCGCGTGAATACGGTATCATGAGCATACCGGCCGTGAAGCTGTTTATTCATGGAGAAGTTGCTGATGAGTTTGTAGGAGCCATGACAGAAAGGCAGATCGAGGATTGGCTGAAAAAAGCTCTGCCGGGCAAATATGCCGATCAGCTGCTGGAGGCTCTGAGTTTCGTTACACAGGGAAAAGAAGATGCCGCGACGTCAATCCTTGAAATGATCCTCAAGAACGAACCCGCTAACAAAGAGGCTGCGGCCGTGCTGTTGAAGCTTACAATTTTTAGCGCTCCTGAAGCGGCAGTTGCGATGATTGACGGACTGGAAGGGGAGTATGCGTATGCGGAGCTTGTTGCATCAGCAAGAACCATTACAGGGTTGTTGCTTCTGGACACGGCACCCCTTCCCGATGATCCGGTCAAAGATAGATACCTCTCTGCAATTGAGCATATGCGTCGCAAGGAATTTGACTCAGCGCTTGTCCGGTTCATAGAGGTTATCAGACAAAACCGTTACTATGATGATGACAGTGCGCGCAAGGCTTGTATTGCGATCTTTAAATATCTTGGTGAGGATGATCCCACGACCTTGAAGCATAGAAGATCTTTTGACAGAGCGCTGTATTAGAGTATGAAATACTTCCGGATGGCTGAATGGCTGTTTTTATAAATGAGACTTTTTTGACATGGGAAAACCTGAAAAACGTATGCCGGTTATCGGGGTGGATCTCGATGGAGTCTGCGCGGATTTTTACGGGCGTATGCGGGAAATCGCGGCGGAATGGTTTGAGATCACTGTCGATGAATTGCCGGAAGATGTTTCCTATGGTCTGAAAGAGTGGGGGATTCATGAGAAAAAGCAGTATGAAAGCCTGCATCGTTATGCGCTCCATCAGCGGGAACTGTTCAAAACCATGCCCATGATTCCGGGAGCCAGAAAATACCTGAGAAAACTTTCCGATGAAGGGTATCATATAAGGATTATTACACACCGCCTTTTCATTCACTATTCACATGCATCTGCCGTGCAGCAGACAGTCGCATGGCTGGACGGTCACGGTATTCCCTACTGGGATCTCTGTTTCATGAAGGAAAAATCGGAGGTGGGTGCCGATATCTATGTGGAGGATAATCCGGATAACGTCACGGAGCTGCGGAAAAAGGGACTGTATACGATCTGTTTCGCGAACAGCACAAACAAGCATATGCATGCACCTCGTGCCGCTTCATGGAGTGAGGTATATGATATGGTTCATGCCCTGTAGACAGGACTTGAGTTCCAGTCTCCGCTGTTCCGTGCAACCCTGGAGAAGCGCTGCTTTACAGGAGACTGTTTTTTATGCCTGAGTTGACCGACAATCCCATAGGGTTTCAGCAAAGGCGATTTTTCTGCATTATGATCGCACAAACCATCAGGTGGGGTGTCCGCTGTAAGATAATCCGGTATAACGCCTTATAGAGTATAAAGTTGCTGCCATAAAGCATTTGTTGAAACGATCAACGCAGGTTATGATATGCCGCCGGGAATGATCAATACGCTGATTCGCTATCTCTGGGCCTTTCCCTGTACGTGCATCGGTATAGTGTTTCTTCTTTTCGCTCTACCCGGGGGGAGGATTCAGCTTCATTCAGGTATCATTGAGGCATGGGGGCCGCTCTTCAGGGCTTTCAGAGCTGTTCCCTGGCTACGCGATACTGTGGCGATAACGCTTGGACATGTTGTGCTTGGCCGGGACGAAGAATGGATTATCTGGAGCAGGTCTCACGAACGTGTTCATGTCCGGCAATACGAAGTGTGGGGGATTCTTTTTTTTCCGGCGTATCTGCTCTCGTCTTTCCGGGTGTTGCTTATAGGGGGGCACCCGTATCTGGAAAACCGGTTTGAGCGTTCTGCCAGAGCAGAGGCTGCATTGGCCCGTCTGGTTGACGGGCGTCCGAAGAGCGATGTTTAATGCAGCTGCTTGTGCTGTCCGGTACGCCGTATTGCGGTGTGATCCAGGACACCTACATATCACTTACATAGAAACAGGCAAACTTCAGGTAGTGTGTTTCGGGCATGGAAAGAAGTACGGGGTGATCTGCCGGTTGAGCGTTTCGGAACACCTGCCGCATCTGTTTTTTCAGTGAAAACGATGCCTGATGAATGGCTCCCAGGAAATCACTTTCAGAGACATGATGGGAGCAGGACGCTGTTGCCAGAAAACCGCCATTTCTGACAAGCTGCAAGCCAAGTTTGTTCAGCTTTTTATACGCATGCAGTGCTGAAGAAAGGTTTTTGCGGCTTTTGGTGAAACTCGGGGGATCGAGTATGACAAGGTCGTATGACCTCTTCTCCGAGATGAGCCGGTGCAGCACTTCAAATGCATCACCTTCGATCATGTCATAGTTAGAGAGATTGTTCAGCTGAGCGTTCTTTTCCGCGCGCAACAAGGCGTTATGCGAGATATCGACCATGGTCGCCGAGGCCGCTCCGCCGTAGAGCGCATTCAGCCCGAAACCGCCGTCGCTGGTAAACACATCAAGAGTGTCTGCTTTGTCCGCAAGTTTGCGCACGATTCGCCGGTTATCGCGTTGGTCGAGGAAGAAGCCGGTTTTTTGCCCTTCGAGAAGATTAATCGTATAGCTCAGGCCGGTATCATGGATGATTTGTGTTGTATCCTCTTCCGATCCAGTCACGATTTTTTTATACAGAGGAAGACCTTCAAGTTCACGAAGTACCGATTCGTTTCGCAAAACGATTGACGACGGGCTGAAGAGATCGGTAATGACATCGCAGACAAGTGGCAGGTGGAGGTCCATTCCGGCTGAAAAAGCCTGGAGGACAAAGGCATTGTTGAAGCGGTCGATCACAAGTCCAGGAAGACCGTCGGATTCCCCATGGACCAGTCTGAAAGCGTTTGTTTCTGTCTCGGGATAGAGCTTTTTTCGCAGATCCAGTGCGTTCAGGATCTGTTTTCTGAAAAAGTCACCGTCTGGAAGATCGCCTGTTCTTGAGAGCAGACGGAAAGAGATCAGCGAGTGGGGGTTGTAAAAACCGGTGCCTATGAACTGCTTGTCGCTGGAAAAGAGCTTTACCGTTTCGCCTGCGGATATGTCTCTGGGAAGCGACTGGAACTCATTGCTGAATGACCAGAGATGGCCTTTGAACAGTCTGCGATGTTCTTTGGGTTTGAGGTAGAGGGAGTGCATGGTTTCACAAGTAGATATTTCGAAGCCGACTATCATTGTAGGTACAATAAAAAAAGAAGTTGATAAAGAAGAATATTCCACATATTCTCTATGCATACGGGTTATTCTGAATGTGGTCTATGGCAAAGGAATTTGAGCTATGAAGTTATTTTCGGGTGTGTTCCTGTATTTCCTGGTGGCTGTTATGCTGACCGGTTGCGCTGATTTCAAAACCGTCACTGTCGAGGAGTGGCCTGCAGAGCGTGTCGAATTCAGCGAAGAACTCGCCGACCTGTACCGTGACGTTTCAAAAGCGTCGGGCGTGATAGATGCGGTAGAGGGATATGCGGATATATGGATAAAGACCCCGAAGAGGGAGAAGCGGGTATACAGCAATATTCAGCTCGAAAAAGAACGTACCATGCGTATAATCGTCAGCTCGGGTATCCTTGGCTGGCCTGTGGCCGATATGCATTTCCGTCCCGATTCGCTGTATGTCCACGATATGCTCAACAACGTTCTTCTTGTCGGAAGCAACCATCCCGATAATCTTGAGAAAATTCTCGGAGTACGCTCCGGTTATGAGCTTTTTTCCAATGCGCTTACTGGAATGATTCCCATGAATGAACCTCTGGAGGCTGTACAATCGGTTCATAAATCGGGAAGCAGCGTGAGTTTTAGTGTTGTCACACCTTCAGGAAAGAAAGCGTTTCTTGTCAACCAGGTTACCCGTAACATGGAAGGCGTGATAATCAGTGATGCCTTTGGCAGAAAGCAGGTTGAAATGCATTTCCGGAATTTCTCTCCGCACACTATCGCGGGCAACCCCGTCGATTTGCCGAAAGAAATCAATCTCTTGATGTACAATCCTCGCCTCGATGGCGGTGGCAGACATGAACTGGTCATTGTCTATGATGAGCGGACTATCAATCCGGAGAATCTCCGGATTCAATACCGTATTCCTCAAAAGGCACGGGTGATCGAACTGGACAGGGTAGGGATACTGCCCTGGATGTAATTGCCATTTTTCAGTCATCTTCGGGCTTGACCCGTGAAATCAGGGTTCGTATTTTACAGGTCAAGCCCAAGGATGACAACAGGAAAGGATGCTGCTGACTCTTATTTTCTGCACAAAATACGAGAGGCTGCCCTTTTGAGACAGCCTCTTTTGCGGTTACTTTTTTCAATGCAGCCTATACCTGGGCGGCTTCAAAGTTACTTGCGGCGAAGTCCCAGTTGAGAAGCTCTCCGATGACCGCCGAAACGTAATCAGGGCGACGATTCTGATAGTCGAGATAGTAGGCGTGCTCCCAGACATCGATCGTCAGGATCGGAAACATCCCATTGGTGAGCGGGGTCTGTGCATTGGCGGTCTTAACGATTTTGAGCTGCCCTTTGTCAAGAACAAGCCATGCCCAACCGCTGCCGAACTGTGTTGCGGCTGCATTTGCAAGTTCTTCCCGGAATTTTTCATAACCGCCGAAATCAGCATTGATTTTCTCGCCGATCTGTCCGCCCGGAGTACCGCAGCCGTCGGGTGAAAGGCTGTTCCAGTAGAAACTGTGGTTCCACGCTTGCGCACCATTGTTGAACAGGCCTGCTTTTTCAGGGTCATTTGCTGTCGCTACGATAACGTCTTCAATATTCTGATCGTCAAAAGGAGTGCCTGACACCATATCATTATATTTACTGATATAAGTGGCGTGATGTTTTCCATAGTGAAACCCTATGGTCTCTGCTGAGATATGAGGTGCAAGAGCATTTTCCGCGTATGGCAGGGCTGGTTGTGTGTAAGCCATGAGATTCAGGTGTTTAGTTAAGAGTTGTCGGATTGCAGGGGATTTGGTTTTTTAACTATCGCTGTAAAGATTTAGTTTCTCAGGCGGATTACTTTTTTAAATAATTCCTCTTGTGCCGAGACTTTCGAATAGTGATGTACGCCTGTTCACTGTTCTTTCCCGCAGATCAGGAGAGAGTAACTATTGTGCAGATGAAACTGATGATCAGGAGGTGTGTCGCCTGCATGGCGACAGTGATGGCTTGTGTTGTTGCGCAGGGATGCACTCCGAAGGCGCCCTATGAGTTGAGTCAGGCCGATAAACGCTTTGCGTCTTTTTACGCGGACTATATGCTGCTTTCCGGCGTTACCGACAGCGCCAGGGACAGTGTTGCAGTTCCGGGCAGGCAGACAATCGATTCGCTTCTTGACGTTCATTCATTGACCATGAAGGAGTTTAACGAACGGGCTGAGAAGTATCGACAGGAGCCAAAGCTCTGGAGAGCGATACTGCTCGAAGTTAAAAACAATCTGAGAGATCGTCATGAATAAAAGAACAGAGACGGTAAGTCTCCCAGTACTGGTGGGTATTACAGGGGGGCTCGGAAGCGGAAAGACAACTGTCTGCACTATGCTGGAGGCTATGGGGTGCCGTGTTTTTGAGGCTGACAGGGTCGCAAGAGATCTGCAGCTGCATGATCCTGAGGTGATCGAGGGGATGAGACGGATGTTCGGAGAAGATGTCTATTCGTCTGATGCTTCCGGAAAACTTCTGCTTGACAGGCAACGGATCGCTCAAAAGGTATTCAAGGATCCCTCAACCCTCAAAACGTTGAATGAACTGATTCATCCGAAAGTTTTCAAGGCTTTTCGTGATGCGGTTCATCAGGCAGCCGGAGACGGTGTAGGTATACTTCTGAAAGAGGCGGCTATTCTCCTGGAGTCAGGTGGAGACAAAGGACTCGATATACTTGTGGTGGTTGCTTCAGATCTTGAGAGAAGAATTCAACGGGCCGTGAAGAAAGGTATGGGGAGTCGTGAAGAAATACAGCGTCGGATCGGGGCGCAGTGGCCTCAGGAAAAGCTTGTTGAAAAGGCAGACTATGTTATAGAAAACAATGGCTCTCTAGAGGAGCTTGAAATCAGGGTGCATGCGCTCTATCATGATATAATGAATCTGGCAGGATCAGCTCGATGAATTTGTCAGCGCATTGTTTTTTCTGTTGACATATCCGGAGATACCTATGCTCAACTCATAGAGAAGCATCATCGGTATGGCGATGACAAGCTGAGTGACCAGGTCCGTGGATGGCGTTACAAGAGCCGCGATGATTAAGAGGGTGACTATGGCGTGTTTCCGGTAGAAGCGCATGAATGCCGGTGTAAGCAGGCCGATTTTGGACAATACGTATGAAATGAACGGCAGTTCAAAAACAAGTCCTGCGGTCAGAAGCGCGCCGATAAAAAAGCTGACATAATCCTGAACAGCGATATTGTTTTCTATGAGCGATGTGCCGAAACCGGCGAAGAATTTTAATGATATAGGTAAAAAGACAAAGTAGCCGAATGCGATTCCTGCAAAAAAGGAAAGTGATATAAAAGAGATGACAAATTTAGTGGCGGATCGTTCCGATTCTTTAAGGCCAGGCAGAACGAATTGCCAGATCTGATTGACAAGGAAGGGGAAGGCGAGAATAAATCCTGAGAAAAATATGACTTGCAGGTAGAGCGATATCTGTCCATAAGGGACAAGATTCTGGAGGACGATATTGTCGCCGCTGTTTTTTAATGGAGCGATAAGAATCCGGTTGACCAGTGTGTCTGAAAAAAAAGCGCAGGCAACCATGACAACAACAAGCGCAATGGCACTTTTGATAAGACGTCCTCTAAGTTCATCGAGATGTTCGATGAAATGCATGCCGTTTTCGTCGGTATTTTCCTCTTCCTCGGGTTCGAGCGGCTCACGACTGATCGCGTCTTTTTTTTCAAGCTCGGCGTCCATGAGCCTTGCAGCGGGTGATTTAGGTCTGGAGGATTCGGTTTCACTGCTCATACCGTATTACAGCTCATTTGTCGTAAAGTGTTAATCCTGATCCCGTGTTTCCTGTCTTTTTCAGGCCGTATACAGATGTATAACTGAATCGAAACATAGTAATAAACGTAGAAGTCGTGAGCAAATTGTTTTTTATCCTGAGTTGATCGGCAATCCCATAGGGTGTCAACACATGCGATTTTTCTGCAGTATGGTCGCGCAACCCGTAGGGTGAGATATTCGCTGTAAGAAAATTCAGCATAACGCATTATATAGTATAAGGTTGACGGTATAAATCATTTGTTGAAACGATCAACTTTGGTTTATGTAAGCCTTTTATTGGAGAGGTATGCCGATGTTTCTGCGATGAACAGATTCTGGCCGAAAACGATTATCGTATATTGCATTGGCAGTGCCTGGTATGCAATACAGTAACGCCAATCTTTTCAGCACCCGATGCGCTGCATTCGTGCGGCAGTCAGTGGCAGTTTACGATGAAATGCTGACAGCGGCCTGATGGTCAAATAGAACCTGATGTTTTTGGGCTTTTTTCATAATTTGCGTAGCATAGTGGCGTTATTGTTCCTGAAATCGGCGTTTTCCGTTTATACTTACTTAAGTTGAGCGATTGTTGAGCATGCTGTAGATGCAAGGCACAGGGGACGCCGCTGTAGTGAACTACCGCAAGTTCCCTGTAACGAAGCAGATGCAGCATGACCGACTATCCCATAGGGTTTCAACACATGCGATTTTTCTGCTTAATGGTCGCACAATCCATCGGGTGAGATGCTCGCCGTAAGAAAATTCAGCATAACACCTTATATGGTATAAAGTTGACACTATAAAGCATTTGTTGAAACGATCAACTTAGGACGTACTACTAACAGTATCAGTCAACTGATGACAGTCGAGTGCCGGAGACTGCATTGTTTGTAATGATGAAAAGAAAATCAAGCCTGTGAATATTCAAGACGTTGTCTTTCCTGTTTCTGGAGAACTGAAATTATTTCGTCAGAAATACAAAACAGCGCTGGAGACGGAGAATTCTCTTATTGACAAGGTTGTTCGTTATATCCTGAAACAGCAGGGTAAACAGATTCGTCCCGTGCTTGTCATGCTGGGAGCGAAAGTCTGCGGTGGTGTTGAGGAAAAGACATACAGGGCTGCCATAATGGTAGAGCTGCTTCACTCGGCAACCCTGATTCATGACGATGTCGTGGACGGTGCCGAGATGCGAAGAGGTATCGCGTCTATTAACGCTGTGTGGAAAAACAAGATTTCAGTTCTTATCGGTGATTATATGCTCTCCAAAGGGTTACTGTTTTCGCTTGATAACAAGGACTATCTTTTCCTTCATATGGTTTCAACGGCTGTTCGCCGGATGAGCGAGGGCGAAATACTCCAGATTCAGAAAACCCGAAGTCTTGATATAACCGAGGAAGATTATCTGCGTGTTATCTCGGACAAGACCGCTTCACTGCTTTCAACGTCAAGCGCGATGGGCGCCGCGAGTGTAACCGATGATGAAGTAAAGATCAATGCGTTAAAGAGCTATGGAGAATATCTCGGTTTGGCATTCCAGATAAGGGACGATCTGCTTGACTATACCGGAGATTCGAAAAAAACCGGCAAACAGCTGGGTATCGATATCAAGGACAAGAAAATAACGCTTCCTCTTATCTATGCTCTTCGTAACTCGGAGGGATCCGAGCAGAAGCAGATCAAGTCAATCCTGAAAAGCTCAAGGAAACGTTCTATGAGAAGTCGCGAGGTTATCGACTTCGTCAAGGCAAAGGGGGGACTTGACTATGCGGCCGAAGTTGCTGAAGGGTTTGCTGCTAAGGCGATTGCAGCCATCGAAAAACTGGAGGATAACGATGCCAGGCATTCTCTGAACCTGCTTGTTGATTTTGTGATGAAACGTCAGAATTAAAGACATTCCGCTGTTAATTTCCTGATTCACATTTCGCTATGATGAAAAAAGTTTTTGTGGTTCTTCTGTTGCTTGTTGTCGGTTATGTTGTTATGGACAGGTTTGTTTTGCCTTCATATACCCGCCAGGGAGAAAGTGTGATGGTGCCGGATGTACAGAAAATGAAGTATGACGAAGCTCTCAGGACGTTACGTTCGTCAGGACTTGCGGGAAAGAAAAGTTATAATGTTCGCTACCTGAGGAATGTCGATCCGGATCTGGTTATCGTTCAGCGTCCTGTTGCGGGATCAGAAGTCAAACCCGGCAGAACGATTTCTCTTGTGGTGAACAAACAGGAAAAACCGACATTCCTCCTTCCGGACTTTTATGGCAAGCCTCTTGATGAAGTGCGACAGATTCTGGAAAGAGTGGACATTTCTCTTAAGGATATTCAGGAACAAGAGGTTAAGGATCCTGCCGAGGACGGTAAGGTGCTCTCTCAATCCATTGCGCCGAAAACAGTACTCTCGTACGGTTCTTCACTATCGGTGACCGTTGGGAAAGCAGAGGAGATCCAGCTTGTCTCTCAGATTCGGGTTCCAGATGTTCTTGGGATGTCACTCAACCAGGCTCGAGATATCATCGTGCAGAAAGGGTTCAATTCCGGCAATGTTTCCTATGAATATTCAGCTCTTCTGGTTCCCTATACGGTGATCAACCAGAAGCCTTCAGTAAACTCACTTGCCGATCCGGGGAAAGTCATTGATTTGACCGTGGTTATTAACGAGGAGTGAGCAAGAGGATTATCGGTAGTTGGCTTTTTTATACTCTTCCCGCATGTCTTTTATTCCTGTGGTTCTGTCGTTGCCGTCGCTGATGATGCCAAAATATTCAAGCACGATTCTGATTACCAGCCAGAGACCGGCAATGAATATTCTGATGCTGCTGAATATGGTACTGAAAAGAGACATGGTGCTTCTTGCTTGCGTTTGAATAAGAGAGCTATTCCTGAGAATAGCTCTCTACAGCGAGGGCTTTTTTCGCTTAGCCGGGTTCATTTTTTTCGGCCTGTATCCAATCCTGGGTATCAAAACCATGAATTCTTCCTCGTTGTTCCCAGTTGTAGTAAGCGGCAACCCTGATGTTGTTTTCACGTTCTTCAGGTGAGACGGTGAGGACAGGGACTGTTTTAGCGGCAGTTTTTTTCGTGGTCTTTGTTGCGCCGGAACCGCTTTTTGACGTTCTTTTCGTTGTCTTTTTTGTGGCTGTTCCGCTTTTTGTTGTCGTTTTTCGCTTTGCTGATTTTTTTATCGGCTTTTCCTGTTCAGTATTTTTTGAAGGCATGGTTATACAATGAAGTTAAGAGTATATTATTAAACATCACGAAAGGCAGTTGAAGATAAAAAAATATAGAAAATGCCTCGTGTTGAATATGGTTTTTTTTCTTCTTGCCGAATCTTGTCCATACGTTTGAGTTGAACTACCGTTCATGAAAGGTCCCCTGAAAACAAAAGGCAGCTGGGGCAGGCAGTTTCTGGCCTTCTTTTACAACCTGTTCAGAAGAAGCAGGTATTTTAAGGGGACTTCACAGAAATTCTTCAAGTTGACTCTGGACAATATCCTTCTCCAGCTTAATCTCAATCAGGATCTTCCTTTTCTCTTTGTCGCGGTCTTCGTAGGCGTTACTACCGGTTACGTTGCTGTTATTTTTCATGACGCGATCAAGCTGTTAAGTAATTTCTTTTTCGGAGGGCTCGAAGTTTTCGGAACCTCTTTTTTGATTGAAGGATACTGGGTTTTTTTGATGCCTTTGATACCTGCTTTAGGAGGGTTGCTTGTCGGTTTATATAACGCATACATCGTCAAGACAAGGCCGGGTCACGGACTTGCCAGTGTCATAAAAGCTGTGGCGCAGAATGAGGGAACCCTGCCCCGAAGATTATGGCTGCATCGTACCATCACTTCCGTGCTCAGTATCGGCTCAGGCGGAGGAGGAGGTCGGGAAGCCCCTATAGCCCAGGTGGGTGCCGCACTTGGTTCGTCCGTCGCCCAGGCGCTCAAGTTTTCTCCTGACAGGAAACGAACGCTTCTTGGATGCGGCGCTGCAGCCGGTCTCGCTTCGGTTTTCAACGCACCCATCGGCGGCGTCATGTTTGCCATTGAGGTTATACTCGGTGACTTCAGTGTGAGAACCTTCAGCCCGATAGTTATTGCTGCGGTAATCGGTACGGTGGTTTCAAGAAGTTATCTGGGCAATTCACCGACCTTTCTTGTGCCGGAGTACAGTCTTGTTTCCAACACCGAGTTGTTGTTTTACTTTGTTCTCGGGGTGCTTGCCGGTCTTTCAGCGGTCATGTTTATCAAGATCTACTACAGGATAGAGGAGTCTTTTCAGCAAATAGAAAAAAAACGCAACATTCCGGTCTGGGCAATGCCTGCAATCGGCGGTCTGTTGACAGGACTTATCTGCATGTGGCTTCCCGGTCTGTATGGATACAGCTATGAGGTGATCGATAACGCTGTGAGGGGCTCGGAGTCCTGGCTGAACATGGTGGGTGTCTATTTGTTAAAGCCGGTCGTTGCCGGGTTGAGTGTCGGGTCCGGGGGATCAGGCGGGATGTTTGCCCCTGCCATGAAAATGGGGGCGATGCTCGGCGGTATGTTCGGTAATCTGGTGCATACCCTGTTTCCCGGTATGACGGCCACATCCGGTGCTTACGCGCTTGTGGGAATGGGTGCTGTGACTGCCGGGATTATTCGTGCACCGTTGACGGTGATTCTCATTCTTTTTGAGGTTACAGGGGAGTATGAGATCGTGCTGCCCATCATGTTTGCCGCTGTCACGGCCGCCCTGATCGCCAGAATCACCTATGACTATTCGATGGAAACCTATGTGCTGGAGAAGGAAGGTGTTCGTGTGGGTTATGGTATCGCTCTCTCTGTCGCTGAGAATATCAGTGTGCTTGATATTATGAAAACCAGCTATGTCAGGTTTCGGGATGTCACCAGGTCTGATAAAATCATCGACGTGTTTCACAATACCCCGGAGTCGAACTTTCTCGTGACAACAGAAAACGATGAGTTTGTGGGCATCATCAGGCTTGAAGAGATGAGCCTTCTGCTTAAAGAGGGGCCGGTCAACGGACTTATCGCCGGGGATATTGTCAAAAAAGATGTCCCGAGACTCTATGATACCTCAAAACTCGATGAGGCGCTCAAGTTGTTCGAGCTTACCGATTATGATATCATCCCGGTGCTGTCTCGCAGATCCGATAAGCTTCTTGGCGTAGTGCGTCAGGAACAGGCGTTCTCCTATTATCGTAAGCAGATGAACCTCTATGGGTCTGATCTCGACAGCAGGGAGAAGGCCTGATCTATCTGCTCTTTTTTGTCAATACCAGTACCATCAGGATGGTAATCGCCTGAACCACCATGAAGATATCTTTAGGTACATAGGCATTTACCGTTAATCCTCCATAGTCAAGAAAACCGAAGAGCAGTGCTGAAGCGATAATCCAGAGCGGGTTGGAGAAAGCAAGCAGTGCTACGGCAATACCTGTAAATCCTATTCCGCTTGTCAGACCTGCTTCATAGAAGTGCTTGTAACCGAGTACGAGATTGGTTGATGCAAGACCTGCCATGGCACCGCCCGTTGCCATCGCTTTGAGGATGAGCTTGTTTGCATTGATGCCGCCATATTCAGCCGCTTCGGGCTGGAGGCCAACGGCTCTCATTTCATAACCGGCCGTGGTTTTGAACATCATGACCCAGGCGCCCAGACAAGAGGCAAGAGCAAGCAGCGTGCTGAAGTTTGCCGGTGATTTGTTCCAGATTCCGATGACGCTGTCAAACATGGGCAGCTGTGCTGATTGAATGATCTCCGGTGTATGCACGGTCGAGGGGACAGCCAGATGCCAGGTAAGCATATAGCCGACGAAAGCCTGAACGATGAAGTTGAGCATGATTGTCGATATGACTTCATTGACACTGAAGCGCACCTTCAGCCAGCCGGCAAAGAGGGCGACGGCACTTCCCGCCATCATGGCCGTCAGGGTGCATATGGATATCGCCACAAGCGGAGGCGTCTGGGATGGAAGGAGAATGCCTGTTGTCGCGGCAGCAAGCGCACCCGCAAGAACCTGGCCCTCGCCGCCGATATTGAAAAGCTTTACTTTAAACGGAATGGCAACGGCAAGTCCTGTCAGGATGAGAGAGGTTGTCCGGAAGACAATCTGGCCCGTTCCGTAGTCAGAACCGAATGTCATGGAAAACATTTTCTGATAGATGTCCAGTGGATTTCGTCCGGTCGCCATGATGAACAAGGCGCTGACAATGAGCGCGGAAACAACAGCAAAGAGAGGGGTAAGCAGTTTGAGAAGCGTGTTTCGCATAACAGAGGGGTTTCAGGTAATGAACATGCCGATTTCTTTTTCCAGATCCTGTTCACTCGATCGTCCTTTCAGGATTTCTGCTGCGGAAAACTCGTGACGTAGAGAGCCTTTATAGATGCATCCGATTCTTGACGACAAGGAGATAAGTTCATCAAGTTCTGATGAGATCAGGAGGATGGCGATGTTCTTGTCCCTCGCTTCGATGATCTTTTTGTGGATCATTTCAATGGCGCCGATATCAACACCCCTTGTCGGTTGTGCGAGAATGAGCAGTTTCAGTCCTGGACGCTCGATTTCCCTTCCGAGAACGATTTTCTGCTGGTTGCCGCCTGAAAGGGCTGAAAGGGGGGGATTGCTCTGCATGTCATATCGAATGTCGTAGCGGTCAATTATCTTTTTTGTGTAGTCATGTACGGATTTTGTGTTGAATCCGGCAAAACGTGAAAATGAGCGCTCCCTGTGGCGCCCGAAAATGATGTTGTCACTGACCGAGAACTCTTTTATGACTGCATGACGCAGGCGATTTTCCGGAATATGTGAAATACCCATGGCGGCTATTTCCTTGGTGCTCATTTCATTGAGAGAAAGCCCGTTTACGGTGATCGAGCCGTCGATCCGGCTTCCGGGTTCTGTCATACCCCAAAGGATGGAGAGCAGTTCGCTCTGCCCGTTGCCTTCAACTCCGGCTATGCCGTAGATTTCTCCGGCCCTGATTTCAAAACCGAGGGAGGTAAGTCTCTTGCGACCTTTCCTGTCGACGAAACTGAGGTCTGAGGCTTTCACTATGACCTCTCCCGGCCTGTCAGGAGGGTTCTCGACCCGCAAGAGTACGTTTCTTCCAACCATCAGTCGAGCAAGATCAGGTTTCGTGACCGCAGCGGTGGGTTTGGTGGCGACAATCTTTCCTTTACTCATGACACTTACCATGTCGGAGACGTCAAGCACTTCATCCAGCTTGTGTGTGATGAGGATGACTGTTTTTCCTTCATCGCGCAGGGAGGCGAGGGTAGCGAAGAGCCTGCTTGTTTCAGATGGCGTCAGCACCGCGGTAGGTTCGTCCAGAATAAGGATATCCGCATCGCGGTAGAGCAGCTTCAGGATTTCAACACGTTGTTCTTCGCCTACGGAAAGATCCGACACCAGTGAATCAGGATCTACATCTAATCCGTGTGCCTGTGCAATGGAGACGATCTTCCTTGCGGCTTCTTTAGTTTTCAGGGGAGCGAAAAACGATCCCCCTTCGTCACCAAGCATGATGTTTTCCGTAACGGTAAGATTCTCAATCAGCATGAAGTGCTGGTGAACCATTCCGACACCTGCTTCGATAGCCTGGCGCGGGGAGGTGAACCGTACGGCATTACCCTTGATCGAGAGAGAACCGGAAGAGGGCGCGAGCAGTCCGTAGATGATTTTGGTCAGTGTGCTCTTGCCTGCTCCGTTTTCCCCGACAATCGCATGAATCGAACCTGAGCGAATATCAAGAGCTATATCCCTGTTGGCATAAAATTCTCCAAAAGATCTGGAGATGCCGGACAGGCTGATCACGACGTCATTCATGAATTTATATCCAGCTGATGACAGTTTTTATTGCCTCCTTGCTGTCCAGAGCGACCCTGTAGGCGAGTTCGTACTGGTTAAGCGCAAACACGTTGGTGAAGAATTTTTCACTATCGATTGATTCGCTCTCAAGCAGTTTCCGTGAGGAAAGAAGATGTTCATAGGTGGTTATGTTCGAGCAGGCTATTACCGGCTCTTTGTGCTGGATGAGCCTGTAATCATAGCCGAGCACTTCGTAATTTCCCATAAGCAGCACTGTCCCTCTCGGTTTGAGAAGACGGATTGATTGTTCGACAAGCAGAATTCTCCCTGTAGCTTCAATGACAAGGTCATAGCTGTCGTCGAAATCGCTGGTGAAATCATTGAGCTGCATCCCTATGTTTTTGGCGCAGGAGAGTTGGCCGCGAATGCCGAAATTTTCAAGAGCGTCGATTGAATGTACGCCTTTGAATCGAAGGTATTCGGCAGCCATAAGGCCTACCGATCCAAGGCCGAGTATCAATACCCGGCTTGAACTGTCAAGACTGACCTTCTCTAAGGCGGAAAGAACATATCCCAGGAGGCCGGTAAGCAGATCCCTGTGTATCGGTTTGCGTTCAAGGGGAAGGACGTTGTGCATGGATGTCGGCACCATTTCGGCATGACAACCGTAGTAAGGGGTCGTTCCGGTCCACCGGTCGCCCATGAAGGTAAAGACAAAATCTCCGGCTTTCAGATGCCTGACACCACTTCCGGTTTCCATGACCTGCCCTATCATCTCGCTGCCAAGAATGATCGGGTAATGCAAAACCTTGTGAGAGACAGGCTTATTGGTCAAGAGGAGTCGGTCCAGACCCGGTGTGATGGTTGTCGCTATTGTTTTAACGAGAATATCTTCTGGTCCGTCTGCACTGTATGAGACCATGCCGAGTTTGAGCCTGTTGGCTTTGGGAAGTAGTATTGCTTCTGCCTGACCTTGCATGATAGAGTACGTGAGATAAAGTTGACGAGTGTCTTATACGTTGAAAATAGAGCTTAACATCCAGGAGACCAGACTGATTACCAGAGAGCCGAGGAGGGCCCAGCCGAAACTGCTTACGGCAAATCCATCGACTAACGCCGCTGCAAGCATGAGCATAAGGGCATTGATGATCAGAAGGAACAGGCCGAGAGTGACAATGATAAACGGAATGGAGAAAAAGACCAGAATCGGCTTTACTATGGCGTTGATCAGTCCAAGTACCAGCGCGACAAGAAGCGCGGCCCAGAAGCTCTTGATGTAAATGCCTCCGAGAAGGGTTGCCGTGGCATAGACCGAAAGAGCATTAATGAGCCATCCAAGGAGTATATAGGGCATAGGAATCCTTTCTATAAACGTTGATGTTTCGATTTTCCTGATTCTTTCTGAAGAAAGGTAAGGCTTTTCAGTATGAAAAGTAAGCGATGCGTTCAGAGGTGCAGATAGTCCAGGGCGTCCTGAAGCGTTTTGCACCCGACAACCTTGAGGGGCAGTTTGCGGATGGCGGATTTGATCTCTGTGGTGTTTGCTTCCGGCATCAGTATGGTGTTGAACCCGAGATGAGCCGCTTCACGTATTCTTCTTTCACCATCACGTATCGCCCTCAGCTCTCCGGACAGCCCGATCTCACCGGCACAGACGATCCCTGATGCAAGGGGCGTGTTTTTTATTCCTGAAGCAATAGCTGCCGCGACTGCCAGATCCGCTGCGGGTTCAATCACCTTGAGACCGCCTGCGATCTTGATGAAAACATCCTGGCCCCATGTGGGTATTCCCAGCCTTTTTTCCAGGACGGCAAGAATGATTGTGATGCGTTTCAGGTCGAAACCGGAGCTTATCCGTTGTGGCATGGGATAATTTGTTTTGCTGACCAGGGCCTGAACCTCTACCAGCAGGGCTCTCGAACCTTCTATAGCCGCGAGTATCGAGTTGCCCGGGATATCAGCGGATCGTCCGGAGATAAAAAACTCTGAGGGGTTAGTGACCTCTTCCAGCCCATTCTCGTCCATGCGGAAGACGCCAATCTCATTTGTCGGGCCGAAGCGGTTTTTAATAGAGCGTATCATTCTGTACCACTGCTGTCCTTCGCCTTCAAACTGCAGAACGGCATCAACCATGTGTTCAAGCGCCTTCGGACCGGCAAGAGAGCCTGATTTGGTGATGTGCCCTACGATCAGAAGAATGAAGTTGCGGCTCTTTGCCGCCCGGATAAGTTCAGACGTACATTCACGAATCTGGGTTATCGTGCCTGCTGAACTATGATATTCTTGTGAGTAGAGGGTCTGTATGGAATCGATGATCACGATGTCTGGCTGATCACGTTCAATGACCCCGAGAATTTTTTCAAGATTTACCTCCGGAACCAGCCAGATGTCTTCCGAGCGTATCGAAAGACGCTTTGCCCGGTCACGTACCTGGGCGGGGGACTCCTCTCCGGAAATGTAAAGGAGTTTTGACGGGGAGGTGTGCCGGGCCAGTTGCAGCATAAGCGTTGATTTTCCGATACCCGGTTCACCACCGATGAGAATTGCCGATGCAGGCATCAGGCCTCCGCCCAGAACGCGGTCAAGCTCTTTGATGCCGGAAGAAATTCTTTTGAATGGAGCCGGGCATTCGGTTTGCATCAGTGCTTCTGCCTGTGGGAGATGTTTGACGGGTGCTTTTTCTTTCGCAGAATCTTCAGTAACGCTTTCCTGAAGGGTTCCCCAGCTGTTGCAGGCAAAACATTTTCCGGAATATTTAAGCGTGACAGCACCACAGCCGGAGCAGATATAGCGAGTTGCAGACCTCGACATACGGCTTACGTACTTTCGATCTGGTGCGCTCTCATGAATGACTGAAGCGTATTTTTAAGCAGCATGGCAATGGTCATCGGTCCGACACCTCCAGGCACCGGTGTTATGGCAGAGGCTTTTTTGTGCACCGTTTCATAGTCAACATCGCCAACAAGTCTGTATCCTGATTTTCTGGAGGGATCTTCAACGCGGTTTATGCCGACATCAATAACGACCGCGCCGGGTTTTATCATATCTTCGGTAACATATTCCGGTCTTCCGATTGCCGCAATCACTATGTCTGCCTGCCTCGTGATTTCAGGCATGTTGCTGGTGGCCGAATGGCAGATGGTAACTGTGCAGTTTGATTCCTTGAGTTTTTGCAGCATCAGGTTCGCCATGGGTTTGCCGACGATATTGCTTCTTCCGATAACGACGCAGTGCTTGCCTTTTGTCTCGATGGAATACCTCGAAAAAAGCTCGAGAATACCATAAGGCGTGCAGCTTATGAAGCACTTGTCAAGGTTGCCGAGCACCATGTGCCCGACGTTTTCAGGATGAAAGCCGTCAACGTCTTTAGAAGGTGAAATTGCCATGGTGACAGCGTAGTCATCGATATGAGCAGGAAGCGGCTGTTGCACAAGGATGCCGTGAACATTGTTATCATTGTTCAGCTCTTCGATTCTGGCAAGAAGTTCTTCTTCTTTTGTTTCTGCCGGGAGTTCTATGACTGTTGAGTTCATGCCGATTTCCTTGCAGCTTTTCGACTTGTTTCGTACATAGACTTGTGATGCCGGATCTTCCCCGACAATGATAACCGTGAGTCCCGGTACGGCATTTGCCTTTTGCCGGCAGGCTTCTACCGAGGTTTTCAGTTCCTGTTTGAGATTGGCTGAAACCTGTTTTCCGTCAATAATGGTCATAGGTGGTGATCTGCTTGTTGTGATGAGTTTTATGTATGGAAGATAAAGAAGACTTCAATAAATCTGATATGGTTTATTCTTTTTGCCGAATATGCTTTGGAAGTTAACGTTTTAACCCGGACGGTATGCTGGCTGTTGGTGAAGTTCTTATAGAAGACGGGTTTGCTTTACGTATGTTTTGCTGCGATATCATGCACTGCAAGGGCGCATGTTGTGTGGAAGGAGAGCTCGGGGCCCCTGTGAGACAGGAGGAGGTGGCGGTACTTGAAAAGGAGGCACAAAAGCTGAACCGGCATCTTTCAGAAAAACAGAGGCAATACATTCGCCAGAACGGCTTGTTCGAGTACTACAGGGGAGAGGCCTATACCCAGACCATGGAAGGGCGTGAATGCGTATTCGCATACTCTTCCGAAGGTGTGACGCTCTGTTCGATCGAAGAGCATAAGCCTCTTTCGTGCAAGTTGTTTCCTGTCAGGATTAAAAAAAAGTTTGGATTGGACTATCTTGTGGTTGAGCGGCACTTGATGTGTGAACAGGCAGAAAGAAACGGGATCGAAAAGCAGATACCGGTTGTTGATTTCCTTGGTGACGCGTTGATTGAACGGTACGGTTTATCCTGGTACACCCGCTTAAAAGATTTGTTAGCGAATTCTCCCATACACTATGCCAGACATTAAGCTACGGCAGAGTCAGCGGCAGCAGCTCTCTTCCCAGCAGATTATTACAAGTCAGCTGCTTCAGCTTCCGTTACTGCATCTTGAACAGCGGATCTATGACGAGCTGCAGGAAAATCCCATGCTCGAACTTGAAGAAGAGAAGAGTGACAGTGTTGACGATTCAGCTGGAAACGACGACGACAGCCAGGAGGATATGTTCGGTTCAGTTGATCGATTTGAGGCTGAAGCGACAGGGACTGATAAGGCTGAGAGAAAAAAGGATGATGCTGACGGGGTGATGCAGTTCACTATTGATAGTCGCCCGAAAGAGAATTTTATTCAGGCGGTGCACCATGATTCTTTCGAGGAAAAGCTGCTGAAAGATCTTTCCCTGCAGGGCAGCGTAAGTCCGGGTGAACTGCTGATTGCATCTGAAATTCTCGGGAATCTGGATGAAGATGGCTATTTTAAGGAAGATCTCGCTGTTATTGTTGACGGTCTTGCGCGTAACGGGATAGCGGTTACTGAAAAAGAGGTGAAGAGCGTTATCCGAAAAATCAACGTGCTTGATCCTCCGGGAATTGCCGTTCACGATCTTCGGGCAAGGCTGCTCATTCAGATAGAATACAAGGGCACTGCTCACCGAACACCTTCCGAGTCTATCGCAGTAAGAATTCTCAAGGATCATTACGAGGATATGCTCAATAACCGATACGAGCGTATTCTCCAGAAGATGCAGATCAACCTGGTTGAGCTGGAGTCGGCTATTGCGGTCATCACGAAACTTGATCCGCATCCTTTCGCGTCCGGTGTGAGCAGTGCCGAGTACATTGTTCCCGACTTTATCGTCACCTATGAAGATGGTCGCCTTACAGCTGTTCTGAATGACCGGAGCAATATGTCGGTTCATGTTTCAAGAGAGTATCAGGGTGTGATCAGGAATAAGTCCGTAGCGTCAGAAGACAGGAAGTACATGCGGCAGAAACTCAATCGTGCAAAAGAGTTTGCCAGTGCTATTGCCATGCGCAGGAATACTCTTATTAAAGTCATCGAGGCACTGATGAATTTTCAGTATGACTTTTTTGTTTCAGGTCCTGATAAGCTTCGTCCCCTTATCATGAAAGAGATAGCTGAAAAAACGGGATTTGATCTCTCGACAATAAGCAGAGCGGTCAATGGAAAATACGTCCAGACCCGATTTGGTACTTTCGAACTCAAGTACTTTTTCAGCGGGAGTCTTCCCACGGAAGACGGCGAAGATCTCTCGACCAAGATCATCAAGCAGTATATACGGGAGATGATACAAGCCGAAGATGCGACCAGGCCGGTGAATGATGATCTGCTGGCAAAAATGCTGGATGAAAAAGGAATCAGGATTGCCCGGAGAACGGTTGCAAAATACCGTGAACAAATGCAAATTCCAGTAGCAAGATTAAGAAAGAAAATATTTTAATGACCTGAGTAACCCGATTGCCTGGCGCTCGATAAGCAACCGGGTTACCCAGGTAACAAGTCCCACAGAGGAGTAGTGATAATGGAGAGGTATGGGAAGCCTGAATTGAGAGCGACAACCGTGCTTGGTGTGATACGCAACGGTAAGGCGGCTCTTGGTAGTGACGGGCAGATGACACTTGGTAATACAGTTATCAAAAAGAGCACGAGAAAGATTCGCAGGTTGCGTCAGGCTCAGATTGTAACAGGATTTGCGGGAGCGACGGCCGATGCTGTCACGCTTCTTGACCGTTTTGAGGAAAAATTGCAGACCTATGGCGGGTTGCTTGAGAGAGCGGCAGTGGAGCTCGCGAGGGACTGGCGCACAGACAAGTATCTCAGGCGTCTTGAAGCCATGCTTGCCGTTGTCAGCCCTGAAAAAGCGCTGATCATATCCGGCACAGGAGATGTTATCGAGCCGGAGGACGGAATCGTAGCTATCGGCAGCGGAAGCATGTACGCTCTTGCTGCTGCACGTTCTTTGATGAAACATACCGATCTCGATGCGGCCGATATTGTCCGGGAAAGCCTTCTGATCGCAGCAGATATCTGTATTTACACGAATGATCACATAGTACTTGAAGAGGTTTAGCTTCTCTTCAGGCCGTGACCCGGTCATAAGGAGAGGCTGCATGCCGCGTGTGCTTAACTAAAAATTATTATTATTATCGAACATGGCAGAACAGAACCAGACGAAAGAACGTGAGATACCTGAAAACAGTACGTTGAAACAACTTGTGATACGTGAAGAATTTATGACGCCGAGCCAGATTGTTTCCCGTCTGGATAAATATATCATTGGTCAGCAGGATGCGAAGAAAGCGGTCGCTATCGCGCTCAGGAACCGTTTGCGCAGACAGCATGTGAGTGATGATCTTCGAGATGAAATCATGCCCAATAACATCATTTTGATAGGCCCTACGGGTGTCGGTAAAACCGAGATAGCCCGCAGGCTCGCGAAGTTGGCCAATGCTCCGTTTGTCAAGGTTGAGGCGTCAAAATTTACTGAAGTCGGTTATGTGGGGCGGGATGTTGAATCGATGATCCGCGATCTTACCGATCAGGCGGTAAGTATGGTCAGGAGTGAGAAATCCGAGGAGGTAAAGGAAAAAGCAGCACTTCTCGCTGAAGAGCGACTGCTCGATATTCTGTTGCCTTCGGTGCCCGGTTCAGCCTATGACAACGATACCGATGATGAAGAGATCACGTCCACTGAAGAGGCGAGTGATGCCGATCTTGAAAAGGCGGTCAACAGAAAGAGCAGGGAAAAAATGCTTGAAAGGCTGCGCTCAGGAAGAATGGAAGACCGGCAGATAGAGATGGAGTTGAGCAGTGACTCACAGGGAGGAATGATGCAGATATTCGGTCCAATGGGTCAGATGGAAGAACTTGGAGGACTTATGCAGGACCTGATGAGCGGCCTCCCGAAAAAACGCAAGAACAGAAGAGTGACCATTGCCGAGGCCAGAAAGCTGCTTGAACAGGAGGAAGTGCAGAAGCTCATTGATATGGATGCCGTTATCAAGGAGGCTGTAAAAAAGGTCGAAGAGTCCGGCATTGTGTTTATCGATGAGATCGATAAGATTGCAGCCCCGACAACCGGAAGCGGAGGAAAGGGCCCGGATGTGAGCAGGGAAGGGGTGCAGCGGGATCTGCTGCCGATTGTCGAGGGGTCCAATGTCGCCACCAAGCACGGCATGGTGAAAACCGATCACGTGCTGTTCATCGCTTCCGGTGCATTTCATGTTGCCAAACCCTCGGATCTTATTCCCGAGCTTCAGGGCCGTTTTCCCATTCGTGTTGAACTGAAGAGCCTTACGGAAGAAGATTTCTATAAAATACTTACCCAGCCGAAAAACGCGCTGATCAAACAGTACAAGGCCCTTCTCATGACAGAAGGCGTAACTCTTGAATTCAGCGATGACGCCATAGTGGAAATTGCCGCAATAGCTGCACAGGTGAACGAGTCTGTAGAGAATATCGGTGCAAGAAGACTGCATACCATAATGACTAATTTGCTTGAGGAACTGATGTTCTCAATCCCTGAAAAACACAGCAATGAGAAAATCGATATTGACAAAAGCATGGTCAATGACAAGCTGAGCAAGATCATTACCGACAGGGATTTGAGTCAGTATATTCTTTAGGGAATAGGAAGAAATGAATAATGAATAATGAATAGTGAATAATGGCAATTGAGCCAACCAGCCATTTAGCTATCCAGCTATTCAGCCAGATTAACGAATAACGAATAACGAATTATGATACGAAGCAGTCAGATGTCGCGTTCGGTGGGCGCGGTGAGTGCGTCGCAGGTAAGTGTTGATGTGCAGACCAGGGTTGTCAATCAGGTCTATACCTGGATGGCACTCGGGCTCGCGTTGACCGCAACGGTAGGCTTCTATACCGCTGAAAGTCAGATGCTGAGAAACTTGATATTTTCCAACGGCTTTGTCCTGATCGGCCTGGTAGTGGCTCAGCTGGGAATCGTGTTAGCGCTGAGCGCAGGTATCAACCGTTTATCCGGTTCGGCTGCAACAGGCCTGTTTATACTCTACTCGGGGCTGACCGGGCTGACCCTCTCGGCTGTTTTTCTGGTATATACCTACTCGTCGATTGCAAGCACTTTTTTTATTACTTCCGGGACATTTGCTGCCATGAGCGTTTTTGGCCACACAACAAAACGTGATCTGACAAAGATCGGTAGCATAGCGTTTATGGCACTTATTGGTATTATTCTGGCTTCAGTGGTCAACATGTTCATGCAGAATTCAATGCTTGAGCTCGGCATCAGTGTTATAGGCGTTCTTCTGTTTACCGCCTTGACGGCTTATGATGCCCAGCGAATAAAGGAGATGGCCGCGATGGTGACTGATGGCGAGTCTGAAGCCAAGGTTTCTGTCATGGGGGCTCTTTCGCTGTACCTGAATTTTATCAACCTCTTCCTGATGCTGCTCCGTTTTCTCGGGGTTGCGCGTGATGAATAATGCAGCATATGAATAGCGTTTCAATTCTTGTGATGAACGGTCCGAACCTTTCAAGGCTTGGCAAGCGTGAGCCTGAGGTATACGGCAAGCGTACTCTCGATGATATCAATCGCGGGCTTGCGGAATCATTCCCCGATGTCTCGTTTGAGTTTTTTCAGTCTGAAGATGAAGGAGCGCTTCTTGAAAAGCTGTTTCATTGCGAGGATCACGGGGGGTACAGAGGAGTGGTACTCAATGCCGGGGCGCTTACTCATTATTCCATTGCGTTAAGGGACGCTATCAGTGCCGTCAGTATTCCTGTTATCGAGGTGCATCTTTCAAATATTTACGCCCGTGAAGAATTTCGAAGAACGTCCGTTATTTCCGAGGTTTGTCAAGGGGTGATCAGCGGCTTCGGCCCAAACAGTTATCATCTCGGAGTAAGAGGGCTTCTGGTCATGCTGGAAGAATCCTGATTGTTCAGGGAGAAAAATATTGAGAATCCGGAAATATTATTTACTTTATGATTAGATAGCGATGTTGTGTGCGATTACACTATGAACGGAGAGTAACGTATGCACAGAATTATCAACGTGTTAACCGTTGTATATCTGTGGTATTTTATTGCTCAGGAGGCACTATGATAATCAAGTATTTTTCAGGTATACTTTGTATTACGCTTGTTCTTTTCTCTTCTTTTCCTCTTCTCGCAGGCTCGCCTTATGCGGGCCTTACTGTGGGATTGGCGTATTTAAATGATTCAAGTCTCAAGGGTTCAAAAAGCGGGGATTTGAGCTACGAAGATGGTGAAGCCTTCAGCTACGCTCACGGTCTGGATTTCGGTTGTTTCAGGATGGAAGGTGAAATCGGTTATCAGAAAAATGATTTCGCAACCTATGAACCTGGCGGTCTGGACGCCAGCGGAGACCTATCCATTCTTTCCCTTCTTGCAAACGGCTATTATTATTGTGAAATCCCCAACACTTCAGTTGTCCCTATTATCAGCGCAGGTATAGGTGCGGCAAGCGTGGAATTAGAAGAAAATACCGATGATTTCAACGAAGATGATATCGTGCTTGCCTATCAGGTTGGAGCGGGTCTTGGTGTGAAAGTCTCTCCTGCGGTGACAGTCAATGCCATGTATCGTTACTTTTCTACCCAGGACGCAAGTTTTCAGGAAGGAGGCAATGACATCAGGATGGATATTTCAAGCCATAATGTGCTTGTCGGTTTGAAGGTCGCGTTTTAAGGGAACTTTTTCAAATGGCTTTTTAGCCCAATCTCTGCATCGTGTCTACACTTCCGATGTTCACGTAGTAAACATACGCTACGCTTAGGCTTGTAAACTCTTCTTGATCTTGAGCAAAATATAAAAAATCGTCCCCAGTCACCAGTCCCTAATCCTTAATCTTGTCAGACACCTTTTCTATAAGAACTGTAATGTTCCTGATTCTTCTTGTGTCACTTTTCATCAGAATCGGTTTTTTCAGGGCTTCGTTGAGGACCGACAGGGCATCCTCATAGCGTTTGAGGTCTATATAGAGCTTCCCCAGTTCGTAATAATGGCGGATGACTCGAGGATTTGACGAGATTGCCTTTTTAAACAGTATTTCAGCGTTTTCATAGTTTCCTTCCGGAAGTGAACCAAGAAAGGTCTTGGCGAATACTTTTTCCACCCATCCCATATTGGCGATCTCCCTGTTGAATGATCCGAGGATCGAGAGCGCTATGTCGTCCTGAGGATTGAGTTCCAAGGCCCGGTCAAGCTCGCTTTTTATGATATTTGCACGTTTTATCTTTTCTCTTGGGCCTGCATTATCTGCTAAAACACCAAGTGAAGCCGCGAGCCAGGTGTGTCCAGCTGCAATTTTGTCATTCAGTTGGATACATGTTTCTGCGTACTTGACAGCTTTATTGAAATATGGGTGTCGTTCTGCTTTGTTTTCGGGAGGGAACGCTTCGCCCATGCTTACGTAAAGACGAGCAAGTCTCCAGTATACAGCAGCGTTGTCCGGATTATCCTCAAGAAATGCGCGATAAAGAGAGTCTGCCTGCTCATAGTGTATGGAATAAAAAGCCTGATCGCCTTTTTCAAGATAGTCTTTTACATCCGATGAAAGCTGCTTTGTCCCTGTGGAGGAGGCATGAGCGTCAGTGAGGAAGATTTTGGGGGGCAGGCAAAGGTTTTCAGGTATCACAACACTCAAAAGGAGAGCCAGTATACTAGCTGCCGGGATCGTTGTTTTATAGGTCATGAACACTTGTTCTTGCTATTCGCCCGTTTTATCTGAACGTATGAGTACTGTCCCGGACGTACAGAACTGTTTAAAGCAGTTTTTTCTAACAACCACGTAACATTTTTACCTGGTAGTAAAACGTTTATATGTGGTTGTATAGTTCCGTGATGCTTTAACGGAACCAGAGCGAGTCTGGATACTTTTCGTGGAGTTTTCTATCCATGCCGAGCCATTGCCCTGAGGGAAGGAGCATCATAAGCACAGAATAGATCATGAAAGGAGGAAGTGTCAGATTATAGTATCCGCCTGCGGCAAAGTTAAGAACAAGGAAGAGCGCAAAGGCGGCATTGATACGTACGGAAAGACCAAGAACAAGACAGATGCCGATGATCAGTTCGCCGATCGTGACAATCCAGGCGATCGGTAGAGCAAGAGGAATAGCAAAGTGTTCGATATAGAGTGCCTGGAAAGAGCCGGGAGCAAGTTCTCCCAGCCTTTTCGTGAAAAAACCGTGCATAAGGTCGGTCCAGAGCCACTCTTTTACAAGTTTGTGCCAGAAGCCATAGAGAAAGAAGGTGGCAAAAAGATATCTGCCGATAAGGAAAAGCGTTATGCCTGCCGTTTTAACAGGTTGTTTTTTAGTGTATTCTGCAGACCACTCGAAATCAGTCATGTCGGTAAGGCTATTCGTTTAAAGCGTTCTAATAATATACGTAAGCAATCGATAATATTCAGTGCCCGGAAATGATCGACCCGTCAAAAACCCACAACCTGTAAAATGAATAATGACTATTGGCTTCTTGCTCCTGACTTCTATCTTCTTCCTACTGCTCACTGTCAACTGGCTCCTGACTTCTGCCTGCTACCTACATAATGTTCTGAGGATCGACATCGATGGTTACTGTGAGTTCGTGTCGGTTGTATTTTCTCATAAGAGCGTACTGCAGTTTTTTCAGAGAGTCCGCAGAGATGTTTTTTCCGGGAAGTTTCAACAGGATCTGATAGCGATACCGTCCGCGTATGCGCGGGATTCCTGCAGGGGAAGGGCCGAGCAGGATGCAGTTTTCCGGTGAGAGGCAAGGGGCAAAAGCCTTCGCAAATTCATCTGAAGCCTGTTCAGCAGTAAGTTCATCCGGTGAGGAAAACTCGCAGGAGACAAGTCTCGCATATGGGGGATAGAAAAGCTCTTTTCTTGCCTGCATATCCTTTTCATAGTACTTTTCATAACTTCCGTGCATCAGGTATACAAACACTTCGCTGTCGGTATTGTAGGTCTGGAGATAGACCTCCCCGGGTATTTTTGCTCTGCCCGCGCGTCCGGCTACCTGCGTGAGCAGGGCAAAGAGTCTTTCGCCGGCTCTGAAATCCGGCAGGTTCAGGCCGATGTCTGCCAGAAGCACACCGACAAGCGTGACATCAGGGAAGTCGAGTCCTTTTGCCACCATCTGTGTACCGAGCAGTATGCGCGCTTTCTTTTCATGAAAGTCCTTCAGTATCATGGAGTGAGCGCCTTTGATCCCTGTGGTGTCCACATCCATGCGGAGAATTTTTTCTCCCGGGAAAAGGCCGCGGAGCTCTTCCTCGATCCGTTCTGTTCCGCTGCTCTTGTAGAGAATGTTTTCCGACGAGCATCGGGTACATGTTTCCTTGTAAGCAAGGGCATGGCCGCAGTAATGGCAACGAAGCTGTCTGCTTGCGGCATGATAGACCATGGGGATGTTACAGTGACTGCATGTCGGGATGTGACCGCAATCGAGGCAGAGGAGACTCCCTGCAAATCCTCTTCTGTTCTGGAGGAGGATCACCTGCTCGTTTCGTTCGAGTCTTGCCTTTATCTGTTCATGGAGAACCTCGGAAAGGGAAAAAGAGATTTTTCTGTTTTCCCGCAAGGGAACCAGTTTTACCGAAGGTATCGAAGCGCCATCAACTCTCTCAGACAGACGGAGCAGGTTGTATTTTCCGGTTTCTGCGTTATGGAAAGACTCGAATGAAGGCGTGGCGGACCCAAGGACACAAATGGCGTTTTCCAGTTTGGCTCGCATGACGGCGGTATCCCGTCCGTGGTATCTTGGCGTTCTGTCCTGTTTGTAAGCACTGTCATGCTCCTCATCGACAATTATTGCACCGACATTTTCAAGCGGAGCGAAGATTGTTGAGCGGGCTCCAAGGGCAATTTTAGCTTTTCCTGTTCGAAGTTTATGCCACGCGTTATATTTCTCCTGGTTATTCATCGCACTGTGCAATATCTGGATGTCATCACCAAAGTGCTGACGAAAACGTGACGCTGTTTGCGGCGTCAGAGAGATTTCCGGCACCAGTACGATAGCGCTTTTGCCCGCAGAGAGCACCTCTTTCAGTAACTCTATGTAAATGATGGTCTTGCCGCTGCCTGTAATGCCGTGGAGGAGAAACGCCGAGAACGTACCGGTCCGAAACCCTGCTATGAGACTTTCAAGCGCGCTTTGTTGTGCGCCGGTCAGGTTTTTGATGATTTTCTTCGGTTCGGTAAAGCCGCTTGAAAATCCGCTGTCCACTTCAACTTTCAGGGATTCGAAAATGCCTTTTTTTACCAGTTCACGTGCGATAGCAGCCGTAGTGCCGATCTGTTCCGGGAAGCTCCATGACATTTCCAGATCGTGCAGTCGTCTGACAGCTTCTGCCTGACGGGGAGCACGCGAAAGCGACTCCGGCAGTGATTCCGTAAACGGTTCTTTAAAGCGATAGGCGGTTTTTGTTTTCGCTCCGGTTGTTTTGAAGGTCTTTTTAATGGTTACCAGTCCTCCCCGTTCCATCTCGATCAATGTCCGGTAAAGGTTTTGTTTTCCCAGTCTGGATTCAAGCTGTCTGACCGTCATTTTTTTTCTTTGATACAGCTGTTTGAGAATCTCTTTTCGCAACGGGGTCGTAACGACTTTTCTGTCGCTGAAGCTCAGAAGCTGAAAATCAGAGAGTGCCACCGTTTCGCTTACTCTTGTTTTCAAAGGGGCGGGAAGAACGGCATTGATGGCCTCGATCGGGCGGGCTATATAATAGTCGGCAATCCATTTGGACAATCGGAGGGTTACAGGGGTCAGGAGAGGTAAGCCGCTGTTGAGGATTTCGGTTATGGTTCCTTCCTGCGGGGTGTGTTGAGGGTTATCAACCTCCCTGACCACGTAGCCGATGATACTTCTTCTGCTGTTGCCGGCTGGTGAAAAGAGTACCTGGCATCCGGTAAGAAGCTCTTCAGCCAGGTTGTCCTGAACGGAAACGAGCAGGGGTTCATCGCGTAAGAAATAGTTGGCATGTAGTAATACGTGGCGCATGGGATGCAATAAAAAAGTCAGTGTGAAGCACTGACTTTAAATAATAAAAAAATGTTAGGAGATCATCTCAGTTATGGAAAATGTTCAGGATTTTCTCCTTGATAGATTCCACGCTTCCAGTTCCCTTGATGGTGCTGAATTTCAGGGCATTCGGACCTCCGTTCTTTTTGTATTCCCGGTAATATTCGATAAGGGGCGCAGTTTCCTTATGATAGATTTCAAGGCGCTTGCGAACGGTTTCCTCGCTGTCATCCTCTCTCTGGACAAGAGGATCTCCGGTGATATCGTCAACTCCTTTTTTTGCAGGAGGATTGAATAACACGTGGTAGGTTCTTCCTGACGCAGGATGAACACGTCTGCCGCTCATGCGCTTGATGATTTCTTCGTCATCCACTTCGATATCGATAACGTGATCAATCTGTATGCAATCATTTTTGAGGGCATCTGCCTGGGCGATTGTTCGGGGGAATCCATCAAAAAGGCAGCCGTTTTTACAATCAGACTTGCTCAGTCGTTCCTTGACCAGTCCCAGAATAATTTCATCAGAGACCAGCTTTCCTGCATCCATAACCTTTTTAGCTTCTAGCCCGAGAGGAGTTCCCTCGTTGATAGCGGCACGAAGTATGTCTCCCGTTGAAATTTGGGGAATACTGAATGTAGAAGAAATAAACTGAGCCTGAGTCCCCTTGCCTGCGCCGGGAGCCCCGAGTAAAATAATTCTCATACTTCCGGGTCCTGATGTTGCTATTTTTTTAGCTTGATGACTTTGACTTTGGATCTTGCCGGTTTTTCCTGATCCCGGGTTCCGTTGCCTGATGCGGTCATACTGTCTGATGCCTCAGAGTTCTCTGCATCACTTGTGTTTTGGGAGGTGCCGTTTGTCTTTACCGAGGGCCTGAATGGTATGGCTTGTTTGGATGGTTTTCTTTTTTCCTCTGAAGGTTTTGTCTTTAATCTCGCATTATCGAAAAGTTCCTGCAACGCTTGATTCTGGCCTTTGGGGTCGAGGGATCTGAAAAGATATTCGTCATCCTTGACATGTTGTTTTCTGAACTCAAAGTCAAGAGCAGAAAGTCCCATTCTGATAACTCTTCTGCTTTCACCCAGATCACCCCTGGATTCAATGTTGGTTTCTGCTTTGGAGTTGATGGTGGTTATTGGATAGCCATTTCTGTCTGTTTCTTCAGAAAGACCGAATGTTACCGTTATTTTCGTGCCCAGTAGCAAAAAGGAGGAAACTTCAGAGCGGATCATCATCATGCCACCGACAGATGTCTTTTTGCTTTTGAGATCCCAGCCTACCCAGTGTTCGATTTTTTCGGTAATGAAATTTGAAACCTCATTTTGTGACGCGGCAAAACGTCTGACTTTTAACGCATCGAAAACAGGATTTTCTGATGTATGGTTGGCATTATCTGTAAGACCGTGATATGCTTTGTTGAATTCGTTTTTAAAAGGAATGAAATCCAGTAAATCCATGATCTCTTCGCATTTTATGATTAATACGGTCTGGATGCAGTTTTGTTTTTTTTCTGTAAAGCCAGTTGACCGCAAGCAGCATCGATTGAAGCCCCCTGACTTTTACGTACCGTCACATGCACACCTGCATTGACAAGGGTATGTATAAACCGATCTCTTTTCTCTGCCTTTACAGGATTGAACTTCACATTAACTATACAATTATAATCAATTAAATTTATTTTGCATAAAAAACCTTGAGCGAACCGTATGAGGTTGATGGCGTCCTGATCCGCATCATTGACCCCTTCTATAAGCATATAGACAAGTGTGACCGGCTCTTTTACCATATCGGCATACTCATGAAGCGCATGGCGCAGATCTTCAAGAGTATGTTCCTTGGCAACAGGGATCAATGACGTTCTTTTTTCCTGGTCTGCCGCATGGAGCGATATTGCCAGTTTGATTGAAAGGCCAGAGCGGGCAAGTTCACCGATTTGCGGGATCAGGCCGACGGTTGAAATGGTGATTCTTTTCCGGGACAGCGAAAAATTATAGGACTGATTTGTCAGCGTTTCTATCGCGTCAAAAACATTGTTCAGGTTGAGCATGGGTTCGCCCATACCCATAAATACCATATTGGTGACATGAGTATCCGGGGATCTATCGCCAAGCCTCTCGTTGACGAGCAGTACCTGTTCGACGATTTCCGATGCAAGAAGGTTTCGTGTAAAGCCCATATATCCGGTTGCGCAGAATGTGCAGCGTAAGGGGCAGCCTATCTGTGAAGAAACGCAGACCGTCTGACGATCCGGAGAGGGGATAAGGACTGTTTCAACCATTTCATCGTCATGCAGGCCTACCAGGAACTTGGATGTTTCCGGAGCGCTCACTGAACGTTCTTCTATCGCTTCATTTTCGAATGAGCATGAAGGGATGACATATCGCCGGGATAACGCTTCTCTGAGTGAAGCGTTGATGTTTTTCATCTTTTCGAAATCAGTGACCCGATCACTGAAAAGCCATCGATGAATCTGATCAGCACGGTACGCCGGTTCGCCAAGAGCTGCAATAGTATCGCGCAGCTCCTGACGTGTATAGGCTTTTATGTTGGTTTTGCTGTTCGGCATGTGATTTTATTTAATGCAAATATGGTAAAAAAACGGTTCAATCATACAGTTCTTTTTCTCTTGTGTTTTAGTCTTGCAAGTACTTTATTTAACAAACCGGAGGCCGCAACCAGATCTGACACGATAGCATGACAGAGGAAGAAAAAGAGAAAAGCACGGAAAGTACGGGTTCAAACAAGGACTTCGATTACAGGAAGCTGGACAAGGTTATTCACTCCCGCATCCGCTTCGCGGCGCTCTGTTTTCTCGAAGAAACAGAGCAGGCGTCATTCATCGAGATACGCGACAGGGTAAAAGCTACCGATGGTAACCTGAGCGTCCACATGAGAAGACTGGAGGAAGCGGGCTATGTCTATTGCGACAAAACCTACAGCAAACGCGTCCCGCTTTCTCTCTACCGGATCACCTCGAAAGGGCGCGACGCATTTGCTCGATACAGAACCCGGGTCGGCAGCTTTTTTGCGGAACCTGTCAAAGATTCTCTTTAAAAAAGTCGGCAAGATGATGCGTGCCGAGTTGCGGTGCAACGCTGTCAAGTTTACTGACGCCAAGGGCAAAAGAAAAGATATCGGCATTATGCCCATTGTTGCAAGATTGAGGAGCTGGAGCATGTCCGAGAAATAGCCGGTCGGTCGGATGATCGTATACTCCATGCCTGATTTTCGCAATTCCCCGGCAAACTGCTCATGAGCCTGAATGTTCGAGATGTCAAGCATCTTTTTGGCGTTGAACACCGAAATGTAGATGAACTTTTTCACCTTTGCTTTGAGAGCCAGATCAAGAATGCGCTTGTTTCCCCTGTAATCGATATCGAAGCTGGTATGCTTGAAATCCGGTTTGGTCAGCCCCAGTGAAGAGAAAACGATATCAATATCGTCGCAGATACCCAAAAGTGTTTCCGGTTTCGTCGCATCACCCGTGATAACCTCATCGACAAGGTCGAAAATGATCGGCTCTCCGTGTTCGCCGGGCGTTTTGATTTTTTCGGAATTGCGCACCAGCACGCTCACATGGTAACCTCTGTTTTTAAACTCTTGAGCGACCTAACGCCCCAGGTACCTCGACCCTCCTGCAACAAGTACTTTTTTCATGATAAGAGTCTTGATCAGTGTTATTGTGTAGTACTTGTAATCCTAACATCCGTAAATGATTATTGGTTCGATGGAGAAGAGGTGTGCGATTTACAGGTACACACTTTATGCCTCCCCATGAAATAGCAAGAATGATTTATGCGAAAAAAAGTAAAAATGAGGTATATTTTAATGGTAACAATACAATCAAAAGACGTTGTAAGAAAGAGGAATCAACCATGTATAAAAAGACTGTTTGGAGGCTTTTTTTCTTGTTGTGTTTTATAGGCTTTTTGGTTGCATGCAATGAAGAAAGCGATGTGGCTGGAGTGTCATCTCCAAATCTTCCTGGTGGACAGGGGGATCCGTTTATTGAATTCACGTATATCCCGCCCGTTGGAAGCTTCAACAATCTGGAAGGAAGAGTCTTGCATGTTTATCCTTCAGAATACAGGGTCGCGGTCTTTATCTACGTTTCTGGTTGGTGGAACAAGCCTACTTTTGCAAATCCCCTGACGAGCATTGGAAGTGACGGGAGCTGGGTTACCGATATAACAACTGGAGGGATTGATGAAAAGGCATCTCGAATAGCCGCTTTTCTTGTGCCGGCAACCTATAATCCACCTGTATTATCCGGGGATAATACATTTCCGGCCGAGCTCGAACAGAATGCTACGGCAAAGGTTGAGGTGAACCGGGGGCCTTGAAGTAGGATATCGCTGGTATTATTCGATCAATCAAATCTTCTTTTATTCCCTTGATGCCAGCTCGCGGTAGAAATCTCCGAGGTGTCGCGTACCGGTCGCCGGGGCGACAGTAATCATTTTTCGAAAAGGGGGACGTTCACAACTATTTAAATTTATCGTGTTTTATTCTTTTCGTTTATCGATACAGGACAGACTGTGCAAGTTTCATAACTTTTAATTCAAAAAAGCTTATGCCGCGTGGAGCGAGGCTGGATGCGCCGGGGACATTGCACCATGTGATGGTGCGGGGGATTGAAGGGAACACTATTGTTGCTGACGATGAAGATCGGGGGTTTTTTGTCTCACGAATGGGGAAGGTTGCTTCGGCAACCGGAACGAGCATCTATGCATGGGCACTGATGACGAATCATGCGCATATTCTTCTGAAAAGCGGTGCCGCAGGGCTTTCAAGTTTTATGCGTAAGCTGTTGACCGGTTACGCAAGCGGATACAACCGCAGGCACCGGAGGCATGGTCATCTTTTCCAGAACAGGTATAAATCGATCGTGTGCGAGGAGGAGGCTTACTTACTCAGGCTGGTCAGCTACATTCACCTCAACCCGTTGCGCGCAGGCCTTGTTGGTTCGCTTGAGGAGCTGGAACGCTACCCGTGGAGTGGTCATGCGGCTGTGATGAATCGGGTACGGCATGCATGGCAGGACAGGAACTATGTGCTCGGTTACTTCGGAGAACGGGAATCGTCAGCCCGGAAGGAGTATCGTGAATTTGTGGCATCTGAAAGCGAAAGAGGACGGCAGCCGGAACTGACCGGAGGCGGTCTGATCCGTTCGGCAGGGGGATGGTCAGAGGTGAAATCTCTGAGAAAACGGGGGGAGAAACAGTTCAGCGACGAGCGTATTCTTGGAAGTGGCGAGTTCGTGAAAGGAATTCTCGAAGAGGTGGATGGCGCTGTTAAGGAGCGGCTGCCTGGGGTATCGGTAGCAGAGGAAGCATGTGAACGGTTGAAGAAAGTCTGTGATGAGGCAGGTGTAAGCGTTCACGCTTTGCAGAGCGGCTGCCGAACGCGGGAATGCTCTGCTTTGCGAAAGCGGCTTGCTGTGGAATATGTTCAGGAGTTCGGAATGACATATGCCGGAACTGCGCGTCTTCTAGGGATTTCAGCGGCAGCGGTGTACCAGATCGTGAAGCGGTTTTGCTCTATTGTATAAATAGTTGTGAACGTCCCCTAAGTTCGTCCCCTAAGTTTGGTTCGGCAACCGTGCCGCTCCGTGAAAGAGCTGTTTGCATTTCAGCGTGGGATTCGATATCCATGTCTCACCGATTTATTGCTTCGCTGCCAGTTCACGGTAGAAGTCCTTCAGATGTCTGCTGCCTTTTGCCGGGGCGACGCTGTCGAGACTGCTGACGGCAATAGCAAAAGACATGACGCCAGCTAGCGGTTTGTTGACAAGGCCTGTCACGAAAAGCGCGGCATCTCCAATCCACATGGGGATATGGGTGATCCAGGGTTTTTTGCCGAGGGCCTCGAAAGCAAGCGTGACGGTTTCGTTGAAGGTATAGGTGTCGGGGCCGCCGACGGGGATTTCCGGGACATCCTTTTCAGCTGCATCGACGCAGATCGTTGCAAGGTCGGCTCCGTGAATCGGATTGACGCGGTTTGTGCCCTCTCCGAGCAGGAACATGTGGCCCGAGCGGGCCATCGAGAAAAACATCCCCATGTCCGAAAAGAAACCGGTCGGCCGTATGACGGTGTGGGGCATGGAGGAGGACTTGAGGTCCTCCACGAAACGTTCATGCGCATTGACGACTTCGACGTCGGGCGTCTTTTCGGCGTTGAACACCGAGACGTAGATGAACTTTTTCACTCCGTTGGAGAGCGCGTCTTCAAGCAGGGCCCTGTTGCCGAGATGGTCGACCTGTTCGTTGGTGATGTTACCCTGCGGTTTGGTGAGTCCCATGCATGAAAAAACGATATCCACACCCTTGGTCGCCCCTTTCAGCGTGCTGAGATCGGTTGCATCGCCCGTGAGTACCTCATCGACCAGATCGGCGACGGCAGGTTCGAGATTCTCTCCTTCGGCTGCCAGCTTTTCAGGGTTTCTCACGAGCGCCCGAACGCTGTAGCCGCGTTCAGCGAATTCCCGGACGACATGCCTTCCAAGATATCCGGAAGCTCCTGCCACAAGTACCTTTTGCTGCTTCATTGTGATTGATTTCAGGTTTTCCTTACTACCCTTAACCAGAGCGGACGGTAAATTGTTCACAGAAAAAGTGTGAACGTCCCCTAAGTGTAACGCTTCAGGGGTCAATCTGGTGCCGTTTCTTGATAATCGAGAAAAATAAGGTTTATTATAAGAGATAAGTCTTTTATGTGGCTATAGAGCTGAAATCGCCTAAATATTATAGGAGAAACTATGCCGGAAGAATGGGTTAGGCAAATGCAGAATGAAGTGAATTCACTTGAGAAGCTGGAAAAGTACATCAATGTGACTGATGACGAAAAGCATGCTATTAAAACGTTACAAACAAAATGGGGGGTGACTCCATATTTTGCATCATTGATGGATAAAGACGATCCAAACTGTCCGATTCGTAGACAGGTGATTCCATCAATGCAGGAAAAGGTGAATGAATTCGGGATGGATAATTATCTGCTCTGGAAAGAAAACAGGTCAACCGAGGAAGTTCGGCCGGATAGTATCGCCCGTCAATATCACGACCGTATTGCATTTACTGTCATCGAAAATTGTGGGATATATTGTCGTCACTGCTTCCGTAAGGAACTCGTTGTCGATCAGGATCTGAAGCTTCGCATGGATGTGGATGAAGGCCTGGCTTGGATTGCCGAACACCCTGAAATTCGTGATGTCCTGATAACGGGAGGTGATCCGCTGCTGTTGTCGGACGATAAACTGGCCCGTCTGATCGGAAGACTACGCGAGATACCCCATGTGGAAATGATTCGTATCGGTTCCCGCCTGCCTATCGTGTTGCCGCAGCGGATCACCGAAGGCCTGAAGAAAGCCATCGGCGGCTATCACAAAGTTCCCGTCTGGATCAACACCCAGTGTAACCATCCAAAAGAGATTACCGAGGAAACGGCAAAAGCGGTTTATGAATTGATGAGCTGCGGTATCAATGTCGGCAACCAGGCGGTGTTATTGAAGGGGATCAACGATGATGTCGAGACGTTCAGGGAGCTGCATCAGATGCTGCTGCGCATACGCATCAGGCCGTACTATGTGTTCTACTGCGAACCAGCTCCGGGCATCGACCATTTCCGGACGCCGGTTGAAAAAGGCGCCGAACTGATCCGTGACGCCCTGCGCGGCCACACTACCGGTCTTGCACAACCTATGTACGTCCTTGCAACCAACATCGGCAAAGTTCCGCTGATGCCGGACTACTACATGATCGATAAAAACGACAAAGAGTACGAACTCCGAAACCACACAGGAAAAACCACCAAAATCCCGAATGTTCCTGAATAAGAGGTTGTGCTGTTATTGAAGATTTATTGCTGTGTATTTGGTGTAATGCGTTATTTTGTCTTTAAGAAAAGAGTTATTGGAAAAAAGGACTGAGAGGACTAAAGGGACGAAAAGGACCTATGGTTTAGAGAGCTTTTTTGGGTCATTTCTGTCCCTTGAGTCAGTTTGGTCCTTTCTTAAAGACAATACCAATGACCGATCGATTCATTCCGCCGCACGGCGGTTACCGGGAACTTCTCTCCTACAAAAAGTCGCTGATTGTTTAAATATTAACCAACGTATCCCTTCACCACGATCTCTCAATTTTTCTTAGACCGCTGGCACCTGATGCCGATAAATCTATTGGCTCCTTTCCTGCTTGACTGGGATACTCCATAATCGTTTCCCTCAATTACGCCCATATCGTTGCAACAGCTCTTCGTTGTGAGGATTTTGCAGAGTATTTGCTGATATCATTTCTATGCTCTTTTTTTGCTGTGTTTTGACTGTAATTGATTATTTTATTTGAATTAAGCAGATAATCATAGAACGGCTTGACCTCATTCTTCTTAAATCTTCCCTATTTATGGCTTTCTCAACGGAAAAATCCGGTCTTGTAGAGCATTTCAAAGAGTGGGCATGTTCGTTTTCCGGTTATGATGGGGGCGATCTGAAGAGTCCGGTATGAACAGCGACGGTTTATTGCAAGAGCTTGGAAAATGATCCGGGAGATTGTGGGGAAGGGGAGTTGAAAATTGAAGAGAGGGAAAAGTATGTTGCTTATTTTTGTCTGGTTTGTTGAATAAGGTCCTGTATTCTTTTTATGCAAAATTTGGCTTATGACTACACTTTTGTTAAGCCTGATCAATAAAAGATTTTTCTGTATTTCTGGATCTTCAAGCTAATGCTTCTGTGCCATGAAATTCACGGAAACAGACGGAACATGTTTTGAATGCTTGCCTGAGTGGGTTAATTATCTTTTAATAACGGGTTACGATTTTGCTGGCTACATCAATAAAGGACAGAAAATTTCTTTGATATCAATGCCTTGTGACTCTCCCGGCGCGGGATTGGTGGCTTTCGGAGCAATGAGATATTATCTGTCGGCTCAGCCATTAAGTGGTGAGGAGATACATCGACATCTTGAAGACGTTAAAGCGAGAATGCTTTTCAGTGGAAAGGATATGTACAGATATATCGGAGAGGATGACGGAAATGCGGTGATCGAGGAAATAATTAGGTTGGATAAAAGACGTAATCCAAAACGCCCAAAGAAGGAGCCTATAACAAGAACCGCTTCATTAAAAGGGCTTGATCTGCGATTCGAGGATGAGACGATTCTTGTTTCCAGCAATAAAGCACTGCCTAACTTGCAGATTTATGAACAGCTTGTTCCTCAAGGTAATGTGATTAATGAGGGAACTCTTCAGCAAAGCCATTCTGCTGTTTGCATGGCCGGAAAAAGAAAAGGTGTGAGTGTCACAAAAGCCCTCTTGTTTGATACGTATTTCGAGGCAGGTGGGAAGAAGGCCAGTCTTCATGAACTTCTGTCCTTGGTTGATGGGGCGCTTGATGTGGTATCGCGTGTTACCATGTATAATGCCAGAACAGGGAAAATTGACCGTCCGGGGTTGCCGCCTGAAATTGTTGTTGTAGATGGCATTGATGCATTTCTGAAAATCACGGAAGAAATGCAAAGGAGTTCAAACAATAATTTTTCAGGAGCCAATATCGTTGCTGTAATAGACCGTACAGAAAAACGCGAAAAGCTTGATTCTCTTCAGACTAAAGTATCCGAGTTGCGTCAATGGTATGAGCCAGATTTGCAGGAATTTTCTGCTCCTCCAAAGGGTATTGCCTTAGCAACATATTTCAAGAGGATATGATCATGAACGTCACTTCTTGTTTTAATTTTCTGGCAAACTGCGAATGCTTTATGCTGGATCGCAGGGAAATTTTTTCAAACCTGTTTGGAGACCTGAGGAAGCAGATTCGTGTAATTCTTGAGGCCATGTATGAAGGTGGTAATGATCATGAAATTGAAATTGCGCATGAATTGAGGAACAGTCTTTCAGAATGGCTGACTGTTCCTGTTCCTTTTGATGGAGTGTTGATTAATGCTCTCCAGTTGCTTGGGAATCGGGATATTATTGAAAGACGTTGGGGAGATGAGGTGGTTCGTGCATTTGAGGCTGCTGTCAGTATTGCGGAATCCATGCAGCAGAACGGGAACCCCATGAGAAGAACTCTCGGGGATGAAATTGAAAAACTGTTACGGGAAAACACATCTATCCGGATTTATGCTCATCCTAAGTCTGTTGAGTATTTTATTTCCCTTTGCAATACCTTGACAGAAGAGCATTTTCTTTACGGTTATGATGTATATTCGGCTTCAAAGTCATTTGATGTCCTGCTGAAGGTTGGGCCTTTACGGTCGGTTGGTTGGGGCAAGTGCCCTGATGCGCTGTTGACCTCACCGAGGTTCAGGATTCTGACTCAGTTTGTGTGGTCTGGTTCATCCGATGAAGAACACTTTGGGCTGGATCCGGTAACGGGGGCATCTGTTGTCGATGTTTTGGCAAGCAAAACCGGTATGGCTCTTAACGGCGTGCCTGATGCCTTGAAATGGTCTTTGAAGAACACCCGAATCGGGGATACTGTAAATGATCCTGAAAATGGCATCAAGGATGAACCGGATGAAGATGATTTCAGCTTTCTGTTCAGAATCAAGTCACGTTACGCGGATGTTAATCGTGAGCGCTCAGCAGCATTGATCAAATTTGTAAATGCCTATGGAATACTTATTCCGTCTCGTGAAGAGGTTTTAGTCTATGATCCTGAAAAAAATGAAGAGGATGGTGCTATAGAACTGGTGCTGCCTACTGGTAAGCATCTTGAAGGCTGTTTTTTTGTACTGCCCATGATCGAAATCGCAGACTTTGGAGAGGTACATGTAGAAAAAATAAAATACAGCAAGATATGGAAAGGGTGTCTTGCTGACGTAATCAAGAGTCATCCAGAAGATTTATCCGAATTGTCTCGATTGTTGAGAATGAACAAGGTGGGTCTTCAAAATCTGAAAGGGAGGTTGCCCGAATGGTGTAATCCTCCCAGTACTGTTATTCCAGCGCCCCGGAAATGGGAACACTTCAATGCATTGATTGCTGTTTTGAGCGAGCACTACAATAAACATGAATTACTTGCCGACGATTTTGCAAAAAAAGCATGGGTCGAAATCAGGCGATCGAGGGGAAATGCAATTAATGAAGGAAGGGAAGAGAGTCGAACTCAAAAAGAATTGGAGTTTGATCTGTTAATAAAATTGATGTCGGAAATTGTCAACACAAATACAGGCAGGGACGAGTTTATCGTGCCAGTTGCACCGGATCATGATCTTCAGGGATCTTACAGGTTTTTTCTGGTTGAATCTGTTGAGCAGGGGTTGGTTGTTCCCGATACGGTTTTGCGCGAGATTCATTCAGTGACGGAGTTCGATATATGGCGAGGATGATGCCAAGCTACATAGACGAAAAGTCCCCTCCCGGTGAAAGGGATGTATTCAATATGCTTTCAGGTGGCCCCGAGGACTGGGCCGTCATGCATTCACTCGACCTTGCTCCCTGGAACAGAGATCTCCGAACAGAGATCGATTTCGTTGTAATTGTTCCTGATACGGGAATCCTTTGCATTGAGGTCAAATCGCATAGGGAAATTGGCTTTGACGGCAGCAACTGGACACCTGCGGATATCAGAAGATCACCATTCAAGCAGGCGTCAGATGCCAGATACACTTTCTACAGAAAGCTCAAGGAGCTTGCTCCACGCTTCCGACATGTTCCTGTTGTGCACCTCTGCATCTTTCCCAACGCGTTTTTCGTCCTGCAACCGAATATGTCCGTTGCAGAATCGGAACTCATGGATTCAAGAACTTTCGGAAATTGTTCAAGCAGCAGCGCATTTTGTTACGAGCTGAAAAGACGGATGCGGGCGAGTATCAACGCAGACGGGAACCTTTTCCTTCTTGGCGCTCCCTTATCAATCCACGCTCTTGATGACCTTATCAAGTGCTGTATTCCCATCCAGAAAAGAAGGCCGGATTGTCGAGAATCTATCCGTTACCGCGAACAGGAACTGGAGGCGTTGTTAAGCATACAGCAGAAGCCCGTCTTCAGACTAGCCGAATATAACGAGCGAATCATTGTTTCCGGTGGCGCCGGGACAGGAAAGAGCCTTGTTGCCTTTGAGCTGGCACGTCGTTATGCCGAATCTGGAGAAAGGGTTGCCTTGTTGTGTTTCAATAGCCTGTTTGGCAGCTGGCTCAATCGTAAAATGGACGCTGTCCAGCCGCAATTGCCCAATCTTGTGGTTGGTAGGATCTTCCGGGTCCTTACCAAGATGGCAGGTATCATACCTCCTGAAAACCTCGACAGCGATTACTGGGAAAAAGTTTTGCCTCTGCTTCTGGAAGAAAGGCTTACCGATCCGGATATGAAGGCAATGGTTGCATTCGACCGGCTGGTTGTTGATGAGGCCCAGGACATTCTTTCCCGACCACTACTCATGAACTGCCTTTTTACTTTTCTCACAGGCGGCATAAGGGACGGCAAACATGTTCTGTTCGGGGATTTCCAGAATCAGGTGCTGGCTTCACGTGATATGCTCGATCAGTCATTGAACCGGCTGGAAAGAGAGGCACGGTCTGCCAGATGGCATCTGTCTGAAAACTGCAGAAATTACAGAATTGTTGCCCGCACTTCCATTGGGCTGAGTGGCCTTGATGATAATGTATATTCAGGGTTTTTGCGTGTTGGTGGGAGTATCGGGAATTTTGATATTGACTTTTACTCCTCCGACATTGAACAGGCAGCAATCCTATCTAACTGGCTGAAGGAATTCAGGAAAACAGGGTATAAACCTGAGGATATTACCATTCTCTCGTTTTTTTCAGATGCTAAAAGTTTGGCGGGAAGAGGCATGGTGCAGGGATGGCAGTTTGCCTCACTATGGCAGGATGCTATTAACAGGATTCACTATGGATCTGTGCATGCTTTTAAAGGTATGGAAAACAAGATTATCATACTTACGGATGTTTTCCTGACCGAAAAAGGTTTTAAGCGGGATCTTTTCTATACAGGCATGACAAGATCAACGGAGTCAATCCGGATCCTTTGTCATGAAACCAGCAAGGATATCCTTTCAGGATGGATGAAAACAGGAGGGTCTGGACATGAATGACGAGAGGGCAGCATTGATAACCTGGATGCGCGGTGAGAATGTCGGGCCGTCAAAACCGGTAAGGGAACCAGTAACCGTAACGTTCGAGAATAATGTTCTCATTGATAACGGTCAATGTGTCAGAGGCCCGAAGGTATGGCAACCTGAACCCGGATCAAAATTGGAGGAAGTACTTCTGATGAAGGGTGACGCCCCTCACCAGAAATATGGGGTGGGATTGCTTCATCCTGATGGTCATCCTTCAGAGGGCCAGGTTGATGAGGTGAGCAATGGAATTTCTGGTGATGACGTGCTACCGGAAGAAGATTTTACAGTACCTGAGAGTATGGAAAATACCTCAACAGACTATCAGGGGACGGAACAGGTTGATGCTGATGATTTTGAGGTATCGAGTACTGATGTACGCTATCCAAGCACGATCGGGATCACAATAAACATTAAGATTGATCCTCAAGGGGAGATAGTTATACATTTTCCGCAAGAGAAAAGATTTTTCTGGCAGCTTGGCAATGACCGGCCATTTCCTGTTAACGGACGTTACGAGCAATGTATCCACCGGGTTCCGGATGGAAAGGAAAATCCTTCTGTCTGGCGACGCTATCCCTGCTTCAATCCTGATACTAAAATCACTGTTTCTGCATATGAATTACAAAACAGACAAGTAATCAGTAGGGATATCGAATTGCCGGAAGGTTCCCCAGGCAATATGCACCTGGTTTTAAAGGTCTATCCCCGACGGATTTCGGAACAGGATGATTGCTGGCTCCTTACAGTCGTTTTGCAAAACACCTCTGGATCTGGATTACAGCCTCAGCATTATGCAGCAACTTTGTATCAGGCTTTTTTCGAGGTGACGGTCAGGGCTGGCTGTTTCGTGGCTTATCCGGAAAGCAGTCGGGGATTTTCTGAACTGGATGAAGATGAACAATCACTCGCATTGCTTTACCGTGACTCTTCTACATGGGCCATCGGTCATGGGTGTGCAGCGGGCTGGGATGCGGAACTAGGCAATAGTCCTTCCTGTGTTTATGCCGATGTCATGCCTGCGGTTGAACTTCCTAGCATGACACCTGATATTGTAGACGTTGATGGTAACATGATTCAGCTGTCCATGCGTCAGCTGTCATCATTTACACCAGATTTTAATGAAGCCGACATATTGCTCCGTCTTGCTGAAGAATATTATAAATGGATTGAAAAACAGCGTGACGCTTTGGAGTATCTTGAGAATAACGACCTGAAAATTGTTGCTAAACGACATATTGAGCAATCTATGGTTTGCCTGGGAAGAATAAGAAAAGGAATTGAGCTTCTTGAAAGTAATACAAATGCCCTTAACGCTTTCAGACTTGCCAACCTTGCGATGCTTCTTCAGCAAATAGCAGCCAAAAAGCTGAAACGTCGACCTCTGATATATGATCGTCAGATGGAAAGGGTTAGACCACAAGGAGAAATGCAAAGTCCATGGCTCATATACAAAAACAATAACGAAGGTGGACAAATAGGTCAATGGAGGGCATTCCAGCTTGCGTTTTTGCTGATGTCGATTGAGGGAGTAATTGATGGTAAATCTCCAGACAGGGATACGGTTGATCTGATATGGTTTCCTACAGGAGGAGGCAAAACCGAAGCGTATCTTGCAGTTGTATCATTTTACATTTTTTACAATCGTTTGCAAATGGCTGATGGTGGCGATGAAGAACACCGACTGGATGGCACCAACGTCTTGATGCGTTATACCCTGAGGATGCTTACAGCGCAGCAGTTTCAGAGGGCGGCAAGTCTGATTGCAGCCATGGAGTTTCTAAGAAGGCTGAATGGAGCGGAAAATTTGCCTTCAATCCCCGGAAAACGTTTTTCCATTGGATTGTGGGTGGGAAAGGACGCTACGCCAAATAAAATCAGTGATGCTGCTAATAAGCTTGTTGAGTTTCGCAAACAGCGGAACGGTCATACAGGAAACCCGTTTGTGCTCACTGAATGTCCATGGTGCAGATCGGAAATCGGGCGTTTTCACAATGAGCTTCCACGACGCATCAGTAAGCAAGAAAGAGTCAAGGGTATCAATAGCTCAAAAGATGAAGGTCCACGACTTCTTTGTCCGGATTCATGTTGTGAGTTTGGACAGATGGCAGTCGATACATGGCTTCCGATTGAAGTTATTGATCAGCGCATTTACCAGACAAGACCTTCACTTGTCATCGGAACTGCAGACAAGTTTGCGATGATTGCATACCAACCTGATGCAGGGGCGCTTTTTGGAAGAAGCAGGGAGGATGGTGTTGTACGGCAAACGTACTCTCCTCCTGGAATGATTATTCAGGATGAGTTACATCTGATATCAGGACCATTGGGTACAATGTATGCAATGTATGAAAGCGTTTTCGAGAAACTCTGCACAGTATCTGCCAACGGGGTTTCTGTCAAACCCAAAATCATTTCTTCGACTGCCACCATACGGGGAGCAAAGGATCAGGTGAAAGCCGTTTTCGCAAGAGACAGTTTGAGCCTTTTCCCTAGTCCTGGTTGGACTATGGGCGATTCCTTTTTCGGCACCTATGCCAGGGATGAAAATAACCGGCTCAGGAGCGGACGCTTGTATCTTGGTATTCATGCCAACGAATTCAATATTCTCACGGCTGAAAACAGGGTTTTCGCCTCCGCTCTTTTCAGGAGCTTTTTTATCGAGTCCGAAAAGCGTGATCCATGGTGGACTTTATTGGTGTTTTTTAACAGTATCCGCGAACTTGGCGGTGCCCGTACGTTGTTTGATTCCGATATCAGGGACAGGATGAAATTTCTCTTCAGCAGGGAGGGCCAGGGACAAGAACGAAGATATATCGGCAATCCTGAAGAATTGACCGGAAGGATTGACAATGCTGCTATTGTTTCCATGATGGACAGGCTTTCAAAAAAATATAATGAAAGCGCAAGAACGATTGTTGACGTATGCCTTGCATCGAATATCATCGAGGTCGGTGTTGATATCGACAGGTTATCTTTGATGGGTGTGGTCGGTCAACCGAAAACAACAGCCCAGTACATTCAGGTTACCGGCCGTGTCGGACGCAGATGGGCCGAGAGTCCGGGGCTTGTACTGATGCTCTACAATCCGGCGAAAAGTCGTGATCGTTCTCATTATGAGCATTTTCACAGTTATCATAAACGCCTGTATGAACAGGTTGAACCGACGTCGGCAACACCGTTTTCTGGATCTGCCATTACCCGCGCATTGCCCGGGATCTTAATCAGCTGGGTTCGGCAGAATATTGATGCTGAAAATCCTGTTGATTTCGAGCGTTTCTGTGAAGCACTTCAAGAAGTATACGGATTCGTGGAAGAAAGATGTAAATCATTGCTTGATGGTAACGATGAGGAACTAGCAAGAGCCTTATCCAAACTAAGTCAGGTCAGGGATGAGTTGATACAGAAGTGGAACGCCAATCCTCAGACATGGCAAGAATACCCGCATCGTATAGGAGGCGAGTATCTGATGTTATGGCCTGGACAATACAGGACTGTGGCGCAGAATAATAAAGGGGTCGATGTGGCATCGAGCATGCGAAGTGTTGATGCTATGGCCGGTCTCGGAATTTCGTCTGCATACTTTGATGCAGAAATAAACCAACAGGATGGCTGAAGGAGAGGATTTGAATGGAAAATATACGCATTGGACAGCTGATTACTCCTTTTGGACCAGGAGCACTTTATACAGATTCAAAAGGTACCTCGCTGATTATCGGAGGACTCGATCACTGGTATAAATCGGATCATCAGACAGGGGAGATTCATATAGATGAATTTTCGATTTTCGAGCCAAGGCTCTCGGTATTGTTAGGGGTCGACAGGTTTCGCAAGCCTGCCGATTTTCGACTTGATCGCACAAATCAGAATGCAAGGATTACTACCCCGGTTTTAAGGTTTCCGACTTGGTATCGTGAAGTTTATACAGGCCGGCTGAAGCGGGTCAATCTGGAGTCTATGATTGTTAATGCGCAAAGAAATGAACGCTGGGTTCCAGTAAGGTTTATTTCAGCCTGCAAGGCGGGGCATCTTGGTGATTTTCCATGGAAACAATGGGTCGGCTGTAAATGTCAGAGTAATGGGAACTTATATCTCCATGATGCTGGAGGGGCAGACCTTACCAGCGTTTGGGTGGAGTGCCGGACTTGTAACAGAAGAAAATCCCTTGCTGGAGTTACATGGCTGGATGGGGAAAAAGAGGCAGGTAAACAGAGTGCATTTCAAAGAAGTGGTATTGTTTGCCAGGGTTATCGTCCCTGGCTTGGAGATTTAAGACGTGGCGAGGGTTGTCAGGAACCTCTTGTAGGCGCACTGATTAATCAGAGCAATCTGTATTTTGCCAAAGTAATGTCATCCATTTCACTGCCGGACCTGTCCATTGAAGATGAGTCAGTCGCTAACCTGAAGAATGATATAGAAAAGTGCGAACACAAAATTGCTACGGCAAAAGCCCTGTGGAGAATTGGAGACAAAAATGATGCGATATTAATAATAGACTCTGCACTGAAAGAAAACGGGATTGAAGCTGAACAGAATAAGATCGAGAGTGTTCTTGAGCGTTTATTTTCCGATTCCTCTGTTTTGACTGAGCGAAACAATATGCCTGAGCAACCTGACGCCCCGGATCTCGCGTTCAGGCGTGATGAATTCAATATCCTCAGAACTAGTGTTAACGATGACCTTAGGTCACGGGATCTCAGGGTAATACCGTCGGAAGTCCCTGATAATCTTGTCAGGTGGATTGGTAAGGTGCATCTTGTAGAACGCCTGCGTGAAACCCGAGCTTTTTATGGCTTTAGCAGATTGGTGCCGGATGAACACCCCCTTGATGATATGCCTGAAAATGCATTGAAGCAACTTTTTCTTCATCCACCGCAACAAAATATTGAGAAATGGCTCCCTGCTATAACAGTTTTTGGAGAAGGAATCTATATCGAGCTTGCTGAAGTTGAAATAAATGCCTGGATACATGCCAACTATGAATGGTTGGTTCATCGCTTAAACGAGGCTTTCAGGGTAAGGCTTGCAAATGTTTATCAGGTATATTCTCCGCAAAAAGGACCATCGATGGAGTGGGCTGCAAGATACTTGCTTGTTCACAGCCTTTCTCATATTCTTATTAATCAGTTGGTATTTGAAGCTGGTTACAGTTCGGCATCCTTGAAAGAGCGTCTGTATGTATCATCTGACAGGAGAGCTCCCATGGCAGGGATTCTGATCTATACAGCAGCCGGTGATTCTGAAGGAACATTAGGTGGGCTGGTCAGAATCGGGCATAAGGATCGTCTAGGGCCGGTGATCAGGAAGGCTGTATCCCGTGCTTCATGGTGTTCAGCAGATCCAGTCTGTTCTGAAAATCTTGGTGGACAGGGAACGCGCCTTGCCAATCTGGCCGCATGCCATGCATGCATCATGTTGCCTGAAACTGCCTGTGAAACCATGAATAACGGGCTTGACAGGGCAATTGTAATTGGAACGCCTGATGAGCGTGAACATGGTTTCATGTCAGAGCTGCTCAGTGAAATTTCTGCGGCTTGAAAAGTCTTGTTCAGAGAATGATAGAGCAGTGTAGACGCCATTAGCTATAGAAAATGATGATTTTAGATCAAACATAACCTCTATGTTGATATTTCCCTTTATATCGTGAATAGCAAACTGAAATTTCTTGATCTGTTCGCTGGGGCCGGAGGTTTGTCCGAGGGTTTTATCAGGGCTGGGTTTGAACCTGTAGCACATGTAGAGTCGGATCAGGCCGCCTGCTTCACTCTCCAGACACGCATAGGCTACCATTGGTTGAATGAACGCAGACGGATTGAACAATATGCGGAATATCTGAAAGGTGCTATAAGTCGAGAGGCATTTTATGAATATGTTCCTCGGCAGGTAATCGACTCTGTCATTAATGCTGAAATCAGTGCTATAACACTCCCGTATATTTTTCGGCGTGTTGATGCTCTGCTAGGTAACCATTCTCTGGATCTGATTGTCGGCGGTCCTCCCTGTCAGGCATATTCCGTCATAGGTAGGTCACGTGACAAGAATAGGATGAAAGGCGATAAGCGGAATTACCTTTATACTTATTACGCCGAATTTCTTAAGCGTTACAAACCGTCATATTTCCTTTTCGAGAATGTGACAGGTCTACTTTCTGCTAGGGACGATGATGGCCGCTTGTATTTCAACACTATGAGAGACCTATTTTTTGACTGCGGTTATGAAACTGAGTATATGGCTCTTTCAGCTTCTGATTACGGTGTCTTACAACGTCGGAAAAGGGTCATTCTTGTTGGAAAAAAAGGGCGACAAACAGGTTTTTATCCAGAACCCCAAAAATGGAATCCCAACGTAAAGGTCAGCGAGGTATTCGAAGATCTACCCGTGATAAGTGCCGGTGAAGGAGATGTTGGACCTTGTGCCACAAATACATATAGTGGGACATGGCAGAAAGATGCGGGTGTGCGGATAGAGGACCTTCCTGTGACTTGGCATCAGGCCAGACCTCACAATAAACAGGACCTCGAGATATATCGTATTGTTGTCGATCTATGGAACAGGAACAAGAGAAGGCTTGATTATAACTCTCTTCCGGAGCAGCTAAAAACTCACCGCCATCGCCATTCGTTTCTTGACAGGTTTAAAGTAGTTGCTTCTGACCTGCCTTTTTCCCAAACAGTGGTCGCACATATCGCTAAGGATGGGCATTATTATATTCATCCGGATATCAATCAGAATCGTTCGATCACTCCGAGGGAGGCAGCTAGGTTGCAAACATTTCCCGATGACTATTATTTTGAGAGCAGCAGTGGTTCACCTGCACGAACATCAGCTTATCGACAGATCGGTAATGCGGTGCCAGTGCTGCTTGCCCAGAAATTTGCCGATAAGATGAAGGAGGTCTGGAAGTGAGTTCATGTGAAAGCTATACGCAGCCTGCAAAGAACAATCTGACATCAATATTGAAAAGTTCATCAAACCTCTGACAGTTGGGGAATTCTTAAAAATGGATGTCCTCTCGCCTAAGCAACGCAGTTTTAATATGTCAAGGATTCGAGGGAAAAATACCCGTCCTGAAATTATGGTG
>Ga0180433_10000172_pt1:0-57500 | contig 109923 bp, 106 predicted proteins | sample SS_ome_8_FD_132980 | JGI IMG/M metagenome (GOLD analysis project Ga0180433, IMG submission 132980) | Hypersaline lake sediment archaeal communities from the Salton Sea, California, USA - SS_1_D_1 metaG | ecosystem: Environmental > Aquatic > Non-marine Saline and Alkaline > Hypersaline... | reverse complement strand
TTTTTTCTTTCAGAAGCCTGATTGATCAGGGGACGCCATCCCGTATTCCGTATAGTGAGTTATCTGCTATAGTAGCCTTTTGTACGTTCGGAGGGACAAAGGGTAGAGAGAGACGACAGCTTGTTGCTCAACCGTGAAGGGAAGCGGCTGTCTCCCGTGACGAACCTTCGGCGTATAAACTATGCCATGGGGCAAATAGTTTGCTTCCGGGTTTCCGGGCATGAGGGTGATGGCGGCAGGCTTGCGGTCTGTCAGTGCGTTTTCGTCATATCCTCGTCCACGCAGATGATGAAATCCGCCCGGCCCCTGTTCCCCTCTTCCAGCAAGCGAAGGTTCTCCTGCTCGACTGTCGAGACGGTCAGGATGCGCAGGGTGTCGTTACGTTCCCGCAGATAGAAGACGATGCCCTCGTAAAAATCCGAATGGTAGGAGCCATTGAGGTGCAGGAAGGTATGGCCGGGACGGTAGTTCAGAAGGATGAAATGCGCCATGGTGGCGTCCTTGAGTGCCTGAGCCCTGACCAGTTCGGGGGTGCCGTGGTCACCTTTCATCGAGAGGATTTTTTTGTACTGCGACAATTCGGGATCGAGCCGTATGGGGAGTGGAGCGATCCAGGCTTTTTCCTCGTCGCTGAGCCGTTCCAGAACGCCGAAGTCGCCCTGACTGTAGACCATACGGGCAAACCGTCGGGGGATGTTCGTCGCGATAATCGGGATGTTGTATTCCCTGGCCAACTTGACGATAGGAGCGTAATCGGTTTTGTGGTTGGTCCAGAGCCGGGCAAGGGAATCGAGACCTACTGCGTTGATCGAACCGTCGAGGTACTTGTCAAGCGCCTGCTGATTGTCTGCTTCGAACATTTCGCCACCGAGTATGAGGTTGTTGGTATGCAAAAGGTCTTTGGTCAGTTCCAGTCGCAACCAGTGGGCAATGGGGTTGTTGTGCAGTTCTCCGAACAGGATGATGTCAGCTTTTTTCGCTTTTTTGTAAAGCTTGCGATAGCTTGTCTTGTCGCCCCCGGCATCGAAGATTTCATATGCAGGCTTACCCTTTCCATATGCGGGGGTGACGAGACACGAAAGTATGAGCAGGACGACAAGATTCAGCATCAGTGCACAGGGTGATGGTGTTAGGGCTAGGGTGGTTGTTTATTAGGTTGAAAAGTATGAGTGTTATATCCCTTTTTGTTTTTCCAGGATCGGAAGGATCCGTTTCAGGTCGTCGGCTTGTTCGGACGTGCCCCCGGCTCATAAACCAGTTCACGTTCAGGCATTCATCCCGTAGCCTGCCGTTAAAGCTTTCGATATAGGTGTTGTCAACCGGTTTGCCCGGCTGATTGAATACCAGTTTCACCCTGTGACGGTGAGTCCAGCCATCAAGCTCTTTTCCGATGAACTCCGGGCCGTTGTCCACCGTGATCAGTTCCGGCAAGCCTTTGAACCACGCGATTCTTTCCAGTACGCCGCATACCCGCTTGTAATTGATTGATGTATCGACTTCGAAACCGAGATAATTCCTGCTGTAGCTACCCATACGTTGAGCACCCGAAAACGACGGCCCTTATACAGGTGATTTGAGAAATTCAATCACTGAGCGATCTGATTAGCAACTTGTCTCAACACTATCTGATATAACGAACCCTTCCTGTTCCAGAGTGTTGAGTATGCTTGAAATGGCTGGAGCGGGGATTGCTGTGCTGTATTCTATTGCTTCTGGTGTCATCGGGTTGTTGGTGATGAACTGCAAAATTTTGCAGGCGAAAAGGTTGATCATCAGCGCTTTTTTGCGCCTGGAATCAAAGACTACTCCAGTATTAAGCTGTTCTTCAAAACGGAAGATGACATGCTGTTGTGTCTGGTATTGTTTCATGAGCGATCTCCTTCTGGCATGTAGGTGCAGCGTGAGTCGGGGGCGTGGATTGTTTTGTGGGTGCCGTAGGCTGCACCGGGGCATTCTCCTCTGCAGCGGTTGAGGTAGCCGCATTCGTTGCATTTTGTCGTTTCGAGGTTCCGACCTGTCCTGAGCTCTTTCCAGGTTTCGGGGTGGTTCCATAAGCTATGGAGACCGTTTTCGTAGACGTTACCTGCATTGAATGCAGGGTAGAGCATGAATGGGCAGGGGTAGAGGTCGCCTTTGCTGTCGACGACGGCTTTTGCTGTTCCGGCAAGGCAGCGAACTCTCGGAAAGTGATTTGTCGTGTCAGGCTGGATCTGATCTCTGATTTCAGGCTGCGCGTAGGGGACAAGGAGGACGTTGTTCCTGATTTTAATTTCAGGATAGTCTTCGGAGAGGAGTTGCAGGTTCATCGATATTCTCAGCAACCGTGCATTGTCGGGCAGCGGGACGGTTTCGCCTCTGCCTACGGGGCAGTTGACGGTAAAGGAGATGACCGGAATTCGCATCGTTCTGGCGAAGTGAAAGACCTCGTAGACTTTGTCGATGTTGTGGTGGGTGATGACCATGTTTGTCTTGACCGGTACTGTCGTAGCAAGCAGGCGCTGCAGGTTTGAGACCACGTCCTGAAAGATCGGGGCGTTTCTCTGAGAGTCATGCGACGTTGCGTCGTTGCCGTCGAGAGAGATTTGGATCAGATCGGTATCCGGGTCGAGAAGGCGTTCAAGGCGCTCAATGTCAAGCGGGAGGGAAGCGTTGGTGAGGATAGTCAGAAAGAGTCCTCGTTGTTTGATATTTTCGATGATGGTATAGATGTCCTGCCGCAGAAAGGGTTCTCCTCCGGAGAGGACGACGGTCAGTACCTTTGCGTTGGCCATTTCATCAATGAATTCCAATGCCGCTTCGGTTGATATCTCATCGGTTCCGGTATTGTCGGGATCGAGGAGTGCATCCGAGGCGCAGTGAATGCAGGAGCAGTTGCAGCGGTTGGTAATGTCCCAGTTGATCCATGTCGGGCTTTCGAGGCACTCTATATCGTTTATCAGGACAAGATGGTTGAAGAAGTCTACAAGGTCACCGCTGTCGATATTGTCGCTGCCGGGGAGTCGGAGACGACTTGTTTTTAGCGTTGTTATGGTTCGAAGGAACAGTTCGTGTTCTTCTTGATTGAAGGGGGTTGTACTTCGATCGTCAAGTAATCGTGGCATTAGTAGAATTCAGGGGTTGAAGGAACAATGTGAGGTCTGCTTGTGCAGGTTCTACAGGGGCCGGCTGAAAAATTTCTTGCGGCGTGGCATGCGAGACATGCGATGCAGTTTCGATGCCTTCCTGAGGCGGCGTCGCAGCGGAAGTTCATGTAGGTCGATGAGTTCCATATGCTACTGAATGAGGTTAAACGGAGATTACCGAGAGCGTTGTCGGCAATGTCCTTGAAACCCCCTTTGGCCGGAATGCAGCCGAAGACGTCCCCTTGGGGCCCGATCGTACTGTGGGAATAAGGGATGAAGCATCGTTCGTTGTGGATAAAGGCATAGGGGACATGGTCGATGATGGCTTCTATCCCGATTTTTCGCAGTTTCTCCCTTGTCTGTTGCATGATGCCAGGCATGATGTTACAGGATTCTTCTGTGAAGCTATAGGTCGGATCGTCCGAATAGACCAGGTGAAAATGAAAAAAGTCCACGCCGACATCAGCCATACGTGTAGCGATATCGGGCAGGTGCATTAGATTCTGCGGCGTAATGGTGATATTGATTCCTATTCTGCCGTCAAGTTGCGTTGACGAGCAGATGCGTTGTATACCGCCGAGAATGCGGTCGTACATTCCGGCTTTGCCTACTGATTCGTCAAAGGATTCCGGGTTCCACCCGTCCCAGGAGAGAACAATGCGGACATTCTCCGTGCATGCAAGAGCGGCATGCGCATCGGCATCGAGCCCGGTACCGTTGGTCAGAAGCAGTACTTCCTGCATGGATGATGAGCAGGCGTAAAGCAGTTCTTTCCAGTCCTTCCTCAATGTGGGTTCTCCCCCGGTCAAAACAACTTTTCGTGTTCCTTTTTCTGCGAGCTCTTCAAGTAACCCAACATATTCATCCAGTGTCAGTTCCTGTTTGGTATTGGCGGGTGATTTCCAGTAGTTGCATGAGGGGCATCGCAGGTTGCAGCGGCTGGTGACGATAAGAATAACAGTTTCTGGTGCTGTAGAAAGCTCAGGCAGCGGTTCGCGGCAATTGGTGCAGACCGGCTGGACATAGCTTTCTGGAACAGGGTGCCGGGGTGTGGCAGGTGCGTGCTGTTTGGTGGTCATGACTGCTCTGAGGAGTGGTTGATGCATGAGCCGCAGGGCCCATGAAGAAAATTCATGGTATGTGCAGTTATGTCTGGACATGCTGTCTGGCAGAACCGGTGTGATTTTGTCAGCGCTGCGGTCCGGAATGAGCGGTACTCTTCAGAGTACCAGACTTTTTCGAGATCTCCGTAATCACTGAAAAGTCCTATCGGTGGAGCGGAGGAGATACCGAAGCCGTCTTTTGCGACATTACAGCCGTAGATGCGGCCTTGTGAATCGACATATGAAAGGAAGGACGGAACGTAGCAGCCTCCTGTGGCTACCATGGCGTATGGGCTCAGGTCGATCAGTTCGATTGCCTTGTTTTCTGCGTGATGCTTCAGTTCCAGACTTTGGCTGAATAGTTTTTCCAGATGTTCGATTGAAAGGGATGAGCGTTCGTCATTGCCGTTGCAAAAAGCAGGGACAAGTTTATGCGACCTGATCTTTAATGACGCCACAAAGTCTATGATGTCGGGTATCGAGTCAGCATTCCTGCTGTTGATGGTGGTGTTGATCCCGATATGGTCGGTGTTGCCGAATGCTGTAGTCAGGTGATCGATTGCCAGAAGAACTTTATCAAATGAACCGGGGAATCCGCGAATGCTGTCGTGCAGGTCGGCGTTGTGTCCGTCGAGGGAGAGGACGACTCTGCCTGCGGGATTTGCTCCTGCCAGCAGTGCGGCCATTGGTTTATCGATCAGGCTTCCGTTGGTACAGAGCGCGCAGGTGGATTCGATGCCGAGATCGCAGGTTGCGTGAAACAGTTCCGTGATATCTGGGCGTAACAGGGGCTCTCCTCCGCTGAGAATGATATTTGTGCAACCGAGGGCAGCTGCTTCGGAAATCAGAGAGAGGATTGTGCCTGTCGACATTTCGGCATGCTCCGCTGTTGTTTTGCCTCTGTAGTTACACAAGAGGCAGTTGGAGTTGCAACGTTCTGTTACAAGAATTACAAGATGTCTCAGCTTTGGCGCTTGTTGTTTTTCCAGACTGCATGCTTTGCAGATGGTAAGGGTTTTCTGCATCATTCGTATTGGGCGCATTGATGATAGAGGCTTTCTTTGCGGCTTGAAGCGTTGATGATTGATTGCAGGATCCTGCTGACTTGCATGCCGTGCTGCATGCTCGAGGGGTTTGCGCAGTTGTCGAGAGCCTGATGGAGGCACTGCTGCATTGGCTGGTCCTCAAAGGTTTCTCTTGCGTATTTCCCATTCGGGAGCAGTGTTGAGAAGGTTGCCTGCTGCAGAGTGGCATTGCTTACCGGCAGCTCAAGCGTGTAGAGGGTGCCGTCAGTCATGGTAACTCTCACCGTGCGGCGGTTTATTGCCGAAAAAAGATGGGTTTCGAGTCTCGTGATCGCACCGCATTGGTGAACCAGCATCGCGTTGCCGCCCCCGTGCCCTCTTATGGGTGGCATTCCTGCGAGCGGCATGTCACGCAGTTCCGCCTGGCGAACACCGGTTACCGTTCCGGCAAGGGTAAGAGCAATGGATACCAGATGAGGGCCTTCGATGAGCCAGGCATTCGGGGCCTGCAGATCGTGGTAGCCGCGTTGTTGCAATGAGTCATTTCGCCTGTCTTTGCTGAAGAGCACTTCTATTGTCATCAGGCGTGCCCGTTGACTCGACACGAGTGCATGCAGCTTTTGTATTCCTTTCGAGCAGCTGTAGGTATCCAGATAGGATACTCTTGCATCTTTTGTCAGCAAAAAGAAATCTTCTGCCTGCTGCTGGTTCCAGCCAAGCGGTTTTTCAACAAACAGTGTGTGGTCCCTGGCGATCAGCTGCGAGGCCTTTGCGAGAGAAAGGTGGTTGCAGGACGGAACGCATAAGTCTATGATGCGTCTGGCGTCCGGGCCATCAAGAGCCTCGGCGATCTCCTTGCAGATTTTCGCCGAGGGAAATTCTCCTGCAGCTTTTTGTCGCTGCAGGGGTGATGAGTCGACAATAGCGGAAACGGCGCAGAGGGAACTCATTTCACGCAATATCCTGCCATGAAGTCTCCCTGCGACGCCGAAGCCGACGATGATTATCTGGCGGAGGTCGCTCATAGAGGATAGGTTCTATCGCTTGAGGACAGCATCATCCTGCCCGACATGCGTCCAGGGTGACGTTGAGTACTTTCAGGTCTTGTTCCGAGAGTTCTTTTTGCAGACCTGAACCGATTTTCAGCTCTTCGATAACCTTGTATGGGGCTTCGAGGTCTTTTGAAGCCTTAGTGATGGCTTTCTGATCAGGGGCATCGGTAAGGATGGCATCCAAAACGAACTCGCAGAACCGTGCCGGATTTTCGAGGATTTCTTCAGCTGCTGCGTTGCTGAATCCATGCTTTTCAAGGGCTTTTCGCGCTCCTTCGTTATCGTTTTTTTCGAGGCAGCTTATCATGTCGACGAACGCATCTGTTGACTGATCGGTATTTTTTGTCGATCGGGATCCTCTTGACCAGAAGAGCGTGTTGGACATTCGGCGTGCCATCGAAGGATAGAGGATTGCCTGAAGGTATGAGCCCGTGTTGCGTTCATGTAATCTTGTCTTCTGATCCGCAGCTTTTGAGAGCAGTTTCAGATCCGGGATCCCTGCGAGTCTCATCGATGCGTGAATGTTGAGAAGCGCAAGGCTTACCTTGTCTTTGAGAATCTCCTTGAATGCTCTGGCTGTAAAACCCGCTTTGACGGCCAGTTCGAGGGCTCCTTTTTCATCGCCTTGATCGAGGTGGTCAAGGATGTTCGGCCATGCTTCCTTGATCTTGAGCCTGACATCGAACGGAATCAGATGCTTTGGCGTCCGTTGCAGTTTGCTTGTTTTGCTTTCAGGAGTTATTCGCATTGAATGCTCCTGAATGGCTTCGCCGATAAAGCCTCTGACCTTTTCTTTGAAGTAGAGACTGAGAATCTGATCTGAGTACATGTCACCCATATTGCATTCCTCCTTGAGGCATCGCTGCCTGGTTTGTGTTATGTTGAACTGGCTTTTGAATCGTGGATTTGCTCCATTTCAGGTATTCATAAAGGCTGCTGCGCCTTACCGGTGCATGGCATGACGTGCAGCAGTCTGCATTGCGCTGGTAGCCCTGACTGCAAAACTCGATATAGCGTGGTGATGATCGGATGCTTTGGATAGGTTCTCTGAAAACGTTTCCGAAAGAGAGAGCGTGGTCGGGATAGAAGCCGTTGGCCGCGTGCATACAGGGGAAGCATTCTCCTGAGGGATCGATGAGCATACCTGTCAGGACTTCATGGCAGCCGGGTGAACCTATGACGTCGGGAATTCGAAGATCGATCAACGAAAGGCCTTGTTTTTCAGCGTACTCTCTGTCTTTGACTGCCTGTGAAAGATCTTGTGCGTTTGCATGACAATTTCCAGCGCTTTGACTCCAGACTGGATTGATGGTGATCTGGCGGACCTGCAGTTGTCCTGCCAGCCTGATCAAAGGGCGGTAGTCGGTCAGAGCGTCATGGCATGTTGTGTTGAATGCAACGTTTGATGCCATACTCCGTTGAGTCAGATTGTCGAGAAGGGCGGTGATATGGCTGAATCCGCCTGGCGTGCCGGTGACTCTGTCATGCGTGACGTCATCGGCCCCGTGAAGGGAAATATTCCATTGCAGTGAAGAGTGGTCCATCAAGAGCATGGATGATGCGTCGAGAAGCGTGCCATTGGTGCACAGAATGACTTTTTGCATCATCGATGCGGCATAGCGTACGATATCATTGAGGCCTTGGTGCAGCAGCGGTTCTCCGCCGCTGATGACCAGGCGTTGTGTCCCGGCTTGCTGAAGTTGGGATATTGCCGCTATCCATTCTTTGGCAGGCACATCAGCGGAGACCTTTGTTGGGATGGAAGCGTATTGACAGAACGTGCACCGGGCATTGCAACGGTTGGTGATGATCACCAGTGCATGGGTAAGCGGTTGTAGCGGAAGGATCTGGTCAGTCGGCATAGACAATGTCCTCCTCTTCACTGCCATGGGGCGACATGACGACATAGACTGTCATTTCCGGTTCTGCAATCGCCTGGTGGACAACGCCCGGAGGAATTTCTATGATGTCGCCTTCGCGAACAGCAACGCGCTGGGTGTCGAGCACCAGGGTGCCGTGCCCTTTTTTAATGATATAGAGCTCCCATGATGTTTCGTGGTGATGAGCGCGGGCATTCTGAATGATGACTTCTGAAACGGCAAACTGACGGTTGCTGTTACCTGGCAGGAGTTGACGGCGTCTTCCGCAGTTTCCCGGTTTTTCCTGCTGTTTTGAAGAGCTGAACCTGGCCGAATGTGTGCTGCCTCCAGCGGTCATAGCGTCATGATGGTTAGTGGGGCTGATCTGGTGACTTCATGGGAGAAACGCCCCTTAGTGTGTATATATTAGGTAATAATGTCCTCTGTTCCAAGATTGGATGATCTGCGCAGATCGGTGTTCAGGGATAGTTAACGAGGTCGATTCTTCTGCTTGGTGTTATGGTGCGTTAACAGATGAGCGCTTTGATGTTCGCAGTAGAGCTCTGTAGGTTATAAATACTTTTAAACATGGTTACCGGAAGCGCCTGAGGGGCTTTTTTTAAGTAATACGAAATGTTGTTTATTAGGTTGAAAAGTATGAGTGTTATATCCCTTTTTGTTTTTCCAGGATCGGAAGGATCCGTTTCAGGTCGTCGGCTTGTTCGATGAGCTGTTTTCTGAGCAATGCCGGTAGCTCGTCGCCTTTTTTGTCTTTCTCATTCAAAAAGGTTTCAATTTTATTGAGCATGTCACGGGTCTGCTGCCACGCTGGAAAGAGCAGGTGGCCAAAGGCTCCGGCGTAATGCACATCTCGCTCGGTATAGACCTTCTCAACCGCTTCAAAAAACCGGTCTACATACGGCGCCAGAACATCCTTCTGCGTGCGCCAGTGAAAGCCTTTCATGCCGTAACGGAGGAAATCCGTGGAGCGGGATGATTGATCTGTAAAAGCCTGCCAGCAGGTTTCCTTTTCAGCGCTGTCGGGCCTTGAGGCTTGCACCATAAAGGCTTTCTTCAGCCCAAGGTCGCTTTTATCCAGCTCTTTTTCGTTGCTGAACAGGTTCTCGGCTTTACTGTGGCTGTAGGCCATCAGTCGGGCAATGATGTTCCAGCGCTTTTCCTGGTCGATCTCAAGCGACGCTATGGATTCGTTACCTGAGATAAGGGCGTGCAGGTAGTCCAGTTCATCGGGCAAGAGAGCCGTTGTCAGCAGGAGACCAAACCAGATGATCTGTTGCTGCTCGCTGTTATCAGGCCGGGCCAGGTACTCGCGGGCCATGGTGTTGAGTCTGGGCATCCATATCTCTCTGTTTTCATCAGACAGGTATGCTGAGACAATGGATTTGATCTTTGCTATAATGTGGCTGTTGAGAATCGACAGATCCTTTTCTTGCAGGCTCAGTTCGATACCCATCTCGATAAATTCGGTTGGGCCCACGGCATTGTCGCGCACCATCTGCCAGAGGCTTCCCCAGACCAGCCGTCGGGCAAATGGATCTTCAATGGTATGCAGGGTCTTGCGGGCGGTGGCGATAGCAACCTTATCGTAAAACACTTTCACATAATCGTGATCGTGCGTATTGAGGATCACAAACGCTGTATCGGCTTTCAGCTGCACCTCGGCAGCATTTCCATCAATGATGATCTTCCGTGTTTCATTTTCAGTCAGCGTTCCGTTGCTCTGACGGTAGCCGGTAAATTCAATTGCATGCTGCCGGATGAGGTTGTTGTTGGCCGAGCCTTGTTGCTCGATCCTGAGCCTGCCGTTCTCGATGCGGCTCACCAAAGTATTGACGCCAGTGGTTTCCAGCCATTGACGGCTCCAGGCCACAATATCGATGCCGCTTTTTTCCGACATGATTGCAAGAAAATCATCCAGGGTGGTGTTCTGTTCAGCAAAACGTTTGAAGTACTCGCCAATGGCGGCGCGGAAGGCCTCTTCGCCGATGAAGTACTGAAGCTGGCGAAGCACCGAGGCGCCCTTGGAGTAGCTGATGCCGTCAAAATTGCTGAAGGCCTCGATGGTATCGCGGGCCGAAGCGGCTATGGGGTGAGTGGTTGCATATTGATCCTGCTGATAGGCCCACTCTTTGCGAACATACATATGTTCCAGCGCATCACTGAACAGTTTGCCTTTGGACATGGCGAAATAGGAGAGGTAGTCGGCAAAGCTTTCGTTGAGCCAGAGATCGTTCCACCATTTCATGGTCACCAGGTCGCCGAACCACATATGCACCATCTCGTGGGTGATGGTGTTGGCGCGGTTCAGGTGCTCGCTGTAGAGCTTTTTATGGCGGAAGATATAGTGTTCGGTAAAGGTGATGCAGCCCACGTTTTCCATGGCCCCGAAATTGAATTCCGGGACAAACACCTGGTCGTACTTGTCGTACGGGTAGGGGTAGTCGAAATAAGCCTCGAGTGTGCCCATGGCTTCTTTGGTGATGGCAAAGATGTTCTCCGGATCCATATGTTTTTCGAGCGATTTCCGGCAGTAGATGCCGAGAGGAATCCGGTTGTAGCGATCTTCCCACCTGGCGTAGGGGCCAACAACCAAGGCAAAGAGATAAGTGGAAAAGACTGCCGTGCGTTTGAACGCAATCGTTATTTCATCACCCTTTGTTCGGCTCTGCTCCGGCAGGGTGTTGTGGATATAGGTCCATTTTGAGGGCCCGTTTACCGTGAGCCGATAGGAGGCTTTGATATCGGGCTGATCGAAACAGGGGAAGAGACGGTGAGCGTCGTACGGCTCGAAATCGGTATGCATGTACTCTGCACTGTCTTCGGGATCGTGAAACTTGTGAAAACCCGAACCGGTGTTGTCGAAGAGGCTGGTGTAGGTGATCTCCAGCGTATTGCGGCCCTCTGTCAGCTGATCTTTATTGAGATAGATGGCAAAATCACCCTTGAGATACTCCTCCGTAGGCTTGCCATTAAGTGTAACGGCAAGGATCTGTTTGGTAATGAAATCAAGCTTGAGGTAGTCTATACCGCCCCGGCGATAGTCAAATTCCACGATGCAGCGGCCCTGATAGTCGGCGGAGTGCTCTTTAAGGGTCAGTTCAAGGGTGTAGCTGGCATTTGAAACCAGGCTGCTGCGGGTTTCCGCCGCTTCCCGGGTGAGAATGTTTTCAGTATCAAGGGAAAATGTCATGTGATATGCTTTAAGCTGAATAATTCATGTGAGTTTGAGACCTCAAGTTATAGAATATACAGTGAGCTGATCATATACCCTGATTCCCTCGTGAAAACTGGTAAAAAAGCTCAAAACCATATACAGTTATGCCGCCATGTGTACTGCTATTACAAGGGGTGATCCTGCATCAATGGAGCTTTACAGGACAAGAATGGATTCCCGTGTCAAGCACGGGAATGACAGGGAGTGGAGAGGAGTCATGCCGGACTTGATCCGGCATCCATGCAGACCCTGGCCCCAACGATGGATTCCCGTGTCAAGCACGGGAATGACAGGGAGTGGAGAGGAGTCATGCCGGACTTGATCCGGCATCCATGCAGACCTTGGCCCCAACGATGGATTCCCGTGTCAAGCACGGGAATGACAGGGAGTGGAGAGGAGTCATGCTGGACTTGATCCAGCATCCATGCAGACCCTGGCCCCAACGATGGATTCCCGTGTAAGACCTGTGAAATAGATGCTCAAATTTCACGGGTCAGGCACGGGAATGACACAAAAGGGAAAGTATCCTGTCCTTGTACGCATTTTTTCCCTTGGTGAATTATTCAGGTATTCAGTTTTAAAGGGATTGTTAAAAAGCCCAAGCATTATTTCGCTGATACGTTTTTCTCTCCAGACTCTTCGAAAAAATCCTTCATGTGATGCTCACCGTAACACGGCGCGGCGTTGTCGATTTCGTTGACGGCGATGGCGAAGTAGAGCATGTCGGCGATACGGGCGTTGAGGGGTTTTATGAGGGTATGAAGGCTTTTGACGATCCAGAGAGGAATGAAGATGATCCTTGGCTGTTTGTTGATGGTGGTGAAGGAGAGGGTGAACAGCTCTTTGTAGGTGAAGATGTCCGGGCCGCCGATGTTGATCTCCCGGTGACCGGGAACGGCTGCATCAACGCAGATTTCTCCCATATCCTCGCCATGGATCGGATTGATGGTCAGACTCCCGTCGCCGGGCCAGACGATGACACCGGAAGCGGCCATGTTCTGGAACTGCGCCATGTCGGGGAAATAGGCGTTCGGACGCAGAATGGAGTAGTCCATACCCGAATCTTTCAGTGCATTGACGAACGCTTCATGAGCCTTGACGATCTGCATCTCCATCATTTCATCAGCCTTGAAGATCGAAACGTAGATGAACTTCCGTGTTTCATCCTGCAGGGCTTCCTGCAGGATGTTGACGTTGCCGAGATAATCAACGTCATGGTGGGTTTTGCCGGGTTTTGAGCTTCTCAGTCCCATGGATGAGAAGACCGTGTCGATACCCTCTGCGATACCGTGCAGCGAGTCCGGTTTGGTGGCGTCACCAGTAACGATTTCATCAACAACCCCTTCCAGCGCCGGTTCACCAGATGGACCGGGATGTTTGAGTTTTTCAGGATTACGCACCAAAGCACGCACAAACCAGCCTTTCTCTTTGAACGCCTGAGCGGCATACCGTCCGATATACCCTGAAGCACCGGCAACAAGGACTCTCTGCATAGTCTCTTCTCCTTCACGCCCTTATACTCAGGCCGCAAACGACAATTTTAGAGGTGCCGAAAAATTACAGCAATGATTCTATTAGTATGATAACGCAAACAAGGGGAGTTTAGTTGAGGGGAGGAGGGGGAAGTGAAAAGTTAAAAAAACCTGTCTTCCTGTAGTGACCAGTGACCAGTGACCAGTGACCAGTGACCAGTGACCAGTGACCAGTGACCAGTGACCAGTAGCCAGTAGTCAGTCAACAGTCAATAGGCAGCTCAACAACTCAACACATCAACAATCCTCAATAGTCAATTCCCGTAATATTTCATCGCGTCGGGGATCGCATTCTTTATCTGACGGATTCTGGATGCGTCAGAAGGGTGCGTGCTGAGGAATTCCGGTGGTTTGCCTCCTGGTGACGCGGCGGACATTCTTTCCCAGAAGCCGATAGCCTCATTCGGGTTATAGCCTGCCATAGCCATGAAGATCAGGCCGATTCTGTCGGCTTCATACTCCTGCAGGCGGCTGTAGGGGAGTGCTACGGCAAGCTGTGAGCCCACGCCGAAGGCAGTCGCCCATAACTGACGGGTTTTTTTGGGACTTGATTGCAGGGCTGAACTGAGAGCCATGCCTCCCATCTGCGTGAGCAGCATCTGGCTCATTCGTTCATTGCCGTGCTTGGCGACGGCGTGAGCGATTTCATGAGCCATGACAACCGCAAGTCCGGCATCGTTTTTCGAAAAGGGGAGAATACCGGTATAGACAACGATCTTGCCGCCGGGCATGCACCACGCGTTGGGAGAGTCATCTTCAATAAGGTTGAATTCCCATGAGTAATCGATCAGTTCGGAAGAGAGGCCCCGTTGCCTGAAATAGGCCTGAACAGCGGTTTGCAGTTTCCGGCCTACCCGGAGAACTCTTGCCGATTCGCTGCTATTTGTGCTGCGCTTGTTTGTTTTAAGAAACTCCCGGTACTGTTCATTACTCAGGGAGTGCATGGAAGAGGAGGGGAGAAGGTTTAACTGAGATCGGCCGGTTACCGGGACAGTCGCGCATGAGGTAAGAAAAAGAGCGCAGACGAAAAGCGCTATGGCATCTGCCCTGAGTATTTTGAACGAGAGCTGCGATAGTAGATTTCTCATAAATTCAGTCAGGTTGATGAGGTTAATAGGACTGCAGGTGCTTTATCTCCTTTCTCCAGCAATGAAAGAGTATATGGCCTGCAAAACCGGCAAGTTCCGGTTTCAGTATACGATAAGCCTGTTCCTGAAGAGAAAGATAGTGTTTTTGAGACAATGATTGGAGCGGGTTACCTATGGAAAACCAATGGGCAAGATATTGATGAACATGTCTGTCTATCGGAAAAGCGGCAAAACGGTGAAGCCCGAAAAGCATGACACAGTCAGCGATCTTGAAGCCGATTCCCGGTTGGCTGCAAAGTGTTTTTCTGACGTTTTCAAGGGGCATAGCAGGATCTTTCAGGGCCTGGAGATCAAGTTTCCCTGAAACAACGGCCTGAGCGGCTTGTATAATGTTATCCGCCCTGATACAATTGTTGTTCGTACAGAGCCTGAGAGACTCCGGACTGGTTGAAGCAAGGGCTTCCGGGGTGGGGAAGGAGAAATAGGTGTAGGGTACATCGTTCAGGCGTATGGTATGTCTGGTGCCGTATTCCTGCGCAAGGTACGTTACCTGCTTTCTGATGAGGTGCATGCCAAGGCCCTGGGCACACATAAAGGTGATAAGGGTTTCAAACGGGTCCTGTCTCAGGATTTTAATGTCTGTATAGGGTTGTATACGGTCCCATACTTCAGGATAACGTTTTCTGAAATCGTCAGGGAATAGCGAGTTGACGTCTACATCAAGGCTGAAATACTTTCGGTTAAATTCATTGAACGAGTTGATGTTTGTGAATTTCTTTGTGCTTGATATGGTGCATTCCACAGGGTTTGATCTGTTAATAATAAACATGTCAGACCCAATAATCCCTGACAGTACTGTAGGAGTGTTATCAGTTACTTTCCATCTGAAGCACTGCCCGCTAAAAATAGTATTCTCAATATCAAATCCGTATAGGTGAGTAGTGCTCTGTGTTAATCTTTCCATTGTTCTGCGTTTCCTTGTTGAAAAATGGAGCGTTTCATGTATTAAAATATATGTCCTGTAAATAATGTAACAAATTTTATAAAAAGAGTTTAAGGCGTTTTATCTAAAATATACTTTATATTCTTGGATGTTTATTGATTCTGCATAAATTGGTTATTTATGGGCGATAGATGTGTTTTTATGTTGTTTTATAAATAAAAAAAAAGCCGTTACAAATCAGGTTGATGATCTGTTACGGCTTTTATAAATGGATGGATGATTTCTTGTTTTTGGTTTAACTGCAGGTATAAAGTCTTTCCATTTCGTTTTCGAAAAAGAACTCTTCGTGTCCTAATGCTGGAGAAAGATCATCAATCCAGGATGCGTCATCGTCATATTCAGCAAAGAAAATCTTATTGGTCCATTCAGGATTTCTGCTCTGAGTGAACTTCAGGACGAATACTTTTTCTCCATGGATTTCTGTGATATCCTGGACAATTATTTTACCGGGAGCGCAAGACATCGATGGTCCTCTGACGGTTCTGCCGAGTCCGGACATCCTCTGATAGGCGGTATTGAAGATCTCTACCGCTTCTGACAAGGGGATTTCAAAATATTGTTTAGGACCGGTGTCCCGTTCAAGGAACATGTAGTAAGGAATGATTCCCAGTTGCAGCTGTTTCTGCCACATGGCTTCCCAGATGTCGGCATCGTCATTGACATGCCGTACAATGGGTGACTGGCTGCGAATGACTGCCCCGGTTGAGCGAATCCGGTTTATGGCATCGACAGCCTGAGATGTCTCGATTTCTCTCGGGTGGCTGATATGGGCCATGATTGCAAGGTGCTTGCCGGATGAGACGATCTGTTCGAAAAAGCCGAGAAGTTCATCGGAATCGTGTTCGGCAGTAAAGCGGTAGGGCCACCAGCTCAAAGCTTTTGTGCCTATTCTGATCGTTTTTACCGTCGGGATGTCAAGCAGGGGCTGTATGTACTTTCTGATAAGAGCGGTGCTCATGACCATAGGGTCACCACCGGTAAAGATGATGTCCTTTACCTCGGGATGCTCTTTAAGGTAATCAACCAGCAGCGTGATGTCGTTGTTCGCGAATTTGAGGCTCTCAAGTCCTGAAAACTGCGGCCATCTGAAGCAGTAGGTGCAGTAGGCATGACAAACCTGGGCTTCTGAGGGGAAAAACAGTACACTTTCCCGGTATTTGTGTTGAATGCCGTGAAGGGCCTCGTTATCCAGCAGGGGAGTGTTCAGCTCCATCTGACCCGCTGGATTGGGGTTTTGCTGGAGCTGTATCTCTTTTGCTGCCTGCCGAATTATATCTTGCGGGGCGTCTGTGCTGACAAGGCCGGACATTCGTTGGAAATCTTCAGGATTGAGCATCTCCTCCTGGGGAAAGCTCAGTCTGAATATCGGGTCTTCGGGAATGTTCGACCAGTCGATAAGGCGTTCAGTTACATAGCTGTTTACCCTGAAGGGGTAGACAGTTGCCACGGCTTTAACGATATGAAGCTGTTCTTCAGGTATCTCCCCGTACTGAGGGAGTGTGTGAAGATTGTCTGCTGTATATGAGCGATATTTCAGCATAACAACTGCTTTTAACGGTTGCTAAAATATCGGCAGAGCATAAATGGAATAGTGAAGCTCTAACCTTTCTGACGAGGGGATAACGAAATAAAACACTTCGGTCAGCTTTGTTCGCCGGCTCATTTCCGAAATGTCCGTATACTTATTCGAGACACCTCAATGAATTGTATACCTCTTGTGTGCCTGAGGTTTTGAGTACGTCTATTTACAATTAATGAAGCAATAAACCAAAAAGGAGTACTCAAATATCGGGTAATCCGTCTTTTCGGGGAGAAGATCGGCCGGGAAGCGGGGAAGCGGTTTTCAGCAGCTTCCCCGCATGCGGTCTTATGAGGTCGGTTTCAAAATCAGACCGACGCCTCTGATCACGATTACATCAGCCGTGTTTCCGATGTCCAGGCGCAGACTCAGGCGTACGGCGCCTTTTTGAGGGTCTATCGACGTTGGTGTGCTTGTGATGCAGACAGGCCCTTTGTTTGTGTGAGCCGTTCCGTCATCGAGCATTACCAGTGCGGTGGAGGGTGGGTTCTGTAACTGGCTCAGGCGAATCTGTGTGATATGACTTTTCGGGCTCGAGAGTTCATAGCAGACCTTGACACCGACGATGGTATATCCCGGAATGGTGGGGACTCCCATTTCGACAACTTTGTTTCCCCCGGGAATTCCGGTATCTCCGGTGGTGGTTGATTTGATATTCAAGCCGCTGAGCCCTCCCGTAAGCGACCGAAGAGCAGCAAAGGAGGTCTTGACACTTGGATCACCAGGCAAAAGGTCGAGGTGGTTCAGCCACATGACCTTTGTTCTCTTAAGTTCAGGTTTAATAAGTGTATTGGTAACCGGTTTCACTTCTTTGGTAATGGCCGGTTTCATTTCTTGAGTCATGACCGGTTTCTGGGCCATGATAATACATGCCACCAATGAGATCATCACGGCAAATCCCGCTTTAAATTTTTTCTGCATAATGTTTCTTCCTGTTGATTGTTTTTTCCTGGTTCCTCAATACTCGATGATCACTGTTTTCGTTCTGAAAAAAAAGCACTACGAAAACATATCCAGGAGCTTTGTACTGAGGTTCCTTTAAAATGGGGTTTTCACGATGGAAAATTCACCATCATGTAAAGTTATCACTTTTATTATACAAGATCCTTGCGGAGGCGTTTTTTTTTGACAGAAGCTACATATGATATTCCTGAAGGGATGAGAGGCTCATATACCGGAATGGCGCCTGTGTTTTTACTTTATATACCCTAAATTGGTATCGATGAGTATTTCGTATTTCGATAAATTGATCGTAGATTATGTTATATTACATAATAATAATCGATAAATAATTTTGATTCATGCAACAGGTGACTATTTCTCCAAAGTTTCAGGTGGTTATCCCGAGAAAAATAAGAGAGTCGTTAAAGCTCCTTCCCGGACAGAAAATGCAGGTTGTTCAATACGGGGAACGTATCGAGCTGATTCCTCATAAAGAGGTGCATGAGATGAGGGGTTTTCTGAAAACAATCAGCGCTGAATCAAATGCCGTGGAGGGTATCATATGAATCTCGTGGATAGTTCGGGATGGATAGAGTTTTTTAACGATGGACACTACGCATCGTACTTCCTCGAAGCGCTTCGTGATATGGACAAGGTCATTGTACCGACCCTCTGTTATTATGAAGTGTTTACCTATGTCATGAGAGGAATGAGTGATACCGAGGCGCTTCAGGTTGTGGCTTTCATGCAGCAGGCGGAGTCTGTTGAACTGACCGATGCAATTGCTGTTCATGCTGCAAGATTAAGTGCAAAGCACACTATCCGGCTTTCCCCTGCCATTACGCTGGCGACGGCTCAGTTGCATCATGCCACGATATGGACTCAGGATGCCTGCCTTAAGGCTTTTCCTGAAGTAAAGTATTATCCGAACAGGGAGGATTGACGTAAACAGTTTACTTAATAAGATATAGGTTACCTATCTTACAGAAAGCACCGTTATGAAAAAGGGTGTCTCCGGCAACAGACAGAGTCCATTTCAGGTATTCTTCAGGTTTTGAACAGCGTAAGTCCCCGATCATGAAATACTCGAAGAATCGAAACCGAAAGATACCTCTGTTGCTTTCCGCTCTGTTTATTCTGCTTTTTTCTGGGTGTCAGCCCGGGCACAGCGATCTTGATCTCAGTATGTATCAATACCGTGATACGAGGGATCTTGTGCGCTTTGTTTATGACGCGGCAGGTGTACTGCAGAAGAACGGCCTGTCCAGTATTGATTATTTCCGCAATAATCGAAGCTTTTACAAGCAGAAAAATTATTATCTCTACGTCTATTCCCTGGACGGCACCAACCTCTTCCATGCAGGCATGCCTGAGCTTGAGGGCAGGAACCTGCTCCTGGCGACCGATAAGAACGGCAAGATGATAACCGGAATGATCCTGCGTGCGATAGAAAACCCGGCCAATCCCCACGGATGGGTTCACTATACATGGTGGGAGCCCGGTAAATTTTATCCTGTTCCGAAATCTTCCTGTCACTTCAAGGTGATCACCCCTGAAGGAAAAGAGCTTTTTGTCGGTGGAGGTATTGACTATCCTCAAGAAGAAAAAGAGTTTATCCGGATTGTTGTTGACGATGCCGTGTCGAGTTTCGAACGGCAGGGAATGGCGGCAGTCAATGAAATTGCTGACCCGACATCAGAATACAATTATCGGGAGGTTCGGGTTTTTGCGTTTCTGTCAGACGGTTCAATGCTGATTTCTCCGGTTATGAATGAACGGTTTCAGAAGATGAGTATTGTCGGCTGTGTCGATGAGGTTGGTCATAAGCCATTTGATAAGGCCCTGGAACGTCTTGAACAGCAGGAGAGTGTCTGGGAGGTTTTTCTTGCCAAAAGCCGATTCCAACGTGGACTGATAAAAAAGTGCCTCTATCTGCGAAAAACAATGCTCGAAGACAGCGTTGTGTATGTCGGGGCTGTTACCGACCTGCCCGAACCTCCATAACGATTTTTGGGAACTTGACTACAAAAAACAGTGAGAATATGCTATGAATTTGTCTTTTGTCATTGTACAATCTCGCAACTTCCTGAATGCTGACCCGGCAGTGCTGCCGCAGAAGGATGCAACAGCAGGGCGATACAAGGGAGTGTATGATGTCTGAAAACAGCAGGAATCTGGAGTACGGGGTGAATGATGTGCCGCCTGCGGGACATCTTGTCATTCTCTCGATACAGCACGTTCTTCTGATGTTCGTTTCTGTGGCGCTGCCCGTTATCTTTGCCGGTCAGATGAGCGAATCAGCAGAGTTTGCCGCTACGTTGGTGACTTTTTCCATGATCGCATCCGGTCTTGGTTCCATACTGCAGTCTGTCGGATTGCCTTTTATCGGTTCAGGCTACCTTTGTCCCAATGTTTGTGGTCCTTCCTATTTCAGTGTTTCATTATCGGCAGCGTGGATTGGCGGTCTTCCTCTCATGCGTGGAATGATTATGATCGCAGGCCTTATGGAGATGGTTCTTGCTCCTGTCGTCCAGAAGCTCAAGCATGTTTTCCCGAAGTTCATAGTAGGGCTCGTTGTCGCTATGGTGGGGGTCAGTGTCATTAACATGTCGGTAACCTCTCTTTTCGGGCTTGAATACAAGGGAGACGCTCTTCGAAGTGAAGATATTCTCATTGGCTTTACTTCTCTCATGGTTATGGTGCTCAGTAATCTTTGGGGAAAAGGGTTTTTGAAAATCTACTGCCTTTTAACCGGCATGTTTGCCGGATGGATATTCGCCTGTATTCTTGAACCGGAATATCTGCTGAGCCTGGCAAAGGTGAGCCAGACACCTTTTTTTGCGCTTCCGGTTATCGGACCGCAATTTCATGACATCAGGTTTGATTTCGGACTGCTCATACCTTTTGTGGTTATTTCCATCAGCGGATCGCTTAAATCGTTTGGAAACCTTCTGGCTGCGCAGAAAATATCCGAACCTGCCCGTCAGTCGGTTGATTTTGTTCCGATCAGAAAGGGGCTGCTTGCAGACGGTTTTTCAACGTTTCTCGCCGGTTTGCTGGGAGGCATGGCGGTTGATACGTCGTCGAGCAACATCGGGCTTGCCGGCTCCACAAGAGTGTTGAGTCGCTGGATAGGCGTCACAGCCGGGATTATTTTTATCGTGCTTGCTTTTTGTCCCAGACTTACGGTCGTTTTAACGCTCATGCCCAAACCTGTTCTTGGTGCTTCAATCATTTTTGCCGGATGTTTTATGATCTGCACCGGTTTGCTTGAAATGTTCGGTGAAGAGTGGGATTCACGAAAAACCTTTGTTGTCGGTATTTCACTGATTTTTGGCTTGAGTACGGCCTTTCTGCCGGAGCTGTATGCGCGCGCGCCGGTCATGATAACCATGTTTTTTACCGATCCTCTGCCAACAACCACCGTTCTTGCTGTGATTCTCCACCAGGTGCTGAACCTCGATCTGCTGGCTGCAAGGTTGATGAGAAAAAAGGTTGATGCATAACTATTGCCATATGAGGCAATTAACGGTGTTTTTTCACTATCTTGAAACAAAGAACAAACAATCAATGACAATGGAACACGCAGTGCTTCATCCCCGGTTGTCTGCTTGTGATCCGATACAGGAATAAGCGATATGTCCTCAGCACCATGGATCGAGCATTATGACAAGGGAGTTCCTGCTTCTCTGTCGCCTTATCCTCATCATACCATAGTCGATATTGTCCGAAATCGGGCGGCTGATTATCCCGACAGGACCGCGTTATTTTTCAAGGGATCTTCCATGACATGGTCCGAGCTGGACAGGCTGAGCAATGCGCTCTCGGCCGCGCTGGTTTCAGAAGGGCTGAATAAGGCAGATCGTGTGGCGCTGTTGATGCCGAATTCTCCTCAGATGATACTCAGTGAACTGGCTATCTGGAAGGCGGGGGCTGTAGCGGTACCGATGAACCCTCTCTATACCGGGCATGAGCTGGAGCATGCAATGAAGGAGTGCGGGGCGGAGACAGCTATAGTACTTACCCCGTTTTACCGGAAGATCAGATCGTTGCAGGCTTCTATTGGTCTGCGAAAGATCATAGCGACCAATATCAAGGAATACCTCTCGCCGTTAAAAAAAGTGCTTTTTTCTCTTCTGAAGGAGAAGAAAGATGGCCATGCCATAGTGCTTGAACCGGGTGATCTCTGGCTTGGAGAGATGATTGCCGGACATCGTGACGCACCTTGTCCTGAAAGAGGCGTAACGCCGGAAGACATGGCCTTGTTCCTCTTCACCGGCGGTACTACCGGACTGCCCAAATGCGCGGTATGTACCCATAAGGCTCTGGTGGTCAGCGGGATGCAGATCGCACGGTGGTTCAGTGTCGTGCTTGACCGGGGGGAGGATATCATAATGCTCAATATGCCCCTGTTTCATGTTTATGCTCAGGTGGGGATACTTGGAGCAGCTATTGTCGATGATTATCCTTTCGCGCTTGTTCCGAACCCTCGTGATCTCGATGATCTGCTGGTTACCATCAAAAAGCTTAAACCGGCAGTTCTTCCGGGTGTTCCGACACTCTTTTCAGGTTTGATCAATCATCCAAGGACACGCAAAGACAGCACTGTTCTGGGTTCACTGAAGCTCTGTGTTTCCGGAGCGGCCCCTTTGCTGCTTGAAACCAAGAAGCGGTTCGAAGAACTGACAGGGGGGAGAATCATAGATGCATACGCTCTCACCGAGTCGATGATCGGCTCCGTTCTTACCCCCGTGCTGGGAACCTACAAAGAGGGCTCCGTGGGCATACCTGCTCCGGATGTGGAGATTCGTATAGTCGATCAGGAGAGTGCGTCCCGTGAATTGCCGTTTCATGAAGTCGGTGAAGTGATAATGCGCGCTCCCCAGCTCATGAAAGAGTACTGGAAGCGCCCCGAAGAAACCATGTCGACTATTCGTGACGGCTGGTTGTACACCGGTGACCTTGGTTACCTCGATGATGACGGCTATCTGTTCATCATCGACAGAAAAAAGGATGTCATCAAGCCGGGCGGTTTTCAGGTCTGGCCGCGGGATGTTGAAGAGGTTATCGCGTCACATCCGGACGTAGTAGAAGTCGGCGTTGCGGGAGTTCCGGACGACTATCAGGGAGAAGCCGTCAAAGCCTGGGTCGTGCTGCGTGAGGAGTGTGTGCTCGATGCCGAAACGTTGCGTGAGTTCTGTAAAAAGGAACTGGTGGCCTATAAGGTGCCCAAGTATATTGCTTTTACGGAGTCCCTGCCGAAAACCCTGGTAGGAAAGGTGCTGCGCCGCAAGCTTGTCGAAGAGCATTGCAAGTCGGCGGCAAAGGGGTGATCTACATTCTTTTTTCGTTTTTTTTCTTAACTTTCATTCAGAGTTCAGGTACCCCCGGCCATCTACGCCGAGCTCTCGAACCTTTCGTGTATTTTGTGATTCCGAAGAGTCTCAATGCTTCGTCGCTCTTCAAGCTTGGTCGCAGCCGGACGGTCAGGTCACAATTTTGTTTCCCTTGTACGCGCAGCATGCGTGCTAATGCCATCAAAGGAGGCCCCCATGTCCAATGCCATTCTTCTCAACTGGATCAACCTGTCCGGCGCATTGTCCGGGCTGACAAAAAAACAAAAGCCTTTCGGCTCGGGACAGATGAAGAAAATATTCGGAAATCTTGTGAGCTGGTATGAACAGTTCACGGATATCTCTCCGGAGCAACTCGGGGCGGCCTCGAAGCAGTATGTCCCACTTGTCAAACAGGCTTCGAAAAAGGTTCCGGACAGTATTCACGGCGCGGTCTATTGCGCAGTGGACTTTCTTCATTCCTACCTTGAACCGGTGGAGATCGTCAACATGTCCGGTTTCGGGGCATCACGGAATGATCGTGCGGCTCTTGCCTCCATGAGGAAGGACATGGAATGGTTTCATATCGAAAAAATGGATTCGCTCGGCTGGCTGGTCGAGTGGCTGGAAAAGGTCGATCCGCTCTTTCCGGCACAGACCGTCAAAAACAAGCTCGCATGCTGTTTTGCCGGTGTCGATCAGAAACATTGCTTTACCAACGCGCGCCAGTGTATTTACGAACCGAGGCTGTCCTGGATACGGACTCCTTCGGTGACGTTGACGGGATTGGCGGCAAACGACGATTGCTGCCTTGGTTCGACTCTTTCCTCCTGCTCGGGCGGAACGCTTACCTGTGATTGTGTCTCAGGCAATACAGGTTGTGATTGCAAGGCGCCCAATAAACTCTGCGGTCAGAACGATAAAAGCATGGACGTCACGGCTTCCGGTTTCAGCGACGTGTATTGCCAGATGCTCGATCCCCGTGAAGAGATAGACAGCGCGGTCCGGCCCGCCTGTCTCGTTCTTGATGCGGCGTCAGCCTCCGATTGTATGCTGGATGGCAGAGGGATGACCTACAAAGGTCCTGTGAGCCGGACTCTCGACATTGCGAACGGCCGGTTTATGGTATCCCGGTCGGGAATACCGTTCAACCTCGGTCGTCTTGTCATGAAAGCCGCTGATTGTCAGCAGACCGGTTTCTGTCCGCCTAAAAGCGGTGGATGCGGAGGACTTTGCTGAATGAAGCTCTATCCTTCTTCTTATACTGTCGCTGTACCTGACAGAGATGATCTGCTGTTGTTCAATACCCGTACTCTTTATTTCGGTCGTCTCGGGGCCGATCTCTACAGCGACGTGCTCCAACTCGTAGATGATCTCAACTACGGACGGGCAGGAAAGAGTCCTGACGACGATGTGCGCTCGACTGCTTTTCTGCTACGTCAGAAAGGTTTTTTTGTCGAGGATCCCGTGCGGGAGCGAGAGGGTGTTGCCTCACGTTTCGAGCGGCGAAGGAAAAGTTGCGGACATCTCGGTCTGACTATTGCGCCTACACTCGATTGCAATTTTTCGTGTCCTTATTGCTACGAGCGTCCCGAACGTTTCACCATGAGTCCTGAAACCGTTTCGCGTATAGCGGAATATGTTGAAGGGGAGCTTGCTTCCGGCCGCTACAGCAGCATGCACGTTACCTGGTATGGCGGAGAGCCTCTGCTTTCCGGAAGTTTCGAGGTCGTCGTATCGCTTTCCGAAAAACTGCTTGCCGGTTGTGATTTTCATGGAACGGCGTATACAGCCAACATTATCACCAACGGCTATCTTCTTGATCGGGCAAAAGCCTCACGTCTTGCCGGTCTGAAGGTCGCTCTTGCCCAGATTACGCTTGATGGTCCGCCGGAGTTGCATGATCGTACAAGGGTTCTGAAAAACGGTGCCGGGTCGTTCGAGCGTATCATGCGGAACATCAGGTCATCACGGGATTTTCTCAGGTTCAGTATCAGGATGAACGTCAATGCAGGAAACGCCGACACCGTTATGGAGCTGAAACGAATATTGCGCGACGAAGGGATGCTCGATGATCAGGGCAGGACGGCGTTGTATGTTTCTCCTGTCCGTTCCTATACCTCGTCATGTCAGGGTGGAGATTGCCTCAGCAACAGCGCATTCTATCGGTTGCAGCTCGACCTTCTCCGGCAGGGCATCAACGACGACGGTTTTCAGGTTGTCGAGGAGTACCCTTCGCTGAAAGAATCTGTCTGCACGGCTGTCGGGGCTGATTCCTATGTTATCGGTCCTTCCGGTGAGCTCTACAAGTGCTGGCTCGATCTAGGTCGTGCAGAGCATTCTGTCGGTATGATCGGTCAAAACGGGCCCGAGTTGAACGAAAGGATCGCGCGGTGGACGGGATTTCGTCTGTTCGATGCGGGATCGGACTGTGCTGAATGTGATATGCTTCCGGTCTGCATGGGCGGTTGCCCTGAACTGAATCTTCGCAGCAGGGGAGGAGAGGACACTATGGCATGCTGCAACTGGAAGTATGTTCTCAGGGAGCATCTGCTTCATATAGCCGATCGCATGAGGGCCTGAAAGAAGAGATTGTCGTCTGAAATATTCTTTGCAAACAATCAAGTGCAGGAGATTTTTCATGTCCAGAGTCAGTGTCAGTCTCGCGCTCGCGCTTTTCATGCTGATCGCGTCGCCGCTTTTTGCAGCCGTCAACGCTCAGTATCCCGGCGAACAGCTTGTCAGAAAACTTTTCGCGGATATGAAATCCGGGAATGTGACGTCGATCGAGGCCATGATTTCACCGGCTTTCCAGTCGGCGCACCAGGACAGGGCCCGCGATCGTGACCAGGAGATCGAGCTCATCAGAAACCTGAAGATGGGGATGTTTTCCCTCGGTGACTTCAAGGAGAGCCGCGAAGGCGATGTGCTTGTCGTCACCTACACGGTTTCTACAGAAGAGACGATTGATGGAAAGTGTCTTGACAGAGAGCCTGCCCGGAGACTTTCGGTGTTTCAGAAAACGGAAAAAGGCTGGCTTTGGGTTGCTCACGCGAATCTGAAGGTTATGGGCTGAATTAGAATCAAAAGAAACAGGCTCGAAGAAGAGATGAGAGAGAAGCAGGGATGTATATTGTCATGACAAACAGGTGAACCCTAAACGCTTCATGAGGATGAAGCTTTCTGGAAAAATCGCACTTGTCACCGGAGCTGCAGGAGGGATCGGAAGCGCTACCGCCCGATGTCTGGCCGGGGAAGGTGCAACGGTCGTTCTCTCGGACTGCGATAGGGAGGGGGGCATTGCCGTTCAGAATCAGATTCTTGAGTTAGGTGGCTCAGCATCGGTCATTACGGCCGACGTCACGAAAGAGCAGGAGGTGGTAGGCCTTTTTGCCGAACTGAATGCATCTGTGGGTTCGCTTGACATCCTTGTCAATATCGCGGGAGGTGATCGGGAACCCGTGGCCGATGTCGATGCAATCGATTACGATAGCATGAGCCGCAACCTGGACCTCAATCTGAAATCATGCATTCTTTTCTGCCGCGAAGCCGTGCGTGTCATGAGGTCCCGGCGTTACGGGAGGATCATCAATATGAGTTCGCTGGTCTACAGGGGAAGTCCCGGGCAGTTTTCCTACTCCGCTGCCAAAGGAGGGATTTTCTCTTTTACCCGTTCGCTTGCCATGGCTGTCGGTCGGGATAACATAACGGTCAACGCTCTTGCCCCGGCTCTTGTTGACGTGCCTGTTTTCGAGCGTGTGCTGGGCGCGGAACGCTGGAAGGCGATGGCTGATGATGCTGCCGGTAGATATCCGCTTCAGCGTATAGCCACACCTGATGATGTTGCGAAAGCCGCGCTTTTTCTTGCTTCAGATGACGCGTCGTTCATTACCGGACAGATACTTGAAATTTCCGGCGGTGCAAGACTATGATTTTTGGGTATCTGTCTCTACAGGCATGAGCAGGAGGATTTTTGAGATGGTGATTCTCTTGCCGGGTTTTATCCTTTTCAGATCTATTTTGGCTTCAGTTGAGACGTTTATTATAAGGTGGATTTTCTCTTTTCCCATGAGAATATCGCAACTCCTGATCTGTATGTCATTGACTGCAAGGTTAATGGTTTTGCCGGCTTTTCCCTTCGATATGGCGTGATGCACGAGGGCGGGCACCTTTTCAATTTCTTTTTTGAGATTAAGATGAAGTTTCGAGGCTACAGCGTCTTTAATCGAGGTATGCAGCAGATCGTCCCCGGTTTGTATCAATGCGCTTTTTGAATCAAGTGCATAATCAAAGTTATGAACCTGCAGTTTCTGACTCGGCACATCAAAAGCCAGTTGACCACTGATATATAGTTTTCCCTTGAATAGTTCATTTGTCTCGACGGCTATGGTTATGCCTTTTTCAGAAGCGTACGCTCCGATGCTGTTTATTTTGATACTTCGACCTTTCTCTGTGAATGTTTTTCCTTTGAAATAGTCGTTCAACTGTTCATTGATTTCACTGAAAGTTGTAAACGCGTAGAGGTAGATATCGGATTGCTGAGCAGTTCCATTTTCCGGCAGTTGTGAAAACGATGGTAGAGGAAGCGGTGCTTTTTCTGCCGTGGTGTCGGTAACAACCAGTGCCCGGGCTTTCAGAAGGGTTTGGCAGATTATTTCTTTCCGGCTCAGTTTTACGGATCCCTGTATATCTTCGCATATAAAACGTAGCCAGGCCTTTGGAGGTTTTTTGTGGATCGCGATCGGTTTTTGCAGGCTTTTCCAGACACCTGATACTGTGGGACGCAATGAGACTTTCCCATTGATTTCCTTGTCAAGAATTTCCGTTAAGACTCTGCTTTGCTTTTGAATCTCAATATCCAGGTATTTTGTAATGGTTTTTCTGAAAGGGCCGAAGCGAAGAACAGGCTCTTTGATCCATTGATAGCCGGTTATTGTGAATTTTGTTGACACATTCCACTTATTATCCAGAGCTACAGGGGTCGATACTGTTATCAGGAGACTTGTTTGCAGCGGTTTGAACAGCCTGGTCAGTAGGTTTCCAAATCGGCTCTTGACAAGTTTCGCATCGACAGTCAGGGGCAGTGTACAGAAAAGTACTTTTCCGTCGGAGGTGACAGTCAGTGCCTCTTTTTTGGTCAGTGTCAGGTAGACCGCTTCTTTTTTAGAGGATTGAAGAAAAATACTTTTTTCCAGAAAGGTGCCCGTCACTATCGTGTTCAGGTATTTCTCGAGTTTTTCCAGTTTGAACCTGACAGGCACGTTGAAGGTGGAGAGTGGGACAGTTACCGCGACAGCTTCAGTAATGGACTTTGGCGGTTTGGGTTTATTGGTTTCCACGATTGTCAGCAGAAGAAGCAGGCCGACAAGAATCACGGCAACGAAAATCCCTGTAATGGTGAGTGCTTTTTTCATCCGGTCATTTGTTCATAAGCAGCGTCATGTCTGCCTGATGGGTGTCAGATAGTGTTGCCCTGATCCGTGGAGTGTCCGTTGTGGAGTGGAGCAGTTATGCTGTAATGTAGAGAAAACAGGAAGGAATTCTCTGCTTGCAATGCTCCAAAGGGATTGTCCTGTGTTGCGTGTATATTATTTTCTTCTTGTTATATGGCAAGTAAAAGAGTATTATCAATCGTTAGCCAATGGTTGGTTGATCGCTGTCCGATGATTTGTGCTTTTGATTGTTTGATGGCGTTTCTCTCTTTATTAAAGCACACATTACCATGAGGTAAACATGAACATTTATATTGGCAATTTGGATTACGGCGTAAGTGAAGAAGATTTGCGCGAAGCTTTTGGCGAGTTTGGAGAAGTCTCCAGCGCAAACATCATTTCTGACAAATTCACAGGCCGTTCCAAAGGTTTTGGTTTTGTTGAAATGCCGAATGACGCAGAAGCAAACCAGGCAATCGATGCATTGAACGATACCGACCTTAATGGTCGTTCTATCAAGGTCAACCAGGCAAGACCTCGCGAAGAACGTCCGTCAAGACCTCGTTACTGAGCAGAATAGCCCCTCTATTCAATAGAGTAAAGCCGCCGTGCATAATGCACAGGCGGTTTTTTTTATTTCCGGATTACCCTTCTTCCCTTACCACTTTCCCTTCTCCCATAGTCAGTTCTGACGCTTGTTGGCCGGATGTTTTTATAGCACCAAAAAACGGATCTTCGCGTCCCGCATCTCTCGCCTGTTGATAACAGGGGGTGATAAGATTGGATATTAATGCGCCAGCAATACTTGCTTGATACATTATTAAAGTATAAGTTAAGCATAATGTTTTATCTCTGACTTGCCATCAGTCATATCCGGAGGATAGGACAATGATGGAATACGGTTTGTTTGGCAAGCAATTTTTCAAAACAAGCAAAGGAGGCAATAATGAAGCACCTGTACCTTATTCTTGTGGTTTTATCACTGGCGGCCTGTGGCTCCACCAGTGGTATCAAAACGGCGGAAGGTGAAAAATCCGACTTGGACCTGTCATCGTATGAAAATGTTGTTGTGCAGAATTTTACAGACGGAACTAAAAAATCGAATCTTCCTGATTTTCTGGGAAATGATTTTGCGGACATGATAGCCGCAAATATAAAAGAACAAGGTGTCTTCAGTCAGGTATCAAGGGACTCTCTGGATGGAAAAAGCATTGTGATTTCAGGGGCGATCACCAAGTACAAAGAAGGTAGTGCGCCGCTGAAACTGCTCATCGGTTTTGGAGCGGGAAGTTCTCATTTTGACGCGGATGTCAAGATTTCGGATTCCGAGACCAACACTGAGTTAGGCAAGGTTATCGTTGATAAAAAAAGCTGGGCTTTGGGTGGCATCATGGCGGCGACACAAACGGTCAAAGGTTTTATGAGCGGAGCAGCCAAAAAAATTGCTAAAGAAGTCGCTGAAGCAAAGAAAGCTCCGGGTGACGAAATAGCAAAATCCGAATAAGTATACATTACCTGACAAGTAGAAACGTTGAGCCGCCGTGCATAACGCACAGGCGGTTTTTTTTGTTCGTTTTGTTTTAATATATTATATGCGCAATCACTTAATTAAAATACCAAAGTGTCTGAAGCCGGAAAAATAGCGAGGATGTTCAAGGTCTTGTCGGTGGAGACACGTGTACAGATGATTGAACTGCTCAGAGACAGATCTCTTTGCGTGAACGCTCTTGCCAAATCGCTGGGCATAACACCCGCTGCTGTCTCACAGCATCTTCGAATTCTTCGTGACGCGGAAATGGTGATTGACGATAAGAGAGGGTACTATGTTCATTACAGATTGAATGAGCGTACCCTTGAGAGGTTTCGAGTAACTGCGATGCAGTTGCTTCGTTGAGAGGTGCCCTAAGCAACTTTTGCATTAAATAAAAAAAGGAGAACGCTATGTCTGAAAATAAAGGATGCTGCTGCCAGAACCCGGATATGCTTAAAGGCCAACCGGAAGATTGCACCCCGGAGGTCATAAAAAAGTGCCACGGTGAAGAAGTGAAGCACTCATGTGAAAGTGATGCAGGGAATGAGCATGCTGCAGAAAAAAAGGAAGAGAGTAAAGGGTAGTCGTTAGCCTTCACCCTTGATACCTCTGAAGCCGCCATGCTGTGAAGTATGGCGGCTTTTTTAATTAAGGTATTTGTTTGTGTAATCCGTATATATTAAAGTCATGAAATGGTATTGGTAGGGTTAATGCATGTGTTTTACCGGTAAGAGAATACATTTTTCTATGCACCATCTGTTTGAGAGTTATGCTGCTTGTGGGGAGAGGTTTTTTGATGAGATAATGAACTCTGACGGGAACCCGAGAGAGCATTATGAAACAATGATTCATCGCTTCGGTCAGTTTTCTTTCGATGATATCAAGGCTCGCCGACAGATTATCAATATGTTTTTTCGAAATCAGGGTATTACCTTTACCGTCTACGGTCTCAAAGAAGGGGTAGAGAAAATATTTCCTTTCGATCTCATTCCGAGAATTATTCCTTCCAGTGAATGGGAGCTTATAGAAAGAGGGCTATTGCAGCGAATAACGGCTCTTAACGAGTTTCTGTCGGATATCTACCAGAATCAGAAAATCCTGAAAGATAAGGTCATCCCTCCCGAACTCATTCTCGGTAGCAGGCACTTCAGGCGTGAGTTCGTGGGGGTTCGTCCTCCGCTCGGAGTGTATATACACATCACAGGGAGCGATATCATTCGTGATGCCAGGGGTAAGTACCTTGTTCTTGAAGACAACTTGCGGACTCCGAGCGGTGTTTCCTATATGTTGCAGAACAGGCAGGCGATGAAGAGGGCCTTTCCTGTGCTTTTTGATCGATACAAGGTGCGCCCAATCGAAAATTATCCTCAGGAACTTCTGCGCACGCTCCAGGAAATAAGCCCTTCAAGCAGTGCAGAGCCGAATGTTGTACTACTGACTCCGGGCATCTACAACTCAGCCTATTTCGAGCACAGTTTTCTCGCCCGTCAGATGGGGGTTGAACTTACGGAAGGAAGGGATCTGGTGGTAGACAATAACAAGGTTTACAAGAGAACCACAAGAGGCTTGCAAAAGGTTGATGTGATCTATCGGCGCGTCGATGACGATTTCCTTGATCCTCTGGTCTTTCGATCTGATTCGAAGCTCGGGGTTGCCGGCTTGATCAATGCATACCGTAAGGGTAACGTCGCTCTGGCCAATGCTATCGGGACCGGGATCGCAGATGACAAGGTTATCTACAGCTTTGTGCCACAAATTATCAAATATTATCTGGGAGAAGATCCGGTCCTTGAAAATGTACAGACATGGCTGCCGGGCAATCCAAAGGATCTCAAGTACATTCTCGAAAACCTCGATTCACTTGTCGTCAAGGCAGCAAATGAGTCCGGTGGATACGGCATGCTTGTGGGGCCTCAGTCCACTCTGGAAGAGCGCGAACGTTTCGCAGAAATGATCGTCGCCAGTCCCCGTAACTACATCGCACAGCCCACCATTTCTCTTTCACGCCATCCGAGCTTCTACAACGATTCCGAACTGGGGCCATGTCACATAGACCTCAGGCCTTACGTTCTTTATGGAAAAAGTCCTGTCATGCTTTCCGGTGGTCTGACCAGGGTAGCCCTTAAACGGGGATCGCTTGTTGTCAATTCCTCTCAGGGAGGAGGAAGCAAAGATACCTGGGTGATAGATGAGTAATACTAAATGAGGGACTGATCATGCTAAGTCGTGTTGCTGAATCGCTATTCTGGATGAGCCGCTACTTTGAACGAGCTGAAAATACAGCCAGATTTCTCGATGTAAACTTCAATCTGCTGCTGGATCTGAACAATATAACATTGCCTGATAATCCGGATAACTGGAGCCCCCTTATCACTGTGGCAGGTGATACTGACGGATTCAATGCTCATTATCAGGAATATAACGCTCATACTGTAACGGATTTCCTTGTTTTCAACCGTATGAACAGCAACTCTATCCTGTCGTCTATCGGCATGGCGAGAGAAAACGCGCGAAGTGTCATTGAGAGCATCTCCAGTGAGATGTGGGAGCAGGTTAACAATCTCTACCATCTTCTGCAGAGTGTATCGCCTCTTCAGGTACAGAACGATCCTTACAGTTTCTATAAGGAGATCAAGAACGCTTCTCATCTTTTTCAGGGGATAACGGACAATACATTATCAAGAAACGAGGGGTGGGACTTCATCCAGGTCGGAAAATTTCTTGAAAGAGCAGACAATGCCGCTCGTCTGATCGATGTGAAATATCACATGCTTTCGCCTCAAGGCGGTAAACAGCTGGATCCGGTTCTGGATTCGGTAGAGATCATTCAATGGATGGCAGTTCTCAAGAGCTGCAGTGCGCTGGAAGCCTTCAGGAAAGTGTATCTTTCGAAAATTGATTCGGACAACATTTTAAGCTTTCTGATTCTTGACAGTTCATTTCCCAGGAGCATCGCCTTTTCTGTGAGTGCAGCCAGAGAAGCTCTCTGGAGAATATCAGGGAGTTCAAGGCAGCATTACTCCAATCCTGTAGATCGACTCATCGGGCGAATGGAGGCCGAACTTGGATATGCAACTGTCGAGGAAATGCTTCGAACAGATCTGCATGATTTTCTCGAGCAGATAGAGCATGGACTGTTAAAAATAGGCGAACAGATGCATCTGCTTTATTTCTCTTATCATACACCGAAGACCGACGCGGTGAATACTTTCGAATCCCTGCCGTTTACCGGTCTTGGCGGAGGGCGGGCGAACTGGAGCCAGTCTCAACAGCAGCAGTAGCTTCTTTTATCGAAATCTAAAAATCATGCGATGATTCTCAGGGTTGAACATACAACCGTATTCGAATACGACGATCCGATTTATGAAACCGCAGTCGAAGTTCGTCTCCAGCCGGCTAACGCAACAAATGCTCCACAACGCCTCGTCAGTTTCAAACTGCTGGTAGAGCCATCTGTCAGCCTTTTCGACTATACGGATTTTTATGGCAATCAGGTGCATCATTTCAATATTCTCCAGAGCCACAAAAAGGTGTTGATAAAGACAGCTTCGGTAGTTGAAACAGCTACAACAAAGTGTGGCGATCCTGAGCCGAATGAAATTTATCTTATGGATTTCTGTGTGGAAAGCAAATATGTGCATTTTGATCCAGGCGTGCTCTCCTTTGCCGAGCCCTTCAGCAAGATGGAGGATGTGTATGAGCAGGCAGTTGAAATCTGCCGACATATAAACAGTTCATTTCAGTATGAGCCGGGGGTCACTGACGTGCATAGCACAAGCGCGGTTGTTATGGCTCTTGGAAGGGGCGTGTGTCAGGATTTCGCGCATATCATGATTGCCGTCTGCCGTATTCTGGGTTTACCGGCAAGATACGTCAGCGGGTACCTCTATGGCGGAGGGAGCACTCCTGAAGGCGCTGACGAAGCAAGTCACGCATGGTGTGAGGTCTATTGCGGTGCTGAAAAAGGATGGACCGGTTTTGATCCAACCCATGCTTCGCTTTTCGTTGATGAGCGCTATATAAAGATCGGTTCGGGACGAGACTACGCGGACGTTCCTCCTGTACGAGGAAGCTACAAGGGATCTTCTGCCGAAAAACTTTCTGTCGCAGTGAAGGTCAGTTCGCTTGAATAGTCCCGAAAAACCTTCCTGTGCAGCGTCTGGCAGGAAGGTTTTTCTCATGGAAATGAGCGTTATTGCTTCGGGGTCAGTGCTGATGAGATGCCTGAGGTGACATCCTGCATGAGCTTGAGGGCCGTGGTCGCCGCGCCGGTGGCGATTGAGATGCAGAGATTGGCGTAAGTCTGGGCGACGGACGTGACTGATGAGGCTCCCTCAACCATGTTGTCTGCCAGATTCTGGGCTGAATTGCCTGTCGCGTTGAAGAGGTCGGAAAAGACACCGTTGCTGTTTGCCATAACGTGAGGTGTGTTAAGGTTATAAATAACTGTGCGAGAAAAAAAAGATTCCTGATCAACCGGACGAACGCTTAGCTGAGAAATTGCCCGGTTTTCTGAAAGAGGGTACTGTTTGAATATAGCAATATTGATCGAAGGAAAACAGTTTCGGTTTTCAAGGTTATGAGTGCCCTCATACAATTTTGTTCATTGAAAAGAGTCATGGCATGGGAAATGATATCCTGCAACTGAAACCACAGGAGGTGTGGAGACTTTTTTACAGTCTGACCCGTATTCCGCGTCCTTCAGGACATGAGGATGCAGTCAGGGAGTTTATCGCCACTTTCGGGAAAAATCTCGGGCTGAAAACAATGGTAGACAGCGTTGGAAATGTCATTATCCGCAAGCCTGCAACACCCGGTATGGAGAACCGCAAGGGAGTTATTCTGCAGGCCCATCTCGACATGGTGCCGCAGAAAAACAGCGGAACAGAGCATGATTTTTATAACGATCCCATCGACATCATTGTTGACGGGGAGTGGGTTCGTGCCAGAGGTACTACGTTAGGGGCCGATAACGGTATCGGCGTCGCGGCGATTATGGCTGTGCTTGAATCAGGCCCGATGAGGCATGGTCCTCTTGAAGCGCTGTTTACCACCAATGAGGAGAGCGGCATGACCGGAGCTTTCGGTCTCAAACCCGGTCTGCTCCAGGGAAAGATCCTGATGAACCTGGATTCCGAACAGGAAGGTGAACTCTCAATCGGTTGCGCAGGAGGGCTTGACGCAACCATGACCTTCAGGTATTCTGAAAAACCTGTTCCGGATGGGTATATCGGGTTCAGTATAGCGGTAACCGGTCTGAAGGGTGGTCACAGCGGTGTGGATATCCACCGAGGCCGCGGGAACGCCAACAAGATCCTGAACCGTCTTCTCTATGAGGGATATACCCGCCATGGAATGCTCCTGAGCGCTATTCACGGCGGAAGCCTTCGCAATGCGATACCACGTGAAGCGACGGCCATGGTTGCTGTGTCTGCCAGGCAGGCCGAACGGTTTCTTGAAGACACATACAGGTTGGCAGCAAAAATCAAACAAGAGTTTTCGACGGCTGATCCTGATCTTGATATCGTCGCTGTTTCTGTGGGAGTCCCGGACAGGGTCATTGAGGAACGTGTTGCGGTCAATCTGTTCAACACGCTCTGTGCCTGCCCGAACGGGGTGATGCGCATGAGCGACGAGATGGAAGGGCTGGTTGAAACATCCAACAACCTTGCCGTGGTCAAATCCGGTGAAGGGGCCATGACCGTGGAGTGTCTGCTGAGAAGTTCCGTGGATTCCGCTCGGGAAGAACTGGAGAATATGATCAGGAGCATTTTTCAGCCTGCCGGAGCGGTTTGCCTCTTCGATGGGGCATATCCCGGCTGGAAACCGAACCCGGGTTCACCGGTATTGCAGAGCATGAAGGAAATCTACACGAAAATGTTTGGAGAAGCACCGGAAATCCGTGCGGTTCACGCCGGTCTGGAATGTGGTATCATCGGCGCGACCTATCCCGGACTCGACATGATCTCTTTCGGGCCTACCATTCTGTATCCTCATTCTCCTGATGAAAAGGTGAGCAGTACTTCCGTCCTGCGATTCCGGGATTTTCTGGTCGAAACACTTGCGCAACTGCCATTAGCGGCGCAGGGGAGCCGGTTGCAGTAAAAGAGTCTGAGTGAGTCACTGATTCTTCGTGGCTCTCATCTCATCCAGGCTCGATAGAGGTGACACCGAATATCTGCTTGAGCGTAAGGTCGGGGATACTGCCTTTGTACATGCGGGTGGTCTCGAAGACCACTGTCATGTTGTGCCTCCTGACCAGATCCTGATCAGTCCGATCAGAAAACCTTCCGCGTCTTCAAGGCCGGGGTTCCATCCTTCAGGGGCAGCCCACTCTATTGCAATATCGACTTCGGGACGGGTCATGGTTCGTATCGTGTAGTCCTCTGGAGTGTTCATATCTGGTAATGGCTTTCAGTATAAACAGTTACGAGTAAAACTCTTCTGAGATGGATGTCATGAGACTCTCTTCCGGAAACAGTCCCGCTTCCATGAATGACTGGCAGGTGGGATCGGCATACGACGCGTCTCCGTAGACCGCTTCGGCATGCACCCTGCAGCCTCCGGCGCAAGCCCTGAAAAATCTGCAGTCGGAGCAGATGCCTTTCATTCCGTGTCGTTCGAGGCCGCGCATGGTTTCAAATGGTTTCCCTTTCAGCCAGTGCTGTCCGAGCGGTTCATCTGCACGGCCGCTGATGGCGAACTCATGACCTTCTATAAGATGGCAGAGGCCCACATTGCCTTTTGGCGTGACGCCGATTTTCTGTGTGCCGCATCCGCAAACCGGATAGATGGGCAGATCGAAAGGGACGAGGGCGAGGGGAAGACCAATGTTAAGCTGCGGTTCCTTTTGCTCTTTACCACGTGATCTGAACAGAGGAAAGTATTCATTGTGCAGAAAATCATGAAGCCCGATAGCGTCGAGGCCTGATTCCTGGGATGATTTTTTTCCGCGTCCGAATGATGAAAGCACCGGAAGAAGCCGGTGAAATCCATGTACTCCGAATGTCGAGAGAGTCCAGTCGATAATGTCAGGAATCTCATGACGGTTCAGTTTTGAAAGTACTGTCATGATCTTGACCTGGAAACCGTGGTTTTTCAGGAGGGAAAAGCCTTGTGATACCATTTCGAAAGCGCCCGGCGTGTTTCTGAATCGTTCATAGGTATCCGCGTTGAGGCTATCGAAACCGACAGCAAAGCGCATAGAGTCCTGAAAGCCGTCGAAGGTTGTAAGAAATTTTTCGGTAAGCAGTGTTCCCGAGGTCTCAACTTCGACAAATATTCCTGCATGAAGGGCCTGAAGAAGAAAGTTTTCTATGCCAGGATAGGTGAGCGGTTCTCCGCCGGTGAATTTAACGACCCTGACCTCAAGAGAGCAGAGTTCTTCGATGCATCTGTGCAGAACACCCGGATCAAGATGTGTTTTTCCGCCTGGTGAGGCATTCACGGAACAGTGAATGCAGTTGAGATTGCACTGTTCCGTCAGGCAGAGGATCGCCGTGTCAAGACGGCATGCTGATTGTTGCACCGGCCTGTCGAGCAGTTCCGGAATATACGGACAAAGCTCCGGCATGTTGCGTTGCTGCAGGAACTGTTCGGGCTGCCTCAAAAATTCGATATGGAGCCTGGGGTCGCTGAATAGCTCGTTGAACAAGCGTAAGGTGCTGTCGATAACTGTCATGAACGCTTAATATTGACGGTGTTCACTTCCTGTCGGGTGTTGGAAAAAAGAACGGCTTCCGCAAGCGCTATGCGCACCCGGGTTTGTTCACGGTTCAGAAAACGTGTTGTCTCTTCTGAGGCTTGCGGGAGAGTAAAGATCGATGTACAGAGCTCACACTGGCTGGTGAACGGTGACGTGCCATCAGGTATTTCCCCTGTCAGTTCCCTGTAGAGCGAAACGGGGCCGAAAAGACGAAGGTATTTGACGAGTGTGATACGATCTTCAGCAATACCTTTTTGAGGCAGCTCATCGGTTTTTCCGAAAAACAGGGGGCTGTCGTTTCTCATTTCACAAAGATCTCCGCAACATCCGTAAATGGCGTCACCTTCCTCGCAATAGGGGACTGACATGTTGATACAGGGCGCGTCAAGTTCATCCCATTGCATGGGTCTCATCCCCATAAGCGGTTGTGAGACAATCGGAACTTCGTTTCTGGTCTTGTCCGGAAGTTCCCGAATGGCATCATCAGCACCTTCAACCGATGCGATCGTAACGGGAATACCCAGTAATCTTGACGCATCAAGCACATGAAGACAGTTTTTCAGTGGTATGCTTTCCTGATGAAAATTATCGATACTGACCGCAAGACGAGACCAGGGACCGGTTTTCTCAAGCATGGTCCGGGCTGTTTGCGGGGTATCAGCCCAGATTGCGGAGGTGATGGCGTGCAGCCCCATGAGGTTACGGGAGCAAAGGGCTGAAAGGGTTTGGAGGGCTTCAGGGCTGCTGAACGGTTCGCCGCCCGAAGCAACTACTTCCTTTATGCCGAACGATTTTCCAAAAGCCACGAGACGCTGCATTTGACTCTGGGTCATGACAGCATGATGCAGTGCTATTCTTTCCTGTCTCGCTTTCCAGAGACAGTGTGTGCAGCCGGCGGGGCAGGCTGTGGAAAGGTTTGCGGCAAGACTGTGAATAAACCAGGGGAAAACCTTATGTGCCGGCATTTGGACACTCTATGACCGTGATGCTTTTTGCCAGAAAAGAGCCATGCTTTTCAAGTGATTGAGAAGAGAGGATTTCTCTGATCTCTTCACTGCTGATTTTGCCGGCCATGCCGTATCGGTTCAACACTTCTTCAGGGTCTTTGCGAAAAAGTTCGAGTTCGCCGGGATGGGAAGAGAGTACAGAGACCAGATCGAAGACGCTGGTGAGTTTGGACATAATAACTCCTTAAAGCAGGGTTGAGGAAATGATTGTTTAATTAACTCTAAGTTAATGTTTTTTTCCCTCTTACAGTAAAATCTAACAGTATTTTTTATCACCCTCACGTGGCGGGAAGAGTGTTTTGAGATGTACAGGCTTCATGTAGAGGTTTCTATCAGGCTATGGCAGGTTTCCAGCTGAACGGTGAGCACATGTGCACAAAAACGTTACAGGAAACGTTCGAAATGTCTGCTTTCAACGTTTTTTTCCGCAATCGCCGCTCCAACCCTCTGCAGTTCTTCCATATGGTCGACTGAATCCATTTTCTGGACATTTTCGGGCAGAATATCCTTGAGGCACAGTACATTCAGCTCCTGCCTTGACAACTCAACATCATACCGCAGATAGGTAAAGAGTTTGGGAGACACGGGACCTTGCTTGCCCATCATGGTTCTGACCTCCCTGTCTATCAGGTCACCTGCCTTGCAGTCTCCGAAAACACGGCAGAGGAAATCCTGTTCGTTCGATGCGGCGAACATAAGCGCTGAAGGAATCGAGGAGGCGTTGTACAGAATGTTCATCTCGGACGGCTTGAGGTCTTTGTTGGCATTGGCGCAATAGCCGGTTCCAACAGAGACCACAAGCAGATTATTTTCTCCGACCTGCCAGTTCATGTTATAGGGCTCCACCGTAGCCATCAGGAATGCCTGGAAGGCAGGGTTGTTGTACATGGTGACACCGCCATCGACAAAGACAAACTCTTTTGATCCCACTTTAATGACTTCAGGGGGGAAATAGGTTGGCGCTGCTGTGCTTGCGCGGACAAGTTTCCAGAGAGGCATATCGAGGTTGCAGTCATGAGGAAATGTGTTACGGCGTACAGACTCGTTATATTTGGCGAACGGGTTGTTGGAGATCGGCCATGGCGAATTCGTTGTCGCGTTTCTCATCACCATCATGAGCACGGTTCGCAGTGTATCACTGCCGAGCGTCGTTTTCGCCCCAAACGTGTTCCGAAGTTTCCTTGCAAGCTTTTCGTGTTTGTACTTGTTGAAAAACAATCGGTTAAGCAGAAACGCCTTATCGAACATGGCGCGACCGTTTTTAGTGTAAAAACTTTTTATGTCTTCAACCGGCATACCGAGTGAAATGCAGGTCGCGATGATAGCGCCGGTACTGGTTCCAGCCACGAAATCAAAGTAGTCTGCAAGGACGAAATCAGGCCCTTTATTGAGTTGTTTTCGCAGCAGCTGTTCAATTTTACCGAGGACTTCTATGGTGATCATACCGCGAATACCGCCGCCGTCAAGCGTGAGAATCTTTTTTTTGCCGGGAGAAGTAATCCTTTCTGCAATGCTCATGTTTGTTTTGGGGTTTTGGGTCTCAGAGGTTTCTGGTGTCAATCCATGAGACGTTTCCTGTTTTCCTTTTCACAACGTTGTACATGTGCGCTGTTCCACCCGGGCCGTCGCCGTCTTCGCCGTTCCAGAGGCAGATGAAGTGTACCTGGTCGACACCGTAGGAGAGAGCCGTATAGAGCAGCCAGAGATTGCATCGCTCGTACGGATTGCTATCGGACGGGGGGTCACCCAATGCAGTCGGGGCTGATCGTAAAGGCTTGGCGAGCCTGCTTTTGGCATCGTGATATCTTTTACGCCATATGTCGCCTCCGTGATCCACTGAATTCCGGATAAATTCCGGCTCAGAAAAAGGTTGCATCCAGTGAACGCTTACAGCACGTTCCTGGCATGCTTCCGTAAAGAGCAGGTCTCCTCCGCACGCTCCCTGTGTCAGCGCGAGATCGTCAGATCCTGCGTCAAACTCGTCAAGAATAGTGGCGATTTTTCCTGCGGCTCGATCTTCTTTTTCAGCAGGAAACCGGGGTTCTGCCCTGTCTGGGCGATCGATCATATGTCCGCTGAACAGAAAGATCTTTTCAGGCTTTTTTTCAGGTTTCTTCAGTTTTTTCAGTGCCCGCTCAAAGATCGTGATACCGGCGTCTACGTTCTCAGAATGAAAATCCAGATGCCTGAGAATTCGCAGTTGATCGAGGCTTGAGTGGAGTTCGAACCAGTCACGTTTATTGAACCCAATGGCTGCCTTGTAGGCTGTCCTGACGGATTCAGGCGTCCCGACAAGTATTTCAAGGTCTCCGATGGTTACGGCTGCCCAGTAATTCTGTTCGCATTGTGTCGCATATCTGAGGGCCCCTGCCATAGGATCGAACTCTTTATCGTAGCGGGAGTCTTTTGTCAGGTGGCGATAGAGATGCATGAGTGTGAGAGCGTTGATACCGGAATAGTAATGAGCCGGGTTGATTCGGAATCCTTTGCGGTAACTTTCTATGGCTTTGCGTAACAAGGCGCCTTCCTCTGTAGCTTCCAGCAGCATCTCTTCCGGGGAGATGTCGTGACGGCGCCACATGGCAATCCATGCGTCCTTGTCAACGCGTCCGAGCAGGGCCCAGGTTTCAGGATTTTGCGAGGTGCTCTTTTTAAGTACGTTCGTGTAGTGCATTCTGGCACGATCGAGGGAATACCCGGCTTTTCCTGCTGCGGCAAGTCTCTGGAGGCAGATGCCTTTTTCATGCTCTCCTTCAAGGCTTTCGGGATTGATCTCAAGGCCTCGCTCAAGTTGTTCAAGCGCAAAGTCGAAGTGTTCAGCTTTACGCAGGGCTTTTCCTGCCGTGATCCATGCCTCTGAACGAAAAGCGGAAACAGGTGCTTCGTCGGCAAGCAGAAGAATATCCCCAGTGTGCCCTTCTTGTCGGGCAAGTTCCACGCGGTCTGCCCAGGCATCGTGCTGTTCCCAGAATTCTTTTACTCTCCCGACTCTCAGGGATTTCCAGTCCGGCTCATGCAGGTAGGGAAGCAGATTGAACACAGGACTGATTTTCTTCCCCTTCCAGCAGGATATGGTCTTGTTTGCCATTGCAGCCAGCGCCTTTTTGTCATGTTCAACAAAGGCCGGATCAGGTCTGCCATCTTTGAGATGATATCGCAGCTTACGCTCTGTGTAGACGTCAAACGGTTGTTTTTTCCGTTGGCTCTGAACCAGAATGATGCCACGAGCCCGTAACGCGTGCCGCACTCCGAGTTCATACCAGACGTTTGGATTGTCTATGGAGAGGTCAGCGATAACGAGATCCGCCAGCAGCAGCTCCTGAAACATCTCTTCTCGTATTTCACCAGCGCTTGTTTCTTCATCCGCCCTCAAGACGGTGAACCCTTCTTCAGACAGAGCGGGATGAAGATACTCGCTATAAACGTTGTCGAAATGGATACCTTCCTTACTGCCGAAGGGCATAACAACAAAGACATGCTGGATCATAGCATACCTCCTCGCATGAACTGCAACGTGCTAAAATCTGTCTCAATGAGTGAATTATAAGTAATGTACTCTATTATGCTGAAAATCGAGAATCCGGATCTATGATTACCTGTTTTCAGACAAGGCAATGCGTCGTGAGGCGGTCTTCAGAGCAGAAAAGAAATATTTGCTATATTCCTCATCTGTGACTGGCTTCAGGTGAAACGCTGTATTGTTAATGATAAATTCTTCTTGTTCCGTGACTTCTCCTTCGCTGACATCCGGTAGATCAGATGCAGACGGTGGTGCATCAAATCATCAGTCAAAGCGCATTTTTGTTGTCGGAGCAACCGGCTATATCGGCAAATATGTTGTTCGTGAACTTGTTCTGAGAGGACACGAAGTCGTGAGCTTTGCCCGTGAACGATCCGGTGTTGGCGCCTCGGCATCGGCTGAAGAAACGCGAAAGCAACTGAAGGGTTCCGAGGTGCGTTTCGGCGATGTCAGCAGTATGGATTCACTCCTGGAAAACGGAATAAAGGGAGAGAGGTTTGATGTCGTGTATTCCTGTTTAACCTCACGCAGCGGGGGAGTGAAGGATTCATGGAACATCGATTACCAGGCTACCCGTAACGCGCTTGACGCAGGAAAGTCGGCTGGCGCCAGGCACTTTGTTCTGCTCTCGGCAATTTGTGTGCAGAAACCGCTGCTGGAGTTCCAGAGGGCAAAACTCACATTTGAAAAGGAACTGATCGAGTCGGGGCTGACCTACTCGATTGTTCGTCCGACGGCGTTTTTCAAATCCATTGCAGGTCAGGTTGAATCGGTTAAAAAAGGCAAACCGTACGTGATGTTCGGTAACGGTGAACTGACTGCATGCAAGCCGATAAGTGAAGCGGATCTTGCCCGGTTTATGGCGGACTGTCTTGAAGACCCGGACAAGCAGAACAAAATTCTCCCTGTCGGTGGTCCGGGTAAGGCGATTTCTGCTCGTGAGCAGGGCGAGATGCTGTTTGAACTGCTGGGGCGCGAACCGAAGTTCAAAAACATGCCGATCCGCATGTTTGACGTTATTATCCCTGTTCTGAGCATGCTGGCCAAGGTGTTTCCACGGCTGGAGGACAAAGCGGAGTTCGCCCGTATCGGCAAGTACTACTGTTCGGAGTCCATGCTTGTGCTCAATCCCGAGACGGGCAAATACGATGCCGATCTGACGCCCTCTTATGGCAGTGATACCTTGCGGGATTTCTACAAACGGGTACTGAAAGAAGGTATGGCCGGCCAGGAGCTGGGAGAGCACGCAATCTTCTGAGCGTGCCGGATAAAATTTCCTTTTTCTACAAACTACAGGTGGCGCTTCAGAAGTAGACTACCCTGTAGTAGATGTTTTTCTTGATTTCGCTGATGACAAAGCGATAGCTTGTTTCGTTTTGCCACCAGAGGTGCGGCTTCCACCATTCAGGACTGGTCGCGACAAGGATGAAGGATTTTGATGAGCCCTTAAAAGCTCTTTTCCAGGTGCTGTGCAGGCGCAGCATATGTGGAGGATCACTTACTACAATTGCGTTGTTCCAGCCTTTTTCCTGCATCATGGCAACAGAATTCAACGCTTCTTCCCAGGTAGTCTCAGAGGTTGTATCGACGTTGATGGCTGTTTGAGGAACACCGGCTTCTGCAAGGCGCCTTTCCCGCCAGTTGGGACGGGAGGGCCGGTAATACCTGCTGTCTATTCCGGTCAACACAACGTTTGGAGCATATCCTGCATTGAAGAGACTGCCTCCCTTATCGACTCTTGGTCCGTCATCTCCTCCGAGCACGATGATGACATCGGCTTTTTCCGGTTTGCTCTGATAGCTTGACACAAGATATCCCAATCCGGCGAAGACAAGTACTCCGATTACGCTTGAGGCAAGAAGCAGAAGAAAAGCTTTTTTCAGGAATGCCTTCATTTGAGGGTAGTAGGGGTTTGAAAATATCAGATTCGTTGAGTATATGATGAGAACTGTTTTGCAATATTGCAAATGAAAAGAAGTACCGGCCACCGACAGGGCTTTTGGCTATGGAGAGAGTGACGGCAATGATGATACTGTTTCATTGGTTGAATTCATGACTGTTGCTCAACTTAGGAATAAACAGAGGTGCCCTTGTCATGTAAATATAGAAGTTTACTGAAAAGCAATGAATCATCCCTATTTCTGGCTATCAATCGAAAGGCTGGGGACGGCATTTGTCTGGTCAGGTGTTCTTGCCGCCGTATTGATGCTGTTTCGTCAAATACTTGCCCGTAAGCTGAAAGTTCGCCATTCAGGAGTTCCGTCACGAGTAGTGTATCTTGATATCCCCTGGAGCTTGCAAAAGACGGAAGCCGCTGTCAGGGAATGGAAAGAAACCGGTCTGGAGCAGAGAGCGTTGCTCAAAAACCGTCTTGACAGTTTTTTCCATATCCTCTATCCTTTGGTACTGAGCCTTGCCTGTGTACAGGCCGCCTTCCAGGAGGAGGGCGCGATGAGAACGACCGGTCTGGTACTGTCCTGGCTCATTTTGATCTGTATACCGATTGGCGTTCTGCGGAGTAGAGCTGTTCTGAGAATGCTTCAGGGAAACTGCCGGTCAGCCATTTCTCCTCTGGGTTCGGCTCTTCTGCGGAGTATCGTTTTCCTGCTTACTGTCATTTCTTTGCTCTATATCGTACTCTCTCTGTCGCTCTGATACCCGTAACCGCCGCCTCCCGGAGTTGTAATCAGTATCGTCTCTCCCGCCTGAAAGACCTGATCCACCCTGTATCCGAGAGATTCTTCTGTGGTATCGGGTCTGACCAGAATGTTGGCGCCTTTCGCTCCGTCCCGGCCACCGTTAAGGCCGAACGGGGCGTAATGTCTTCTTTCGGAAATAACGCTGACATGCATTGGATCGTTGAAGCGAAGAGCTCTTTCAATACCGTCGCCCCCGTTCCATTTTCCGGTTCCGCCTGATTCTTTCCTGAAAGAAAAACGAGTGACCTGTACCGACGGGAAGCGTTGCTCGAGTATTTCAGGATCGGTAATACGGGTATTGGTCATGTGTATCTGAACGCCGGATGCCCCCTGATTTCCCTCTGTGGCACCGGCGCCCCCGGGGATGGTTTCATAGTACTGACCACCTGAATTATCGGGTCTGCCGAAGAGAAGGTTGTTCATGGTGCCTTGTGATGCAGCGGCTTTTCCAAGCGCTCCGAGCAGCACGTCGACGATTCGCTGTGATGTTTCGACATTGCCCACCGCTACAGCAGCTTCATGTGAAGGATTGAGCAATGAGCCTTCCGGTATGATGATGGTGACCGGTTCGAGGCAGCCCGAGTTCAGGGGAATATCCTCTTCAATAAGGCAGCGCAGGGTGTACAGAACGGCGGCAGTCGTTACCGCCGCGGGCGCGTTGATGTTTCCGCTGTCCTCCGGAGCTGTTCCGGAAAAATCAATCACGATTTCAGGATCTTTTCCCTTCCGGGCTGAGACCTTAACGGAGACGGAGATTTTCGCTCCGTTGTCCATACGATCGGAAAACGTTGAATGGAACTCGCCTGAGTTTCCGGCCAATGAAATCAGGGCTCTCTGCATGGCATGTTTTGCGTTCTGGCGAATGAATGACATGTATTGGAGGACAGTATTTGTGCCATATGCGGCATTCATTCTCTGCAGTTCGGTCAACCCCTTATTGTTGGCCGCGATCTGCGCTTTCAGGTCAGAGAGCCTTTCTGAAAGATTCCGGGCCGGATAGACTCCGGCTGAAAGCAGTTCCAGTACTTCGGGCTCTCGGAATATCCCTTCACGAACGAGCAGAAAGTTTCCTGCTACGATGCCTTCATCATGAATTGTTCTGCTGGACGGGGGCATGGAGCCGGGTGTGATGCCTCCAATATCTGCATGATGCCCCCGGTTGGCCAGATAAAAGGACGGTTCATTTTCTTCACAGAAAACCGGAGATACAATCGTTATGTCGGGAAGATGCGAGCCGCCCTGATGTGGGTTGTTTGCAAGATACATGTCGCCATTCCGCATGGCATTCCGGTTTTCTCGCAGGATATGTTGCACTGTTGATTCCATGGCGCCGAGATGAACGGGTATATGCGGAGCGTGGGCGATGAGCCTTCCTTCATTGTCGAACAGCGCGCAGGAGAAGTCAAGTCGTTCTTTCATGTTAACGGAGTGGGCAGTATTTGCAAGAGTGTAGCCCATTTGCTCGGCAATGTTCATGAAGAGGTTATTGAACACCTCGAGCATCACAGGATCTGGTTTTGCGCCATCGACGCTGAATTTCCCATGCATTGCGGTTGCTTCCATGCTCTCATTCAGAATAAGGTTGTCTGTGGCATCTGTCCCGGCTTCAAACCCTTCCTGAACGAGCAGGGTAAGTTGATCGTCAACGATCATGGCGGGGCCCTGGAGGCTGTGTCCCGGCTTTACTGTTTTCCTGTCGAACACCGGGATTTCCCGATATCTGCCTGAAAGCCATACTTCGCGTGCATAACAGGGAGAAAGCGGGGCATTATTTTTGTCGGGCAAGAGGGAATGCTTCAGGCAAGGGACGGAAGATGCCGAGGAAACTTCTGTCCGGAGATTGACAACCTCAACGGCGTTGATGTCGGGTCTGAAACCGAACCTGCAGAGGTATTCGTTTTTGAATCGCGCGAGTATTTTTTCAGTGGAATCAAACGGAACATCTTCTCGGCCGTTGCCTGCAGGAATGGATAACCATGTGTCTGTCCCTTTCGGTCTGAGATCCAGAAACAGTCTGGTTGTGATCTCTCTCTTGTTTTTTTCGTCATGAAGCCGTGAGATCAAACGGCTTGCTTCCGACTTTGCGGTTTTTTCAAGCTTTTCAAGCAGGCGGTCTGTCAATAGCTTCATTACAGCCAGCGCTTTTCGTTCACGCCGGTCAGCAACAGCTATACCGTATGCCGAGAGAACACTTGAAAGCGGATGCAGGACGATGGTTTTGATCCCGAGTATACGGGCGATATCGCATGCATGCTGGGGTGCAGCTCCTCCGAAACAGACAAGCGCATGATCCCGGATATCATAGCCTCTTGATACGGAGATTTTTTTCATCGCCCTGCACATGGTTTCGTTGGCTATGGTAAGGTATCCTTCGGCAAGTTTTTCAGGTGAATAGGAAAGGCCGGTCGCGTTATTGACCCTTTCTGCAAGATCGACTAACTTTTTTCTGGCGATTTCGCTGTCGAGAGGTTTATCGTGGGTTTTACCGAACGTTTCCGGTATGAATTCAGGAATAATTCTGCCAAGCAGAAGGTTCGCATCGGTCACGGTAAGCGGTCCACCAAGGCCGTAACATGCAGGGCCGGGATTTGAGCCGGCCGATTCAGGTCCTACGAGAAGCCTTTCTCCGTCAAAAGATAGAATTGAACCTCCTCCTGCGGCAACGGTTTCAACGTCGAGCATGTCAGTATAAAAAGGGACACCGGCCACCGAACTTTCAAAGACATGTTGATACTCGCCGTCATAGCGGGATACATCCGTTGAGGTGCCTCCCATGTCGAATCCTATGGACCGGGGGATACCAAGTCGCGCGGAAAGCGTTCCGAAGCCTGTGACCCCTCCGGCAGGGCCGGATAGAATCGTGTCTTTTGCGCGCAGATCATCTGCATCGATAAGGCCTCCTGAGCTTTGCATGAACTCGATTCTTACCGGGCCTGCAAGTTTTTTTATCGTTTCGGCATAGTTGAAAAGCACAGGCCCCAGATAGGCTTCGATCATCGTGGTCTGGCCTCTTTTGAGGAAGTTGATAAGGGGCATGACTTCATGCGACGCTACCACGTGCCTGAACCCGGCTTTTTCCCGGGCTATACGGGCAAGGATCTGTTCATGTTGTGGATTTATCCATGAATGTTTCAGCACTATCGCGAGATTTTCATATCCCTCTGCACGAATCTCATTCAACGCTTCTTCAGCCTTTTTTGTATTGATTTCCTTATGAATAGTTCCCGAGACACCGGTTTCTTCACAGATCCCGATTACCCTGCTGTAAATCGGCTGCGGTTTCTTTATGTTCAGGCTGAACAACTTCGGGCGGGTGCCGTTACCGATGGCAAGCAGGTCTTCAAACCCTTTTGTGATGCAAAGCGCGGCTGAAGCGCCTTTTCTTTCAAGCAGCGCGTTAGTGGCTACGGTCGTTCCGATACGGATGCACCTGATCTGGGCAGGGTCTAACGTTTCGTCCGGTGAGAGCCGAAGAATGGTTCGTATTCCTTCTATGCCGGCGTCTTCATAGGCGTCCGATACCGAGAGAAGCTTGTGCGTGAAAAGGTTTCCCGTCGGATCGAATCCTACAACGTCAGTAAAGGTGCCTCCACGGTCAATGGCAAAGTACCATGTATGTTCCTTGCTATGCATGTCATCTTGTGGTTTACAGAAGAGAAAAATCGTAAAACAGCAATGTAACAACTGTTGCTCAATCTTAACGGCAAACACATGATATTTGGAGAGTACTCCCGAAGGGAAGAGAAGGTATAGCCTTGTTCCGCACGTCCGATGACAGGTTGGAAGCGGTACATGGTTTACTTACCAGGGATACTTGTTTTATTATGAGCATATGCTTATAATAAAGGGTATGGTTAATCAAATACTAACGGGGAACTGAAATGAAAGAAAGAATATTTACCTGCACCAGCTGCGCTCATCATTGGGCAGTATCATTTGGAACGGGCAGACCGGAGAGCTGTCCGGAATGCGGAAGCAAAGATGTACATCGGGAACATTCCGGTGAGCATGCATGCTGTCATGGGCGCGGTGAGGCGAGACGAGCCGATGCCGGTTCAGGTGGTCGTGGAAGGTGCGGGGGAGGAAGGCCGGGAAATCATAAGGGGCGTGAAGCCGCAACTCGTCGACCAAACAGCATGTGATCGAGAGTTTCAGGCATCAAAGCCGGTCAGGAGATAAACCGTTCCTGACCGGCTTTTTTTTTCGTTATTTTACTACATTTTAATAATCATACTTTTACGGTATACTATCGAAAATCATTTTATAAGAGATTAAAATTAAATTGATTATGGATATCATCATTAATGACAGGCCCTGTCGGGGTTCTGTCGGTGAGAAACTTTCCAAAATCGCTCTGGAGAGCAAATCACATGTAGGTTATGTTTGTGCCGGTCTTGGAATCTGTCAAACCTGCTATGTTACGGTACTGGAGGGTGGAGAGCGCCTGTCTCCTCTGAGTGATGTGGAAAGGGCTTTTTTATCTGAAAAACAGATAGCCCAGGGCGCAAGGCTTGCCTGTCAGACGACAGTGATTCAGGAAGGTATGATCCGGGTACTTTCACGTCCTGAAGAGGTCAGGCGCATGATCCTCAGTAATCCGCTGTCACTTTTCAGCTACAGTGTGGACATGGGGAAATCCGCTGCTGAACGGTTTGTTCCCGGTGTTACCAATGTTATTGATCGAATATCCAAAGGGGAAATGCAGGGACAGGAGGCTCTTGATGATGTGCTTTCCGGGATGGGTTCTGCTCTACAGTTCAGTATGGATGCGGCCAAAGAATCTATTCCATTCAAAGAGCAGATTAACGGTATGGTAGATTTTTGCAGGAAAATGCTGCCGTTTTCTGACAATCCTTCACCATGCAGCGAGGGGCAATCACTTGAAAGGGTGGCACTAACTATCAGTGCAGGAAATAAAGGCAAGGAACCTCTTCACGTTGAACCGGCAGGAATGTCGATAACTGCGGAATTTGAACCGCTTGGTTCCGATGTCGCGGAAAAACTTCAAAAAGCCGGAATACAGAGCTGTTCCGAACTATTGGAGCGCGGGAAAAATCCTTCTGGCAGGCAAGCGCTTGTTGCTGATCTTGATCTCCAGAGCAAAGAGGTGCTGACTCTTGTGAACTATGCTGATTTATGTCGAATAACCGGTATATCCGTCAAAAGAGCCTCACTGCTTGAGGCCGCTGGTGTGGATACAGTTCCGGAGCTTGCTCAACGAAACCCAGCACATCTGTTTGATAAAATCAAGAAGGTCAATACAAAAAAGAAAATGCTTCAGCAGCTGCCCTCAAAACAGGATGTTGCTGCATGGATAGCTGAAGCCAAAAAACTGCCAAGGGCCATGACCTATTAGAAAAAAAGTCTTGCAGGTAGTACTTGTTTTTTTTGTTTTTATTTAAAGCTCTTTAAATAGTAAAGTGCTTTACTGTCTGACAATAAAAAAAGTACTGCATCAGGCAATTTTTGTGGCTTTCGCACTGACTTGGATGGGATGCAACAGGTATGGAGAAGAATCGTACATACGGGCTGGGAGTAGTCATAACGGGAGGTACCGGAGGTCTGGGTTATGCTCTTGCCAGAGAATTCCTTCTGATGGGTGATCGCGTCCTTATCACCGGTCGTGACCGGAAGCGCCTTGAGCAGGCAATTGAGACCCTGAAAGTTGAAGCCAAGAGCTGTGAGGTCTACGGAATATGTCATGATGTCTGCAATGTAGATGATCTCGCTCTTTTTCGTTCGTTCATCGTGAGTCGTCTCGGACAGGTTGACCGCTGGATAAACAACGCTGGAACTGCAGGAATGCGTAAAGCCCCCTTGTGGGAACTCGATGCTCTGGATATTCTGGAAACCTGCAATACGAATCTTTTTGGCTCGTTACTGATGGCAAGGATCGCTATAGAAATCATGAGCGATCAACCATCGGAGGATGAACCCGTCTATCATGTGTTCAACCTGGGTTTTTCTTCGACAGGAGCAAATTTTTCACGATCAAATATCCCGCACAAAGCATCCAAGCTTGGCGTTGCTGCAGTGAGCCGTTTTCTTGAAAAGGATCTGCGCGAACACGGAATCAAAAGCATAGGTGTCCATGAATTGAGTCCGGGCCTGGTAAAAACCGATCTGCTTTTCCGTGATACTTCAGCAGAAACAAAAGAATTTCTGGACTGCATTGCAGAAACACCGGAAAAAGTCGCAGAAAAACTCGTCGTCAAAATACGATCAGTACAGAGCAGAAAATCACCTGTCCGCTATCGATCAATACCAGGCATGACGGTCACGATGCTTGGAAAACTTGCGATACAAAAGATCAGGCCGTTGCTGGAAAAAACAAATGCGGCTCTGAGAGGGAAGAAGGGTTGAGGGACTGAGTGCTGAAAATCCATTGGTGATTATGTAATTCACATGGATACCGGATCACCCCTGTCTAATAGTCAACGTTATTAAAAGGGGCGGCATGACTTATTGAGATTGCAGTCATCTTCAGGCTTGATCCGTGAAATCAGGGCTCGTATTTCACCGGTCTTACACCGGAATCCAGACACCTTTGTTTATTTGTTATTTCCATTTTTGACTTATCACTTTTGATTTTTAACTTTTTCTGTCTTCTGTATTCCTGATTCAACAAATCAACACTCCTACTCCTCCTGCACAACCTGCTTATAATAACGCGCAAACGAATCCTGTGGGGCAGCTTCCTGCTGGATAAGCTCGAAAGTCAGGTTGTGAGCCTCAGGAATCCACAACGCTTCGACAGCGGCTTCGGCAACATCACTTCGATTGATGCTTCCCGTTTCGATCCTGTCTCCTGTATCGAACAACATCGCATGGAGGAGAGGATCGTCCTCATCGATCAATCCGCCAGGCCTGAGAATGGTATAGCTGAAGTCTTTTTCACCATAAAGCTTTCGCACCTCGTTCTCACCCTCAAGTTTCATGGTCAATACCTTGCCGTATTTGTTCAACGGATGATCCTCCCTGGTGACCGCCAGAGAACTGACTAAAATAAATCTCTTTGTTTTACTTTTTTTTGCCCGAAGAGCAAGCCGTATGACACCATCTCTATCGATGGCGGATGGAGGAGGTGACTCAGGGTCCATGACGTTACCGCCAACAGCGCAGATAACTGCATCCACATGCTTCACGGCTGCATCTATCTCATCCTGATTCTCGATACTGCCGATGGTGATCCTGTCAATAACCTCAGGGCCAAAGATCTCGATAGCTTTTTCTCCCGAGCGCACGAATAGCCGATAGTCGATACCATAGTGCTGCAGACGTTTTACCACCCATTGACCGGTGCGACCGGTCGCACCGGCGACAAGAACTGTTCCCGAGTATTGCATTGTTATAAAGTCAAAATTCAAAAAGTAACCAGATCAAAAAGTCATCCCTTACTCAATGCGGGTTCTACATAGGCTATTCAGCTATTTAGCTAACCAGCCCTCCAGCTAACTACCCTAACAGTGAAAACTTGACATTCAAAGCCATGGTCAGATCCACAAGTCCGTGCAGAACAAACACAGAAGGGAGATCTCTGTACCAGAAAAAGCTCAACGCCCAGCTTCCTGCAATCAGAATCTGCGTAGGCATAAACAGTGGCTTCAAGGGACTCGCCTGATTAACGTGCTCAGGGAGTAAATCAAGCCAGAACAAAGCGTGTATAAAACCGCTGTAGATCATAAAGCAGACAAAACCTGCAATGAACAACGCCCACGGGTTCTTTGTAAGGAGTCCCATAAGCTTTTCTCCCAGCACAAAGAACGCATAGAACATAAATGTTTCAGCGATGCCGTTTCCGACGGTAAAAAGTACAACGGAAGCAAGGTCAAGCGATCTTCCGCCGTCGAAGGTCGAGCTGGAATACACAAAGGCATTGAATGCGACTATAACCACGGAAGCTGCAAGAAGGATTTTGCGCCGAAGATCAAAATTGGTGTTGTAACTGAACGTCTCTTTACGGAAAAACACCAGTCCGACAGCAATAGCGATGAACCAGTAAGTGAAAATCTTCATGGGTGCTGACCATTCCATAACGTATTTTAATTTAATTTTTTATTTACTAAACTATCCGCTGCGTGATAGGAGCTCCGGACATAAGGCCCCGACTGCACATGTCTGAATCCCGATTCAAGCGCATACATCCTGTACCGGTCGAAACACTCAGGAGTAACGTAGGAATGAACAGGGAAGTGTTTACTGGATGGCTGCAGGTACTGACCGATGGTCACATGCCTGCACCCGACACGAGCAAGATCATCCAGTACACGACGAACCTCCTGTTCCTTTTCGCCCATTCCGACCATCAGTCCTGATTTTGTCTGAAGGGAGTACTCCTGTTGTGCTAAACGAAGCACTTCAAGGGACCGAATATAATCAGCTTCCGGTCTTACAGCCCCATAGAGCGACGGAACTGTTTCAATATTATGATTGAGCACATCAGGACTCATGATCATAATCCTGTGCAGTGCGTCATGATCTCCCTGTAAATCCGGGATGAGACACTCAATTGAGACTTCAGGATTTTCTGCCCTGACCGCATCAATGGTTGCCGTCCATGCTTTTGATCCTCCATCCGCAAGGTCATCGCGCGTGACGCTTGTTAACACAACATGAGCGAGCCGCATGCCACGGACAGCGCTGGCGATTTTCCAAGGTTCTTCAGGATCGGGGAAAGGTGGATGTGCTGTAGACGTAACAGCACAGAAACGGCAGGTTCTTGTACAGGACTCGCCCAGCAGCAGAAACGTAGCCGTTCCGGAAGACCAGCATTCGTGGAGGTTGGGGCACATGGCGGAACGGCAGACCGTATTGAGCCCGTAACCGGCAATCAGCTTCTTCGTAGAAGCGAAATTCGCGGTTCCGGCAAGTCTCATCTTCAGCCAGTCCGGTTTTCTCTGAATTTTCATCCTGTTTCACCCGGAAATGTTAGCCTAACCTAAGTTGAGCGATTGTTGAGCATGCTTTAGATGCAAGGCACAGGGGACGCCGCTGTAGTGTTTTACCGCAAGTTCCCTGCAACGAAGCAGATGCAGCATGACCGACAATCCCATAGGGTTTCAATACATGCGATTTTTCTGCAGAATGGTCGCGCAACCCGTAGGGTGAGATGTTCGCTGTATGAAAATTCAGCATAACGCATTATATAGTATAAAATAAAGTTGATACCATAAAGCATTTGTTGAAACGATCAACTTAGGCCTAAGGAAATGAATATAGTGAAGATAGAAACTTTTTTTCCGTAGTTTTTCGGAAAAGCACGCCCCAAGCGCGCAAAAAAAATTTTATCCTTATCATATGCGAGTTCTTAAAAATCTCTTCGATCAAAACAGGGAATGGGCGGAAAAGGTAAAAGAGTCCGATCCTGATTTTTTTCAGAAACTTTCAAAACAGCAGAACCCGGAATATCTGTGGATCGGCTGTTCTGACAGCCGTGTTCCGTCAAATCAGATTGTAGGTTTACTCCCGGGAGAAATCTTCGTACATCGCAATATCGCAAATGTCGTTGTTCCGTCGGACCTGAACTGCCTTTCAGTTATTCAGTACGCTGTTGAAGTCCTGAAAATCAAGCATATCATTGTCTGTGGTCACTATGGATGCGGCGGAGTAAAAGCGGCTATGGAAAAGGATGAGCATGGACTGATCGACAACTGGCTTCACCATATAAGGGACGTCTATCGTACTCATAGCGCTGAAATCGACGTGATAGAAGACAAAGCCTTAAAGTTCGACAGAATGTGTGAGCTTAATGTTATCGAACAGGTAGCCAATGTCTGTAATACAACAATTGTAAGGAATGCCTGGAAAAGAGGTCAGGAACTTTCTGTTCATGGATGGATTTACAGCATTGAAAACGGCATTCTTCAGGACCTCAATGTCTGTGTGACGGGGATTGAAGACGTTCCGGAAAACAAATAAAAACACTCCATCCGGAAGGCCTGCAGGAAGACGCTGAACCGGATGGAGTCTGCTGCTGCTCAAACCTTTATCGCCAATGACCACGCGTTCTTTTGTCCTTCTTCATACCGTACTGCATTCGGCGCTGGTCAAGAATCTGCCTCTGCTCATCATTCAAAACACTGCGAAAATAGATAATCCCCCTGACACGTTCTTCCGTCAAACGGGCGTGAACATCGCCGATTTTTCTTGATATCCGCCTGATCTTGACCATATCAGGATTTGGCTTGCTCGCGGCTTCAGCCATATCAACGCGAAGCAGCCGTAAATCTGAACGCAGTTTTATCATCGTCTTGCGTTTCTCGCTTTTATTCTTTTTCAACAGATCTATCTGGCCGTCCGTAAGGTTCAGCCCGGCAGCAAATCCCTTATCTGACTGATAGCAATCACGGGTGCTATCTCTGCCTGGTCCATTCTGTTTAGCCTGAAGTGTCGTCATCGGCAGCATTATCAGGGCTAAAAAAGCAATGATGAGTCTTTTTTGAAAGTAATGCATGGTAATTCTCCTTTTTAAAACATAGTTATCGTTAATTCATATATAGTCCTAAGTTGAGCGGCTGTAGAACAAAAGCGATTTATCTGCTTTATGGTCGCGCAACCAGTCGGGTGAGATGTTCGCTGTAAGAAAATTCAGCATAACGCATTAGATAGTATACTGTTGACACCGTAAAGCATTTGTTGAAACGATCAACTCAGGATAAAGAACAATGCAGTTTACTGCACAAGATATTCTGCCAGCGCCGGAGGGACTCCATAGCTCTCATAGCTGAACTCCTGAATGCTCTTGATACCCTCAGCACTTATGCCAAGAAACTCGAGATCTTCTGAATATGCCTCAAGAACTTCCTGGCGAGTCATCATCAATGAGTTGTCCGAAGTGAACATCGGGGTTATGACCATCACCAGCAACACAGCGGCGGCAGCCAAAACCGGCAAAATCAGTTTCAATGGGGCCGACTTTCTTTTCGCGGGTGACCCCGCCGCGGCCATAACTCTTTGAGGAAGATCATAGAGCGTGCTTTCATCTGGAGTTTCCTGCAACACATCCATAACCGAGCGGTACCGTTTGGCCTCAACGCTACATCTCTCACACCCCGCGAGATGCTTCTCCAGAGCATCCGTCAGCTCCCGGGAAAGAAACCCGAGCGCCCTGTCGGCAAGCAACTCTTCAGCTCTATCGCAATCCATCTTCGCCTCCTCTTCCTTTTTCATAGGCCTTCTTGAAAGCCATTAATCCTCTGCGTAAACGTGTTTTAACTGCTCCGAGCGATATGCCGAGTGTCTGAGCGATTTCCTGCAGCTGCAGATCGGACTCAAAACGCAACACCAGACATTCCCTGTATACCGGTTTCAGCTGCAGCAGTGCCTGCCGAACAAACTCCTGTTTTTCCTTTTCGATCATCACCGATTCACCGGTCTCTTCGAACATCTCCACAGGCATGATATCACTTCCGGGAATCTCTCGTCTTTTCCTCAACCGCTCTCTGCCAAGATTGAGGGCAACTTTATAAAACCAGGGTTCAAAGGGTCTTCCGGGATCAAACTTATGCCGTTTTTCATATGCGTGCACAAAAACATCCTGACTATAATCCTTAGCATCATCAACTGTACCTAAAAGCTTCAGGCCAATCCCAAAAACAGAACCCTGGAAATGTTCAACGATATCATGAAGAGCCTCAAGGTCACCCCTGTGAAATCTTACTGGAATATCTGGATCAATATCTCCCATTGGCTCTTTTTATTTACTATGTGCAAGACCATGAAAAGGTTTCAACTTTTTTCTGCTTTCCACCTTAGACGACAGACGCGGTAAAGATCATTCGTAAGGGCACCTCTCTTTATTTGTTCCGAAGCCCGATTACTGCGTTGGGCGGTGCTCGAGATCCTCATGTACGTCGTGTACACTCCGGTTTTTCCGCTCCGTCCGCCTTGTCCTCTGACTTCTCACGATAATAAATAGAGGTGCCCGCAAGTTCAGCCTAAGTTGACCGACAATCCCATAGGGTTTCAACAAATGCGATTTTTCTGTTTTATGGTCGCGCAGAGATGTTCGCTGTAAGAAAATTCAGCATAACGCATTATATAGTATAAAGTTGACACCATAAAGCATTTGTTGAAACGATCAACTTAGGTTCAGATAAGCAGTCGGGCAGTGGGGAAGTGATCGAAACCTGTGATATAGCGGAATAAGCGGGAGAGGGGCATCTGTTTCAAACAGACACAAGAGCAGGCGACTGATTGTTTTTTGAACCTAAGTTGAGCGATTGTTGAGTATAAAGTTGACACCATAAAGCATTTGTTGAAACGATCAACTTAGGTTGAATATATGGCTATACCGACACGATCTATATGCTTTTTTAACGGAAGATGCTTGATGGAGGCAAGCAACTGTACATCGAATTTATACGGCAAGGGGAGTTCTTCAAGCTTCATGGCTACTTCGGCAACCTGTCGTTCGTCAAGGCTCCCTTCAAGAGCGAGATCTATATCAGAATAAGGCTTGGCCGTTCCTTTTGCGCGCGAACCAAAAAGAATAGCCCTGTTTATAGTCGGAGTTACCCTGAACACAGAGCAGATCGTGTCAAGCTCTGCTTCAGTCAGGCCGGTTTTACTCAGGATTCCTGATATTTTTGACGAAGCCATCGATGTAACTTTTCAAGTTCAGGAAGATATGTACTCTTGACTGATGTGAGAGCCTTTCTGAATCTCTTCTGGTCATAGGTGTGAGCGAGCAAATTTCTGTCAAGCATCATATCAATCCATTTTTGCCCATCCT
>Ga0180433_10000170_pt1 | contig 110006 bp, 102 predicted proteins | sample SS_ome_8_FD_132980 | JGI IMG/M metagenome (GOLD analysis project Ga0180433, IMG submission 132980) | Hypersaline lake sediment archaeal communities from the Salton Sea, California, USA - SS_1_D_1 metaG | ecosystem: Environmental > Aquatic > Non-marine Saline and Alkaline > Hypersaline >... | reverse complement strand
GCCTACCTCCAACCTCGCCTGCGACCTCAGTCTGGTACTCCTCCCAGTACTGGCCTCCCTCAGGGATGATCGCAAGGTGCCGACCATCTCCGGTGAGGAACTCGAACTGGTTGCGCGTACCATCGATGATCCAGCCCCTCCCGTTGATCTCAACGGTAACCCAGTAGTGGTAGTGTTCTTCGTTCCCGTCGAGCCATCCTTGCACAACAAGAGGGGCCAGTCCTTTCTTGCTGAGCCACGCGACGATCTCCTCGGAGACCTTCCAACACGCAGGCCACGCACTCTCCTGTACGGACTCGAACTTCTCGTATGCCTTGGTGAGGGACCGGAGAACACCCGGCAGTTTTTCGGAGGGACCTTGGGTTGTGGAGGAAACAGGTTGAATCTGCTCCGGAGGGATCGAACCTCGATGTTGAGCCCCGTGGCCGTAGGCTAGACTATGCACAAGGGTATTCTTCACATCTCGTCCCGCCCACTGCCGCTGGTTACGTAGCTGATCTACGTCGGGGCTAAGGGAGGATACTGGAACGTCTACCGCATACACTGCGACTTCTTGTCCGGGGTACCCCATCTTCCCGAACGACTCCGCCATTCCGGGGTAGACGGATAGGGAGACGTAGCCCGCACGGCTTTGTAGGGACCTACGTCGCGTCTTCGATGTCGGCCTGAGTCCTTGTTCCATCACAGGGGCCGAAGCCCCTGTACCGTGGTAAAGACGAAGTGTCAGGTTAGGGTTCTTGCGAAGGAAGGTCGCAAGGCGTTTGACAGATGCTTCGGACGGCTCACCATAGAAAATATCGTCCCATTGCGGGTCCGCAGCCAAGTCGTAGGGTGTATCCGATGGCGATCCGATAGTGTGGGGAAGCAACTCTTGGATCTCCTCAAGCAACCCTGGAATCACATCCTCTGGGAGGTTATCCACGGGGAACCACGCGAACTCCTCGTTCTCCCAAGCCCCGGCTGCGTAGGGGTTCACCTCTGGGTCCAACTTGGTGTGGTAGAGGAAGAGGTAGAAGTCATGCACCTCAGTCCTACGACGAGCATACCTTCCGGAGTACTTCCCTGGCGGAGGAGATCCAACCTCCTCCTTGAACTCGGTGACGGCGCTCTTGTGGATGTCTTCGAGCCTGTCGCGTAGTTCGAAGGGCACCTGCCCGCCAGGGGCTCCCCAGGTAAGAGGATGCGCCACCTCTTCGCTGCGGAGGCCGAGGAATACCTCCCCGTCACGCTCCAATAGGATCCCAGAACCAACGTGGCCCCATACATCAGGAGCCACGTAGCTTTCCTCTTCTCGGAGCCGGGATCCAGGTGGTCGCATAGCTGTCAAAACTGCAAAAGTTTTTCAGTTTCAGGGCATTGCAAGGGGCTCGAACTCTACACCCCGATCTTGGAGGAACTTCCGTGCGACGTTGGAAGCCAGAACGGTGACTCGTTCATCCCCTCGCCTAGCCGCTGCGATCAGGGAATGAGTACCGTCCACGACCACAAGCCGCCGACCTTCAACGTAGGTGATAACCACCGGGTTCAGGTTCCCACTCCTACCCTTCGCTTTGATCTCAGCGTCGTCCAGGTGCTGCGATAGATAGAGGGAACCACTCCGGTTTAGGTCATCGAGATCCGCGACACGCATGGTTCCCCAAGTGAACGACTTCCCTTGGATTCCCCATTGCTTGGCGTATCGATCCCAGTCCGTACTACTAGGGAACTGAGGTGAGGCTTGGACACGCTGGAGGGCTTCCTCCCAAGGCACGGCCCCGGTGGTCTTCTTCTTGCTCGCCTTCTTCTTTTTCTTCGCCTTGGATCTGGTAGGCATTGCCTCGGCGTACTCCTCGGCCTTCTCAACGGCCTGCTCTCGGTAAGGCTCTACCGCAGCGGACACGATCTCGAAGGTTCCCTCAGAAGGTCCAGCTACGGTTGCCTCCTACTGATAGATCTCCAACGAAACCATCACACTGAGGATACCAGGATAGCGGAAGTTTGTTGTTAGGGCGAACCAGCGCCCGAAGCTGATTGTTCCACCCCACACGAGGTCGATGTCACCCCATACCTCGCCTTCGGTGTTTCCTTCCGAGGTGTACTCCAGCCAATTCCCTTCGGAGACGCGGAGCGCACCCCAGTGGTGGTGGTATCCTACGCCGATATAGAGGTTGAGGTGAAACCCCGGTTCGTAGGGGATGATCGACCCGATAGGCTCGATCCACAGGCGAAGATCCGCCCTGGCGAACCGGTTCTGGAGTTCGTCCCCGTCGAAAGCGTCCTCGCGGCCTCCGAACCAGTCGCGGTAGGAGATCAGCAACTCAGGTTGAAGCCATCGTGGGAGGAACGGCACTCGCGAAGCCCAACGAAGATCCGTGCCGTAGGTGTAGCCCCATCCGTACCGTGTCGAGGTCCCCTCCCCCGGCTCCCGAATCAGTGTCCGGGCCGATCCTGCCCGAGCAACGACCTCGAACCCCTCCCAGACGCACACGCCACTGTAGAAGCTGAACCAAAGATCCTCGACGTGAGCCCCTTCCAGGTTTGTTGCATCGCTCACCGCCCAGTACTCGTCATGTTCTACGTCGAAGCCCCACCGCCAGCTTCCCGGTAGGAAATGTAGGTTCCAGTATGCGCTGGCGCTATCGTAGTACGGGGCCGTGTCCTCGGACTCGAACCACACAGGGTCCACCGACTCTGACTGCGCTGTTGCGGCCTGAACCAACAGGAGGAGCAGGACAGTTGTGATGATGACGTGACGCATGGGATCCTCCGGATTGTAGGAGACCTGTCCCTGAGAGTTTAGCAGGAGCGTTCAAGAGAGGGCAGACCCAGGACCCCGACATGGCTAAAACCGATCCCACTTCACCCTCCTACGAGCCCCGCGACTACGACGGCTGGCGCGATGTGATGGCTTTCCTAGCAGTGTACTGCGACATGGTAGGGTACCCCAAAGAGGCGGCATTGCCCTTAGTACGCGAGACCCTCAGGGCTTTCTTAGAGGACCACGGCAAGCAATACGGATCCGTCTTCTATGCCGAGGAGTTCGTGGGGCCAGGGGTTGTACGAGTAAGGATCAAGCGGTGGGGGCTGGGCACTCAGAAGGCCTACCCCCGGAACCCGTTCCAAAGGGGAACCACCATCGAGGATACAGGGGTCCTGGATCTGCTTAGCCAGGAATCGGCGGTGATTCTGGGTACTGTTCTACTGAGGCTTGCGGAACGCCTCTTGGGACAGGACAGGCTGGAAGGGTTGCTCGGTAGGGGTCGCGAGATGGTCTCGTCCGTACCTTACCCTACCGAACCGCCCCGTTAGAGGGTACGATCCAAGCGTAACGACCAACTTTCTCCGCAGCTGGAGTAGAAAATGACTGCGATCCCTAAGACAGGGTGGTCCCGCGATGGCAATTCGGTCGCCTTCGTGGGCGAAGAGGCTATCCCTCCGGATGTCCAGACCCGGATGCAGGCGATAGTGCGAGGCCTGGAAGAGCAGCGGCACCCCTACGCGGCTATGCTTGCAGCACGGTCTACGCAGGCTATTCAGCAGGGGCAACTCACCGACGAACTATTGGCCTTCCTGCGTTTAGCGTACGCGGCTACAGGATCCCCGGCGAAGGTACGCTCTGTTCCCGGAGGTCTCCAGTTCACAATGCCGGACGGCTCTACGTTCGTCCCCACCCTCCTCCTACGGGGGCCAGTTCGTGCATGGGCCAATTCAGTCTACGACGAGTTCGGGCCGCAGGAGCGAGACGAACCCATCCCCTTTGAGTTCGAGTTCACGCCGTTACAACAGGGAGCCATAGACGCCATCGAGCAGGCCTTCCCGTCTGCCCGAGTCGCAACCGGGATCACGTACCGCGACCGCCCACAGAAGGATGAGGAGTGGAGTCGGTTGTACCCGAACCTCTTCCGCCGCCAGATGGTGATTGCGGGGTCCGCAGGTGTTGGGAAATCCTTCACCCTCGGTGGACTGCTCATTCGGTTGATGGAGAAGCACCCAACGGTCCGGAACGTCGCGTTGACAGCGTACACCCACGTCGCTGCCAAGGTGATGTACTGGTACTTCCGGCGACTCCTGCTTTTCCTCGCCAAAGAAAGAGGCCTTCCGGTCCGGAGTGAGTCCATAATCCTGAAGGGCCAGAAGCGGGCAAAACCTGCGTGGGGCTTCGACATCAATGGCATTCCACGGATCTTCACCTTCCCGACTACGGTGATGGCGACGTGGGGCAGCACCATCACCGTAGAGTCACCCGAAGACGAAGACGAAGAGTTAGAAGAGGCTATGGAGGGAGGCCTCCCTACCTCTGAGGATACCTCTATCGACTTGGGTGTCATTGACGAGGCCAGCATGGTCCCCCGCACCCAGATGCACGACCTCATGTGGGGAGCAGGGCATCCCATCCTACTGGTCGGTGACCCAGGGCAACTCCCTCCGGTGGAGGAGCGTGAGATCGGGGTGAACGACATCTTCACAGAGATTGTGGGGGCAGGTTTCAAGGAGCAGATCCCCGGCTTCGGGAACCTCATGGCCGCTCAGAACCTGCGAACGGATTCGGAATCGGCATCAATCCTGGACCTTGCGTACGACTACCGCCAGCACATCAAACTACCTCCAGGCGACAACGCCCTCGACTCCATCCGACTAGCGAAGGAACGGGTTTCGCGCCCCGGCGGCGGGTCCATCGAGGTTGGCATCGCTGAGCGATTGCTGTACTACGCTGCAAAACGAGCCGAAGCGGGACGTGGTGTTACACTCACAGACGAACTCAGTGCCATTCGGGAGTACGCCGAGTACTTCCAGAGGAACCCCGAAATCGCTTCCGTTATCACCGGGAAGCACTCTTCGCGGGAGACGCTCAACGCCAAGATTCGTGTGGCATTGGGATATCAGAAGTCGATTAGCTCCCGGACCGCTCCTCTCGATGGAACCCTCCACGAAGGCGAGCAGCTGGTGATGGAGTCCACACGATCCTTCGTTCCGGACCCATATACCGACCCTGGCAAGCGGATCACCAACAACGAAATCCTGATCGTCCAAGAGGTTTCCAACGGCACCGTAGACATCCCCGTCGTGTACACAGAGCCGGAACCACCTCGCCGCAAGGGTGAAACTCCTTCCGATGTCGGACCTACCGGACTCCCTCCTAACACCGAGATCGACTACGGATACAGCATCCCGTGCTTCCAAGCTACGGTAGAGACCCGTGGGAAGGACAACGCCGAGACCTTCTTCGTGAACATCCCGAAGGAGATGCTGTTCCACTCCCCACGTAACTCGAAGCTACGCTCGTACCGCAAAGGGATTGAGCGGCTCGCATCGCAGTTGAAAGGACGGGGTGTAAAGTACGCTTGGCCTACGGCGCTCATAACACGCTGGACTGGTGAAACTGTCACCCCCAATCGCCAACCGGACGGCACGTTCCGAAGGAGAATACCTGAAAAGAGCATGACCCCTCGGGACAAGATGCACTACGTCCTAGCCACCTTTGCCACCTTTATCCCTACCGGCTCGTTTTCGAGCCGCTTCCAGCCGCGCCAGGACTGGATGAAAGACAAGGTAGCGTGGGAGCAACGCGCTGTCCGAGAAATGCTGGCGTATGAGCAGCTAAGCCTCCTCATGGCCCACTACGGGTACTGCATCACCGGCCACGCTTCCCAGGGATCGCAGTTCGGCGTGGTCTACATGCTGGCTGATCCTCCCCAGAACCACATCATCGTCGAGAACAAGGTAGACCCCAAGTTTGAGCAAGCCGTCCAGGAAACGTTGCGCTGGATGTATGTGGTGGTCACACGAGCCAAGAACGAATTGCAGCTGATCCAACCGACGCCCATGCTGGCGACTCAGTCCAACCTATCCTTCGAGGATTTGAGCAGGCTCGATCTACCGCTGCGGGAAGTTGATACCCCCGCAGCCCCCGTAGTCACGCCTCCACCTCTGCCGGAGCCCAAACGAGAGGGGGCAGAGGAGGGGGAGCCGGAGCCTGTTGTACCCGCGCCGACCCCACCTATACCTACCGTCGATGTTGAGGCCCTCAAGCTAACGGAGAAGATGACGGAGTGCCTACAGGCTATCGCTGAAGGGAAGCCCTGCGCTGGAGCGCGACCGGGGCGCACTCTGAACGCATTGGAACGAAAGGGCCTCATCGTTAAGGAAGGGAACGGAGGGACGCTCACTCCCCGAGGGCGTGAGGTTGCCCAGGTGCTGTTCCCATCCTCCACTCCTCCAGCCCCTCCTGTTGAAAAGCCCAAGGCCTCTAAGGAGGTGACGAGTCCGTCGCTGGAAGATCTGGAGGCATTCCTACTCGACCTTGCTCGGACAGCTATCCGCAAAGGCCCTGTGGTCTTGATGGACCAGGGACCGGCGTATGTTGAGTTCACCCGTCAGCAGCTGGAAGCTGTGGCGAACCGCCACAACATCCCCATGCTATGGCTGATCGATAACAACTTAACCCGGAAGCATGAGTTGGCCGGGCGGCTGGTCCAGAGACTTGGCATCGGTCTCACTTACCACCTTGCTGGGACTTGGAAGGTCCACATCCGGGATGCTGGGAGCAAGGAGGTCTCCTACCTTGGCGAAGGGCCTGCCCGTTCCGTGGAACCCGAGCCCAATGGGATTCGGACCTACAGTGCCAGTGTAGTGAGGGAGCAGCCAAGGTATGCCTCGCTGGGTCGGAAGGACGCCCGTGGGAGGGAGGAGGGGCTCTTCTTTACCTTGACCAGGGAGACCTTCGAGCCTGTTCCGGAGGGCTTCGGGGGGATGTACGCCACGTCCGACCTCGCACCGGGCACCTACTACGTCTTCTCTTTGAGGCACACTCGCGATAAAAAACCATACGGCCAACAGGCCGTGAGAGAAGGCTATTTCCGGACGGTCGCGGAGCGCGAAGCGGAGATGGATAAAATCATCAACGCTCTGAAGTCCAGTTAAACGGAGAAAACCGATGCCAAGCACACCGATTGAGATGCCTCGACTGTTGCCCGGTGGGTGGCAGCGGTTCGCCCGTTGGGTCGCTCGTCAGTACATCAACGCAGCGGCCCGCAGCTTCACAGCGCAGAGGTATCCCGGCGCAGGAGACTACCCTGAAGGGTACGGGTTGATGCGAGCGGCATCCACCGCCCTGGAAGCCTCCCAGCGAAGTACCAGCAGAGCCGTCTTCGACCAGCTGGTGCAGGCCTACCGTGAAGCGTGTGCCGCAGCTGATGTTGTGAGTCGGCAAGGGGCTATGGCCGGTGAGGTCGGCAGGATCCGCACGGAAGCGATCCGGTACGTGCGTCAACTGAACACCCAGATCTTGCAGCGTCTCCAAAGGGCAACCGCCTAACAGAGGAACGGCCATGCGTATCATCCGACCAGAGATCGATTGGCAGTCCTCTCGAAGACCTGTTAGCGGTGCCCCTATGGTAGGCCAACCTCCTCTGGGAGGGGAGACTAACCTACCTATGACACCGGCAGGCTTGGAGGTGAACCCCGCGAGCATGACCCAAACCATTGGGATCTCGGAGGAGTTCGCCCAGTCACCGCTTGCCACCTACGAGGATTGGCAGAGTGCTTGGTGGCGTGAGGTTCTCCAGAACTCGGTCGATGCTAAGGCCGCAAACGTATGGCTCATCTTCCGAAGGGCAGAGGATGGCTTCGTCGTCGGGTGTGAAGACGATGGAGTAGGCATGACGAAGGATCAGTTGCTCGCCAACTTCCTAGCGTTAGCAGGCACCGGTAAGAAGGGAGTACGGGCCACTGGTGGGTTCGGGAAGGCGAAGGAGATCATCCTCTTCCCGTGGCTCAGCTATGAGATTCGGACCGTCGTTCAAGTCAATGATTACGAGGTGGAGTGGACTTGGGTGCAGGGTCAGGGCGTTCGGCATACCGCACCACGTACAGGGCGTATGTCCATCGAGGAAGCCATCGCGAGCAGACAACAAGCCCATCCCGGTCACGACCGCGCTACGGGCACCATGCTCCGGGTGAAGATGCCTCTAGAGGAGGCCCTACGAACCTCCACAGCCTATGCCAACACCGTCGTAGGGATGTCGCACGTCCCAGGTGTGAACCTCTACATGAACGAAGAGAGGCTCTCGTTCACGTTAGGGCTTACGGGTGGAGAGGTGGTTCGCCAGTGGGACGATCCGGATACCGGGGCTCAGGTCCGGGTCACTGTTGTCCGGGGGAACGTGCTGGATACTCGCAAAATCCCGGTACGACAGAACGGCCTGTACATGTTCCCTGGGCCGTATCAACCGGACGGGGTAGACGGTCAAGTCCTGATCGAGTGCATCGGGAACGCTAAGGCATTCTTCACCGACAACCGGGACGGGTTCCGCTACCCCTTCAGTTCGAAGCTGAACGATTTCATCAAAGACCTTGCCGTTGAAGGCGAGTTCGCCCTCCGTCCTTCTACCGTGCCCGCTAGCACCATCTACCACGGTGAAGACCTAGATGCCTTCCAGGACCCGAACTTCGAGGAAGCAGAGTCGCGCATCCGGGACTTGGGCGACCAGATCTTTGATCGCATTCGAGGGGAGGGTCGGGAAGATAAGGATATCCCGCCCGCTGTCGTTGAGCCTGAAAACCAACTTACAGCCCAAGAAGCTGCTGATCTTTTCAGGGAGGTCGCCAGAGCCACGGACTCTCTAAAGCAGACACTCGATAAGAGTCGTGCCATCGATGTTACTGTCGAGGAGTCCGAGGCTAGAGAAGCCCTCTCAATCATCCCTGTGAAGCCAGGGCGATACGGCGAGAACACCTTAGCCAACGGGCTGATTTGGACCCCAAACACCCTGATTCGGCAAGGTCGGAAATCGATCCCCGTACCCCCTGAGTACGAGGTGTCCCCTAACATGGGGAACTACCCGCGTGTCCTTCTCCATGTATGGGCAGCGGCCTGTCGCTGGGTAGCCATTGCCCTCGGACTCAACCTCCACAAGGTTGGGGTGGGGTTCACCTTCGACTGGGACGAACGTGGACGCGAAACGCTAGGGTCGTTCTATACGAACCGGGCTTGGGAGTTCCATGATGAGAATGTCTCTGGGGAGTGGCTCCTCATTAGTCCGGCCTACGCCGTAGCTACGAGCCGGAACGAGTTCAACGATCCCGTCACCTTCAAGATCATCCCCCGGTACCATCTAAACAGGGACGATGATCTCCTGACGATCTGCGCCATCGCCGTTCACGAGGTGACTCACATGGAGTTGCCGGGGGTGGATCACGACGTGCAGTTCGCCTACGCCGTAACCAAGAACATGGTGCTGATGCCACGCCTGTTCACCTTGGTGAAGAAGGCTGTTCAACGAGCCAAGGAGATCTACGGCATCAAACGACTGGTCACCCCAAAGGAATCCCCGCTCAAGAAGAAGAAGAAGACGAAGCGGAAGAAGAGAACGCCGAAGGGGTTGGAGAAACTCCCAAAGCCAGGAGAGTACGTTAGCCGTTCTTGGGGTGGGACCGTCTACGAGGTCACGCGCACCGACATCAACTCCCCCGCTGTCAAGGTATGGAAAAAGTGGGGAGCCTACAGCCCATCTTTCCTCGGTACGTTCCGGTCAATCAACGCCGCTACGATAGAGATCACAGGAGGGGCACACAAAGACGGGATGCGGTTCTTCGGGCTAGACATGGACTATCCGGATTTAGAGTTCCGTCGTGGCAGGTACGGTATGCGCGAGATCGAAGAGCGAGAGAGGTCATTGGTGACACCGAAGGAAAAGAGAGCCTTCCGCCAATCGCTACCCCTGGAGCAGCAGTTCTTCCCTGGGGATAGGGTACAGGTTGTCGATACTGACAGTACATGGCATACAGTATGGGGAGACGTGCAACAGATCATGCCAGATGGTAAGGTCTTAGTCGGCTTCGGTGACTCAGGTGGAGGGGAAGAAGAGTTCGACCCTTCTGTGTTGAGGCACTACGGACAACACATCGACTTCATATAGCCCACAACGACCTATGCCAGTCCAAGAAATCACGACCTCAGGATACAACCCACCTTCCAACTGGACCGGGGTTGTCTACTTCCACAACAAGCAGTGCGGGGCCTGCGTCGGTATGAAGTCCCAGATCGACTGGGTGGCCGAGAATCACCCTGAGATTGCGATCCTTGCCTGCGATACGATGCACCCCGCAGGGATGCCCATTTCGGCTACCTACCGCATCACCGCCACACCTACCCTCATCTTCATTAAGCAAGGGCAGCCGGTCGGGTCCGAGATTGGTGGTGTCCCGGCCCAGCGTATCGTCCAACTGTACCAACAGTACCTCGCGAATCCCCAATAACCTCTCGCAGCTGCGTCACTAAACAAGAGGGGCCTCCCTGTTCGGTGGGGAGGCTCCGTGGTATCGTCAGTCGCAGTTGCAACAGGAGGTTATATGGCGAGGAAAACCGAATCCCGCCCAGATCCCCAGAAGCCACCGGTAGCCTACGTCGATCCGCGTGGGCAGCTGGTGGAATTGAAGGCGGTCGTCGGGGCCTTTCTGAAGAAGATGGCCGAGGTCCAGGAGAAGCTGTACGGGGCGGTACAGCTAGACATCGCCCACGGGCTGGGGCATGACTTTCGCAAGAAGGCAGAGCCCCAAACGGGAAGCGTAGTGGCGGGCCTTTTCGTAGATTGCTTGGTGGATATTGGGTGGTCCCGAGGAAAGCCCGTTCTCCCGGAGGAGATTGCGGACGCAGGTGTTTACTACCTCGGCTTCGGCCCGGTCTTCAGCCATATTCGCTCTGCACCTACTACCGACTCCGCAATCCAGGTGCAGTTCCACACTTCGAAGGGGCTGATTGCTCCCTTCAATGTTCGGTATGACGATGCCATTATCACCCCTGCGGAGGTTACGAGGCTCAACCAAGCAGGGCAGTGGCTCAACAAGCACCTGACTAAGAAGTACGGCAACGCGAGCCCCTTCCAAGTTCGAGTACAGAACGCGGCTGACGCCCTCCTCCAGTTGGGGTTCACGATCACACCACCGAAAGGCTTTGCGAACATCGCGGAAGCCATCGACGGACTGGCGAAGCAGTGGGACGCCGAAGGGGACGACAAGGCCCCTTTTGCGGGTAGCCCCGAATCCATCTCCGGTCTACTCCAAAACGGCTGGGAAGGGATGCGCCACACCCTGAAACAGCTGGGGTTTGGGACACGTAAACCGCGAGGGGATGTCGGGGCCTTACCGCAGAAGAACCGAGTCTACGTGGTTGGGATGGAGACGGAGAATCGCAAGACCGGAGTGGTTGTAGGGGTCCACCCAGGTAACCTCGTCTCCGGGAACGTCCTCGGTCGGTACCAGGGCCTTACCGTTGCTCCGCGCCCCATAAATGCGGAGAATCCTAAGGAGGCTGCCGCTCGGTACCGGGCCTTGGTAGGACTGACCAAGAACCTCCCCATCGAGGAGAGGCTGGAGAGTCCGATCAAACCCCCACAACGAACGGCCAGCGTTCCCCGTCAAGAACCGGAAGATACTGAAGAGGAACAGGAACCCTTACCATCGCCATCGGAGCCGACCGCCGAGCCCGACACCGATTCCGATGATGAAGGGGTACCGCAGATCACCTTCACCTTGCCGGTCCCGAAAGATCCAGAAGACCCGGAGACCTCCATGCCAGCCATCTCTGGTAGTTCCATACCCAACCTCGAAGAAGTCCATCCGGTGTGGGTCCTGTTGGCAGCGATGTACCCGGACTACGACAGCTTCCGGAACCCCAACCTCCCGAGCCCTGGACGACACATCTACCAAGCAGCTACGACGGGGAATGCGACTCTGCGTGGCCAGGGAAGGCCTACCCAAGACTACGACTTGGTGGTCATGGAGATCGATGAGATCGACTGGGCGTCGGATCAATTCGAGGAAGATGTAGAGGCTACCGAACTGCTTACCAAGGCCGCACTCGGAGCGCAGAAACTCCTGGACATCGGTGTGGATCACCCGCACTTCGAGAAACGGGCGCGGCGTATGGTCAAAGCGATCCCGCGTCGTGTGATGGTGCCCCTTGCGTTAGACGAGGAAAACACGAGCCTTTCCGGCGAGGTTGGGGATGCCATCATACAGGCCTACATGGACAACGGCTGGGAGCATATTCTCGTCCTGGTACCAACCGGCAGAGGGATGGGGGAGGTGAACAACCTCCGAGCCTTCTACGAGGATCTCCGGCGCGAAATATACGATGACACATACGACGACGAAGAGTCGCCTGAGGGCAAAGAGTCCGAGGATTCACCGTGGGACTATTACCTCATCGAAATGCTTGAACTAGGAAAGCCTGAGATCCGAGCGGTGGCGAACGGCCTAGGCATCAGCGTGGAGGAGATGAGGCAACAGTCCCCCGAAGATATCTTCCGCACCCAGGGCGATACCTTTGTGCCTCTGCTGGTACGGGTCAGTGGGCAACCCGAAGCGGAGATACTCCGCTTGTTCGAGAACCCCCCAGCACCAACGGTCGCTGCTGGGCCTAGCTTGGTACGGATGCACGGTCGCCGTCCAATCCACAATCCCCAGGTCACCGCTGGACCGGAGTACGACGAGCAGATCGAAGCCCCTACCTGTCCCAAGAAAGGGTGTGGAGGGGGGATCCACCGAGGGGTGCGGGATAGCGAGGATCTATGGGAATGCCCGGTTTGCCATTGGAAGTGGCGTACCCCCCTCAAGGAGCGACAGGTGAGCGGCGGCGAACCTGCCGGACCTGAAGGCCCAGAGCCTACGGGAGATGTGTACGTTCAGGAGACGGAGGATGGCTACGAAGCGGCCTACGGTGGCCATTTCGCCGCCAATAGTCCCGAGTGGGATGACCTGATTGACCAGTTGCGAGTATGGGTCCGGAACACGCCCTTCCCTGACGGCGTCCCCAAGATCATGTACCTCGATTCCGACCAGAGTGCTTACGAGATCAACCTCTCCACGGGCCAGTTATCGTCAACCCCCCAAGCAGTAGGTATGTCACCACCTCCACTCCCGGATGGGATGGAAGAAGATGGGAAGATCGAGATCATCGAGACCACGAGCCGTGAACGGCGATTCCAAGCACTGTTCACGGGTGGGGATCTGAAGGAACATATCGTAGGGTTTGCCAAAACCTACGACGGTATACTCGATGTCATCGACGGGTGGCTCGAAATGAACACCAGCAGCATCCCGGTGTTCCTCAAGGGCCGCGAAATCGATATCGCTACCGGGAAGCCCGTTAAAGGAGACGACACGGTCAGCGGCCCTGTGGCCTACTCCACCGAAATTGGCGAGAACGACATCACCGTCCAAGCCATCGATGGGCTTTACGTAGCCTACTACCAGGGAGCCGAGATCTTGTCGGTGGAGGGCCGAAGGAACCTCGTCCGGGCGATCCGCGAGTGGTTGGAGAAGAAGGGGCTCACGGATTCCCGTGCGTGGATGGTAGACCCTTCCCTGATGAAGATACGACCCCTTCAGGTTTGGCCCGAGGGCTAGGGTATCGGCGGAAGCGCATCCCTCGGCTAGAATACCAGGGACTTGACCGATCTACGTCGTGACCGGGAGGCTTACGATGCTGCGTATACCCGCATACCCCTGCCCCCAAACCGCCAGCTGCCAACCCATGCGGCAGCCGTATCCCGTTGAACTCCAGGCCTTGGCCCGAGCCCGGTGGCTTCTGCGGAACTACAACTCTGCCATCACCCCGGAACTGTGGTGGGATCCCCAGCGGTCCATTTTCGTCGTGGCCATTGAGTACGACCCGCGTCTCAACGCCCGCCTCCCGAACAACTTCGTCGGGATCCCAGTCCACCTGTATCTGGTGGACCCGAACCGTGCGAAGCGTTCAGGCACTGCGGTAATGGGCGATCCCCAACTTTCCCTCCAGCAGCCCTACGGATTCGGCTGGCCAACCATCGTTGCACCACCTATGACTATGGAGTGCCAACGTTGGACGTACCCGCAAGGGGGATGCGGAAGGTAGAACGCTGTGTCTGGGGCAGAAGCCGTCATACCGGAGGATCGCATCGACCGCGTAGGGGCGCGATTCTCGGGCCTTACCGCGCAGGCACTATCCATTGCTACCGGGTGCCGCATCTGTTGGACAGGCAACACCACCGGACGGACAGCCCAAGGCGTTCCCAGGCCTGACATGAACCCGTCGCTACTCCTGCGGCAGTTCATGGACATCAAGGCCATCGGTACACGGTTGTGGCGGAAAACGGACCCCGACAGCTTGCTCCTGAATCACCCCGACGCTATTGAGATCACTCGGCGTCCTCAGGTGAGTCCTCGCGTTCGGTGGGTCATGCTGTCCATATTGGGCCACAACCGCCCCACTTTCGGCCTAGGGTCACTCAACTCCATCGTAGACTTCCGCCTCGCATTCGTAGCCGCTCGTGGGCAACACGCCGTCGAAGTACACGATGCTCGCTCTGATATCCGGTACCTGTACTGTGGTGAACAGGATGAGCCACGGACGCGGTTCTCCTACCTAATGGTGCGGCACATCGTCAGCGATCTCTTGCTGCCTCGTATCACGCAGTACGTCAAGCACGAGGCCCCAGGGAACGAGTACCAGGAGCCTACAGGTCTCTTTGCCGTTGGGTGCCTCCTCCAAGACATGCCAGAGGGGAAGGTAGCAATCATAGCTGCCCCTCCTGTTTGATCCTGCGTCACCAACAAGAGGAGTCTCTTCACGAAGGTCTTCTAGGTGATCGCAATGGCTGCACTGTTGGGCGGGAAAAAACTACGGCGGGTGGTACGAGGGATCGTCCAAAGGTCTCGACATACGGGGGTTCTCCCAAACGACAACGAAGTATCCACGGATCTCATGCAGCAGATACTCGAAGAGCATCAGCTGAAGATCCTGGGTTCCCAAGATGGTTGGATCGAGACGGAGCATTGGCTAGGTCGCCGCATCGAGTTCAAGCTGAAGCAGAAGACGGGGTGGCACTACCGAGTGACCCATGACCCATGGAAGCGGACAGCACGGAAGCGACCGACTCTCTTCGATGAGATCGAGAAGGTAAAGCCGGGGGATTCAGAGCCTTGCGCGTCTTCCTTGTGGTGGGACGGGGATACGGCTATCGGCGGGAAATACATAGGCTTCGACTTGGAGGCTCCGCCTATCGAAGACGGGGAGTTCCCTCCTATCGTTGTAATGGGTGTCGCCAACGAGAAGGGCGAGCGTCTCTTGGTCGAACCCGAACGGATCCCCGATTTCTTCCTCAACCAACACGCGACCTACCCCACACAAATCTGGACTGGCTGGAACATCGCCTCCTTCGATATCCCGGCGCTTGATTTCCGCATCCCTGGCTTCCGCGAACGTGTCCATGATCTCTTGATCCGGCGCATGACACAGGGGTACGTCCTCGACGCGATGCTGTTCAATCAGCTATGGGATATTGGGGTCTACAGTCGGGTTTGGACCAAGGACAGTGCTGTCCTCTTCCCATGGATGAAAGGTTGGACAGGCCCCTACACATTGGGAGCGGCGACAAAACGATGGGTGGGCGCAGATATCACCAAGGAGGAGAGGTTTACCTTCGCAGAGTTCGTAGGCCACGCCAGAGCAATCAGCGAGCAGCAAGCGGACTACGTAACCTCGGACTGTCTAGCTGCGGTAGCGGTGATGAGGGAGATGTACGAGAACCCCCACACTTGGGAGGTGGCACGGAAGGCGAAAAAGCAGATGACCCGACTGCGGGGGCTTCTGATCCAAAAAGACGAGCGGGTCTACAGCAGACTGTACCGTGAAGCGGGGCTGGAGTTCGGTTGGCAGACCCACACCATCCAGTTCCTCGGGGCGTACGCCTTGGCTTGGGTAGGACTCAACGGCGTCGAGGTGGACGTAGACTACACCTTCGACCTGTTGGAGACGATGTCGGATGAATTGACGATCCTATATCGTCGGCTAGCAGGGCAGCCTGGATACTCCATCTACAGGATCGACAAGGAGAACACCGTCGAGGTGGCTTGGGTAGACCGCGACCCCGGAGAGGCGGTGGCCAAGCTGGAAGCCGACAACCCAGGTAAGACCTTCAAGGCAGGCCCACGCAAAGCCTTGATGTTCCGCAACATATATGGGCATCTAGGCCCGGACGGCGATGAGCGCAGTACGCTCAACTTCCAAGGGGCACCAGAAGCGGGCAAGGGCTCGATATTTCGCTTCGCCAACCCAACTACGTGGAAGGTCCAGGAGAACGACCTCCGGACGTATATCGCGCAGTACGTGCTTCCTAACCAACCCGAGGAGTTGCTGAACGATCTGGGGTTGAAGCGAAAGGCGTGGCTGTACCATTTCAAGGTAGACGATGTTAGCGATCTTCCGGATCCTGTTCTGCGTTTGTATTTCCAGGCAGCTGAGAAGCGCAAAGAGATCGGCGCAGTCAAGACCTACATCCCTGGGTATCTGCGGCTCCGAAAGATCATCGGCAAAGGTGCCGCAGGGAAGCTGAGCCTGAAGGAACTACGGGTTCGCCTAAACCTCGTCGGGGTCAATCGAGGCCGTGTCTACCCTGCCTACAAGCCCCTAGTCTCCACAGGTCGAACCGGAGCCGGTGAGCCCAATATCCAGCAGGTGAAACGCGACAGTCGCTTCCGTGGATGCTTCGTAGCGCCGGAGGGGTGGCTCCTGATCGGGAGCGACTACGGAGCCATCGAGATGGTCACCCAAGCAGAGATCTACATCCACCGGTACAACGACCACTCGATGGCGAAGTACCTCAACGATGGGTACGACCTCCACTTCCTCACGGGCATGAAGATCCGTTTCCCGAAGGAGCAGGCGAAGTGGATGCCTATCCTCTCGGACCCGGACCTTAGAGACATGAAACGAGCCGTGTCCCAGAGTGAGGTGGACGAGATCATGGTCCGGCTTCGCAAGCGGTTTGATTGGATCGATGATGTAGTGGACCCCAAGGATTCCGGAGAAGACATTGCCAAGGACGCATGGACCTACCTTTTGATGGAGGCCATGCTTCCGCAGTCCATCCCTGCGAAGCAACGCAAGAAGACCATCAAAGAAGCGCGGCAAGGCGCGAAGCCATTCAACTTCGGGGTAGCTGGTGGGATGAAACCTCCCCGAATCCAAGTCCTGGCCAAGACCGACTACCGAGTAGATATGACGCGGGAGGAGGCGGAGGCTGCATATCGAGCGGGCATGGAGATGCACCCCGTGTGGAAGAGGTGGCTGCGCGATGGTGTCCAGCACCTCATCCCTACCCCTCCACTACCCTACGAGCCCTACTACGACAACTGCTTTGTCCTAACAGGGCGACTTCGGGGCGCTCTGTTCAAGGGAGAAGCCAAGGGCCACGATGGTGGGCTGAACGAATGGCACAACACTCAGTTCCAAGGCCTAGCTGCTGACGGGGCGAAGCTGGCGCTCTACCTCGGGTGGAGAGAAGGCCTTTTGTTGTGGTCGTTCATCCACGATGAGGAGAACACCGAGAGTCCGGAACACCTCGCGGACGAGCATACCGAAATCCTTCAGGGAACGATGCTGACGGGGATGCAACGGGTCGTCCGAGACACCAACGTCACCAACGGAGCGAAGAGGCTGAAGCGATGGAAAAAATAACCGCTAGCAACTTCAACCGGCTATGGGAGTCGATCACACGCAACCGTGCTTTGGCCGAGCGGCTCGGCATCACCCAGGACGTGCCTCTGATTGGTTTCGACCGGTCGGGTCAACTGCCCCGGAAAGAGATCGCACGAAGCCTGAATCGCATGGTCGGTGAGATCGTTCAATGCAGACGTTGCGAGTTGGGTGTCAACCGCATCCGGCGCAGAGTCCGTGCCGTCTCAGGGGAGGGACACCCACAAGCTATCGTGGCCTTCATCGGAGAGTCCCCAGGGAAGGAAGAAGAGCGACCAGACTGGAGTCGTGGAGCCAGCCCTGTAGGCAGGCCTTTCGTAGGTCGGTCAGGACAGCTACTCGACCGCGTTATCGAATATCTAGGCCTCAGGCGAGAGCAGGTGTTCATCTCGAACACTACCAAGTGCCGGAGCCTTCACCCGGACAAACTGCCGCTGGAGGATGCTCCTCCGCTGAACTCCCAAGTCCAAGCCTGTATGCCGTACCTCCACGATCAACTGGGACTCATCCAGCCTTGGCTGATCGTGTGTTTGGGGAAGTCCGCAGCCACGGCCATATTGGAGGTTTCAGCGACTTCTAAGATGACCGAACTGAAGAGCCAGCTTTACGATTATCCCCGCGACCCCAGAATAAAGGTTTGGGTTGCGTATCACCCTTCTTTTATACTGTGTAACATGTCCCAGGAACTGATCCCGTACACTGAGGACTTTCGCGTCGTCCGGGCTATCCTGCGAAAGGCAATCGAAAACGCTAGGAACAGGTAGCCTCCCCGGTATTGGTACATGTGCAGGAGGTAGCGACAGCATGGGCAAGCAGAAGAAGCGTCTCGCAACGGATCCCGACGTGAACACCGCCGGGATTTCCCCAATCGACATGAACAGCACGTCGGACACGAGGGCTCGTCGCCTACGGGGCAAGATTGCCCCTCAGACGGGGTCTCCCATTCTCAAAGGCGCAGGGGCATCCGGGTCTGCGGCAATGGGCATCGGTGGCGGGAAGATGCCCGGTCGGGTCCAAGCTGCCGGAGGAGCCGTCCTGAAACCGGCGAACCGCAGAGGATCTGCCCGCAAACCGAAGGGTGCGAAGGTGGTCGAGAAGGCCATCGACCCCAACGACAGCACTCTCCGCCCCCACGATCCCTACGACCGGCGATACCTCTCCAAACAAGCTGCACAGCGTGACGCGCTGGAGGAACGGAAGGCCCAAGAAAAAGCCCGTGCCACGGCAGACCGGGCAGCAAAAGGCCTCGCTGCCCTACCGAACAAAGACACTGAGGTAGAAGCCTTAGCAGAGGAGATCCCAAGCACGGCCCCACCCGAAGCGGCACCATGGGAACCTCCTGTGAAGCGGAGCGGCTCGTTGCGGAAGCCTACGCGCAAGCCACAAGGGAAGCCCTACGTCCCCTCGAAGAAGGCGTCCAAGGCTCACATCCCTGGGACCAAAGCGAGTACGGAGGAAGCCGACGAGGATCCCGAAGAAGGAGATCCTACTGCCGCCGAGGTAGGTGTCCAACAAGAGGGGGAGGCAACAGGTTCGCCGCTGGACGACGATGTGATGGACGAAGTGGATGCGGGCGAGCCGGAGCCGGAACCGGAACCGGAACCGCAGGGCAAGCCGCCGCAAGGCAAGAAGACCGCCAAGGAGAAGGCCCAGAAACGGCAGCAGGGGAAGAAGAAGAAGAAGGCGAAGCGTAAGTAACGCTAGCCCGTCTCTCTCACTGGCTCAATTTCGCGGAGAGTCCACTGACCGGTCATTCCCGGCCCTGTGGCACCCGCTGGAGGAGCATTAGGAAAGGTGGGCAGGTTCTCCCCTGGCAAAGGATTACCCTGCCCACCTTGTCCCTGCGGAGATGTCTGTGGAGGGACCTGAGGGGGCGTACCGGGTGTGGAATGCTGTCCGGTGGGGGGCCAGTTCTGATGGATTGGACCGGGTCCTGAAGGGTGTACCGCTTGTGTTTGCGGGGACACTCCTCCGGGGCAAAGAGTCAAAGGATTCTGAGGTTGAGCCCCCAGAGCAGCCTCGTTGGCTTTCTTAATGCGGGCCTTCTCCATGTTCTCGGCAAACTCCTCGGGCTTATCAGTACCGAGGATGCTCTTGCGAAGGCGGTTAGCCAATCCTCTCCGGACCTTCCTGGAGGCAAGGGGCACCAAGGGAGCAAGCGGGATCAAGTTGGGAGCAAGGTCACCGACAAATCCGAGGGTACTGTTGCTTGGAGGGATCCGCTGCTCCGCCGTAGCCCTCAGATTGTCCAGGGCGCTCATCCCAGCTGTTATTGCTGCGGCACCTGGGATGGCGTTGGTAACCATATCCATCAGCCCACTGACTTGGCTGTTCAGCTGCTGCGCGGATTCCGAGTGGCGAGCCGCAAGTGACACTACGTCGCCCATCTCAGTAGCTACCTGGGTGTCGAGGTTGCGTTGAGTCTGTAGCATATCCTCGATGCCGCCACCGATCTCCTCTGCGAACTCCCGGATCTCCCGGTAGGCGCGAGCCTGTTCAGGTGTGACGGCGGTGTACTCCAGTTCCTCTAGAAGCGAAACGAGACCGTCAATCTCCTCGCGAGCCGAGGCCAAAGCTGCGGTATTGCGTGGGTACTGAGCCGTCAACGATTGGATTCGCTGGACGCGCTGGCTAAGGTCCTGCGCCTCCCACTCCATACGCTCAGCGGTTTGCAGGAACCCACACCCCAAGAAGGCAAAGGAGCAAAGGCCAAGCAGCACGGGGATCAGGAGCCATTTCCACCTCATGCTACTGCTCCTAGTAACCGGTCGGGGCACCCCAGGTGCTGCCGCCTTGACCATACCCGTCCGCAGGCGGAGAGGACGAGGGAGAAGAGGGAGAACCGTACCCATAGCCATGCCCGTACGAAGGTGACGGCGAAGAGTACTGCGGGTAGTCCAAGGTCCGTCGATTCACTGCGTTGAGGTGCCGCAGGATCGCGTCGATGATCCGGGCTTGGTCTTCAGACTCCGCCGCCTTGGAACGGATCTCCTGGATCAGCATTTGACACCGAGCGAAATCCGGGTTCGGTTTTGCCAGTTCCTCAGAAAGAACGTCGATCTGGACCGATAGTTCCTCGGTCAATCGGACGTGGTAGCCCGTAGCAGTGCTACCCGAACGGGGCGATGAACACCCTACGAGGAAGACCACGACCAGAAGCAAGATGATGGTTCCGCGCATGGCTACTCCCCGTCCTGGTCCGCAGCTTCCTTCCCCTCTGCAAGAGCTAGCGCCCGTACCAGAGAGTCCCGAAGTTGGCGGAACTGACTGCGATGGTTGGACATCAACCCGAAGGCGGTATGGTACTCGTTCTCCCGGTAGATGGTGTCGAACGTTCTCAGGGCCTCTCGAAGTTCCTCCGCAGTCAACGGGCATATAGGACAGGGTCCATTCACCCTAACTACAGCCGGTCCCCCAACCGGACCGCTCCCACCACTACTACCATCGCCATCTTCTGCGGTATCCTCCCTCTCAGCGTTTACCCCTGAACCGGTAACGTTAATCAGGGTCCATCCCTCATGCGCCTGGAGATCGGCGGCGTACATCCGCTGCGTAATCGTGGCATGAGGTCCGAGGTAGACGATCTGCCGCTCTTCGTCTAGGGCTACCCCATCTACGATAGGGAGTCCCGTCCGAGGATCGAGCCGAAGGTCCGTCGAGGAGTCGATCTTCTCTGCGAAGACTCCCATCCCCAGAAAGTAGGTCAGAGCAACGAAGATGAGAATGGAGATGATGCCTATGACACCACGCCCCATCCATGTCTTCCAAGCCAACGTGGACTGCCCGTAAGGCTGCCGGTGGTTGAGATTCCCCGATACGGAGACTCCGGTCCCGGAGGGCTGGGGTCGGGTAGAGGTGTCTACCGGACGTGCAGGAGGTCGGGCCAAGGGCGTCGTCATTGCCCCCGGAAACGGCACGGAGCCGTTTACACTCGCCCCGACCCCTAGCCCACCAGGGCCTGAGGTTTGACCTGGAGCCAATCCAGGAATCTGACCGCTCACCCCGAACTGGATCTGTTGCTGGGTGTAAGGGCAGACACCACCGTTGGACGCGCACGGTGCAGTCGTCTGACTACCAGCGTTGCACTGGATGTTAGCTTGTGCTTGTCCGGTCATGGTAGGTCTCCTTAAAGCCAGTTCGGAGATGAGGAAACTAAAGCGGCCAAACCAGAGCCGCTAACTCACGAAGAGCCCGGAAGTAATCAGCTTCTGCTCGCTGCCGGACATTGATCGGGTATTGGCCGTGGTAGATTCCAGCCAACGCAGCCATTTCCCGCAAACCCGACTCTACTCGGTAGATCGTCCTGTCTTCTTCGTTTCTGGTACGACCCGGAGGGAAGCTGCTGGGCGTGAACAAAGCGAGGACACCCTGAAACTCCGCTGGAGCGGGTACCCGAAGAGGCGTACGGGGCACTAACCCAATCAAGGCCCACGTCATTGGGCCAATCTGCCTACGCAGGGTATTGGCCCGAGGGTCAGGCGTATCTACGGCAGGTGGAAGTGCCGTCAGCGGACCCGCTACTGCTCTGCCCTGATGAGGGAGGCAACCGCTCGTCCGAGCCTGTATTGCACTGTTCGTAAACACGGTTACCTCCCTAGTTCAGGGCTAGAAAACGGGCTCCTAGAAGAGCGCCTCCTGGATCTGCTTGAGCGAGTCCGCGTGGGAGTCCGTGGCTTGCGACACGGCGTTGATAGCCTGGGTCATCTGCGACATGTGGCCCGCCAGCTGCTGGATGCTGCCAGCGTTCTGGGAGTGACCCGTCTGAAGGGTCTGGATGGTCTCCCCGAACTTGGCCAGTTCGCCGTTGAGGCTCTCCACGAGGCCGTCCATGTAGGGCTTGATCTGGCCCCAGACGTTCTCGGTGATCTCCTTGGCGGTCGGAACCACGATGCCACCGACCTTGTCCTGGAGGGAGTCGAGACGACCTTCAGCAGCGGTGATGCGGGCGCTGAGGGCCGTGATCTCGTCCTTGGTGGCCGATCCCTTCAGCGCCTCGATATCGCTCTGGGCGACTTTGAGGGCCGACGACACCTGGGTCACCTCAGCCTGCGCCGCCGCGATCTTGGCGAGCATCCCCGTCGAAAAGTCCGGCTTGTCGGCAGGTGTGGTCTGGGGCGGGGACACCGCTGGGATGTCGAGCGCCGGGGCCTCGACCTTGGGGGCCTCGATCTTCGGCATGTCGATCTCGACAGCAGCCGCAGCGGGGACTTCCGGAGCATCCGCTGTCTGGTCGGGCTCCGGAGTGGCGACCTCAGGGGCATCGCCATCAGCGTTTGCCACCGGGAGTTGCATGACCTTGCCGCCTTCGGGGGCGGGCTTGCTGCCTGGGTTGAACTTCTGGAGTGCCATGTTCTCGTCTCCTGGACTATCAGGTGTGGATGAACCGTCGAGAGTCTCCACCAACCCAGGCGAAGACTCTCTACGCGAGGACAACTTCGCACGGACCGCCTTGGCAGCGTTCGACGCTCCCTCCACGACCCGTTCCTTCAAAGCGCCGAGCCGAGGGCCAGCCTTCTCGCGGACCTTCGTCCCGGCTACCACAGCAAACGCCACGGTCGCATTCTTGGCAGCAGCAGTGGCTCGGCCCAGCTTTGAGCCTTTCACCTGCGCCCAACGCTCGCGAAGCGTCTTCTTCGGTTTCGGGGCCTCCGTCTGCGCGACCAGATCAGGAGGAAGGTCGGGGAGTTTATCAAGGGCCATCAGGATCTCCTTCGGCTGAGGATACCCAGCGCGGTGTGTCTTACGTCTCGTTGCCTGTAATCTTAGACGCCCCTCTTAGGCAGGGGAAGCCTAGAGGGGTCGCCTAGCAAGCCGACATCCGACTCCTAGAAGTGAAAAACTTTTTCAGTTTCGGGTTACCAGTTGCGGGTGGCGGAAGGCCCTGCCGCACCTGCATTACCCAAGGAAGTCCCTCCAGGCCCCGGAGAGCCTACGAATAGGGATGTACCCGTATCGTCAGCGTCCGAAGATGTATCGGCTCGGAAGAGTGCATAGGAGGCTCCTCCCAACCCTCCACCACCATGCCCGCCGCGCCCCCCATCGCCACCTGGACCTCCATCACCACCATCACCACCGTTTCCGGTAGCGCCTGCACCTCCAGCCCCTCCGGACCCTCCCAGACCCCCATCACCGCCACTCCCTCCAGCCCCTCCGTTTCCCGAAGAGACTATGGACGCTGTAACCTCGATGTAACTGAGGATCAAGTAGATACCGAAGGAACCGCCTCCCGGACCTCCCCCCGAAGCCCCCAAACCACCACCCCCACCACCGCCACCACCACCCCCACCACCTCCTTCAAACCATGTAGGGCCGCTGTACGTAGTGAGTCCACTACCACCGCCACCCCCACCCGAACCACCCGCACCCACCCCTCCGGACGAACCACTATTACCTGTCCAGATATCACCCACAACCGAACCGGACCCATTCGCCCCACTTCCGTCTACCCCTGGATTACCGATACCACCCCCTGCACCTGTTCCTCCATGAATAGATCCGCTAACCCCACCACTACCACCAGCCCCTCCCGTTGGACCACTTCCTAATCCTCCAGGGTTGGATCCATAGGTGTATATGGCAGGAGCAGTGCCTCCTATACCTCCGCTATACACTCCGGATCCATTGCTACCACCTATACGATTACTCCCTGATCCTCCAACACCTCCTGGGTTACCGGAAACTCCATTCGACCCCGAAGACCCAACACCTCCTGAACCTCCTGTGATTTCACATTCATGGATGGCAACTACATCTACAGGACAAGCAATTAGTAAAACACCATAGGTGTTCTGGCCTGTATCGGGAGCATTCGCTCCAATCACGTCGATACGGTCTACGATAACGGGACGACCCAACAACGCATTTCCGTATACCGCAGCACAGGTACCGGATGTTGGTTGGCCTTGGAGCGTTACGAAGTTGGAGTTGCTACGAGACCATGCACTGCCTGCGTCGTAGCCACCGTACACTCGGACCCCGGAGGCCAAGGTCAGGTTCTCCGGGTAGGTTCCTGCGGAGACGTAGACATCCCGAGGAGGGCTGAAGGTCGCAGCCAAATTGATCCCCGCTTGGACAGTGTCCAAAGGGTTGGCCTTCGAACCTGGGTTGGTAGGTAACCCACCATTCCCATCAACGAAAACAGCTAGGGCCTCTGTACCGTCGATGCCATCACCATCGGTGTCTTGGAACAGGTCGTCCGGATGGTCATGGACGATCTCGATTGTCAGGTCGAAGCTGTCGGTGCCTCCATACCCGTCATCTACCTCGAAGCGTAGAACGAGTGTGCCATCGAGTTGTGCGGTGTCTCCGTTGAACGTAACCACCTGAGGTGTAGTACCTGATTGGGTAACGGGAAACACTGGGGTGAACCCAGCTTCCCAAGTTTCCAGAGAGCCACCGATTCGGGAGACCTGGACGGCCAGTGTATCCCCAGTATTCGCGTCGGTGACGGTCGCAGAGAAGTCCAGACTCTGACCGGGAAGCAGTGATGCTGTCCATGTTGGGTAACTGCCTGTGATCGTCCCTGGTCCGGTCGGGATGCCCCACAGAGGCGAATCGTTCACAACAACCTGAAGCAGACCGCTATCACCACCTCCAGCCCCATCGTCCACTGTGACCTGAAAAGCCGCCAGCCCTGGAGAAACCAAGGCCCCGTTAGGAGTAAGAACGATAGCGACTGGGGACGGTGCGACAGCAGAAGCGGTACTCACTCCGAAGGACGCTGCTGGGGTACTACCTACAGCAGCAGGCCACGCACCGTAGCTGATGCTGGACGCGACATCGAACTGACATGCCAACGTTAGGCTGTCTCCCGCGTCAGTATCAGTGGCGAAGAGCGAGACGATACTCGGGAGGGTACCCCCTGGAGCAATCACTACTCGCCAAATACCACCGCCAAGATCCGTGACTCCGGTGCCTGAGATCTGAAGGACCGGGGCTGTATTGGTGATGCTGCTGTTGTCCAGTTGAACCGAAACAAGAGGAGCCCATGGTCCTGGTTCGTAGTCCGTTACCCGTGTCCGGAGGTAGACAGTCCCTACGTGGGTTGGGAGGTCGTCCAGGGAGGCCCAGTTCCGGACGTAGGAGATGCCGGTGGGATTTGTGTTTAGGTAGGGATTGGAGACGCCGGACAACGTTGCGAGGTCCCAACTACTTCCTCCATTAGTCGAGTACTCCAGTGTCAACTGGCACGGGTCGCTCTCTGCATCGCTGGCGGTGAGATCTAAGGGGATACTGCCTGAGTAGGTTCCGGCTGAGGGTTGGGAAAGAATGGCAACCGGCAGCTGGTTCTGACGGTCATAGAACCACCCCGTGTCGCTCCAAGTAGACTGAAGGGTGCCGGTGGTCGCCGCTGGGCCGTCTCGTCCTGCAACTCGAACAATAACGTTACCTCGAAACGTCGAGGCCCCTGCGAGATCTGTCTCCGCGTCCCATTGGATGCCGTGATAGATCCCCGTGGAGGATGAGGTGAGGCCTTCGACCGACGCAGGGGAAAACAGCACTGTCGCAGGATGCCACGTCCCTGGCTGGTCGTCCCTCTGGTATTCAACCAGAAGATCTAGGGGATCCGAGGCGATGTCCGATAGGGTGACCGAGACTGTGACCACATGGGTCTGTGCCGACAAGATGGGTTCCACCTGCACTGAAGGTGGCTCGTCACCTATGGGGAACGTCGTCTCCCCTTCCGCACCGGTCACGGAGGAGGAGTCGGTGGGAATGACTCGGATCGAAATGGCCGGGTTGAACGCGATGGCCCATAGATCGGGAGTAGAGTCCCCGTTGCTGTCCAGATGCACTCGATTCAATGAGGACCCCCCAACCGTAGAGTCGGCAAACGGTTCCCATCGGAAGGTGTGACTTACACCGGAGGAACTCATTGCCAGTCCGGTAGTAGAAGGACTCGAAGAGTGAGCCGAGCATGGTAGCCATGATGAACCGCCCTCCAGGTACTCGAACGCTACGTCAGCGGTGTCGCCTCCGTTGGCGTCGATCAGCGTGTACTCAATCTCGATGTACTGTCCGTTAAGGCCTTCAACTCGTATAGCGGGTATGACTCCCGCGATAGTAGCCGCAGGGGGTGACAGGACACGCCAGTCATTGTTGATGACTAGAGGATCGGTGACGAGAACGTTCGAGTTACTACCGAAGGCATCCTGTGCTTGGATAGCGATCTGAACGTTGCCTGTGTCGATGTCTGGGAAAGCGATCTCGCTATCCCATACGAAGGAGATCTCAGAGCCACCGGGAGTGCTTCCTAGGTCTTGGAAGACTCCCACTGGGAAGTCCTGCGACGTACCACTGGGAATCGGTATAGCGGTAGACGTGGCGAATCCATCGTCGCTATACTCGAAAGAAAGAACGTCGATGAGATCGGACCCCGAATCCGCTACCCGGAAACGTACGACTACAGCCCCTCGGACTACCCCGGTACCCCCGGCGAAAGATAGGTTGCTGAGAACAGGGCTGTCGTTGCCGTGAGGGAAAGGCCCACCTAGAGAAGAGGATCCAGTGCCGTCATTATCCCGAGGCGTGACCCGCAAAAGGATGTCCCCAATGTAGCCGGTACCCAGGTCTGTAGCTGCATCCCATTGAACGGTGGCCGACGAGCCGGAAGGGGATCCCTTGAAAGAGGAACTGCCCGTGACCGTAGCTGCTTGCCACCCTGATTGGGCATCGTATTCCAGCGAAAGGGACACACTGTCCCCATCCGGATCGATCACAGACACAGGAACTCCCACAATCCCCACAACGTGAGGCACCGACCCCACAACCACCCCCGGAGGGGACTGCTCATCCTGGAGGGCTTCCCAGCCGAACCAACCAGCTACTGCCACACCTAACACAGGCCCGCATCCTGTGGTGGCGAGCAACGCGAAAGCCAGAAACGCAACTAGCCCGGAACGGACTCCGGGCTTGTTCTTACGGGTGCGGTGGGTGATCTTCTGCATGATCCTTACGCACCTCACTCCCTCTTACGGCGCTGTTTTGGGGTGCTAGCCCTCCCCTTGATAGGAGGGTGGGGCGAAGTGCCCTCCACGACCCACAGACGGGATAACGCCCTGTGCTGTTCCCGGTCCTGCGGGCCTCCCCTTCGGATTCAGTCCGGGACCGGGCCGACCCTTCGGGGAGGGTGCCCTCTGTATAGTGGTGGAGAGGGGCATCGGCCCCTCCAAAACGTCATTCGCCCATGCATCAACGGCAGCACCGGTCTCGGCCATCTCCGGGTATTTTGCGGTGACCCGGATCAGTCCCAGGAGCGCACGAGAGTGAGGTTCCGTCCGATGAAGGGCTCGAACCACCTCCGCGAAGGACCTGTCGAAAGCGGCTGGGACGATGGGTTTCGGAGGAGGCATCGGCGCGGGGGCTGGAGCCGGAAGAGGCATCGGCGCGAATTGTGGCTGCTGCTGAGGATAAGGCGCGTACGGGTTGATACCCGTCCCTGCCATGTATTCGGCAGGCCCCAACGCCCCCATTGACGGATAGGTGTTCGGCATCATCGCGCCGTCCGCAGCGGGATACATCGGCGGGACCGCCATAATCCCAGCGGTGGAATGCACTGCACCGGGCGAACTGAGCGCCGGAGAGCCCAGAGGGATACTCCGATGGCCTTGGACCACACCGAGTTGGTTTGGCGACTGCGGGCTACTGAGGTTGGTATAGGCGAACGTCATGGTCATCCTCCGAAATGAGGGTTGCGTGTGTCGCCAACCCTAGCACACCCGCTTTGGCTTGCACCAGACCAGGGGGGTCACCTACCGAGCGGCATTTTCACAGACCGCTTCGGCGGGGCGGTTTCAGCTGGGGCTGCCGGGGTATTCTCCCCATTGCCATTGTCACTCGAAGACCGAGGTTGAGTGGTCTTCGGCATCTGCAACTGTGGCATTTTCAGTTCCGGGACAGCGATGACGTTGGGATCCGCCTTCGCTGGGGTGCCATCCTCGTTGGTTTTCTTCTTCCCGATGACCACGTCTTTGACCCGCGCAATCCGTTCCGGGAGGTTGAGGCGGCGGCTACCGGCGTTGATGACGAGGTACGACGGTAGGGCTACCAAGAACCACGCCAACAGGAACAGCTTCGCTGCCCCGATGGGACCGAGGCTTTCACCGGCCATCATCTTCGGGCCGATGTCATTCCACAGGACCATGGTAAGCCCCATGCAACCAGCAGCGACCGCCGAGACGACCGCTACCAACAGAACGAACTTGACCGGGATCCAGAAGACGTAGTACGCCCAATGCTTGCTCTCGCTCATGTCACGACCTCCGTGCTGTGACGACCCAAAGAGGGCCAAGACGACGACAAAGCATACCACTAACCAAAGAATGGTGACAGTGGGGGAGGGGCATGGCAAGATCCCGTACCTGCACTACACCACTAAACAAAATCCCCCGTCCCGTACCTCAGGAGAGAACCATGCCGTATATCCGTTTCGAGAAGCAAGTACCGCCCATGCAGGCCCCGCGTCCTGGCGTTCCCGAAGAGCAGACGCAACCTGGGGTTCAGGATGCCTTGCTACCGATCATGCTCCCCGTCCACTTCGATGTCAAAGGGTACCCTGACGGTACCTTCGTGCTGGGGTACTACATGCCCGGAATGCCCCAGCCCGAGGCCATCCCGTTCCCGACCATGGATTCGGCCCTCGTGTGCCTCGACAGTGTCCAGGAAGCCCTGATGGATCCAGACAACCCCGAGTTGCGGGTCATTGACTTCCGGCCCTGGCAGAACGGGGAGGCCCAGTAGGTCCGAAACGTCCACTCATACCCATCGGAGATCTAACCCATGGAAGAAAACTGGCAACGCGGCACACAGTATTTGGTGCCGGTGGATCCCAGGACAGCACCGCCGCTCACCCTGGACGGCTACAAGATGCTGTTCCACCAGTACTTCACCGTCACTATGAACATCATCGGTGCCCCTGCGGGCCTTGTCTCGCAGATCTACGGCATCCTGTGGCCGCTACTAACCGAGCAGTGGCGGTTCTATCACAACTACCTCCACGTCGTAGCAATGTTCCAGGCAGCGAGCATCTACGGCATTCCGCTGAGGGCTGCGGACCGCCTCGCGATCCTCTTTCACGATGCGATCTACGTCCCTGGCAGCGACGAAAACGAGCGACGGAGCGCCGACCTGCTGAAGGTTATCTTCTTGCCTGCTATGGATGGGATCCCAATGGAGGTTATGGAACCCTTCAAACACCAGGAAGGAGGTATCAACGGTGTGGTTCACGAGGCCATGCGCCTGATCCTCGCTACGGACTATGGCGAAGGGTCCTCGCATCCGAACGAAAAGGCGCAGGCTATCCAAGACCTCGATCTCATGGTAATGGGGGCACCGGAGTGGGCCTACCGCACCATGAACACCCGCCTGGATGACGAAGTGGTCGCCTTTGTCCGGTACCACCAAGGCAGCTTCCTTCAGACCGATCCGCTCGTAACCCCTTCTTCGGTGGTAGTCGGTACACACCCTGCACCTGTTGGGACCAAGTCAAAATCTTCAGTAGCCCAACAGGAGGGGGGAGCCTCTTTGCACCCTACGCTCCAGCCGAAGACGGTTCTGTCCAATCGCCTCGCGGAGCCGGAGACGGCACCGCCTCAAACCGAGATCCGGGCGACGGTTCAAGAGTATCGCCGCCAGACGGCGCAGCGAATGCTCGACAAGCCGTCCATCTTCCAGACGACTCAGCTGGGCTTCCTGGAAGAGCAGGCTCGTACCAACCTACAGGCCGAGATCGACGCACCTACGATCTACGCCGGGGTCGAGGATGCCATCGGGACCGTGATCGATGCCAACTCGGTATCGGCCCTACACCAGCGGGCATCCAGAGCAGTGGCGAATACCAGCCGCTTTATCGACATGCTCAACAGCGAGATCGACGCTCTGGAATCCGCTGCGGAGCAGTTCGCAGCTAAGACCAACTCGCCGCTGACCATCGAACTCTCCACTGAGGCTGAGGCTGTGATCGATGTCCTTCGACAGCAGAAGGCGGCGGCTCACGCGAAAGGAGAGGAAGCCCAGCCCTTGGAAGACACCGCAACCGGACCTCAACCCGAGTAACGGGGAGCCCTGATGACGACCTGGATTGAAACTGGGCGAACGTTGGAAGCAGGGATCGGCCTCACGTTCATGCTCCGCAAGACCCGCAACACAATCCCCCCAGAGGAGTCCGAACCAGGGACTTCCGACTTCGCGAAGGCCCTGATCTCCGAGGGGATCAAGTTCGACTCGGCATACAGCCACTCCAGCGGCGTGACCGTCGAGCGGCGTGGTGATACCCCACTGCGGATCGCTGTCGAGGCCGGAGGCGATGCCCTTCGGATCATGGAGATCACTTCCAATTCCCTCGAACGCGATTCGTTGTTGGAACAGGAAGTAGACGCCGTACGCCAAGCCTATCTGAAGACTTGGCCATGGCCACTAGCCCAGGTGGAGTGGGGAACGATCATCACCAAGAGGTACTCCCCCGTGGACCCCCTTGGATTGGTTGCCGAGTCGCTGATGGGACGAGCTACACCTCCAGGTGACGGCCTCGTCGCGTCCTTGGCGACCACCATGATGATTATCACCGAAGGAATCCGATCTGAGATCCGGATCGAGGTAGGTCTGGACGACCCGCTCGCATTCATCGTCCGACAGTGCAGAATCCGACTCCCTTTAGAACCCCCTCCTGTTGGGGCACCGGAGTCCTACCGCGAGGCCCTCACCCGCGACAATCTCCACTTGGAGCAAGTCCTCCTTCCAGACCTCTTCCGCGAGCCTAGAGAAGCAGACGGGGGCGAGGAAGAGGACCCAGGGGTGGATGGTGACGAAGAATCACTGTAGATAGGGATAGCCCTACTACCAGGAAAGGTGATATGGGAACCGAAGACAACGACCGTGAGCATCCCGAACAACCTGTGGCCGAGGTGAGTGTCGTCTATAGCGAGTACACACCTCACAACGAGGAGACGGCACTAGGAGAGCCGTTCGCGTTCACCCAGATCATTCGTATGGAGGTGACGGGCCAGGACCAACTGGACCTGGACTCCGGGACCTTTGGAAGGGGACCATTGATTCTCAAGGCCCAGGGGAATGGCAGCCGCGAAGAGCCGAGCGGCCTGCTGACCCTCAGCCAGTGGTGCCCGGAGAAAGTGAAGTGGGGCGAGTTCGTGTCGATCCCCTTGGACGACCGGCTAGGCAGCACTCAAGCAGAGTCCGAAGAGGAGGCGGCGGATGAGATCCGGCAGGTCACCCTGGTCAACGCTGTCGAGGAGGCCCTGAACATCTTCGCCTACGCCCATGGGTTGGAGGGGTTTGTGGGCCTCGATGAAGAGGAAGATGACGGCGAAGATGGCGGCGAAGGGACTGACGATGATGACGATGAGAGTGCCGACGAGGAAGACGAAGAGGGCGACGAGGGCGACGACGAGTAGGAATCGCTTGCCACCTATGCACTAGGAACAAAAGGGGCCACCTCGGTGGCCTCTTTTCGTAGGGCAAAACTGCAAAACTTTTTCAGTTTCAGGGTTCGGTCTTGCCCAGGACTTGGGTGCGGTACAACCTCTGTTGCCACGGATCGCTAGGGTCCAGACCCTTACGGACCACCTCATCTAGGAAGGTCAACGGGGTGAACTGGCATCCGTGGAAGACCTTGCGGAGTTCGCCTGGAGTTAGATCCCCAGGATCTTGGCCCCAATGATCTGGGGAGTGGATCACCGTAAGGTTGCCGGGGTTGCGGGTCTGCTTCTTCCAACTAAGGAACTTCGCCGTGAGGTAGTACGCCACCCGGAGGCCCCCTATATCCCAGTCGGTCATCAAGTATAGGTGCCTACCTTGAAGTAAATCGAAGAAGTGGCGTTCATCGATCTGCCCCAGAGAAGCGACAGTGGGAGGGAGCGCGGCCTGCTTAGCACGAAGCATGTCCACAGGGCCTTCTACCAAGACCACCCTCCGCGCAGTGAGATCGTTAGGGAGACCCAAGAACGGTGGCGTCAAAACCCTACCCGGAGCGTACGGGATCCGGTGTTTGGAGGAAGGCAGCGCGTAGTACCTCTTCCCTTCTGTTTCAAAGGACCGGAACACGAAACCTATAGGCTGTCCCTTTGCATCCCAAACCGGGAAGGTAGTCGCGTGGGGTGCGTACGGAACCAACCGTCCCCCTTCCGAGCGAACGAGTTGGCACTGGACCATCGGATCTACTAAGCGTTGCAACGAAGTTAATACCGACCACCGAGGACTATAGCCTATGGAATACAGATCCAACTCTTGCGGCCCGAAACCCCGTCCTTTCCAGTACTCCCAAAACTGAGCAGACCTCGCCTGGACGAAGGTTTTAGCAGCGTATTGGAGAGGGTTGAAAGGATCGCCCATTACATCAGACGTTCGAGTTCTGAGACCATCAGCGATGTGAACGGAGTAACCCGCTCGAAGACCTGAAGACCGAGGTACCTTCGGAGAGCGTGTTTCCCGGCGATGATGACACACCTCCCAGGCTGCATCCGCTGTGGGGACCGTGTGTTCCCTGTACGTACGCCTTGAGTGGGAGAAGTAATCGTTCGAGTGATTCCGGTGTAAAGAGCGCGGATGCTTAGTCGTTCATCGAGGGAAGCCTCTTCACCCCGGATGTACCCTGGTTGCCAGCCTACCGGTAGCGGGTCGGTGACCCCGTGTGTAGGCCGGATCGCGTTCCAAGATGCTCGGATCGAGTTGGGAGAGATCCCCGAGAACCAGAGTACGATGACCAGGGGATACTCAAGACCCTGGACCTGATGGACGTTCACGGCCCACCCATACTGCAAGTGACGAGGGGTAACGTTACGCGGTGGGATAGCGAAACGGACTCCCATCTCCGATTCGAACTCGTGAAGGTGTACCCTTCGACGCGAGGACCAGCTGGTGCTGCGGTAGTAGATCACCTCACCTCGCAGGACACCGTACCGGCGGAAGTCGTTGCCTTTAACAAGGTAAGGCCAGTTGGGGGAGAGCCAGATATCGCGAGGCCTGTTGTTGAACAGAAACATTCGCGCATACTCCCTACCCCGTTGCCACTCTCGCTCGTAGTCGGCGCTATAGTCCGGTCTCTCTACCCCCTGGTTCCAGTACCGCTTACTGCCAAAGTGCTTCAGAGTAGGGTTCAACTCCATCCCTGGAACAGGCTCGAAGTTCGGGTCGTCCGGTACAAGCCTCCCCAGCAGAACGTCGTGGAACCACCCATTCACGCGGGTGGAGGAGGAGAGGTAAAAGGTCCGGCCTGACTCGGATTGCGGAGTCCTAACCATGGTTACAATACGAAAAGGCAGTACGGGCTGGACAGCGGCCTTCGAGAACCGCTGGTAGTCCCGCGTCCCTTGGCTGAACTCCCTGGCCGAGCCCCGCACCGCTCTTCGAGGGAAAGACCCACCGTTCTCCAGATGAACCCGTGACCAGTCCATAACCTCCCGAAAGATCGTGGTCCGGATGGACTCTTCGGTCCGCAGGAGGAAGCGATTCCAATAGTCCTTTTCGTCTGGTCGGCGGAACCCCGGCGGAGCCATGTCCGTCAGAGGCAGATCATCTACCATGTAAACCCGCAGGTTAGGATCCTCGCCGGTAGTAGCCGTCAGCCCTGCGGCTTCCAGGAGCAAGTGGGATGTATCGTTCCTCGCCTGTGCGAAGGTCATGCCCGACCGCACCAATCCAAACAGATGAGCCAACCTGCCGTCGTAACGGAACTGCTCTCCCAGGTATGTGATAGGGAACGTCCGCAAGATATCGTAGAAGAAGTTGCCCGGTTCGACTGATTCCAGCTGCGAAGGGTCACCTAGGAAGATCACTCGGCGCACTCGCTGGCTTAGGAAGACCCTCTCCTGCTCTTCCTCTTCGTCCCGGAACAATGCCAGGGCGCGAACCACCTTCTCAGCGGTGACCATCGAGGTCTCATCGATGGCGACCAGCACCTTCCGATAGAGGATGGCCTCGCGGAACCTTTCGGAAGAGTGGAACTTGTGGAAGAAAGAGTCGAGGGTACCCACGCCGACAGTGAAGGTCAGCATTTCGTGAGCATCCTCTTCCGGGGCTCCTTCGACTACCTGACCATCTTCGTTCAGGACCGCGTAGTTACGTGGAAGTCGAGGGGGTTTATCCTCGTCTTTCTTCGGCTCAGACGTGGTGAACAGGAAGACGGGGTTGAGAAGATCGTCATCAGCGTCGAGGAGACTCGCGACACGCGATGCCGCCCGGTTCGTAGGAGTTAATACCAAGAGACACGTAGGCTCGGCCTGCTCCAACTCAAGGGCGAACCTCTTGAACTCCTTGAGGAGGTGGCTCTTTCCGGACCCTGGATCACCAGTGACGCAGGAGATCCTCCATCGAATCACCATCCTCGAAGCGGCCCCCTGCGAAGGGGACAGGACACGGTCAGGGGTACTCCCATCATCCTCAGGCGGATCCACAGGGAGGATATCAGGAGCGTACAGATCCTCCTGTGTTCGCAGGAGGCCGATGATCTCCTTAGCAGCGTTCACTCGTGTCTGTAGCGTGTACCACGGCTCAGGGCTAGTCGAAGCCGCAACGCTCTCCACTCGTTCACAGAGTTTCGATACAGCATGGTCTACAGACAGATACCCCTGTTTAGCCGGTGCCCCTGGGTTCCGTAGTGGTATTGGGTCCAACGGAACACCCAACCAACCGGATATGGCCTTGTAGGGACTCGGGGTCTTTGAGCCCGCCATGTAGATCTCCATCTCAGACCCCTGCTGCCCCTGTTCCCCCAGATCCTGGTGCCGCCTCCGGATCGCCTCGTAGATCAGGCTACGGGGAAACATCGTAGATCCACTAGGGATCGGCCCCTGGGTATCGAACCGAAGCCCTGGTTCACCCTTTGGACTGAAGGCCCGGTGGTTGCGCCCCTCCAGGTGCAAGATGGCTTCGTGGACCACAGCCAACACGCGGTCCTCAACGTGAGGCGTCGGAAACATCGCACGGGCCAGCAGATCTACGACCCAGAACGGGAAGAGGGTCTCTCCCGGCGTATTAGGGGATACCAGTCCAGGGTTGCTAGAAGGCCCAACGAACGAGTAAGGCCATGCGATCATTGCGTACGGGAGGAGTGCCCCTAACGAGCCGTACATCTCGGGATCCGAGAGGTGGCCTACCAAGGAAAGGAGCGGGGCCTCGTACTCGTCCTTTTCGAGTTCGCAGTAGTGCCGATACATACCTTGGAGATTAGGCTGATTCAGCCTCCCTTCCGTCGCTAACTCTTCCCCTCGCTTCAAAAACGTAGAGGAGTGGCAGTACCCCAGCACCGCCCCCCAGATCCGTACCAGGGTGTCTACTGACGATACGGGCTCCGTTTGCTCCTCCTCATCGAAAGGATCCCCACCAGTAAGCGCAGCAATCAACGACGTAGCCTTCTCCGAGAACGCAGGGTTGCGTTTGAACTCGATGGCAGGGAGACGCTGGGCGCTTTCAATGGTTTTCTTGAGGTCCGCAGACCCCACAATCGGGTAGATCCCCACCGCACGGTAGACAGGGTTTACCACCCCTCTGATCCCCTTACCCTCGAACTGGTGGGACCGGGATGGGCTCTTGAACGACTCCGCGATCATCACCCAGTACCATTTCCCTGGCGACATACGCTCCAGCTGCCCAGGGTACGGCTCCTTTGCTTCGTAGTAGTCCGGTCGGAACGGCAACTCGATGATGAGGCCGTCCTTCTTCTGGGCTCTCCCTCCTGCGGAGAGCGAGTCTTCGCGAGCCTTGGAGAACGAAAGCGGAGCCATGGACTTGATGCCCAGAAGCGCCTTGTCCCCAGGTCCGATGAGGAATGCGTACCGGTAGCCGTCGTCGTTTATGTTCGGCGGGATCTCATCGACGTATTGCAGTTTCAGGAGCATATCTGCCTCTCTAGGACGAAGGGGCTTAAACCTTACTGTGGTGTACACAACAAGAGGAGGCCAAATTGACGAGGTGACTGTCGGTATTGGGCCGATCCGACAGCCACCTCGCTGCGTAGCACGATGAAGCAGATCACCGTGCCGTTAAATATCAGGCACCGAAACCGAACCGCTTCAGAGCCCAGGGGGGCAGGTTTTCGACCTTCTCGGCCTGCGCTGCGACGGTCTGAAGGGCTTGGCTCGTAACGTCCTCCTCGGTTTTGTTGTCACGGATCCAAGCAGCATTCTCCCCCGCCCCTCCCGTTTCGTGCCAGGATAGCTTGGCCCAGCCGATACCGGCCTCCCGTAGAGTGGCGTAGTGGGATAGCGGCGTCTCTTGTTCGCCGTAGGCTCCATAGAGTGTGTATCGTTCGGTGGTCATTTGCTTTCCCCCTTCGTCCAGGCCACGTCAGTTCAGTTTCCAGTTCCACCCATAGACCGGAGTTCCACCACCGAGACGGTTGATCCGACACTTATGGCCCCGGCCCCTAGCGGCCCGTTGTGTTGCGTGTGTGAAAGTTTGGTGCCGGGAAACTGGCACCCACTGGGATTCAGCTTCGACCCAAACCTCGACTGTGTACTCGACTGGCATGGGTTTCCTCCTAGGTAGGGAGGCCTTGATGATTCTCGGGTCGAGTATGTTGAACATACATCTCAGTCCTCCCTGTCGCGCTTGATGACGGTTTTCAAGGTAGGCCACACAAGGTCGAGAGACTGGAACACCCATTGGACCCCTTCGTAGACGTAGATCCCGGTGTCTTCCTTCTCGCCCTTCTCCAGGGCTTCGAGGCCCTTCCGCAGGAGCCACGAGTAGAGGCCTTCGTCCCAACGCCGGGTTTGCTGCCAGTCGTTTAGGAGTCGCAGGCTAGCCCGATCCACAGCGTGTTTGCTGATATCTAGTTCGGGCACTTCCTCCGACCCTCGGCGCTTCAGTTCCTTTGCAGCACGGTCCTGTTGGGTGTGCCCCACTTGGACCATCCAGTGCAGGTACCGCACAGGCACCCGGCCCCAGGTCTCTCCGTAGTGACGCCCGAAATCCAGGCACTTCTCCGGATCCAACTCGGGTTGTTTCTTCCTAGGTCTGGACATTGTTTACAGGGGGTAAGTAAACGCCACGCACTTAGGGCACTCACCGCTGGGGCGTGGCGAATCCTCAGCCAGCGACAGTTCTGAGCGGGGGTACCCGTCCCAGTTGCGGTGTAATTGACCCTTGCGGCCAACCCAACCGCAATCGGGGCAACGGTGCCATCCAGCTGACTCGACACGCTCCGCCTCTGCGGCCTCTAGGATCTCGCTAATCTTGGTCCTTGCCGCTGCGAGAGTCGAAACCTCTGCGAGAGTCGAAGCACCCCCTTCACCGTAATGCCTAACCAACCAATGGTCACGATCTTTGCGTGTAACCTCGTACTGTCCCTCCGAAGCGGAGTGGACGTACGTTCCACTGGCCATGCGTTTCATTAAGACCTTCATGGTTGCTCCTATTCTTCTGGCCTAAGCCTTACGGACACATTCGTCACAGAGCAGCCGTAGGACCGGCTGGTCGTACTCGTCCCACCCGCATCGACGTTCTTCGGTACTTTCACGGGGAAGCCCACACTCCTCGCACTCGCTTCCAGCGGGGCTGACCTCCCCATCGGGGGACACTTCCCAATCCCCATCCCCGCCTTGCGGCGGGGATTCCAGGTGCGAAACTACTACTTGATGCGGACATGCCCCTCCCACGCGGGGACCAGGGCGTCTACCTGGTCCCCGCACCCGTCGAATTGAATCGAAACCACCGTGTCGGCGTCGATCACCATCACGGCTTTGTTGAGGTCGTCCGGCAGGGACGCCTCATCGGGCGTCCCCAAGATATCGACCGGGTGGGACGCCCCTGGGGCGTCGTCGCCCTCGAACCAGTACCAGCGGCGGCGGACAAGGGTGGAATTGGACATGATAGTGCCTTTCAGGCTGCGGGGCTGGCCCCTAGGGAAAACGAACGAACAGATAGAAGCCTCCGGGCGGGGCTTGTAGTTAATGGAGGGTAGACCTAGGAAAACTCTACATCCGAGATTTCATCACCCAGGAGGGGCGATCCGTTCCAGGGATCGAAATCGCTTTCCGGGTCTGGATCCTCGTACAGCGTGTACGATGGCGTGTCGAACGGGCTGCTGCGGTCTACCACACGCTCCACGATCCCCGCGTCCGGGGCGTAGGCGTATGACACCACTTGTATCTGTCCCTGGCACTCGGGTGGGACATGGAAGGTCAGTTCAGAGATATCGATTTTCATCGTCTTCCCCCTTCAGGATTAAGGTTGCCGATGCGCTTCCTGGTCAGGCCAGGATTGCAGCCGATCCGGGTGAGGCGGCGTATGCGGGTTGCGTTTCGCGAGGCACAACCTACAGAAGTAGGCCCCAAAATCGCCCGGAACCTCTACCCAGTAGACTTCGTCCTCATCATAGGGGACGGCGTGATGCAGCGTCCGGGTTGTTGTGCCACACCCTGCACAGGCGCTCACCGCCTGCGCCTTCAGAACCGGGCAACAGCAAGAGCCGAACGTCGCAGTGCAAGGCCCCCAAGCAACGTGTGTGCGGACCATCTCTCCGAGAGCGATCTCACGGCCACAGGCCTCGCAAAGAGTTGTGTCGCCGTCTTCGTGTTGCTCCAGCCTCTCGATGATGCCGATCTCCTCTACTTCTAGCGATTCGGTATCGCTAAGCAGACTGTGGGACCTCTCCGTACTGTCGAGATCCTCTTCGATCTCTGCGTAGAGAAGGTCGCAGTCCTTGTAAGCGGCTTGAAAAGCCTCCCAGGTGAGGAACCGCTGGTCTTCTACCTTCGCCTCGGAAATGTCGATCTCACCGGTAGCACACCGAACCCCAGAACGCAGGGTTACATGTAAGGCATTGTTTGGTTGCATAGTTGGTTCTCTCCATCCTTATCCGAGAAGGATTTGTGCGGCCTTCAAAACACCGGCTCTGGCGATCTCTTCCGAGGTCATCTTGGCCCCTACTGGATCCCAGGATTCGTCGTTCTCCCAATCCCAGCCCAGGTTGTGATGGAGGATTTCGAAGATGCGGTTCTCCGCGTCACAAGCATCGTCATCGGCCTCCACTTCGCTAGCCAACTGGAGGATGGCCCCAAGGATCAGGTAGGGATTCTCCGGCTTACGCTGCGAGGCCCAATCGTGACGATAGGTCGCCAACGACGGGGCGTGGATCTCTGCGAGGCAGTGTTCGCACCGCCAGACGATCCATTGGCAGTCTCCGCTTGTGTAACGGCCCACCTCTTTGCAGACGCCGTTGCACTCAGATTCGACAAGGTGGTTATGGGTAACGTCGCTCATACCGCATCTTTCGTTGCTCCCTAAACCGGCCTCCGGGTCACTGGGGAGCATCAGGCTCCGGAGGCTTACGCAACTGCGTAGAAAACGCAGTGTCCCCGACCTTCGCCCTCCGGAGACCATAAGGGACTTATAGCTACAGCCACTCCGGCGGGACGCGCTTCATGCGAGCCACACGGGCTTCGTAGCACTCCAGGCAGAGGAAGGTACCTTCCCAGCATTCCCAATCGTCGGACGCACCATCCGCACCGCAGTCTTCGCAGCGGTGCGTTTCCGTCTGGGCCTTCAACACCAGCTTCGGCATTGCCGTTTCCATCGCATCTCTCCTCGTTGCGCCCTTGTGGGCCTTCGGAGTCGCTGGGGCGCTCAGGCATCCGAAGGTCGAGCCAATCGGCTCACCCTATATAGTGGTGTATCCGCAGACTCCTGACAGGATCGACGTTTTTCTCAGATTTTTTTTTCTCTGGCTCTGCTAGGCCCCAACAGGAGGGGCCTTCGCAAGGTCTAGGGCCTCCAGCACGTCCCACAGGCTGGATTCCTCTTCGTAGGCTAGGGACAGCGCAGCCTCGAAGTCCCTTGTCGAAGAGGAACAGAGCCCCCTCTGGACGATATCTGCCAAAGCCTCCGGATCTCGGTCGAAGCAGTCCGGCCCCATAACACACGCCAGCACAACTACGACGGTACTCCGACCTACCATGATCGGTCCCAGGTTCGCTTGGAGGATCGTCTTCCAACCCAAACGGCTAGCGGCTTCTGCGACGACCTCCGTGGCGACTTCGCGCTTGCCCCGGATCTCTGGGTGATACCAGTAGACCAGTGCCTCCATGAGCGGCCTCAGGTCGGAAGGTGTCCCCCGGAACACCGACCGGTCACGGCAGTTCAGTACGTTGGTGCGGACCTGAATCTCTGTAGGCGACGTGATGGACGGAGTCCCTCCATACCCCAGTTCATACACCACCATCTGGAGAACGGCATCGAAAGGTGTTTCCTCCCGCGACACCATCAGTTCCTCGGGACCGCCGTTGGAACGGAAATACTGTACAGTAACGGACATCAGCGACTCTTCAGGTAGAGGAGTTGAACAGGGAAGCTACTCATACGAGTGCGAAGTCTCTTGCCCGGAGAGGAGGCGCACGAGATCTTCCTGGTACTCCCGCATTTCCAGGAGGACACGCTGCGCGGCCTCTGCCGTCTCCCGTACCTCGGGATCTTCCGAGGCCTGGAGAGTGGCCCTAACAGACTCCCACTCCAAGGTAAGCACCTCGAAGAACCGAGTCTTGGCTTTGTCGATAGCATCACAGATCGCCAAGGACCTTGCCGCGTTCTGCTGGTCCTTGAGTGCTACGGGCATGATGTCGATCACCCGCGTATCGCCGTTTCCGTTGTCGCTCATGGGTAGGGCTCCATGTTCGAGGACTCGCGCCGAGGAAGTCCCGGCGCACCCTCTATATAGTGACGTATCCTCGGACATCTGCCCAATCGCGCACTTTTTCTTTCGAGCCCCTACGATCTTGGTCCGTTGATACAGACAGCAAGCTGCTCCTCGGAGATCACCCCACTAGAAAACAACGCAGTGTATCGCTCTACTGCGTTCACCCACCGGACCGCACACTCGTCTCGTAGCCGTCCCGCTGCTTTCCAACCGATAACGTGGTACACCAGCATTGCACTGGTGAGGATCAAAGCCGGGAGCCTCAGAGCAACCCCTGACACAGATCCTGCAAACATCACCACGGACCACAAGTTGTAAGCCGATAAAGCACCGAAGAGCCCAACGAATATCATTGCAGAGGACCGGCTTTTTGTGAGCCGTACCATCAGGTGCCGGAGCATAAACGGCTGTTGGAATTGAGTATCCCGAACCAGCTTCGCAAGGCCTTCCAGCCGCGCATGTCGCAAGAACCAGCGAACCATCCGCCCCTCCCGTTAGTAGTTCGGCATGAAGTAGAACCGGAAACCGTTACGTCGAAGGGCGCTGAAGTCTCTGGCCACCTCTTCTCCGAATGCCTCCCCTAAAAGGCTAGGGTCAATGGAAGCTGCTTTGGTTTGGGTGATCTGATGTCCCCAACTCACTTTCGAAGGTTTCGAGAGCCTCCCGTAGGGTGGCGATTTCACGGAGGCCATAGGTGTATACCGTGGAGTCGATAAAACAAGAGGGGCCGAGACTACTGGTCCTTCCGAGAAGGTCGTATAGTGGTGTAGCTCAGATGGATCCTGACCTGGAGGATACTATGGAAGAGCGTAAGGCCTTTGTGGATGTCATTGCCATCCTGCGGACTCTGAACCTCGTTTACCACCACGCCCATATCCAAGCGGATGGCCCGAACTTCGCTGGGGACCACGCCTTGCTCCAGAGGCTTTACCTGGGGGAAGGTGAAGACAACTGCTGCGGCCCAATCCTGGAGATCGATGGTGTGATGGAACGGTTGCAGGGTATCTACCCTGAACACCCCTTGGCCCCTCGGGAAGTAGCAGAGGGCGTGAATGCCACTATCGGCAAACGCAAGTTCGGGGCTGGCGTCGAGAGCTACCTTCGCTTCCTGCTGGGCCTTGAACTTAGGTTGCAGGAGCGGCTCGGGGAGGCGATTCGCCTTTTCGAGCAGGAGGTCCCCAACCCCGGCGTAGCGAACCTCTTCCAGACCCTTGCGGACAACCATCAGGTGAACCTCTACCTCCTCCAACAGAGGCTGACCTAGAGGTCGAGGCGGATCACCCGGTCGATGAACGCACCGTCAGTGCCCCGGTAGTGAGGCGCAATCCAGATCCACTTGCGGAGGCTGTGCTTCGGGCCGTGGGCTTGGCTCCGATAGTGCCCTCGAACGCGGACACGGTGGTCTAGTTTACGGCCTGCGCGGCGTTCCCTTTCCGCTACCTCTTCGTGGGAGAGGTACCGAGTACGAGATCCCAGGTGGACATAGTTGAGCCACCGAGGAGGCCTCTCTTTCTTCCCCTTCTTCTTCGGAGGCTTCTGAAAGTCCGTACGGACCGCGTCTACCTTCTCACCGGTTGTGAGGTAGACCAAGAGCGTCTGGAGGAGAGCGCGTCTTGCCTCTACCTCTTCCATCTCGCTCGGGGTACTGAAAGCTGGGGCATCACCGTCGAGCGATCCGTACCACGATTCGTAGTAGAAACCGTCGTCACGAGGGGAGGGCCTCCGCCCTCGCTGAGCCATCTGCTCGAACACCTTGCGCCGGGATCCAGTGCCAGTGGCGAACTGGTGCCAGAGAACCAAGTCCGGGCGCTGCATATCCATCCACACAGGCATCCGCGACCACTTCTCCACAGCCGTTGGCGGGAAGTACTCTACGGTCCATAGAACGAACCGCTGGTAGGTAGCGGCGTACGTCTCCTCACCGTTGGGCCAACGAACCAGGATAGCCCCTTCCGGTAGCATGAGATCGCAGTCGTCCAATCCGCGTGGAGGCTCCGTTTCAAGCATGGCCTGGTAAAGGGCATCGGCCACGACATACCGAGCCACCGGCAGATCCTGAGTCCCGCGAAACGCTCCGCATGAGATGAACGTGTTCAGCATCGCGAGGTTCGTGTTTACGGCCCGATGCGGATCCTCGGTTTCGTAAGCCGCGTGGTGAACGGCCAGCTGCTGCTCGACGGACTGTCCAGCGAAAGCGGCCTCTAACCGTTCGTGTAGGAACCGGATTGGTTGCTGCTTGCTGCCCATATACTGCTCCTACCGTGCTGGGATGACACCCACATCATCCGTGACAAGGGCCAACTGATCGTTGGTCCACATCACGTCCTGGTTCAATGCTTCCAAATGGACCTCGAAATGGTCTTCCCTACACTCTGTGACCTTGGGCTCCTGCGGGAGCCACAAAATGAGGGAATCGCTCTACGGCGCGTTTGAGGTAGATACGCTCACCTACGGGCGGATGATCCATGTCCTTTTTCTCCAGGTAAGGCCAACCGATACAGGATCGGTACTCTCTGTATAGTGGTGTATCCTCGGACATTTAGCTATTCCAGCGCAAAATCCTCATAAAAAAAAGGGAGACCCGGAACCGAATGGCTCCGGGCCTCCCCCGCTCTGGCCGACATGGTGGCGGGTCGGCAGCTAGAAGGGCGGATCCTCGTCCCCGTCCTCAGCGAACACCTCCAGGCCTTCCCCTTCAGCAGGAGCGGCCTCGGCCTTCTCGGAGGGCGCGGGCTTCGGCTTCGCGGGCTCTTTGTCCGTCACACCGGGGATATACAGGTCCCCGAGATCCGGCAGATCCCCGATGATCTCGTCTCCGATGGCTTCGTTACGGGTGGACTGTCCGTACTGCTCGATGGCGTCCTTGATAGGCTTGCCCATCCACTCCTCGGGTTCCATCCCGATTTCCTTCGGAGGGAAGGCAATCCCTGCGTCGGGGCTCACCAACTGCCCGAAACCGCCCGGTTCGTCCGGTGGTGCGAAGCAGATGTTGAAAGCCTTGCCCACGAGGTACTTCTCAATGGCATTCACCACCGCCTCGCGTTTCTTGTCGTCCTCGAACTGGGCAGCAGCCTTGCGGACGATCACGTAGAGATCGTCCCGTAGCTTGCGCCAGCTTTCGTCGCCTGCCTTCCGAGCCGTGAGGTAGTTGTACACAGCCATCGGGCTCTTGATGATGGCGACGAGGAGATGGAGGCCACCGGAGAAGTACTTGTCCCCCGTCGAGGTGCGTTCATTTACGAAGCACCCCCACGACAGCACGTCCCCCACCTCGTCCACGAAACGAAGGCGGATGAACGGGATCTTCTTCTCGCGGCTGACCTCGACACTCGCGGCAACACAAAGTGCGACCCGCCACATAGGTCTCTCTCCTTCTCAAACAGGTACAGAGGGTACGGACCGAAAACAATTCTCGTGTCGGAGGGTCCGTCTCCGAGCGCGGTACCCTATCCAGTGACGTAGATGTCACACACGGGGATATGCGGATTTTTTTTTCTTCACCAAATGCACAAGGCCCGGAGGACCCGGACCTTGATGTGGGGAATCCTGTCAGCAGCTGCTACTCGAAGTCATCGAAAAGACCAGGGAAGTTGCTTCCTTCCTTCGGTCCCGCCGTTGTTGGGCGGCGGCGAGGTGTAGGCACCTCGAAAGGATCATCCTCGTCTTCGTCCCACGGCAAGGTGGGGTGGACAGCCGCAGGGGCAGATCTTCTACGGGTACGAGGTTTGGGCTTCGCCGTGGCTCCCTTGCGTTTCGCAATGCCCCTCGGGCGCGTACCCTTCTTCCGCCGATACCCGGACACCGTCTCAGCACCCAGAGCCTGCACGACGCGAGCGTCGATCTCGTAGTCGAAGATTTCGTTGCTAGAGAGCCATCCCAAAGCGAGGTCGAGGCCCGCTTCGATGGCATCCTCCTCGGTTGTATAAGGCCCATCGTCCGAGACGAGGGAGTCCACGAACGCCCCAGTAGTAGAGTCGATGATCGCGCTCAAGTAGTACCCATCCGGTCCGAGGACGACGGAGTAGTACACCACGTCATCTTCATCCCCTACGGAGTAGGCTTCGTCCACATCCACTTCCGCAATCACTGCCGGACCCGCAGCCGTAGCTGGGGTGTAGGCCGGACATGGAGCCTGGGACACGCCCTCCAAGTCGAGACCAGCGCACCGCACGTCCGCTTCCTGAGGTGTACGGCCTCCGGCTTTGACGATCTCACTGCTGAGGATGTTCTGCTGGATGGTCCGCACGACGGCGTACCATTCCCCTTCCGCTTTCCCGTCCTCACCTGTCCGCTTCATGCGGTGCTTGCCCTCGGTGATGAAAGGTTGGAGACGAGCAAGCGAAGCCTTCTTGATTGAGGCCTTGGCGGAGAGAGGGTATTGGATGGCAGCCAATTCCTCGGCGCGATCCATAGCGAGATCAGCGATGTGCCGACGCGCCTCATAGTACCGGTCGTTGCTGGCGTGAAGCCAACCGGCCAGCGTCTCGTATCCACAGCCTTCGTTCCATCCCCCAGGAGGCAGTGCCCCCACGGTATCGAAGGCCTGGGTGAAGTCCCTGGATCCACGTACAGGCTGCCCGTCCTCGAATACATCGACGCTAACGCGAGGTATCCTCCGGCCTACCGAGCCATTGTCGATCTTCTCGACCTCATCACGGCCAATAGCCTTGCCGGGGTACTGGTCCCATTCCACATAAACGAGTCGCTTAGCCGGGTCTGGGTAGATCGACCGGCCTCTGGCACCTGCGATGGCCCGTACGATGCCCTCCGCCCCTTCAGGGATCCCGCTCAGGATCATCGCCGCTGGACTCACCACCCTTACTCGATCCCCCTCTTTGAAAGACTTTCCGCTTACCGTTTTCTTACCCTTCGCCTTCTTCGACTTCGCCTTCTTCTTCTTACCCATGGGACCGCTGACCGTATCGATCTCCTCCTCAGGGATGGTCCCGTCTTCGATGTTCTCCTGCAACGCTTCGCGGAGGTCGTCAGTGGACTCCGAGTCGTAGACTGCGAAACCCCACCGCTCCAGGATTTCCTGGATCTCGGCTCGGTCTAGCCAGTTGAGGCGGGAGGCGAGCGTCCCTCCGGACACCGTCTTCTTGCCCTTCTTCGTGGCTCCAGGCCGTCTGCCCTTCTTGCGCTTCACCTTCTTGGTGGAAACCGTTCCTGTAGCCTTCGAGGCCTTCTTCGCCTTCGCCTTCTTCTTCGTCCTGGGCTTTGCGCTGGCAGTCTTCTTGGCAGTGGACTTCTTCTTCTTCCTGGCTTTAGCCTTAGCCTTCGGCTTCGTCTTGCCCGAGGAGAAAGCCTCGTCACCTTCGGTCATCACACGATTGACCGCTTCCCAAGAGAACTCCACCGACTCCCCTGGATCCTCCAGCTGCGAGACATGAGCGAAGCCCTGCTTGCGCCCCTGGATCTTCGCCGGAACCCCATCGAGGGTACATTCGGCTCCGGCCCAAAGGTCCGCAAGTTTCTCCTTCGCGGTCTTCGGCTTCGCTGCTCCGGTGGTTTTGGCTCTGGTTTTGGGCTTGGGCTTAGCTTTGGGCTTGGAGCCCCCACTATTCTTCGGCTTCGCCTTCTTCTTGGGCTTGTTGCCTTTGACCGTCGCGGGCACCGAAGCCAGCTTCGTCCGCGTAGCTACCACGGGACTGCTCTTCTTCCACGCCCCCCGGATCTGTGTGTCGGTCATAGGCGACTTGGCCCACACCAAGAACCGCCCGTCCGGACCCCCCGCATCGGACACCACCGCCCGGACGTAGAAATGAGGATAGTCCGGCAGCTTCTGGGCGCTCTTGACCGCCGTGACCTCACGAGCCAACGCAGCTGCCGTACTGCGGTCGTGCCGCCCTGGGATGTAGTGGGTCCAAATCTTCATCGCAGATCTCCTGGTAGAAGGACGTTCTGGTGCCCTAGATTACCGTCCCTGCGAATCAGTGGCCAGGGGGTGATACCCGGTTTACATCCGCTTTGCACCCACGCGCTACAACCCTCCGCCGGAGGGAAGGAGTGGGAGGCATACGCAGGAGATACAGAATAGCCTGGAGCGCCCGTACCGAGGACGGACTCGGTGTTCGGCTACCGTTGTTCCAATGTGCGAAGGTATGGTAGTTGATGCCGGTGAGTTCGGAGAGAGTCTGGTACAACCGGGCCTTGGTTGGGCTGCTAGTTTCCTGCCGCAGTTGCTCCAATAGGTCACGAACATCGACCTCTTCGTCGGGGAACACCTTCTCTTTCAGGTCCCGCAGTCGCATGTCCGAAAACCTCCAAAACTGAAAAACTTTTGCAGTTTCGCTAGTACCAGATACGACGGGCTCCCAGAGGGCTATCACCGCTAACCTCCTGCGAATCCAGAGGTTGTACTCCTTGGAAGCTACGGTGCTGTCGTGCCCGACCTTCGGCCTCCTTACGCAGGCTCTGGATCACCTTCGCCTCGGCAGCCCCTTCCCGATCCGCTTCCGCGAACGTGGCTACCTCAACAGGGAGCAAACCCTTCCGGAGCGCCATCCAAGCAGGCTCCAGGTAGTAGATCTCGGCTTGGCTGGGGCGACACACCGTGTCCGGCATAGGCGAACCGCGACGACGCCCTCGGATCATGTTACGGGTAAGGAGATACGGCGAGTACGCGAGGTCATCCCAGATTCGATTTGGGGGAGCCCCGGCTCGGTCGAGATCTTGGACCGCGAACCCATCTACGATACCCATAGCCATTCGGTACCGCGTCTCGTCGGCCTTCGAGGGAACCGAGACGCCACCCGCACGGTTCACAGAGGTCAGCACGAACACCCGGTGCTTCTGCGCCGACCCTGGAACCACTACTTCCAGGCTCACTACGATGTAGTCGCCCTCGCGAAGGCCGCGCCCCACAGTCCTTTTGTTGGGGTCTCGACCCAGCAACCGATTAACGAGATCGAGCCCAGTAGTATTGGTCCTGGTACGCCCATCCTCAGCGTTGAAGTACCACAACTGCACTGAGGTCAGCCTACCCAATGGTTGGGGCGAACCCCAATCCGCACCACGCTGCTCGGGCTTGCTCAAATCGAAAGGTGAATCGAACAACGCATGGGAGGCCACCGCTACGATCATCCGCTCTTCCAACGCAGGCCCCGGTGGAAGGTTGAAGAGGTAGGGCACATTCGGCCTGTTGCCGTTTCGCGGAAGAGCCCCGTACTCCTGCATAAGATCGACGCCAGCCTTACCCGAGACCTCGTTGACGAGTGCAGCCCTGCCTGCAAGCCGCGTTAGAGCCGCCTTGGCCTCAGGGTTCTCCTGTGCCAACGAGATCATGGCATCGATACCAGGATTTGTAATACCCAGCTTCCGCAATTCAGTGGTTAGCCTTCCGAGCCCAACTGGCAGGTCGTCCACAGGTCGTTCCGAGATCCGACTAACCCCAACAGGAGGGGCCTGGGGTCGGGGGACGGCCTTGCGAGCAGGTTGACTGATACCGACGCCTGGACCAAGTCGCCGGGCGACGGTCGCCACCTCCGGCGATGCGATGGATTGACGCTCCTGCTTCGCCCTCCTCACATCTTCAGGCTCTGCCTCTCCGTGGAAGATGCCGTCAGGTGGTTCGGGTTCCTCAGGTTCTGGAGAATCTCCTGCATCCGCCGAAGCAGTCGTTGCAGACTCTCCGGACGATCCTTCTTCCTGGTCCTCATCGCCACCACCGCTTGAATCAGCTTCACCATCGTCGCCGTCTTCTTCCTCCCCATCATCTCCGTCATCTCGATCCGCACCCCCAAAGGGATCGCCTTCGTTCCACTCAACATCATCGTCCCCGCCTGAGTCGTCGGTATCACCATCGTCGCCATCCTCTACAGAGCCCTCGTCATCTTCGTCCGCGTCCGGTTCTTCACTATCCTCGACCTCTACTTCAACTCCCGAAACTTCCCCGCTCTCCTCCTCCTCCTCTGTCGTTCGAGGGTGGGCGGTTCGAGGTTCGAGTGGGGGTCCGAGGGGATCCTCTTCGTCATCGGAACCGACCCCATAGAAGTCTTCGTTTCTGGGTTCAAACAACCCAGGCTGCGCCCCTCCAGTTGAGAGACGCGGCCTCTGGGGTTGTGCAGCAGCTTTCCCTGCGTTTGGTCTGGTTCCACTTCCCCGTCGAACGCCACGGGCTGGCGCATCCTGGTCTTGCCAGGGGAACCTGCCTTCACCGTCTGTCATGGTGTCTCCCTACGAGGCTACATTCCGAAGCCGGTGAACCGTCCGTCCACACTGTTCGGGGTAGGGGCCTGCCCCGCGTGTTGGCCCTCGTAGTGCTTCCCGAAGGGAACACCGCCTACGAGTTGGCGTTGGTCGGTCCCCTGCGCTTGGAACGCATTGGGATGGTCGTGTTGCGATCCGTACCGGGGTTGGGCCTGGACGCCCATGTCAGTGATGACGCCCGTGGTGCCGATAGCACCCGAATCATCCACCTGACCAATGGTCTTCATGGATCCGGGGTGTCCGAACACGGGCTTCGGAGGCTCGTGGTTGGTACGGCCTCCTACTGGCGGTGGCATCGTCAGCATCTGGACGTTGGGGTCCAGTTGCGGAGGCAAACCACCCGTAGCATCGGGCTGGGCCTCTTCGCCCTGCGGTGCCCCTGCAACACCCTGGGGCACCGGCATTGGCTGTTGTTGAGCCTGCTGCTGCGGAGCGTACTGCGGCGGAGCCTGCTGGGGCGGAGCCTGCTGGGGCATCGGCTGAGGCATCGGGGGAGCCGCTACCGCCGGAGCCTGTTGTGCAGCCTGGGCTTGGGCAGCGGCCTGAGCCTGGGCCGCAGCGGCCTGCGCTTGCTGCGCCTGCTGGGCAGCTGCCATCATCTGCTGGTATTGGGCTACCGGCATCACTCCTACCTGCCCATTAGGGTACTGCACCTGGACCATCTGCTGTTGCGGTGGTGCGGGTGCTGGGGCAGGCATGGGCACCTGCGGCATCGGTGCGGCCATACGCGGCATCTGCTGTGGCATCTGTGGCATCTGCGGCATCGCCTGTTGTGGCGGAGCCATTCCTTGCTGTGTGATACCCCCTGGACCCATCACCAGACCCCCACCTGAAGGGTCGCGGCGACGGCCACGGTGTTGAACACGGGCACTGAACTGCTGCCCGCCCGTGGTTCCCATGTGCTGCTGCCCGAAGACGGGCCGTCCTGATCCTGGTTGACTCATAGTTCCGTTTTGGGTCTGTGACGCCCTAACGGACGCCGGTTCAACTACGGGCGGCGAACTGCTCGCAGGGGACTACCACCACCGTACTTCAGTGGTGCCCCCGAGGTCAGGAGAGCAGCGGCCAGGGAAGCGTCATCGACGCTAACTGGCTCGAACTCTCCTGTAAGGAATTGGTTGGAGATGGACTGGATGCCCCGTGCAGCCTGCCGAAGGTTCCCCAGCTTAGTACTGAGTTCGGGGGTGAATCCGTCCAGTTCCTCGAACTCTTTCTTGAAAGTGGTCCCGAATTGGCGCGAGTCCCGGCGAAGGCTCTGCATCCCGTCGCGGAGGTCGGCCAGGACATCCATCGCCTGCCGATCCTGCGCGGAAGGGAAGTACATACCCCCTTCACCCTGATCGGTCAGTTCTCCTGGGAGAGGTACCGAATCGGGAGACGGGGGAATCTCCTCCGGGAGCGAAGGGATCGTGTCCTCCGGAGCGGGTGGTGTCATCGGAGAGGTCATCGCTGGGGCGGGCAGGTCCGTGGGCATGGGTGTCGAAGTAGGCGGAGCGCCTCCCATCCGCGCATCGTGCATGGCCTTCAGCTGTTCGAGAGAGTGCGGGGCCTGAACACCTCCGAAACCCCCGAACTGCCCCACCGTCTCATCGATCTCCACACCGAGGGCATCCTCATCGATGACGTAGCCGCCCGTCGTCTGCTTCAACGGGAAGTCGTCCACGACGACAGGGCCACCAGCGGTCCAGCGGTGACGAGAAATGATCGCAGAACGTCCGGGGTAGTAGCAGTAGACCGTATACGGCCATCCCCGCTTCCGGTCCGGTCTCCCCGTCATACGAAGCTGTCCACCTCGGGCCTCGCACCCCATAAGATCCTTCGGAATGCAGACCTTCGCGCCACTGGAGTACTCCTTGTATACCCCGGTCGGGCATACGAAGCCTTGAGGCTTCTGCGCGGCCTTGATCTGGTAGCAGTAGGACGCCGTACCCGGTAGAGGGTAGACCTCGTACTGAGAGGGCGGATAGTTGTTCCAAGGACCGTTCTGCGGGCCTTGCCCTGCCGAGGGAGTCCACACCCTGAACCCAGAGCGGCACTGTTGAGTCGGCTGCACCGGCCCAGCGGCCCGCACCTTGGCAGCGAGGTTTTGGAGGAACGTCGTATATTTCTGGTACGCCTCTTGCTGCGGCTTCCCAGCCAACATCCCTGCCCACTTGTAGAGGTACTGCTTAACCTTCTGGACGATGGGGTGGCTCTGGAAGTTGCTCTGGTTGACGAGACGACCGTAGGTCGGAGTCGCCAAGTTCAGGGTCTGCTGGATGATCGAGTCCACGTTGGGGACCACAGGCAATGTGATAAGTGACTCAGGGGCACCTCGGTCATGCCAGCGAACCCCCGCAGCGTGGAGGTTGTGGTTCCCTGGCCCGAACCACCGATACGAGTCGGTGTAGTTCCGCCCCCGGAAAGCTAGTACCTGCGTGTTCGCGGGCACCAACATGTAGCTCCACTCATTCCGGTAACGTCCTGTATCCGGCACCTTACCGGTGAACTTTCCGATCCCTCCACCGTGGATCAATCGACTCGGAGCCGGATGCTTGTGCTTCAGGAGCGTGATTGTGCCAGGAGTACGGTTCAACGCAGACAAGGCTTGATCCAAGGCCTGCGTCAGGCGGCTCTGCTCAGCTTGGCCGATAGCCGTTGCTGCGAAATCCGTCGTAGTGGTCGGTTGGACCATCGACGGTGGGTTCTGGGACACGATCCCCTGGCCGACCGTGGGAGCCTTTGCAGCCAATGATCCGTTTGTTCTGAAGTCCATGTTTTTCTCCGAGGCGTAAGGGCCGTAGGACTGAATCTACGAGTTGGTCCGAGTATCGTAACCTTGCGCCTCACCCTCCACAAGACGCCGAGGGTCACCCGGTATTCTGCTGTTGCAAGGCCGTTCGAACTGCTTGCAACCGCTGCTGTGCGTTCGACAAGTTTTCCTGGATCTGGTCAACGACAGTGGGTGAGAACTCGTACCCCCGCAGCGCCGAGTAGTGCGTTTCCAGCATCTTCTGCGCCCACCCTAACACGGCGGCTTGGGCGTTCCCCAATTCCAGTTGTTGCTGGATTCGGTTCAGATCCGCCGACAGGCTCATCTGCTGCTGCTGGATCTTCAGAACCTGGGTATTGATAGTCCCGATCCGTTGTTCGAGCATCGTCACGCTTTGCATGGCCTGGGTAGCCACGACCAAAGCAGGGTTCGGTGCTGATTCTGGAGAAGGGGACTTGGCCCCGCCCACCGAAAACACAGGCCGGACTGACGATGGGGAAGGGGGCGCTGACTTAGGTTGAGAAACTGGAACAGGACTGGAAGGCGGAGGCGTTGCAGGCGAGGACTTGACCTCCGGGGCTTCTTCCACCTCCTCCCCCAGTTGCATCGTTACCGTGCGTTGTACCCCCCACGGAGGTGGGGAAACCTCCGGAGGCTCGGGCTCCTCAACAAGAGGGGCTCCTCCTATTGGGGCTTCGTCTTCCGCGTCGAGCGGAATAGAGATTGTCCGTGTTCTCACCGCAGGGACCTCCTTCTTAGACAGGCGCGTTGGGCGTGTCCTTGCGATCCACTTCCATGCGGAATACTGGATCAGCGCGGAGAAGCATCTGAACCACCACCGTATCAGTTGCCAGGAGGGTGGAGTTCGGATCTGTGTTGTCGATGAGTACACCCAGTTGTTCCCCGCCATCGAGGTCTACGTAGTAGTACTCACCGGGCATCGGCATACCTGGACAGCCCTGGATCGAGAAGATCGGGACGTTATCCAGCATCAAGAAGAAGACGACCCCTGCGAGGCGGTTGATGACAGCCTGCCAATCAAGGTAGTTGCCGTCCACGTCGATGATGTGCGTTCCGATGGAGATCTGGTTCCCCGGCTTCTGTGCGAAGCCCAGGTTGACCGTATCTAGTGTCCCAGGAGCTACCCGGACACGACGGCGGAACGAGTCGGAATAGTAGACATCCCGGATACCTGCTGGCGACGGATCCTGCCCCCCGCGTAGCCTCTGAGGGTAGGGGCCGAGGGGTGGATACAGCTTCGTCCCCGGAGCCGGTGTCCGTTGGATGGTGCAGCGGTCGAAGAGGCCGCGATGCTGGATCTCGAAGATGGAGTAGACGCTGTAGGACATGGTCGCTCCTAGAGGCCGTACGATCCGCCTTCGATCTCGAAGGCACCGATGGCGTCACCCTGTTCAACATCGAGGACCAGTGGTTGGAGCAACTCAACTTCAACGTTGGTACCCCCGACCACCAGCATTGGGGCTGCCAGTCGCCCTCCACGGGACCGGTGGAAGAGTCGTGCCGGGATGTAGTCGTCGTTCAAGCGAATGCCTCCCTGCCATCCGATGCGGGTGTACAGGTGCTGCTGCCCCGAGTACAGCAGCGTGTCTACGATACTTGGGTGACGCCGACGTAGTGGGATGTTCGAGATGTTGGGCTGCCCGAAAACACCTGGGCCGGTGCCACCGGGACACACCAGAGGCCCGGTGATCTCCGAGACAATACGGATGGGTTCCGTAGTCGAGTCCACAGGGTAGGGTGGTGGGAAGGTGTACACCATACGCCCGAAGAGTCCAGCGAACAAGTAGACCGTGGTATCCGGAGCGAATCGGTCACACTTGTTCCGGATGATGGTCAGCTTACCCGCCTGTCCTGCGGGGAGGCCCTGATGGACCGACATCACCCTCCAGTCGTTGCGCTGGATGACATGGGTCCGGAAGATATGGTCCCCGGCGAAATCGAAGACGCAGGTGAAGTTGTAGCCCTCTTCTGCCCCAATGAACGGTGGGGGTCCGGAAAGCGTCCCCACTTCGTCGCTGAAGACACCGTGGTCGGGGTCAGCCCAGATCAAGGGGTAGTCCGGGGCTTCATCTTCGGTACCCAAGACCGCCAACATGAGGTAAATGCCCTGCCAGATAAATGGCCCGTGTTGGCCTCGGGGAATCTGGAAGGGGATCTCGATCTCACACGGGTCCGGGATTGGTGTCGCTTTCGGAACGATGAGGTCGGCAGGGTTGTCAGGCTCCCGGAAAATCGGAATGATCTTCGGGTACTCCACCCGCGTCGGATCCAGGCTTGTGCCTGCTTGGTTGGAAGGCGGAGGGGCTGCTGGACTGGGCGGCGAGTTCGGGTTTCTGGGCATGACATCCTCACCTAAAGGAAGTGGCAGTCAAGTAGGGCTGGCGAAATCATAACTGATTCGAGCCCAAGGGAAAACCCCGCCCACGTCAGACGTGAGCGGGGCTTCCCTCAAGCGGCGTTACGCAGCCTGGAACAAAGGCCTAGCGGCCCATGTACGCCGCGCCGGGGACGTTCCCGAGCGTGGTGTTCTGCTCCAGGAGGATGGTGACCACGCCCGTCCAGATGAAGGTCTGGTCGGCGGCACCAGCGCCCGTGTCGAAGTTCCACGCCCCGCCGTTCGAGGCACGACTCGGGACCGCGATGGTCACCGGGTACTGGCTGCTCTCGGGCAGGTAGATCTCGATGGGAGCCGGGGCGTGGCTGTGCGTCGGCTCCATGCGCGGAGCGACGTAGTAGATGCTGGCGTGGCCGGCGGGCAGCGAGGTGTCACCCGCATCGACGGTCCAGTAGGAGTCGATCCCGCCCGTGTTCTTGATCGCGCTCGCGATGGGAATCACGGTGGGGAAGGGCTGGTTCTCGATGGTCACCGCGCCCGACAGCAGCGCCCCGAAGGACGTAGCGTAGGACTCCAGCGCCGCCGTGATCTCCACGGCCTCGAACGCATTCGCGCCGTAGGCGTCGAAGGCGATGGTCACGTCACGCACGACCGCGAAGGTCTGCGCGTCCGTGACGAGGGTGAAGGATCCAGCACCGGGGACACCCCCGGCATCGGGACCTGCGACCAGATCGGCGGCGAAGTCCGAGACGATCTCCGTGCCCGTGTCGGCCACGAAGAACGCCCCGTTGACGACCTCGAAGACGCGCTTCGTGATCTGGAGCGAGTTGTTGGGATCCGGGCACGGAGGGGCCTGGAACATCTGGATGGCCGGGACCGGGCAGTTCGGGTTGCCCGCGTACACCTGCGGAGCGGCCATCGGCGGAGGGGGAACGGCAGCCATGGGAGCGGCCTGCCCGACGTTCATGGGGAAGAGTCCCTGCATGATTCTCTCTCCTGTGGGATTGAGTTTCGCAACTGGTGAATCGAACGGAAAATCTATCTCAAACCTTCAACGACTAGTAGCCGCCGAAGTAGGTGGAGAAGAGCCCGCTGACCGTGGCCTGGAGGGCGTTGGCCTCGGCAGGAGCGGTGTGGACGTACCCCGAGCAGACGAGCCCGATGGACGGAGCCTCACCCTGCGAGGTGCCGACCGGAGCGCCAGACACCAGGAAGTTGTTCCCGTTGTACATGCTGGCACCGGAGACAGCGGACGCGGACGGGGCCGAGATGTTCGGCGGCACCTGGGCACCCCAGGCAGTCACCTGATCGCCACCGTAGCCCCAGGTGTGGCCGTTGTTGCTGATGTAGTTCAGCAGGAAGGCCGTGGTGACTTCGGAGGGCGACCACCCCTTGTTGTTGCTGGCGATCCAGTGCGCCCACGGATACAGGGTATCGAGGTCGAGGGCACGGCCCTGAGCGGTTTCGACGGTCACTTCCTCGACGGAAGGTGCGGGTAGCATGACCGTCTCGCCCGTCCGAGCATCCTCCACCGCGATCTCCTCAGACACCGGAACAGGTGCCTGCATCGCCGGTTGCATCGCCGGTTGCATCGCGGGCTGCATCGCGGGCTGCATCGCCGGTTCCATCGCCGCAGGAGCCCCTGCACCCAACCCTGCAATCAGGGCGCGGGCGACGACGCCGTAGGTCTTGGCTTCCGACAGGGCTGCGATGGCACGATAGAGGTCGCCGTTGTCGAGGTGGTACTGCACCATCTCTAGCGGGACGCTCATCGACGCCAAGTGCTTGGCAGCGGAGTCGTAAACCTGCTCCTGCTCGTAGTTAAAAGGGCCTTGGATCCCGTCTAGCGCGGCGTCCAGGGAAGCCTTCTCATCCTGCAACGACTTCAAGACAGCGCCGGTCTCGTCCGTGGAGTAGGGCGGCATACCTTGCACGTCTTCCCCTTCCTCCATGGGCAGGCCATCCGGCAGCGCACCGCCGTCTCCCTGCTGGTTCGCCAGCTGGTTCGCCTGAGCCAAGGCTGCTGCCGGGGCCGCAGTACCAAACACCTGCGGGAGCCCCATCAGGGACTTGTCGCCAGCGATGTACTGCCCGACGCCCTGCTCCGGCTTGATGACACCGAAGTACCCGAGGAGGTTCGTCAGTCCGGCGAGACCGAACATCGAAACCGCCCCGTCCTTCATGTCGGCCAGGAAGGGCTTCTGGATGCGGTTGGCAGGCAGGAAGCGGTACGCGAGGTACGCCCCGGCCAGTGAGGTGATGACCTTGGTGAGGCTCGCCCGCTTCGCCATGTTCTGGCCAGCGGCGGGTTTCATCACGGCGTCGAGTCCCTTCGCGACGAAGTCGGACAGGACCCCACCGGCAGCGTTGGCGGCGAGCATCCCGACGCCCCGCGAACCGGCGCGGACGACTTCCTTCGAGAAGAACTGCTTCAGCGCGAGGCCCTGCATGGGGCCTTGGCCCGTGGTCGCGGGCTTACGCCCTGCGCCACGACGCCCCTGGACCGGGCGGCGGGCACCCGTGGTCCGAGGCGGCTGGACCATTACCTTGACGGACTTTGTTCCGGCCACGGTAGTCTCCTTCTTGCTTCTGGGTTTCGGCTTGGAGCCTGTGGATCCCCCCGAAGTCGTCCGAGCCGTCGTTGCCTTCTTCGCCCCAGGCCTCGACCCCTTCTTGCGAGAGGGGCGAGAACCGGAGGTTGACTTCGGCTTCGACTTTTTGGCTTTGGCTTTCTTCGAGGAGGTACTCCGCTGGCCCCCAGCCACGGTGATCTGCTTCATTTCGACCTCCGCTCCTCTATGACCCCTAAGAGGCTTCGAGGGCAACGGCACACAAAAACGAACGGTAACAAGTGCTACGCAGCGAGGTGGCGACAACTCTCCTTTGCTAGTGCGACGAGTACCGGAGTTCCTACGCTAGTCCCCGACGATGAGATCCTATCGGCCCGAAGGGATCCCTCGACGGTTGGATTGAACGGAGCGCAAGCGCCGGTAGACGAACAATACTCACCGTAGGACCGTCCCACAGCGAGCGCATTGGCAGGGGACATTCCGCTTACCAGTGCTGCCTGCTGAGTCGCCCCAACAACAGCCTGGACCGGAACCCCACCAACACGTTTCACGGACCTAGCAACCGCTGGTGCGCCCACCAGCGAGGCTAAGATCTTCTTGAGGGTATCGTTCCCTTCGGGACGCATCGCCCCGGCCATCTCCTGGAGATTGGCCAACAGGGAAGCGAAATCGAACTCACCGGTCTTAGCAGCCTTTTCTGCGACAGGAGCCGCAGCGGCTTGGAGGATGTCCGGTATACCCTTGGCGTTTCCGCCCAAAGCGTCGAGCAGACCTCCGTCGCCTCCGAACAGCGCAGCGATGGCTTCCGTGCCCTTCCCGGCGCTCTCTTTCTTGGCGACGATCTCGATCTCTTCGCCCGCTTCCGCCAAGGCTCCTTCGCCTTCTCCGAGGATCTTCCCGAGAACTTCCATCAGACCCCCGGAAGAACCAGAATCTCCTAACACCTTCGAGACGATGCTGCCCAGGTTGTCTGCTTTGCCTCCTAGGACAGAAGAGCCGAGTTTTCCGATGATATCAGCTATACCACCCCCCTCGGCGGAACCACCCCCACCAAGAAGACTCGGAGCGATCTTGGATAGCATGGGTAGGATCGAACCACCTGCGGCACCCAAGCTACCTAGGAGAGGAGCAGCAGCCCCGCCGGTCACAGCGGTCAAAGCAATCCCCGCCAAAGCAGGCCAGTTGTCCTTGAGGAATGACCCTGCGCCCTTGGCGAACTTCTTCAGGCCCTTGGTGATGCCCAGCTTCTTATCCAGTTGCTTCAGCTTCTTCACCGCACCCTTGGCGTTCCGCTCTACGAACTTGCCTACTGGCTTGATGACTTTCTTGTGGACGAACTTGGCCGCACTCTTCACGGCATTACCAACGCCCTTCAACGCTCCGCCGATGGCCTTCTTCGCCTTCTTGAACAGCTTCCCGAGGAAGCCAACTTCGCCGGGGTGGCCGCAACCCGTAGCGTCGAGAATCGGCCCAGCCACAACCTGGGTACCGTCTTTGAAGGTGATAATCTCGAACCCCCGCACCTTCAACTCGCGCTCCAGAGCCGCTCGGTTGGCTTCGATGATCGACTTAACTCCTGGGAACCCTTGCTCCACCGCCATCACTTCGGCTAGCGAAGCGATCTGGCTCTGAGTCATGGACTGCGAGACCTTCGGCCCATGGACGGCATTGTTGTAGCGCCACCCTGGAGCAAAGCAATTCGGGTTCTCGGTCGCCGCATCGAATAGCCCATTGAGCCTCGAAGCAATACACCGACGTAGCTTGTAGTTGGGCATCGTTTCTGGCGTCCAGAGGAGCCAGAAAAGACGGCGTGGTTGGGTGTGGGGTCGGAACCAACGGGGGTCGCAGCTGTTGTACCCCGGCAACGGGCCACAGGAACGGATCGGGCGACACGGCTTCGGGGGCCAGCATGGACCGGACGTGGTCGGCACCTCGCCCTTCTGCTGGAGGTACTGGATCACGGCTTCCGTGCCCCGCTTCGGATCCACCAGCATTGCCTCGATCAGACTCTCCTCGGTCGCCTTCGGACCGTAGACGCTACGCGGGCGATACGTCCCCGAGAAGATCGGAGGCCGATCCGGCACGTAGTTTTCCCCAAGGTAGCCCTGAGCATCGCACTCGCAGTCCGCACCGACCGTCGAGCCTCCGCAGGTGCAGCCGTGACCATGACGCGCCCAACCCGGCTTCGGAGGCACGGGCATCCGCTCATCGGAAGCACGACAGAACGCTGGGATGGTGCAGCTATCATACCCCATTGGGGGATTGTAGTACGGCAGGCTGACCGGAGGGATGAGCGTCCCCGGATTGTACGCCTGGGGATACGCAGGTGGGCAAGGCACCCCCGCCGTAGCAGGACGCTTCTGACCCACCGGAAGAGGCGCGGTAACCGGAGGCCCCGCGACCAGCTTCAAGCTATGGTTGATCTGGTCGTGGAGTTCCAGTGGTGTACCCGAGGTGTATTGGTCGGTTCTCATACCTTGCTCCTGGGGAGGAATCCGGCTACCGACGAACGGCCACGGATACGGGGCAGAACAGGAAGTCCCGCAGCTGTCCCGTACCGACGCCGTTGTTCGTCAAGGTAGATCTTGTAGGTCTGAGGCTGGGAAGGGACGAAGTCCTGGAAGTTCGATCCCCGGTCCATCTCCTGCCCCCACGGGAGCGGCGACGATACGTCGTAGATTCGCCGCATCCCGTTCTGGAGCATGATGAACGGGTAAACGTGGAACTTGTCCGTTTCCCCTGGGTTGCCTGCCAGACGCACCCCAGTGCGAAGGCCACATGACTCCGCTAACGCCATGAAACACGCAGTCAGGTCGTCGCAATCGTACTTCTGGACCCCTGGGTAGTAAGTGTGTGTCAGGAACATCCGCAGAGGCGTGGCTGTCTCTTCCACACCCACGGTCTCTTCTGCGTAGGCAAAGATCGTCCTCACCGTATTTGCCAGGAGTTCCGCCAACTGCACTGGGTCAGTAGGCCAGACCCCTCCTGTTTGGGCTGTCACCGCATCCCGAGCGATGGCCCGGAATATATACCCGTACCGCTGGGCGTACAGGGCAGTCATGTAAGCGATGATCGAGCCTGTGGCGTAGGGTCCAAGGTTCTCCGCCACAGCACCCTTGGCCCGAGGGAAGTGCTGCTTGGCGAGGAAAGGCGAATGGAGATCGTCGGGAATGTGTTCCGCTTCCTTCCGCAGCCACTCGAACCACTGCGGAATGGGGCGGATCTTCGGACGGTCCCAGAAGCGCGACCCTTGGGTTCTCCCGGACCCCACGAGGTGCCCTCGAATCGGGAGCCGACCAATAGCCTTCGGAGCGCGTCCATAGTCGCGTCCCTTGGGTACACCCTTGGTAGCGTGGGCCTGGAAATGCTGGCGGTTTGTCCCTTTAGGAGCGACCCCCAACTGATCCGAGGTGAGATCCACCGGGAACCAGTTATTCGAGTCGGGATCTAACTGACACTCCGCGTACGCCCGGTAGCTACCGTTCTGTTGGACGATCACGAACCGAGTTGGGATACCCATAGCCTCTACGAGCATCAGGTAGAACAGCGTGGCCTCGTCGTCGGAAAGTGTGTCAAGGCCCTGGTACACCGTCTCCACGAGGACTCGAAGCGGATTGCGCCATTCTCCCGGTTGATCGCCAGTCAAGATCCGGTAGTTGCCTTGGACGATCCGAGCCAGGGCTAACACCGCAGGTTGGCGGTATTGCAACGCTGGCCGTGTCTCCCGCACCCCTGCATTGTGCAGCAACGCCGAAGCAACCCAACGGAAGACCATCAGGGTCTTCTTGTAAAGGTTTGCCATATCCACGGCCATCTTCCCTGCCACGTCAGGCCGGAAGGAGCCCGGAAGCTGTTGCTGTTGTTGCAGGCGAAGTTCCCCGTCGCGCAAGGTAATGTCCGGTACGAACCGCTCATCGATATTGAGCAATTCAAGTTCGACCCACGGAGCCGCTACGCCCCGGAGATCTACACTACCTGTACTCGGTCGGAGATTCGTCATGGTGATCTAGCTGGTTGGAGGAGGCCCCCACTCCTGAATGGTCTCAGCAAGGAGTTCCTTCACTTCGGTTTCGATGTCTGCAAGGTCCACGATGAACAGGCGCTGATGCTCCGGTAGCGCAGCCATGCACAGATCGGCAAACCGGCCAGGGTACATGGACATCATAGCCAAGGTCTCTCGACCCCCTGGAAGATGACGGTCCGCGAGGTCCCCGAAGTTGCGTTTGGCATCGTCAAGGGCGCTGTCAAGGTTTCCGCTCTTGAATCCCTTGAACAGCAGGTTGAAAAGGTGGGAGGCGAAGGGTTCCATCTCCCGGACAGCCCGCTCGGGGATGACATTGTTCTCCCCCGCCTCCACAGGTCCCGGTGCGTAAGGCTGGGCAGGCCCTACGGGACGTTTTTGCGGTTGCACTGCGGTTGGGGATCCTGGCTGGAACAGCACCGACTGGAAAGGATCATCGATGGCAGGCCCAGACACCCCGGCCCCAGTTGGCTCTTGCAACACTCCCGAAGGATGTGCCCGCCGCCCAGTGATCTCCTCCCGAACCATGCCTCCAAGGCCTGCGAAAGGATCTTGCCCTTGCGAAGCCGCACCGTCCCCTTCGTTCAGTGCCGAGGGTCCACGGTCGAGTACCTTCTCAATCAGCTTCAGGGCCATGTTACCCCAATCAGGACCGGAATCACTGTCCTGCTGCCGTCTCTCCAGGTCCGCGACCCTGGCGTTGAGCATGTCGCGTTCTTCTTGGGTGCGCGAAAGTTGGCTCGCTAGCCAATCCATGGCGACGTAGGACCCGTCGCTCATACGGACCAGATTGCTAGAGCCTACAGGTCCACCAACGGAACCACCGGAAGCGATCCCATCTGCCCCCTGCTCCAGGTTCTGAACGAACTTGTCCACCGAGCGGCGCATCGACGTTTCAAAAGCCCCTGTAACCCGCTGCTGGAGATCCTTCCCGAAGAGGCTTCCGAAGGGGTTCTGCGCTTCTCCGGTGTCCTCGTCGTCCTCTTCGTCATCCAGGCACTCTACTTGGACCACCGTCTCTGCGATGTCGTAGTGAGTCATCGGATCACGGGCCAAGACGGAGTAAAACTCTCCAGGATTGATCTTCGGATCATCGACCTTGTTCGACATGAAGGCAGTGATATCCGCCGCATCCCTGTCCTGTTCCAGCGGATCCCAGTTGAAGGAACCCTTCCACCGGTTAGGATCACGCTCGAAGCGTACCCAAGGATCCTTAGAGGCCTTCTTCTGCCCTACCGCTCGCACAGCGTAGGCAAAGAGTTGCACACCGTCGCCTTCGTTCACATTGCCTAGGTGCTGACACACCAGCGAGGTGAACTCGACAGGATCCACAACCGGGACTGATTCGTACTCGCCCATTCAGGTCGCTCCTCCCCATCTGGGAGGCTTCGTACGGCGGGTCAGCTGGGAAAAAACTCTTCTTCGATACTGAGTCTAAACCCTATTCCCACAAGGCGCAACGAAGCCTCTTCCTTGGATATGGACACTGACATGTCCGGCATTTCGCTATTCTGGCTAATTCAGATCCTGGACGTAAACCAAAAATCCCTTTACTCTTAAAGCGTTCCGGGCAGGTGCCCTAAAAAACAGATTACCTCCCTGACACATACCCGTACAACTGCATGAGTCCTGAAATCGCAATCTTTCTGAGGTTCATGGCACTGAAATCCTCAAAACTACGTCCGAGAGCGTATCACAACGGGTGGTGGGACGCTCTTCAAAAGGCGCTGAGCCACGGTGCTGAGGTCACTACTGGCAACACTGTCTCGAAGTCGCAGTACCAAGGTGTACGCCAGGAGTCTCCCTACGGTCGGGGAGTCTACGCAAGCCAGTTCGATACCCCCTCCGAGCATGTGAATCCACTTCCAAGCGAGGTCCGAACGGCCCCCAACAGCGATAGCGAAGTCCACGGGACGGAGAGAAGTCTGCTTCGAGCGCCACTCTCCGTTCACCAAGCAGTGCGTTGTGGCTTCGTTATCCTGATAAACCCGTGCCGCCCACTGGCCAGCAGGTGTTTCTCCGAGCGTCACCCGAATCTGCTCCCCATCCTTCTCCAGGGTGAAGTCGTGCGCCTTGGTCGCAGTGAACCGGAATGTCGGCTGGGCCATGTCCCTAGCAGTGTCGAGAGACGCATCGGCAGAAGAAGTCACACGAAGATCTGGTCGGATGATGAGATCGTGTTCCTCGAAACGCAGTTCCATCAGGTCCCAGAGTTGGGTCGAGAAGCGTTCGAGGTTGCCAGTGAAGTCCTGGACCATGCAATCGGCCTTCAGACCCCAATCCGGCTTTCCGCCCTCACCGTAGATAGGCCGCAATCCTCTCCCGATGCCTTGGATGTAGGGAATCGGAGACGTGGATTCACGCAAGACCACAACACGAGCCACCTGCTGAACATCCACACCCTCGGTAAGCAGGTTGATTGCCACGATGGCCGTCTCGTTGTTCTCCAGCTGCTGCAACATCCGGCGGCGAGCAGTCTTCTCCGTGTTCTCGTGCATGGCCTGAGTGGGAAGACCGTGACGGGTGAAATACATCTCGATCCGCAGAGCAGCAGCCAACGTCGGTGCCATGATAACGGTGGGCCGCTCACGGTTCGGGTCGTACTTCATCACCTTATCGAAGATGTCCGGCAACTGCTCCTTGACGAGGCTCTCACAGGCTCGGTCCTGCTGCCTATCACCAGTGAGCCCGGAGCGAAGAGCCCCCATGGTCTCCTTGATGAAGAAGAACGGAGCGAGGTACCGCTGCCGGATCGCACGAAGGATCGTGATAGCCTCATGCCGCCGCTGGAAGAACGACAACCACTCCGGACTTTCCTGCACGGTCCCCCTCAACGGTGTGGCGGTGAAGGCTGCAACGGGGCAGTTCGCCTCCAGAAGCATCTGCCACGTCGGGGCCAGGAGCCTGTGCCCCTCGTCTATAATCAGGTACTCCGCCGCCCGAACCTTCCCACTCGCAAGCCGGTTTGTGTACGTCGTAGGGGTCCAGAGCATCCCCCTAGTACTGATCCCCAGTCGGTCGGCCTTCTTCTTCAGATCATCGATGATGACGTTGCGGACGGTCACCATGATAGGCGTGAGCCCCATATCAAGGGCAATCTCCAGCAAAGGGAGTTCCATCAGGGACTTCCCCGTACCCGTGGGCGAGGCCACCAACAGGTTGTCCCCGGCCAGCAAAGCCTCCTCCCCCCTCTTGATCGTCTGGCGTTGGAACGGGTGTAGTACGTAGGACATAAAGGTCTCCGCGATGTCTGAAGAGTTTAACGCTTCACTCCGATGGGCCGAGCTAATGAAGCATGGTGTCACCCCTACATGGTTCTACCTGGAGGAGTGGTTGACGAAGAGTGGGGTAGACACGACAGCGATGGGTCTCCTGAAAGACAAGAGGAGGAAGATCTCCGAGACCACCCGCTTCATGTACTGGCGTATGGCAGTGGTGCAGGACACCAGCTGCTGGTCCACGTCGGAGATGCGCCGAAGGATCGCAGACAGCCTAAGCCTCAGGTGCTTCGTGCGCGTGGATCCCGATGAGATCCTGTACCGCAGCACCAGCATCGACAAGTACTTCCGCCACTACATTGCTCCTCTAAGCCGTGCCCTGGTCTACAGTGCTGAGATCTGGGAGGAAACAAAGCGACACACCACGTTCCCGCTCACCAAGGCCGTGCAGACTTGGCTGGCGTGGATGGACCAATGGGCCAAGCAGTCGAGGGTGGAGCCTTTCCTCCTGGTACATCGAGGCCTCACCCTAGCCTAGGACCATCGCTCGATTGCGGCTGAGAGCCGCAAACACATACTCCTCCGCTTCGCCCATCGACTCGAACTGAAGCAGGGAGTCGCGATCCATCCGATACTCCCGTGGCAGCCAAGACTGCTCCCGCCGAAGCGTCTTCATCATCCGCTCGCGTCCTACACCTCCCTTCGGGAGCAAAGCCGTGTAGCAGTGGATCCCAGCACTGGTAGGTACAACCTCCAGAGGCAGGTTCCACCAGACCCCCAGGACCGCTGGAACCCCCAGGGCTTTCAGAACCATCAGGTCCAGCGGGTTCTCTACGGCAAAGCGAACCAGGAAGATCGGGAGTGTTCCCGAGACCCGCGATTTCCCCGCCAACTCCGCTCCCGTGAATAGCTGAGGTTTGCCCACTGTGTCTCTGAAGTACTCCAAGGTACGGCCACACACGACCATCAAGGCTCCGTAGGATCCCGGACGACAAACCACGTAGGCCGCGAGGTCTGCAACTTCGACCACCTCGACCGGGAACGATAGCGGCACAGGCTTTCCATCGGGAGTGAGCCAATACCGCCGGAGGCGCTTCCCAAGCCTCTGCATCCACGTCTTCCATTGATCCTTATCGGCAATGCTCCACACAGGTAAGGCCCCTTCAGGATCACGTTCGCCAGCTGGAGTCCGATACCCCCACCACTTCGGGTCTACCCAGAACGGCCCCACCCCTCCAACACGGTCGAACCCTTCGAACACCTTCGCATCGGTCAGGGCCTGCGTGTCACCTCGAAAGGTAGGGTTAATCGCGAAGCCCATACCCTGGAGTTTGTGGATCTCGTAAGCAGCGTGAGGGACCATCGAACCCTTACCCTGCCGCCGCCATCCCCTGACATAGCAGTAGAGATCCATCGCATTGCCATGAGCCCCACACCCCAATCCGTAACACTGAAAGCGTGGCCCCTTCCTACCTACGGTGTAGAGGTGACACGATCCGCCATCGGCCTCTGAGTCCTGGTGGAAGGGACAGACGACTCTCCACGCAGCTTGGGTCTCGCGAACAGGGTGCATACCCAGTGCTGTTGCTAACGCCACTATATCTGCGGAGTGAGCAACCCGCAGTAGTTCCTCGGAAGGCAGGAACGCTACTACCCTTTGGCCCATGCCCGATACTCCGTCCTGGGACATACTCATCAAGGACCCGGCCCATAGCATTCGCTGGTACCGGCAGCCCTATCAGAGATCCTCGTCAGCCGTGGCTTCCTTCCGGGTCTACTGCCCGTACCACCCTAAAGTGGTCGAGGCGATCCGGGGCAGTAGGATGGGAGGAACCACCGGAATCCCCTTCTGCACTAAGAAGTTCAGTGATTTGGACAAGGCTTGGATCCTCTCCCCCACCTCCCGAAACCGTAAAACTTTTTCACTTTTGGAGGTCGAGACCATCGAGGCGAATCTACGGGAAATCGCCTCTAAGTGGGGACCAGTACTAGCTTTATCGGAGAAACCACCCGATACCGGGTGGGATATCGGGAACACCCTCGGCGTGGACCCGCACTACTCCGGCACGGTCGAAGGGTTTGGGGCGCTCCACACCTTTCACGGAGGGCAGTGGCTTGGACTGCGCTCCTTGAATCAAAACGGGAGGGGGGTCTATATCCCTGTCGAAGCCTGGGCCTTCGACTGGCGCGACATGCCGGAGGAAGAGGATGAGCCACCGGATTGGCCTCAGGACGCCAGGGCTCCCAACGCTTTCCTCGGCATCAACCAGTCGGGGATGGGTGTCTTCACCAAGTGCCCGTACCTGTACTTCTGCAACAAGGTGCTGAAGCTGGCGCTGCCTATCAACCGCATGATGCTCATCGGCACTGCGGCCCATGCTGGAGCGGAGACGCTCCATATCGAGATGATGGAGAAGGGCTACGTTGACGGCACCAGCCTTGAGAAGGCCATCGACGCCTGCTTCGAGATCACCAACCTCAGCCCGGAACTGAAGAAGCTGGACCAGAAGCCAAGGGAAGACGACAAGGTCGAGTTCCAACGGTTCGCCAGTGGGATGGTCACGCACTACCACGCCCTGCTACTGGATGAGCCTATCCAGATCCTCGGCACCGAACGGAAAGTAGCGGCTCCAGTAGGACTGTCCTTCACCTACGACGAACGGACGATCCCGGTTCACTTCTTCGGCACCCTGGACCTCAACTACGACCTGAACTCCGGAGAGACCGTGGTCTCGGACATCAAAACCACCATCGGCAGGCCCCCATCGGCGGTTGCGCGAGTCCTGACCTACATGCGCCAGCTAGGGCTGTACTCCCTGCTCGCCAAACTGGTCTGGAAGCAGCAGCCCAGGTTCTCGGAGATCCGCGACCTCAACCCCTTCGAGGGGCCGCGTGTCACCCGCATCCCGATAGCCCCTCTCCTTCAGCAGGCCGTCCCACGGATCCGCAACACCACGAAGCAGATGATCTACTCCTTCCGAGAGGGGTATTGGCCCCGCCGAACGGGGATCCACTGCAAAACCTGCCCGATACGAGTAGGGTGCCTACTCTCCTATATCGGCCAGATCGAAGTTTCAGCCATGGCAGGATCAAGCCAATGAATCCGAAGCTACTAAGCGCACTGGGACTTACCGATTACGACGCGGAGGTGTTGGAGCAACTCGGCTCCACTCGTCCCGATCTGTTTGCCATCTTCGAGGCGAAGCTGCGTTTCTTCGAAGACGACCAGACGGGAGCCGGAATCATCAGCCCGACTATGACATGGGATGTCCTCCCGCCGGGATTGCTCTACCGTGAAAGGGTCTGGCTGGAAGGCAAGCGTCATATCCGTGGCCTCACCCCGGAGACCAGAGCCACGCTCCCAGACCTACCAGAGGGTGTGTGGGCGATCTTGGAGGGGGGCCGCGCCCTGATCCTACCCGAGACTCTCCGTTGGGAAACCCGAATCGCGGACAAACGGGTCACGAACGGGTTCCTGGAGAACGCCCTCATCCAAGGCCGCAGCGGTGATCCGCTCACCGTCGCAGAGAGCGCCTTCGAGAAGTGCATCTTCGTACACTGCATGTTTCGCAACCTCGCCTTCGAGGAGGTGGACTTCCTCTCCAGCCGCTTCCAGCAATGCACCTTCCAGGACTGCACGTTCACACGGTGCCACTTCGCCCATACCACCTGGGGAGATCCCGACGACATGGCGTGGGGCCTCCACAACTTCCTCCAGGGAACTGTCACAACCACTGAGTGCGACTTCGCCCACTCACGGGGCTTCGGCCTCGCTGTGTTCATCCCGGAGTACCTGCGCCCGGTGGTTGAGAGGGTGCGGCAAGAGTACTTCGAGGATCGGATCATCGTGGTCGATGGGGTCAGGAAGAGAGAGCCGAAACGCAGTGCGAAGAAGTCGATGTGGTGGGGCCACCAACTGCTGGCGAAACTGCATGGGAATCACGGTGCGGAGGGATAGCTACGGGCATTTTAACAACCAGTATTTGCCTACACCGTTTCGACATCCGGCAATACGAGGTGATCGCTTTTCGCAGATTTTCCTTACACCAACGAACTCCAGTATCTTCGGGGCTTTCAAGCGGATGTGCGGTTCATCTTCGGCGGCAGGGCACAGAAAAGTATTGACAGGTCCCGCCCTCGTTTGTAGCCTTATAGGCCCCGGTGCCGGGGATGGAAACGCACGAAGGGTTCTTATAAGGATGCTTCCTGTACCTGTCAGAGGCGGTTCCCCTCTCTAAGTTGGTGATTTCCCACCCTTGAACCAACGCTCCACGTACGTCGTGCGTCACCCACACCGTGATGGGTCTTCGGCGGTCGCTCTGACATTTCGAAAAAATATTTCTCCAGCTACGTACGACGTACGACGCTCACACCTTAATTGGCTACGTACGTCGCACGTCGCTCAGTCCGTGTTTCCCTTGCGCGTCGTGCGTCACTCATACCGTAATAGCTTCCTCCGTCGCACGGGTGGTCACCGCCATACGTCCCACGCCCATTGTGCGAGCCTGCCCACATCCCGCCACCCTGGTATGAGCCCCCAGGGATCCCACCCAACACCGCTCCTAGCGACCCACCAACAGCAGGACGACTCGGTGGCCACCCCGCGACGGTAGGCATCAACGGACTAAGACTCCGCCCCTCTTGTTTTGTTTCGTTGAAGTGAACTGGTGGCCGTCGATCCCCCGAACCCCTGAACCCCGAGAGGATGGTGATGGCTAGGAAATACGCACAGGGGACCTCGGTTTCCCCCGAACGGAGCCGTGCCCAGATCGAACGGAACCTGAAGAGGTACGGCGCAGATCATTTCGCCTACAGAAGCGAAACACATCCGGACGGGAGCGAGACGGTCCACATCGGATTCCGCTACCATGGATTCCGCTACCAATCTTGGTCTGTGCGTTTCGTTCTACCTCTACCGTCGCCGGACGAGGACGAGATCCGCCTCACCCCCGGCGGCTCGGAACGAGCCGCAAAGCCTCGCGAGGCCGCACACACCGCTGAAATCCGACGCCGCTGGAGATCCCTGTGCATGGCTATCCAGGCCAAGCTGAAGGTCGTAGAGACAGGGATATCGACCTTTGAGCAGGAGTTCCTAGCCCATACGATCATCCCCCAAGGACCCGCCAAAGGCCAAACCGTCGCTCAGTGGGCAATCCCTCAACTGGACAGTCTCTGCAAAAGCGGAAGCCTGCCGCCGCTGCTCCCACATCACGACTAGGACTGACCCCTCTTGTTTTATTGCTACGTCACTGGATAGGCAACGATCTTGCCCACGGGCGGAGTCCCTGGATGAACCTTGTTGGTAGATTCCGGGTTTGGAGGCCATAAATCGCGTACCGGGGGATTTTACTCCAACCGCCCGTGGGCTCCCACTTTCAGCTATGGGGAAAAACATGGACCGCATCGACCCGATCTCGATCATGCTCGAACTGGGGGCTTTGCAACTGGGTACGTTCACCCTCAAATCCGGAAGGGAGTCGCCCTACTTCTTCAACATCGGAGAGGTGAACGAAGGGCGGGGGATGGTGACCCTTGCCAACCTCTTTGCGGTTTCGATTCGGCGGCTCGTGGTCGCGAAGACGGATCCTAAGATGCAGGAGCCTTCGATCATCTTCGGGCCTGCGTACAAGGGCATCCCCTTGGCCGTGGCAACGGCGATGGCTCTGGCTGAGGATGCGCCTTTCCATCGGTGGCAGAATACCATTCGGTGGTCCTCCGACCGGAAGGAGGAGAAGAAGCACGGAGAGAAGGCGAAGTTCCTCGGGGCGACTCCGACTGCGGACGATGTGGTGGTCATCGTGGATGATGTCATCACGACGGGGCAGACCAAGATCGAGGCCCTCCAGAAGGTCACGGATACTGGGGCTACGGTGGCTGGCGTGGTGGTGGCCCTCGACCGGATGGAGCGGGGTGGCGACGAGAAGGACGCTGTCCAGGACTTCGAAACGGCGACGGGTGTTCCGGTCTTCTCCCTCGCTACGGTGAAGGATCTTGCGGCTCTTCTGGAGGAGCAGAATCCCGATAGCTACAAGGCCTTACAAGACTACCTCATGCGATTCGGCTCGAAGCGTTTCTTCGATCTAGACAGCGCCACTTAACGGATCGGCAGCGCAGTACCCCTGGTTGAGGGCGGGTCGCGAGGCTCGCCCTCGTTGTTTTAAGGAGGAATGGGATGGACCTGAAGAACAGAATCGTCGTTGCCTTGGATGGGATCTCGGCGGCGGCTGCGGCAAAGCTGGTGACTCTGCTGAGCCCTCTCGTTTGGGGGTTCAAGATGAACGACTTGTTCCTTGATCCCCTGGGGCCTGCACTAGCCAGGATCATCGTCCAGTCGAAGGCGAAGCTGTGGCTTGATCTGAAGCTACATGACATCCCGAACACCGTTAAGAACCAGCTGAATCGGCTCGCGAACTACATGCCTTCACTGGTGACGGTACACGCATCAGGAGGGATCGGGATGCTTACGGCGGCTTGCGAAGCGGCTCGGGACACCCGAAAGAGTCTGCATTACACGGATGTTGGGGAAGTTCCGGAGTTAGGGATCCTGGCTGTATCGGTGCTGACCTCCCTGAGCGCCGAGGAATGCGAGAAGATCTACGGCAGCGTCCCTGCGGAGAAGGTTCCGATGTTCGCTACCTTGGCAAGGGATGCGGGTGTTTGGGGTGCGGTCTGCTCAGGGCACGAGGCTCGACAGGTGCGGGATCTAGGCCTACGGCCTGTCGTCCCAGGGATCCGCCCAGAGTGGTTCCTCGCGGAACAGAACGTGTCTCAGGACGATCAGAAGCGGGTGGTGACCCCGTGTAAGGCCTTGGACTTCGGGGCGGAACTGCTGGTCATCGGAAGGCCTATCGTGAAGAGCGAGGACCCGCTAGTGGCCGTGGAGCGGACGATCTCCGAACTGGAGGACAACTACGGCGTTGCCGACTGATCGTTGGACGGCTAGGATAGGCTTTCACCTAGACAGCCCAGCCCTTTGCAGTGAGAAGGAAAACGATGGCGAACAAGGTGTTTGTAGGAGGCCTTGCTTGGGCGTGTGACGACGACGCGCTGCGCGAGGCTTTTGAGGATGGGATCGGGTGCCAAGTGCTTTCCGCAAAGGTCATCACTGACCGTGAATCCGGCAAGTCACGCGGCTTCGGTTTCGTTACGTTCAAGTCCCCTGGGGATGCCCAACAGGCTATCGAAGGGATGGACGGTCAGGAGATCCTGGGGCGCACCATCCGGGTATCCGAAGCCATCGAGAAGCAGGGCTCCAATGTCGGAGGAGGCCGGAGGTCGGACGGGAACAGTGGGAGGGGCGACCACCCAATGAAGCGGTCTAACAAGAAGGGGCGTCGGCGCGACGACGAATACTAGTAGGTTGCGAAGGAGTCGAAGTAAGAGAGGGGCGGTTCACACAGGATACGCCCCTCTCTCGTTTCGGATGAAGGCGGTTACGGAGTGAGATCGCTGATGATGGTCTTGGCTGCTCCTCCGCCGATGGCCCCAGTTGCCTTGATGGAATGATTGGTGACACCATCCACAGGCAAGGTTCCGCCTGCGGTGTACGTCCCGACGAACTCGGTGAGGTACATACCCGCACGTCCCAATTCAGGATCTGAGATTGAGCCTCCGGAAGGAGTAAACCCGTCGCGGAAATTGCAGCGGATGATCCGGTTCCACCATTGGACTTGGACGTGACCTCCTTGCGAGCCATAGGGAAGGCCGAACAGGCACTCGTGGGCGTATATGAGTCGCATTGAGGGTGCGTTGATGACCAGCGACTCGGTGGGGGTAGTCGGGGGTACGGGAACGGGGTTTATTCGTCCGCATTGGATTCGGTCGATGTACGTGTTGATACCAGCCCCGACTGCGCTAGAGCCGTCGATACCTCTTGCTAGACGAACATTGGTGAGTGCCAGTTCGTTTGTGCCAGCGGCTCCGAGCAGCGTAGGGATCAGAGAACCACTAACGAACCATTCGCTCCCATAGGCATTGTGAATGGTTGCACCGGCTCCTATAGGTGCTAGTGCTGGCCCTAGGATAAGCGTCGGACGTTGCTTGTCCGGAACCAACTCTAGAGCATCGTCCAGGTTCCAGGTGATGTTCCGGGGTGTTGCGGAGTCGTACCAGTTTTGCGAGCCGTCGCCTAATACAACAGGCCCCATGGCAAGCAGTTGGATAAGCCTACCCGCAGGCACAACTAGATCTTCGTCATAGACTCCAGTGGCGACGATAACGATGAACCGTCTCACAAAGTCTGCGGGATCCGCAGGTATACCTATCGTATCCAGAGCCCCCTGGATGGTGACGAAGGGTGTATTGAGATCAGCGTCGTCAGCGGCTCCAGGCGATCCCGGACCTACGAAAAGGATCTCCGGGAACGTGAAGATCCCTCCCCCGCCACCGCTTCCTCCGGCTACCTCATCGATGGCATCCTGGACGTTGGCGGCGACAAGGCCACTACCGGAGTTGTCGTAGGCCAGTGCCGTTGCACTGCCCGGTCCAAGGTTGATCCAGTTCGTGGACCCGTCACCGATCCACAGGAACTCATCCCCTGGCTGGAAGGTCTGGGGCGGGGCGACGGTGTTGTCCGTCACCGGGGTCGGGTTGCCGACTGGGCAGCGGTAGACCCAGCCTTCGATGCGCTCGTCAGGCACTGGGATCGAGGTGAAGTCCCCATCTACGGTGATGACGCCCTTGATCTGGGCCGGATTGTCCAAGGAGATCTTGGTCCGGAGCGTCCTCCAGGTCGTCCCGTTCCAGTAGATGATGTCCCCGTTCTCGAAGTCTAGGGCGGTCACCGGGTCGGTGACAGCAGCTGTGACTTCATAGAGATCACCTACCTCTGGAGACTCCGGAAAGTCAGCAGCGGCCCCAATCTCCGAGAACCGCCGAAGCGAGCCTTGGGTACGGTCTGAAATGCCTTCGAATACTCGCCGTGTCCACTGTGGGAAACCGCCCTGGGGATTCCTTTGGTTGACATCGTTCGCGCCGAGAGGACGGGGGTTGCGGATAAGGCGTTGGAGTTCCAGGTAGTTGAGCATTGGGTTACCTCAGTCTCAGGGTGAAGACCCGGTTGTCGGGTCCAAACTGGCGATTGCCTACGTAGAGATAATCTCCGGCAGCGGCGATGCCGAAGAAGTAGTCCGTCCCAGTGGTCTCGATGATCTTCAGTAGCCGTACATTCAAGGGATCTGCAAGGGACCACACTCGAAGCAGCCGTCCGTTGGCCCCTGTCGAGAATGTACTAGTGAGCAGAACGTTGCCGTTGAACTCCAGATTCGACTCATCGCCGTTGTTGAAGCATGGTAGGGACTGCACCAGGGTAGGGGTTGTTGGATCGGTGCAGTCAATCACATAGAGCAGGTTCGTTCCGTTTCGAGCGAGGACGTAAGCGATCTGCTTGCGGACGAGTATGCGTCGGACGTTGCCTCCCAAACCCGCTAAGGTACCCAGTAGTGTCGGGGTGGTTGGGTCACTAACATCGATCACTCGTAACGACCCTTCGGTGAAGGACGTAGCGTAGCCGTAGCCCCCTTCAATTGCCGCATCAGCATACGCCGTCCCGTCGATCAGGCTCCCAATGATTGTCATGGTTGCTTGATCGATTACGCGAAAGCCTGTGCCTCCATTGGTTGTAGCGGCGACGATAAGAGTGGCGTCCTCGTTGACATCGAAGCCGAAGGGCTGAGCGCCACAATTCGCGGTTGCGATTTGCACTGGTGCGGCAGGGTCAGATACGTCGTACTTCCGTACCCGACTCCCCGAACTGGTGCAGATCCACGCTAGCCCCATATCCGTACGAGCCCTCACTTTGTAGGGGAGAGGAGATATCCCGGCGAAGATCTCTCCAATAATCTCCGGCTCTGCGGGGTCCGCTAAAGAAGCAACATGGAAACCCCAAGGGTTGCCAAATGCCACGAAGTACAGGAAGCCACGGTCTGCGTATAGCGCAGAAGGACGGATCCGAGGAGCAAGCCCACTGGTTGCCGATGAAACAACAGGAGGGGCCTCAAAGAGGTTGATGGAGGAGGTCATCTCCGGGCGGAGGATGTCTCCTTTGCGGAGACCTCTCGGGAAAGCTGCGGTAGGGGGAGGAGGGAAGGTGAAGTCGCCCACTAGACCGCCCTTTGCCCTGCGCGACCATAGGCCTCCACAGCAATCGTGCCGTCGAAGGTACTGCCCACGTCGTTGTTGCGAATACGTCCCCAGAGGTAGGCCTGTTGGCTATCCAAAGAGCCTTGCATGAGCCCTAACACGGCTGCTCGGTAGACCACCGGCCCGTCAGTGGCTTCGATGATGTTCGGGGCCAGGAACTGTAGGCCAGGGTCGTTGACATCGTAGGTGCCAGCGTCACGGTTGGCTTCCGTGTCGTACAGCGCCACATCGAAGGCGGAGATCCCTGGGCCGGGGTTGATATCGCTGATCTCCAGAGTCAGCGCATTCATCTCCACGAACGTCGATGGGATGGGGACAACAAAGCTGGATTCACCACCGCCTGCTGGGACATCCTCACCTGCGGGAGAGGTACTGGAGAGTCCGATACTGGGAGGATCGGCCACCCCTGAAACGAGGTTGGTGAGCAGCCGGAGGCAGCGTACGACCCAACCTGGAAACCCCCCTCTTGTTTGGCGTTTCGAGGACGGAGCCGGAGCCACGTCGTTCTGGTTAAGGGGATCGGGCTTCCGGAGGAGGCCTTTGAGTTGGGTTAGATGGTCGGCCATGTTGGTTGGTTCCGTGGTCGGCCATGGTTAGGCGACTAAATGATGATGGAGGCCGATACCGTAGCGTCAACCAGCTGACCGTTGAGTGGCCCCGATTGGGACAACACTAACTGCAAAGTCTCTCCGGCGAGCAGAGGAACGAGGACAGTCCCGATGGATGTCCCTTGGTCTTCGCCTCCAAAGTTGCCTGTGGTTATGCGAGATTCCGGCAGTAGGAGTGCGCCATTCTTAAGCAGCTGAGCAGTACAGTTCCAAGTGGGGGCTCCGAGCGATTGGATGGAGAACCAGTACGATATGCGGTAAAGCCCTTGTACTTTCGCTTGGATTAGAGTGGGACTTCCGGCATCCCAGTCGAGGATTTCGTCGTTCTGCTCTTGGAAGAGGGTGTCGAAAGGAACAGGCGTACCGGGGGCAGGGAAGTTGGCGGCTGCCCAAGCCGTTGTGCGTCCCACCTGGATGTAGACCTCTTGACGGCCTATGGAGCCCCATCCTCCACCACCAACAACTCCGATCTGGATCACGTCACCGATGCTCGGCAACTCGACCTTGGTGTGGCCTTGGGGGAAAGTGTCAGGACCGGTTAGCTGAATGGTGAGCGAGTTTCCACCACCGAAGTGCCAGATGTAATACTCTCGGATGGAAGGTGAGGCAGGTACCGAAGAGGCGAGGGGTAGCGTCACCACGGTCGGACCTGCTGTGGTGTCTACTGCAACAACGCAGTCCGTATCGACGTTCAGGGGTACCGAGGCTCCGCCTCCGACACTGCGGAGCGGGAGACGCCGAGGAGGGAGGAAGATCTGGTCGATGGCGTCCTGAACGTTGGTCGCTGCGAGCAGTGTGCTGCTGTTGTCGTAGCCGATACCCTTCGCGAGGCCTGGGCCGAGGTTGACCCAGTTGGTACCTCCCGTAACCCAGAAGAACTCGTCCCCTGGCTGGAAGGTCTGGGGAGGGGCGACTGTGTTGTCGGTGACTGGCGTTGGGTTCCCGGCGGGACAGCGGTACGTCCAGCCGTTCTCCCTTTCGGCAGGAGTGGGGATCGCTAAGAAATCAGCGTCCGCTGTGATGACACCCTTTATCTCAAGGGCTTGTGCGGCTACCAAAGCGGCTTCGACGGCTTCCTGAACGAATGCTGCGTCACGGTGGGACATCGTGCATCTCCGAAAGGTTTCTTAGAGGACGTACCACTCGCCGCTGAAGCCGAGGGTTGGGAGGGTTTGGTACTGGACCGTCAAGGTCTGAGTGGCCTGACCATCGATGGTGTCCGTGCCGTTTGCAGCCACCGACACGGTATCGAAGGTGGCTCCAGTACCCTTGTTCTTGACCGTGACCTTCAACCTCCCTGTGTTCGGTAGCGCCGGGAGGTTGACTGTGCAAGGGCTTCCAGGTGCGGTCTCGCAGAGGATCAGGCTGTCTCCTGCCGAGGCGTTGTAGGTAGCCCCTGCGGCTACGGTAACCACATTGCCCTGGTCTCCTGCCTGGGTCAGCAATGACACGATGCTTTGGATGAGCAGCTGTGCCCAACGAACGAACCCGCTTCGGGTGGGCCTGCGGCCCGTGGTCTGCGGAGCCACTTCGGATTCCCCTAGGGGAGGTGCGTCAGCAGCCCGCGCTACGATCTGTTCAAGGGTAAGCGGTGTGGTCATCTACGGGGTCCTTGTTGGGTGGTTATCAAAAGGTCGTGAGGCGTATTCTAAGGTGGATACCTTTGCATTGGAATATCCATATAGGGGTGTTAGCCTTGACACCACGAGTAAACTAGATCGCAGTGTTCGAGTGCTTTCGTTTCCCCTGGAGGATACCTATGACGACTGAACAAGACATCAACGCTCTGATCGAGAAGTTGACCAAGGGCAAAATCTCCCTCTCTCGCGGGGATCTCAACCCGCAGCCGACGGCTGGCGGTGGACTCCAAGCCCTGAAGAGGCTGATGCTCCAGAATGCGACCCTGCTGAAGGAAGTGGAGGCGGCAGCAGCCAAGGTGCCGGATACGGTGACCCCTGGCATCGACGCGAATACCCTCATACTGGCGCACCTCAACAGCATTGTCGCGGGATCAACACCGGATCGCTATCTCAACTCGGTGGACGAGGACAATCCGGAGGTCCCACCCATCGACAACACCGATGGGGACCAGACGCGGTTGGACCTCAACCGCCGCCACTTCGGGAAGGGCTCGGTCTTCTTCCCCAGCGACGAGTATGTCTTAGTCAACAACGGAGCCTGGATTCAGGCGAACCTCGCCGGTCTCGATGACTTCACCATCGAGTTCTGGATGACCAAGCTGATGAACAACATTCCAGGCCCCGGTGGTAGCCTCGTAGATCCCGACTTGGAGGATATCGCGTACTTGGGTCTCTACGACAGCACCTCCCTCGGCGGGGCTCTGAATGCTTTTAAGGGGATCTTCCTAGTCGAATCCTCTGCTCAGCCAGGGCCGAACCTGCCGGACGGTTTGACATTGCTCTATGGTGATGGGGCCTTAGGTCAAATCTCCTACCAACAGATCTGGCCCCGGCACTTGTGGTGGTACCATCTCGTTGTCCAGAAGAACGGCCCGGACATCCGGATCTTCATCAACGGAGAGCCGACTGCGCCAGCGACGACCGCTACCCAAAACATCGCCACGCTCGACACCCTTCACATCGGGCACGTCCCAGCGTTCGCCCCCTTCGTGGACAGTGTCGGTGCCCCGATGGGCGAGCGGTTCTTCTCCGGCTGGATCGATGAGGTGCGGATCAGCAACGTCGCCCGGTATCCGGTGACTGGGTTCACTTCCCCTAACTACCCGTGGGCGAAGAAAGCGATCACCTACCAGACCGACGATGGCATCTACATCGCTTCGGGGCAGTACTTCCAGGATCTCCCATAGCCCGTAGCCACAGCTACGGTCTACATAGAGGGGGCCGGGGCGCGAGTCCCGGCCTCTCCTTTTTGAAAAACTTTTTCAGTTTCGAGGATCCAACCCAGAGGGGTGATGTCCTCCTCGGGCTCGGTGAGAACGTCCAGAGTCACCCGTTGCCCTGCTAGCTGTGCGTTCCAGACTACCCAGGGCTCCTCCAGCCCTTCGTGGGTCCACCCTTCAAGAATCTGGCTCCGCTCGATCTTGCTCCCCTCCAGCGTCTCCTTGTGATCCTCATAGAGACACCTCCACGTCCACAGCATCAGGCCTGTAACGGGGCGTTCCCAGTCCAGATGAACGCGCCCCACCTCTTCGAGGGTAACCAACAGGAGGGGCTGTTCGATCCCCCTTCTACGCCACTCCAGTTTGATGCGGAGTGACCGAGGTACCCAGGCACCTTCTACGAAAGGGGACGGCTCCAGGAGAACGGATCCCATGCGTTCCCTGGTATCGCGGCCTGTCAGGCTTTCGGCCACGATCTCGATAGATTCATCGCCCTGCCGGATCGAGAACAGGACATCGACACGCTCTAAATGCACAGCCCCCTCCTGTTGCGGGTTTCCGGTTTCTGATGGAGAATGTGGCGTAGCAAGATTAGACCGAGCGTTGGTCAATACCATAGAAAGCAGAGCCATGAACTGGACGGAGTACGCATTCGACACCGAGGCCGAGGCCAATGCTTTCCGGCAAGGAATCGAGTTCGAGCGCGAGGAGGTCCCTACGATTCAGGTCGAGTATCGGGACGATGCTGGGGAGTGGGTGGTGATGGTGGCTGAGGTCGCTACGGTCCAGGGGGACTGGGAGGACGATGAAGAACCTGAGTGGGAGCCTCAGGACGACGACATATTCATCCCTTGGAACAGCAGACCAGAGGTGTACGAGGCCTATTACATCAGGAAGCCGATTGCGGAAGCTGAAGACTTCGATTCGCTTCTCGCTGAGATCAAGTCTTGGATGGAGAAGAGCCAGTACTGGCCGAATGTGTGGGCGGAAGGGGAGCGCGGCGGATACGACCTCGTGAACCTGGAGACGGGTGAGTACATGTTCTACCATCCCGGAGTGGGCGGCCCGACTGTGGGGATGGAGCCAGGGATGACTGCTGATGGTGAGGTGAGTACCGACCCCAACGACTGGCCGTCAGAAAACGAGATCGAGGAGATCTTCCGCAAGGGTCCAGAGTTCCAGGGGATGCTGGACCCCACTCGCGTCGAGGTGTTTTGGGAGCATGACCAGTACTGGATCCGGATCGAGGACGAGGGATATGACGCGAACGATAGCCTCGCGACCCGGACTTTCTCCGTGGTCGCTGCCGATCCTGGTGTCGAGAACTCCGGCATCGACTTCGAGGAGGTTTAGGTCACCTGGGCGTCTTGTTCGGCGGTTCGGGCGGAGTGCCTAGGTCTATGAGCCTGCTCGTGTGCTTTACTCCCCGAGAGCGGCTTCGAGTAGGAGGTCCCCGTCGCTGAATGCCCCGGCATACATGGACTCGTAGAGCCATACCGCTTGGGCAACCTCCAGCGGCTTCATACCCTTGAGCCACGTCATCCCTCGTTCCTTGCTGCTGGGGAGAGCCAAAGCATCGCGGATAGCAGTGTCAAACTTCGCCGCCGATAGGCCAGCTTCACTCCTCGCTTCCCGGAACTTCTCTTGGATGGTGTCTCCGATGAAGGTCCACTGCTGGATTGGGTGGTTAGGGTCATCAAGGTTCCGGAGGAACTCCTCGGTCCAGTCGAGGCGGTTGTCGATGTACCTCTGAAGGTCTTCGGCCTCGATCTCTTCCGGTGGGATTGGCTCCCCAGTGTCAGGGTCTTGGAGGGCGACGAAGGCGCGGAGGAAACCCGTAGCAGCGCCTGCGATGTCGGCAGTGTACAGGGCCGCGTCTACCGCTAACTCAGCTATGGTATCGGACCCTTGCTCATGCCACGCCCGGAACTGGTAGGGCCGGATATGCCCTATGATGCTGCTGAAGTTGACCCGGTAGGAGCCGTCGAGGAGCGACTCGATGGAGGGGGCTTTCAGAACAAGGTCGTGGATGTGGTTGGCCTCGTAGTTTTCGGTCCAGTCAGGGCTGTAACCCGCAACAGCCTCGGCTAGATCCTTCAGCCACTCTCGAACGGCATCAGGGTAAGGTTCGATGTACTTGGAGGTGGGGGCGAGTGTCTGCTGCCCTTCGGCGTTGAAGGCTTCTACGAACACAGGGTCAAGCATCTCCGCGAGGAAGCTGGGGTTCTTCCCGTAGCGGAGCCTTCCCTTCAGCTGGCTCTCGAAGATCTGGTGGATCGCGTTGAGTCGTTCAACCACAGGGCCGACCATTTCATCGATCTCGTTTACGTAGACGGAACCTACAGAACCGCCGGTCACCCCTTTCTTGGCGCACTCTGGGCCGATGCCCCGTTCGATGGACTCGGGTGTTGTAAGCCGCCGACCGCAACGCATACACTTCGCTTCGCCCAGTAGCCGGTAGCCCTTCTTGTGGAGAGCGGCCTCTTCGCGGAACTGCGCGAGGGACAGGAGCGTTTTCGCGGCCTTGGGGTAGAACCCAGAGTCGGTGTCCCGGTACTTCTTCCAGACGTAGATCTCCCGGCCATCCTTGCTCATAAACCCAAACGGTGTCCAGTCGTCCGAGTTGTTCGGACCCGTGAGCATGTAGACCACGCGCTGGCCCGGAGCGAACTTGGACTTCTTCGGTTGGGTCTGGACCTTGAAGGTACGATGGCCTCCCTTCGGGGATTCGATGGTCCAGATCCCGTTGAGGAGACCGAACTCTTCGGTCCAAGCGATAGGTTGTGTCATGGTTAGGCTCTACGGTCTACGGGACGGCTTCGGCCACCCAAGTGTTCCCGATGGGCGCGGTGGTCTGGACCCACTTCCAGTTGGACCTCCAGGAGGTCCGTGAGGTCTTGGAGTGTGGTCATTGTCGATTGGCCCAACTTTTTTCGGTAAAGACTTCTACCCGGTGCTGACGATTCTGGGTGTATTCCACTACGATCTTCGTTTTCGCCTTACTACGGCCCCCTGCGTCGTACGGCTCGACGCTAGCAACCTCCCACACCTTGCCGCCTTTCGTCACAAAAGTATCACCTACGACCGGCTGTTCCTTCTCGTATAGTTTTTTGATCGTCGGTGGGTTGATCTTTCCGCCGCGTAGTTGGCGGCGTTTTGGTTGCCTCCGGCCCCCAGAGCCACTGACAGTCATTTCACCGGGAGGCAGTTTCAGCTTCTCTACTTCACGGCAAGCGGATAGAAGCACGTAGTTGATGGCCTCTTTACCCATTCGGGAGGGCATCTTACGAACGCGCTCTTCCCAGTCGGTGGCGACGTTGTTATGTCCCAACTCACGCAGTCGCTGGCTGGCTGATAACAACGCCTCGCGGAGGTGTTTAACGGTCTTGATGTTACCGAAAGTCCCGATTGAATCGCGTAGCTTCGGTAGACGTTTTGTGCCGCTGACTTCGAGGGAGGCCGGGTCCGTGTACTGGCCGTCGAGGCGCTCCCCATTCACGTCGATGGGGTAACCGTTCTCGTCGGCTTGGAAGGTCATGTCGATGGTTTTGGGGTCGAGAGAGTCCACCCACATGTCGTTCAAGTAGTACAGGGTGTACCCGTCTGAAGTTTGGAACGTGGGGATCTGGGAGTGGAAGCCAGCGGTGGTCCGCTTGCCAGCACATAGATCACGGACAACCGACGCCAGTTTGTCGGCGTAGATGTCTTCCATTTCGGCCATGGTCACCCTGTCGTAGGACCCTCGTTTGATCCGAAACAACTCCACGTCGTAGAGGTCCCTGGGGTTCAACGTGATGGTGATGAACCGCATTGGCCCACCGCCCACTTTATAGGTCATGCTCTTCGCATTGTAGGTGTGGGCTTGCGCCCCGCACGAAGGAAGAGCCCAGAAGTCCGCATGGACGATCTGTTGGTGGATGGTGTTCGCAACGGTGGGGTCGGTAGTCTTAGCCATGGCGTTTTAGTAGCTGAAGAGGCGGCGAGAACCGCCAGAGGTGGTGAAAGGTAACTTGCGTGTAGGAGAGAAAGCGCAGGTGACCAACGCGGTCTTGGTGCCGGGGATGATCTCTACCGTCAGCTGACCTTTCTCATGCAGTCTATCGAGGAATGCCATCCCCTCTTCGCCAATTCCAACAGCTACGAACTGTCGTAACCCATACCCTTGGAGAAGCCGACACCAGAGGCGTAGTAGGAACGTGCCGTACCCTCTGTGCCTCTCGGAAGCCGAAATGAAAACCAGGACGGGCTCGAAGAGGGAGCCGCTGTCGTAGTGTTGGACCTGGATGTAGCCTGCAAGTTGGCCCTGGAAATCGACCTCGCCCTCGTCCCAGAAGAAAGAAGGGACCTCGATCTTCAGCGTCACCGGATCCACGGCGGGTGTGAGAGATCCCATGGTCCCGATGCGAACTACCATCTTCTGGCCCCACCCAGGCCCTTTGCTGAGCAATTCGATAGGGGTCCGATCCTCAACCCACTGGTAGGACATGTCCGGAGCGAAGAGTGGGCGGAATGGGGGTTTGGACAAGGACACCAGACGATCATCCCGCTTCGGGATCATGGTCGCGATGTTGGGGATCCCTTTCAGGTGGTCGAGGGTGTCCTGGTAGAGTGCCCCATACCTATCCTCAGCAGCAGGATCCCCAAGGGCGTATTGTGCAGCGATTTCCCGGCCTTCGGGGTAGCGGTACTCCGTTAGCTTCCCTGCGTGTTCCTCCAGCAGCTTTGCCTGAGCCTTGGCTGTGGCCTTGGCCTTGGCTTTCTTCTTCTTCGCCGTGGTCTTCTTTGCCTGCGCCTCTACCTGCTCTTTCTGCTCGGTCGTGCCGTGGCTAGCCGCTAACTTGATGAGATCAGCGGCGTACCCAATCATGGGGTGGCTGCCTAGTTTGACCCACCGTGACGCCGAACCCTTCGTGAATATCTGGATGTTCCGCGCCGTGAACTTGATCCGGCGCTTGCCTTTGTCGTACGACCCCCAACGGTTCTTCTCGTACCCGAGTTGCCGGAGGTACCACTGAAGGAACGACTCAGCCTGTGCCCCCGAAGGGCGTTTATGGACGATCCCTCGCCTCGAAGCCTCTTCGAGGATCGCCACAGCTTCTTCGGCAGGCAACTCGGCAGACATAGGCTATGGACCCTCGCTCGGGCTCGGTGGCTTGCGGATGAACTTCGCAGGGATCAGAACAGAATCTCCGATGGCTCCATAGATGCTGCCTCCACCCGCCGACCCTGCACCTCTGTGAGTGTGGGGACGGGTGGATGCCATGATGGCTGACCCGAACACGAGACCGCCCCCTCCTGTTTGAGGCCGGTCTGACAACGATGAAGCCGGTACCGTATCCTGCGGAGCCTTGGCGAGGTCGGCTTTGGGCTTCGGCTTGGTTTTGTCGGCGGTTTCACGAGTAGTGGGCCGGATACTCGCAGGAGGCCGCTTCGATAGATCAGCCGAAGGAGTGGTTGTCGGGCGAGGTGGTGGTGTGAACCGCGACACGGACGCATCGCTGGGTGCGGTATGCGGCTTCGTAGTGATGTCCGCAGGTTGTTGCTGTTGTTGTTGCTTCTGCACCGCGTCTTTCAAGTCCGTGAGCAAGGACTGGGCGTCTCTCGTAAACATCGTAGCGTCTACTGAGGTATCGGTTTCTACAGAGCGATCCGACAGCGGTGAGGTAAGATTCTCCGGTCTGGAGTCTTCCACCTGGGGAGGCATGATTGTCGGAGGCCCCGACCTCGGGCGGCGTAGGAAGTCGCTGATGGGACTCGGCTGCTGGGATGGGCGTTGGACCCTGTCCGAAGGCACTGAGTCGTCCGGCATGATTGTCGGAGGTCCCGACCTCGGGCGGCGTAGGAAGTCGCTGATCGGGCTCGCTTCGTCTCGATCCCGAGGCAATAGATGCGGGAACGCAGAAGGGCGAGTCGCATCCTGCGTTGCGTCCGTGCGTTGGGAAGGGGTCGCAGGACGAATCAGGTCGGAAGGTACCGTATCCGTTGGAGCCGGACGCATGATCCGGTCATCGAAGACGATCTCCCCTGGCTTCGGCTCAGGGCGAGGCGTTGTATCAGTGCCTGGGCGTACTGCCGGTCGTTGCGAAATCGTGTCTGTAGGAGCGATGGCAGACGGTCGAGGTGTTGTGTCGGTACCTGGACGTACTGCTGGGCGTTGCGAAATCGTGTCCGTAGGAGCGATGGCAGACGGTCGAGGTGTTGTGTCGGTACCTGGACGTACTGCTGGGCGTTGTGAGATCGTGTCCGTAGGCGCAACTGCCGATGGGGGACGTTGTGACACCCGAGGGGTAACTGTCCTCGCGCTAGGGGGAGAAATGGTCTCACCTGGAGAGGGAGGCGTCACCACGATCCGGTCGTCGGGCGTACGGAGTTCTTCGATAGGGGGTAGTTCCTCTTGCTCCTTGGGCTCCGGCCTCCGTGTGATCGGGGTCTTGATCTTGGGGGTGTCGCGGGTAGGTGGAGTCTTCGTCGGAGGGATATCCTTCCAAGGCGGAATGTCTTCCCATGGCGGGGTGGTGGTCGGAGGCACTACTGGTGGACCACCCTTTCCCGGCGGCATGTAGGGTGTAGATGGGATCGGAGGGGTTTCCGCTGGAGGCTCGAAGAAGAACTCCATCTCGTAGGGGCACGGGCACTGTACGTCGATGGAGAGGATGTCGAAGTAGTCGCGAGGTAGGTCGATCACCCGGCGGAAGCCGAGTGCCCCTACGAAGTCGTTCGGATAGTCGAAGACCTCGTTGAAGAGGGCCAGGGAGGGCCGCGACTCCATCCACGACACCGCTTGCGCCCCGAACCGTTTCGCGAGACCCTGGCGTAGGCCGGACTTGCCGTACTTCTTGGCAAAGGAGGCGAGCAAAATGGCACTGAGGAACACCTCGGTGCGGATGAAGCCGGAAGGGCCATCGCCACGGAAGGCGTTGATGATGGGTTGGAGTGGGCGGTAGGCATCCAGTCCCCCCAGATTCCAGACGGGGAGATCGGGTTCGATGGAGGGCTGGGGGCTAACCTCACGCATCCAAGCCACCGCCGCCGCACGAGCCTGCTCCACGAGAGCAACGAAGCGGACCACCTGGGCATGGAGGTTGGTGCAAGAAGGCGGGTGGTACAGCGACCAAGGCTCAGGTGGTGCGATACCCATCGCAACAAGGTAGCGCAGGGCCTCGGTAGGGAACTGGTGCCAGATCCGCCTCACCTCTTTGATCGCGAACCCTTTCACCAGAGGCTCTTCAGCTTCGAGTAGTTGCTCCTCTTCCATCAGCGCCGGTACACCGGCTCGACTTGCGGTCTGCTGATAGACCACTGGGAAGGTGTCCCGGAAGTCCCTCTCGATAGCGGCGACAGAGGGCAGGCCCCCTGTACGAAGAACGCGCTTCAAGATAGGCAGCGGGAGGGGTTTCTGGGGAGCCTTCTCCAACGTCCGGATGAATCGTCCTGCCAGGGAGTTCCCGCTGTCGTAGATGTTGTAGACCACCTGGAGGTAGGTTAGATCCAGGAGGAACTGTGCGGCCCGCCACTCGGTGCGATACTCGCCCTGGCGAATGGGTCGCATGTCGTCGGCCTTAGGGCGGTAGCCGTACAGTACCTCAAACAGATCCGGCTTCGCCAGAGCCAGCTGCACCAGCCGCACCAAGGAACTGGGGAACACAATCCCCTTCGCTTGACTCAGACCGGACAGCGCCGAAACGAAGCCGTTGTATTCACTCTTGAAGTTACTCGGCACAGGGCCGGATACCGCGTTGATCTTCATGGTCGAATCCTGCGTAAGGAGCATGTCGTGGCTCCTAGAAGCCTACACGCGGGTTCAAGTCTCCGCTAGACCTCGGCACCCACTCCTATGCTCCAGATCCCGAAACTGAAAAACTTTTGCAGTTTCGCGCTCCCGGTGGATGCCCCCTTCAGTCTAGCCCACACCTTCCCTGAGGGCTAAGATCGCATTGCTATCGCTAGTGTGTAACGCTGCACGGAGAAAAGGGATGCCCTTGCTCTACCTCGACAATAACGCCACCACCCGCGTCGATGATCGCGTGGTGCGGGCCATGATCCCGTACTTCACTGAGATCTATGGGAACCCTTCGTCTGCTCACTACCTGGGATCCCTTGCCAAGGAAGGTGTGGAGCGGGCGCGGAAAGCTGTGGCTAGCTTCCTCGGATGCTTTCCGGAGGAGGTGACGTTCACGTCAGGAGGAACCGAAGGCGACAACGCAGTCCTGCACAGCGTCAAGGTTTGCCAGCCCCAACGGCGTCACATCGTAGTCTCGTCTTTGGAACACCCTGCCGTCGCCCGGAAAACGGAGTGTATGTGTCACTTCGATGGCTTCGAAGCTACTCCGGTAGAACCCAACCGACGTGGGGTCATCACGCCTGAGGCGATACAGAAGGCCATGCGCCCGAACACGGCGCTGGTGTCGGTGATGCTCGCCAACAACGAGACCGGCGTGGTCAACCCTGTAGCAGACATTGCAAAGGTGGCCAAAACAGGAGGAGCCCTCCTGCATGTTGATGGTACCCAGGCTGTGGGTAAGATCCCGATCAACTTCCGAAAGCTAGGGGCCGACTACTTCGTCTTCGCAGGCCACAAGTTCCACGGACTGAAGGGGGTTGGGGCAGTCCTTGTGAAGCGTGGCGTGTGCTTCAGTCCGTTGATGGTAGGAGGCTCACAGGAGGGCAACCGGCGCGGTGGCACCGAGAACGTCCCTGGCATCGTAGGCCTGGGAGCCGCGTGTGGGTTCGGGGAAGAGGCGCTGCCGGTGATGGCTTCACAAGTGCGGGCGCTTCGGGATGCGCTCCAGGAGGAGATCGTCCAGACCTTCCGCGACGGGGTCTTCGTTGTGGGCGATCTCGCTCCCCGGACTCCGAACACACTGCTGCTCGCCTTCAAGAACACCCACGGTAGGTTGGTGCAGGACTACCTGAGCGAGCGAGGTGTGTGCGTTGGCACTGGGTCCGCGTGTTCCTGCCTCGCGGCGATGTCACCATCCGCCACAGTCAAGGCGATGGGCGTCCCCGAACCCTACCGTATGGGCATTGTCCGGATCAGCCTCTCGAAGTATCAATCCCCTGCGTATGGCGGAAATCCTGCGGATCTTGGGGTGGTGGTCCAACTACTGAAGCGGGCGCGTCTCGACGGGGCGCTCGGAGCCTGGGCTCCGGAAAAGGCGATGCGATAGGCTACCCCGACCAGGATTCGGTGTACCCCAGCAGCTTGGCGATTCGGTCCCCTAACTTCTTGAGTTGGTCGTCTACGAGCGCCTTCTCACGTTCGGTGAGTTCGATGTCCCCTGCTATATCCTTCTCCGTCCAGTAGCCTCGGGCTACTGCCACTGCGTCAGCCAGTATGTACTGGGCGAGACGTTTGGGGGTGTTCATCTCGGGGTCGTTAGGGAAAGCCACCTGAGCCTCCTCTTGTTGGTTAGCCTTCGTCGCTCGGTTCTTCAGGGCCAGAGGTAGATAGCCCGAGCAATAGGAGGGGGGCTAGTAACAGCAACCCCGCTCCAGGGCTAGCTGCTGGGGGTGGGGCGGTTTTTGGAGGCGCGATCTCCAACTGCTGCCAACCTCCTGGAGGGACAGGTCGGTTTCCTGATACCTGTGTCCAGACCTCCTTCACTACGTCGGGGTAGTTCGACGGCACGACGAAGGGTGCGACGAGGTTCGGTGGCACTTCGTAGAGTTCACCCTCGTAGGGGAGCCGAGACCGTTCTGTACTCCAAGCACCGGGCATCCGACCCAGGAACTGAGAACTCTCGAAGATCGGGATCTGACGAACGCCCTCCCAGTCCAGGCTTTCTGGAAGCGCCCCTTCGTAATAGGCCCATACGTTCTGGACGCTACTACTGCTGCGGAAGTTAGGCCGGATCACAAACAGGAGGTTGGTGAGACCGGTGTACCCGATACCGGTGGCTTGGCGTTCCGCTGCCATACGGAAGCGGAGGTCTGCTCGATTGATCTCGGTGTATTCGTACCCTGCTGGAATGTTTCTGCGGAAGTTGAAGTACTGGTCGTATTTCGCCTTCAGATTCGCAAGGGCTTGGGTGTAGTTGAGACGACCTATGTTCCCTTCGCAGGCCTCCCTAGCGGAGCCTGTAAGGGTGTGCGGGATCTCCCAGCGGAAACGGTCAGGATCTTCAGATGTAGGTACACCAGCTAGTACGTGGCGGCGGATGTAGGGCAGCGCACCCCACTGTTCTGCCCAAGCTACCCAGGCTTGGATCCCTTCTTCTCGGGACGGCGGAGGCGGGACGACTCGGAATCCTTCGCCTGCTGGAGGAACGACCCAGGCCTCGACCGTGGTGGTATCAGGAACGGCTCCTTCTGCTGGATCCCAGGTGATGATGGTCCGCGTCTCCCCTGGATACTTCCGGATCATCCACAAAGCGGCGTTGCGCGGTAGTGCTGGAGGTACGAATAGCACAGGGGTGTGGCTATCCGGGGTGAAGTCGCTCACTCCTCCCCATCCGTAGGCACGAGTCCGTACTGCGAAAAGCTGTCCGAGGCCTCCGTACTGAGGGATTGGGTAGGCCTCTCGACGCCCCAATTCAGGAGTAGGCCTATCCTGGAGGGCAATGGGTTCCCCTGCGGGGCTCTCACCGTAGAAACTGGACGCTGTGCAGGCGTAACGACTAGAGGCAGCTTCGTCGGGACTCCCTGAGTTGGAGTTCGCTAGGGAGTTGTACTTCAGGACGCTGATACCGATAGCACGTTGTGGGATGTCCCAGGCGATCTGGGCGTCGTATCCTTCTCCAGGTCGTCCTTTGACAAGGGTTGCAGAGAGATCGGGTGGAGAGGTAGGTGGGGGTGGTTGGGTGGCTGCGTGGTTGGCTGCCGGGTTAGGATCCGCAAACTGACCTAGCGGTTCGGGTAGGTGATAGAGAACACTGGAAGTCTTCCGAACACTAGGTATCACCTGGATTTCGTAGACATGGTCCGGCGAGGAAAGACGGCCTGCCAATACCAGGAAGTAGGTGTCGTTTCCAATCTCAGACCGATAGAGCCGTCCAGGTTCTAGAGGCCGGGGACTACTCGGATCGGTGCCCGTTCGAGGATCGACGGATGGTGCGTTCGGTTGAACTTCGGGGAGGCGGTAGCGTTGGGTCCTGAAGGTTGATGCTCGTCTGCTGTACCCCGGCGTAGGCCGTCGTGGGCCAAGGTCACGGGTCCTGACCTCAAAGGCGTCGATCTTGCTCGTGTCAGGGGTGGGGACCTTCCACTGAGCGAGGACATACTGCTGGGAGATCTTGGTGCGAAGACCACCGTCGATGGCAAAGGGGTTCAGACTCCCGGTTATGGTTAGTCGAGGAACCCCTGGTGGCGCGGGTACTGTGAGGTCAGACCGTGGGCCGAGAACCCGTCGAGAGCCGGACTCGACGTAGGGTATCAGGTGGTACTCCCCGTACTGGAACCACGCTTCTTCCGTGGCTGAGGTCCCTTCGACAGGAACCGGAACTTCTCGGGTGTCTTCGGTTCGCGTCACACGGTAACGGACCGGGAGGTAGGCAGAGTCTGCTGCTTTCCAACGCAAGCGGACACCGAAGCGAGAGGTCTGGATGGACTGCCCTTGCACCCTCTCGGTTAGGCCGTCCACCACTGCCCGCAGGGTTGTTCCTCCAGGAGGGGTGTACCCTTGGTAAGTGGAATCACTAACGACCGGAGTGGGTGGTGATACGTAGGCGTTCCCGGATCCTGAGTCTACGAAGACCCTGCGGAGCGAGTAGCCGTATATCGCGCCATGCTCCAGGCCTTGGTTGATGGTGTCCGTGGCCTCGACATCCGGATACTCACCCCAGCTGAGTTCCCATGGATCTCCGAAGGCTTCCCCTAGGGGCTGGGATTCGAGTACGTTCCCAGCAGTGTCCCGTTTGTGTCGGGTCACTCGATACCGTACTTCCCCGTGGTTTTCTCCGACGAACCCTTGAATCTGTTGGAGCCATTGCGTGGGGTTGTTCTGGTACTCGATGTAGAGGTCGGCTATGTACCGCTGATAGCTGGGGTCTAGGTAGAGAAAGCGGACCCTCTTCTCCGTGTCCCCGAGCATGACAAACATCCGTTTCAGGGATACTTGTGGCGAGCCGGGGTTAGGGCGGTAGTGGGGCAGGGCGTTGTAGAGGGGTCGGAGCGGTGGGGGGAGGTGTTGTAGGGCTTGCTCTTCTAGGGCGTCTTCTAGACGAGGTGCTGGTTGGTGGTACCGCCCAAGAATGTTGGCGACGAGGTAGTCTCCACGGTTGATGCGGAATCCAAGCGGGACCTCTACTCGGGAGACGGTGGGTGCTTCAGGTGCTTCCGGTGTGGCACGGTTGATTGCCTCACCCGGTAGGAAGGTGAAGTTGACCAGGAAAGTCAGGGCGTTCCTGGCTACCTCTGTGGTCGAAGGATTTCGCTCTCCGTAGGGGCCACTCGAAGCTGTGTATGGGGTATCCGCAAGGAGGTTGTACACCGCATGGAGAACGAAGTCGGCTACTTTCGGATCGTACCCTTCGATCCACTCGACCACCGGTTGAATGATCCGGCTTTCTTCCGGGACGTTTGGATCTTCGTAGGAAGCGCGGGCCTCCGGCGAATGCAAGGCTTGTTGCAGCACGTCTATGGCAGCATTACCCATCTGCCGAAGGATGGCGCTGGCGAGACTCCGGGGAGAGTTATCGAGGAGAAGGTCGTCCCCAGAGGCGTATATCCATCGGTGGCTAAGGCGCTCGATAGCTACCCATCGCATGTCTTCCAGGTACAGGCTCCGGAACCCTCTCCAACGGGCTTCGGAAACTCCGGCAAACCGTGCCCGGAAGGGCCGTTCAGCTTCCCACTGACGCATCGCTTCGCGATACGCAGCCGCATTGCGGAGATTGGTCTGTCGGATCTGGGCTTCGCGGGTAGCCCGTTCTTCAGGGGTGTACGCGCCCGCAGGCAGAGTAACGAGTTCCGGTCGTCGCGGCTCAGATGTACTTAGATACCGCTCCCCAAACACTTCGTTGGTGGCTTGTTCGGCCAGCTGTGATGCTCGTCTCCCTACTCCGCTAGCCCCTTCACCTGGAACATCGACATACCCATGATCGAGGTAGTCTTTCAGGTCCCCTAACACCCGTGAAGCTGGTAGGGCCTCCTCGGGGCGCATGAAGTGAGCCCCCCACATTTGCAGGCTACCATCCGGGGCGATCCATTCAGGCCAAACGCCGTCAAAGAAACCGCGCCTACCGAACCACCGGTAGAAGTTGTACATGCCCCGGATGTTCACCGGCAGATCTACTCGTGCTTCCCATCCGTAGTTCGGGATAGCAAGTGTGACCCGTCGAAGCATAGTCGCCTCGGTTTCCGGGTAGACGGCAATCTGGTGCGGTAGTGTGGTCGGGGTATCCGGCATGACATCTTCCGAGAGACGGCTTTGGTGCCCCCTATAATGACGCGGCCCCCGTCTGGGGTCCAGACGAGGGCCTTGTCCTCTCCGTTTCGGCGGTCGGGAGTCAAGTTGAGGCTAGCGCCCCTTCTTGAACATTCCGGCGGCGAGGTAGCCGACGAGGCCACCCAGCAACAGGGTACCGAAGTTCATCCCCCCACCCTGTTGCGCTTGCTGACCGACGACGCGGCCACCGGCCACGAGAGTCGGGTCCAGCACCACGCGACCAGTGGTCAACGAGGGCTGCTTACGCGGGTTGCAGGAGACGAACGATCCCCCCTGGTAGACCTTGGTGACACCGTCTTCGCCCACTCGCGAACCCATCATGCCCTCGGGGACACGACAGATGGGGCTCGACCCCGGAGTGGAACCTTGGTACGCCTTTGCGGGGCGCGTCCGGCGACGGGCACCCACGGTCTCGCCGGGCATTGGCGGCATGACGCTCATGTGAGTTACTCCTTCTCGGACCAGGAACGGAGAGTTGCCGCGATGTGCGTAGCGCGGACTTGGGCCGATGGGGGGATGGTAGCTCGAAGAAAAAGCCGTTGTCCATACCCTAGAGGTCACGAAAGCCGCTCAGAAAAAATCTTTGTCGATACCTGGGGCTCAACTCCTGCCAGGATTTTCCTCAGCCCTTGGCAGAATACCCCCTGAACCAGGGAGGTTTCAGAAGGGTCCATGTCCAGTAACACCTCGTCGTGAGCCAGTAGTACCGGCTTCCAGGCCCGGTTTTTCTGGATGAGATCGAGACACCCTACGACCACCGAGTCGATGACCGGTGCTTGGAGATGGACCGCTGCAATGGATCGGCCCGTCCCTTTTCCCTTCCAACGCCTTCCGTGGTACGAGACCGCAGGCCGTTGGGCACCTGCTTGGAGGTCGAGATCACGACGCCACCGATCCAAGGGGAACCGCTTGACCAAGGTGCGATAGATCTGACCTTCTTGGGAAGGACCGAGGCCTACCGCATCCCGGAGTCCTTCCTGCACTTTCTGATGCGTAGCGAGGTAGGCATACTGGAAGAACATCGCCTTGGTCACCTCTCGCGAAGGTTCGGCCCCAGCTACCGACTGAATGATCTCGGTATTCTCTGCGTGTACGTCTCTACCTTCATGGAGCATGTCCCATAGCACCCTTCCACGCTCGTCTTCGGGGTACCTATGCTTCCACGCTAAAGCCAGTGAACACACCTCTGCGCCTCGGAGGTCTAGACTAACGAAGCTGTTACCTTCCGAAGGTATCAGCAATCCACGCGGTGCCTCTGGGTCGTTGCTGTGGTCGAACCCCTGCACCTGTGGATTCTCGGCCATCAGCCGTGCCGTCCCCAACCGCCGGTACGTTGGATGGATCCGACCATCATTTCGCAAAGCCTCAGCTACAGCCTCACGAGATCTGGTCCACCGTGTGGGAGCCCCTCCTGTTGGGGCCATCCGTAGTCGTGTGATGTCTACTGCAACCCCGTTCCACGTTACTTGGAGAGCGATGGCGTTGCCTAGGGTCTCCAAGGGGAGTGCGTAGGGGTACACCTTACGAGCAAGGGACGTGGCCTCGTGCTTCACTGGAGTGTAGGCCCGGACCCGTGCGAACATGCCTTCCCCTGCGGATAGGGTTTTGGCTGGATCGAGGTATAGCTTCTGGGTGATGATATTTGGATTGACCGGGGCTGCTAAGCGGTTCAAGTCTTCGAGCGAGACGACGTTCCCGGTGCGTAGATGGTCAAGTAGGGCCGGAAGACATGGTAGGTCGTGCCAGAGGGCAACGGCGATCACCTTTGCCCAGTCGAGCGTAAACAAGAGGGGGGATCTCTCTCGGAGTTGCGTGGCTAGGGTGTTGAGCCCTCTCACCCCAGCGTAGCGACGTGTCCCTTTACAGGAATGAACCCGTATCCCTGCGACAACTTCGGGGGCCGGTGGTAGACTCCAATCGTGCGGATCGAACTCAACTATGGCAGCAGCTGTATGACTCATAAGCGCGAACACACGAAGGATGAGGTCCGGAAATGCTTGCGGGTTCTCGGTGCTGAGAAGGCCGGGGACTTAGATCAAGTGAAGTACGCCTATCGTGTGCTTGCGAAGCAGTACCACCCTGATCGGTCGAAGGCAGCGGATGCAGAAGAGAGGTTCAAGGAAATCAACGAAGCGCACCGAGTGGTGTTAGAGTGGGTAAGAGAACAGGGTGGGGAATTGCCTTTGGAGGAACCAGAACGCGATATCTTCGATTGGGGAGAGGGGGCGGAGAGGGATTTCATTCGAGATCTAGTGGGGCGGGGACGAGGGCGAGTGTCGTCTCGGAAGAAGGTTGTGCAGGTGGATCTCCAAGACATCTTCGGGGAGTTCGTCGCAGGGGCTGTGTTCTTGGGAGGGGTCCTTTTCAAGAACGTGGTCCAGGAAGTTCGGCGTTCTGCGGAAGTGCGTCCGGTTGGGGTACCACCGAAGTCGAGTCCTATGAACTCTGCGAAGATCGAACCTAAAGGTAAACGACCGCATCCTGTTGGGCGTGTGGGTAGAAGTGGTGTGAATGGTGATGCGGCGGTAGGTCCCGTTCCCGCAGCAGCTGTTCGTAACAGGCAGCATCAACAACGGCCCTCTGCTGGTGTCCGCTTGCACCCGGTCTACCCGGCCTTTCGTGTTAAGGCCCAGGAGTACCGGCAGTTTGTGAAACGGATCCAGGAGAACCGTTTGGTAGAGTCCTCGATCCAGGGTGAGATCTGGACCCTGGACGGCAAGAAATCTATGGGCGGCACCTTCCAGGCTAGTCTAGCGCCCAATGGGCAGATCCTGTATATTCACGGCAGTCCGTATCAGATAAAGGTTGTCCCAGCATGAGCATTCCTCCACCGACCATAGGCGTCACGCGAAGCATCTTCCGCCCAGGGCGTTGTGGTGTTGCTAGGGCCGGAAATGTGGGATCTCCGGTAGTACGGAGTCGCGTGGTTGGGGCCTCTCCCCAAACCGACTCCCCCTACGTTCCGCCATCGCCCTCATCGGTACGGGATCTGCAAAACCTCGTGCGACAGCAGCACGAGGAGGTGCTACGGGGAATCGTGGGCCTCCACGACGAGCATGATGACACCCAGCTGGGGTTGGCGCGAGTTGAGGAGAGGGTTGGTGAGAAGAAGACCTTCCTCCAGGAACTGATGCGTGATTTCCTCAAATCTGGTGCGACGGTCGCCGCGAGCGTGATCGTGACGTTCATGGTGCAGCGGATGATCGCAAAGCGCCGGGAGGATGAGGAGGCGAGAGGTGGAGGTGGAGGAGACGACGGCGAGGATGAAGAAGCGGGTATGGCTGAGGCTTCTGCTACTGCGATGAACCTAGCAGCTGCCTCCGCATCCACTTCGGGCTACGACCCGGACTACGACGACTTCGAGGACGGGTGGGAAGAATAATCGGATTTTTCCGTTATTAGGGTATTGACTTGAACTAACCCGGTACCAGGGCTACTATTAAGTAAGCCCGCTCGGGATTTCCCGGTTACGGAAGGTCCGAATGCCCGAGAATAAACCACCACAGAAAGGCAAGAACGTCGTCGCCCGTCGCGCATGGCTGGAGACGCACTTCACGTTCGTATGCCCTAACTGTGAGCAGGAGAACGAGAGTGTGGCGTTAGGTTCACCCACGGCTACGGTTGGGCGTTGCTGTAAGTGCGGACAGGTGGTTCATATCCGCCAAGCGATGCCGAAAGTAGGTACACGCCCAGTGGCGGGGTAGTGCGCCAGCCGATTCGAGGGGATAGGATTGGAGCGTCTCTGGCGCTCCTTTTTCTTTGCGGAGGTCGATATGAACTCCCAGTTCCACCCGTTGTGCTACCCGTACTCTGCTGAGTACAACTCCGCCCCTTACGAGGGTATGGCGAGCAACCGGCTACCACTGGTCCCCTCGAATGCTCCGAGCCGATACGGGCGCACCGTGCCGCCTAAAATCGGGATCAACACCGCGTTCCCGATGGTCCCGGAGCGTGAGAGCCCGATGGTGTTCACTCCCCGTGCCCGGTGCATCGTCGCTAAGGCAGAGGCCTTGCGTGACATGTTCGCCAAAGCCCTAGCAGCGCGGATGCGGGTGGATGGTGGTGTCTCTTCGATGATCGGGTCCTTCTACTTAATGGCAGCGAACATGGCCTCGGAGGTCTCATCGCTGTACGGGTTTGCCTCGGAAGGCGAGATGATCCGCAAACTCCAGATGGCCGCGTACAAGGCGGGGCAGGGGCGGAAGTATGGACTCGCCCCAGGACGTGGACCGGCCTCCGTAGCAGAGGTAATCGTCTCGGCTGCGATTGCACAATCGAAAGCGTGGTTCGGAGAGTTGCCTCGACGCTACTGGACCATCGACTAGCCGGTCCCGCGATCCAGTGGGCGGAAATTGGGGGCGCTACTGTCGCGGAGCCATTCCGGGACGGGAGCGCCTCCCCCTTTGGCCCGTTCGATCTTGCTCGGGTCGGGGTAGCACACGCTGGAGGGGGAGATCATCAGGAGGCTCTCGGGCACAGAGATCTTGCGACCTTTCCCGCACTTCGCCTCCCCCTTCGGCGGCAGGTACGCCCAGGCCTCTTGCACCACGAGATCGATCCCAGCTACTCGTTTACCCATCGCGCAGGGCATCGTTGAGCGAGGGACGGTTTGGTCACACTCGTGGGGGATCTCCGGGAGGACGACGGTGGCCGTACAGCCCTCGTAGGACAACGTCTTGATGGGGATGACGCTATCGCCCGTGAACTTGGTAAGGCTCAACTCCTCCGCCGAGGGCTTGCGCCCGAGCATGAAGTCCAGGTCGAGGAAGTTGTAGGTGACTCGCAGTTCTCCTCGGACATTGTCGTCCACCTGCCTCTCGATCCAGTAGGAGAGCAACACCCGTAGTCTCGCTAACTCTTCGCGGCGGAAGCGGAGGCCCCACTGCTTCGCAGGTTCGCCGTTCCTGCGTCTGCGGTTAGGGATAGGCTGGTCCAACAACATCCCGGCTAGCTGTATCAACTCGAAGGCTCGTTGGATGGAACCGCGCCCGTGCTTCCGTAACGACCACCCGCGCTGGACGCCTCGCAGTAGATCGGCCTCCACTAGCCAAGCCGCTTGGTTCTCGAAGATGATTTTCTCGGAGTAGCCACCCTTAGTTTGGTAGCTGCGGATCATGGGGAGGCCGGATGGGATGACCATGTACGCGGACGTTACGCTACTGTCCATAGGTTGGTGCCACCATGTAGATACAGAGCAAAGAAGCGGGAGTTCAAAACGCGGGTAGCTGCCGATGATACTCCTGGGGCTTAGCTGGGGTCAAGGATCGGCAAGGGGGTCCGAGGGTCCATCAAGAAGGTGTAGTGAGGCAGGTGTTCGTGGGTGTGAGGTTCGAAACCGGAAAACTTTTTCACTTCTCTATCTGTCAGGATTTCGGAGGTTGTACCTTTCCTCGCGCAGAAAAAGTTCCATTTTTGCGGTTTATGGATGCTTTTGGACATTCTACGTCACTATATTGGATATCGGGCTCGCTGGGAGCCTGAATCTGACCATTCTTACTGCGGAGGAATGAGAGAGATGACTGAGAACGTACCTGCTGCCCGAAGACTCACCCGATACCCTAAGGAGATGGTGCGAGCCGCGATGCAAAGGGCCACCGAGGTAATGGCGAATCGCATCGATGCCGTGGTGCCCTTGGGGTGGTGCGCTGTGACGACCATCCCAACACCGACGCCCAGTACGGAACAGAACCCCGAGGGCAAGGAACTGGCAGTCCAGTTCGACCTGTCGCGGGACTTGAGCGGCGTCTTCACAGACACGTCCCTCCACGACCGGATCTTCCGGCTCACCACGAAGGGTCTTCGGGACATCCTCAACCCTGAGGGGACCGTCAGCGTCGGGGTCTCGCACCACGACAATCAGGTCAAGACAGGACGGCTCGATCTGCTGGCGGAGTACCTGACCCAGCTGTTTCGACACTCCAGTTTGCGGGATCGGCTGCGGCTCTTCCGGGGAGTGGACAACGTCCCTCGCGGAGACTTCGACGCGACCGGGGCCATCCGTTCGGTCAACTCAACGGCCTACCTTCGGATCGATACCGCCGACATCCTGGAGATCGTTATGGGTAAGGTTGAGGAGAAAGGCCTCGACATCCTCAACTTCCGCTACACCGATTTCGGTGAGCATATGAGCATGTACGTCGTGGATCCCAACCTCAGCTTTTCGCTGGAGGGTCGGAAGGATGATGGGGCAGGGGGTCTTCACCACGGGCTTTGTCGGATCTCCGCGTCGGAGACCGGGCAGGGGTCGATCCGCGTCGAGCCGGGGGTGCTGACAGGGGCCTGTGTGAACGGTCAGGTCTTCACGTCCTTCTTCAAGCGCAAGTACCACGTCACTGGTCACGCCGACGAAATGGGAATCTGGGCCGAGGACACGCAGCAGCAGCGCGTTCGCACCGTCCTCATGGAGGTCCGGGACATGATCGCCTCCAGCTTCTCCGACGAGACCTTCATCGGGTTCGCTAACCGGATTCGGGAGGCCGCTGGCGAAGAGATCTCCGAGAAGCAGGCCAAGCGGATCCTCAAGGTGGAGTTGGGCAAACACGACGCCACCAAGGGCAAGGAAACCATGGAAGCGATGCTGAACCGCTTCATGGGGCAGTTCAGTGCCAAGCCGCAGCAGACTCGTTACGACCTCGCCCAGGTCGTCAACGGGGACCGTGAGTACGACGCCGACACCGACCTCGCTACGGTGCTGGAGGACATCTCCGGTACGATCCTGATGCAGGGCTCGCGCACGGAGTAGGGGTATGAACTTCCACGAAGGTGACCGTGTGGCCTACTCAGTCGGCTGGCTCCGTTCGGTCATGGCTACTACAGGTGAACTGCCCTTCCGTCGTGGGACCGTGGTCGGGGAAGAGCAACCAATCGCCCCTAGTGCCCCGAATGTTGTTCGTGTCCGCTGGGATGACAAGCCCGACGATCCAAAATTGGTTCTGGTGACCAACCTAGCCCATCCCGGCCTGAATACCGATTTCTGTAGCTGCTAACCCTGGAGAACACCATGTCCACAGAGCAAGAGGCGACCGAAGATCGCCTGTTCCTGCAAGAGATCATCAATGATCTGGAAAAGAATGGCTACGTGCGTGGAGGAAAGGCGCAGACCATGTTGCGCGACTGGTCTGCAACCCTTCGCAGCAAAGCCCCACGGACTCGCGGTAAGCTGAAACGGGTCCACGCCGAATTGGTGGGCCGCGAACTGTATTAGGGAACTAACATTTCTTGGGAGCCCTCCTGCGTCACGATATGCTGGAGGGCTCCTCTTGTTTCGAGCCTCTGTTTCCCGCGTCCTGAGCGAAAGGCACCACCGATGCGATTTGAGAGATGTTTCGCCCTTCAAGGGGATCCAATGGATGCGATCCAGTGGGTCCAGGCCACCGCGACTATCCAAGGGCCGGACGGCAAGACCATCTTCCAACAGGAGGGGGTGGAGGTCCCCGCCGACTGGAGCCAACAAGCAATCGACACCGTAGCCTCCAAGTACTTCCGGGGGGCCTTGGATACGGAAGAGCGTGAGACTTCCGTACGCGGTCTCATTGGCCGGGTGGTGGACACTATCGCTACCTGGGCGAAGGAGGATGGCTACTTCGATGACGACGACGGCGTGTCGCTCGCGAACTTCCATGCGGACCTGAAGTGGCTGATCGTCCATCAATACGCGACGTTCAATAGCCCTGTGTGGTTCAACGTCGGCTTCTCCGACCACCCTCAAGGCTCGGCTTGCTTTATCCTATCGGTGGACGACACGATGGAGTCGATCCTCGACCTTGCGAAGACCGAAGGGCTTATCTTCCGGGATGGGTCGGGGTGCGGCACCAACCTCAGCACCCTTCGGAGTACTCACGACCGGTTGAGCGGAGGTGGTCGTCCTTCGGGGCCGGTGAGTTTTATGAAGGGCTATGACGCCTTCGCGGGAGTTATCAAAAGTGGTGGCAAGGTGCGGCGGGCGGCGAAGATGCAGATCCTCGACGTGGACCATCCCGACATCGTGGAGTTCATCGAGGCCAAGGCGCTAGAAGAACGAAAGGCTCACGCGCTGGCAGCGGCAGGCTTCTCGGCCAACATGGACGGGGAAGCGTACGGTTCGGTGTTCTTCCAAAATGCTAATCTCAGCGTCCGGGCGTCGGATGCCTTCATGGAAGCAGTGGAGCAAGATGGGGACTGGGATCTTCGACTTGTTCTCAATGGCCGGGACGTGGTCGAGACGATCAAGGCTCGGGAACTCCTCCGCCGCATCGCTACGGGAACGCATACCTGCGGGGATCCGGGGATGTTGTTCGGGGATAACATCAACCGCTGGAACCCGATGGCGCAGGAAGGATCGGTCATTCGGGCCAGTAATCCGTGTGGAGAGTTTCTCTGTGTGGACAACTCAGCATGTAACTTGGCTTCTCTGAACCTCCTCCGGTTCTGGGATAGGGCCAAGGGATTTGCGGTGTCGCAGTTCAAGAACGCAGTGCGTATCTTCATCACCGCGATGGATGCCATCGTCCACCGCGCCAAGTACCCTACACCGGAGGTAACGGCCAACTCACACCGGTATCGCCCGTTGGGCCTCGGGTACGCGAATCTAGGGGCACTCCTGATGGCGGCGGGGACGCCCTACGACTCCGACGCCGGTCGCACCCTGGCGGCGAACGTTACGAGTCTCCTGACGGCGGAGGCTTATCTCACCTCTGCGGGCATCGCTTCGGATCGTGGTCCGTGCGAAGCGTGGGCTCCGAATCGGCAGTCGATGCGGGACGTAATCGCTCGACACCAGCAAGCGTCTACGAAGCTGGTCACCGCTCCCATTCCGAACGGAGACGAACTAGGGGAGGCCCAAGGCGGCAGCTGGGATCGTGTTCTCGCCTACGCAGACAAGGAAGACTGCGATGGGTTCGCTAACCTCCAAACGAGTCTGCTGGCTCCTACTGGGACTGTAGCCTTTATGATGGACTGCGATACCACTGGCATCGAGCCTGAAATCGCTCTGGTCCGTCGTAAGGATTTAGCAGGCGGGGGGACGATGATCCTCTCGAACCGTACGGTGGTAGTGGGGCTGGAGGCCCTGGGATACACCCCTACCGAGATCGAGGGGATCACCAAACACCTGGAACTGCTCAAGACCATCGAGGGGGCTCCAGGTCTGCGCCCCGAACACGAAGCCGTTTTCGACTGTGCCTTCAAGCCCCTGAACGGTAAGCGGTTCATCCGTCCTTCGGGGCACATTGGGATGATGGCGGCAGTCCAGCCTTTCCTCTCCATGGGGATCAGCAAGACCGTCAACATGCCGCGAGAGGCTACTGTCGAGGACATCGAGAAGACTTACATCGATGCCTGGGAGAGGGGGCTCAAGGCTGTGGCCATCTACCGCGACGGTTCCAAGGTCACGCAAGCCGTTACCGCTGCTGGGAAGGTGGATCGTACCGGCCCAAACTATGGTCCTCCTAAGATGCCTGAGCGGCACCGACTGGCGACGAAGCGTCGGAGCGAGACGCACAAGTTCCAGATCGCCAACCATGAAGGGTATGCCACTATCGGTTTCTACCCCAACGGGAAGGTCGCCGAGATCTTCCTCAAGATGGCTAAGGAGGGATCTACGGTGTCGGGGTTCCTCGACTCCTTTGCTACGGCGATGTCGATGATGCTCCAGTCGGGCATCCCCATCGAGGTGCTAATCCGGAAGTTCGCGTTCAGTCGGTTCGAGCCTGCTGGACGGTCCACCGATACGCGGGTGGGATACGCACGAAGCCCCATCGATTACATCATGCGGTACATCGACCATGAGTACTACGGAGGGACCGTGATTAACCCTGAGGTGAATGGGGGGAGGCACGACACAGGGGTTTTCGACCAGAAGGAAGTGGAGGCCAAACTGAAAGGGATGCTCAGTAAGGAAGGTCCGCAGGCTTTAGCAGGTATTGTCGAGGTCCACGACACTAAGCCCTGCTCCAAATGCGGTGACATTGCTATCCGCGTCGGGCGGTGCTACCGCTGCCTCTCCTGTAAGACCAGCGACGGCTGCGATTAGTGCTTGACGGTTACTTGATCGACTAACCATCCGAGCCACTAGAAGGGCGTTGGGAGCCGATCCTGACGCCCCTCTTGTTTGATGGTTACTTGATCGGGTTTACTGAAGGCCCTACCAATCTCTTACCCAAGGAGTGAAGTGATGAGCGAATCGGAACAGAAGCCTGAGCCCACCTACCTGGAGATGGCGAAGCGTCTTGTCGCTGGAGAAACCGTCGAAGCCCAGGGTCTGTTTTGGAAACTCAAGGGGAGTCACAAGGCCCTGTCCCTTCACCGATCTCCGGATGCCTTGGCCAGCTACGAAGTGGAAGCGTTGTGTTGGGCGGGGTGGATCGAGGGACATGGGCCAGAGGATCCGAACTACCTTTTCCTCAACTACACCGTCTTCAAAGAGGAGCAGGACACCCACCGAGGATTTGATTTCTGGCACGGGGTCGGGTCGGCTCTAGTACTGGTGCTGTACTTGTTGGAACAGCAGGAAGAGATGCCGCAGCTACCGTGGCTCAAGACCAAGAACGCAGAGCCCTTGCGACGGTTGAAGTCTTCCTTCACCTCCTACACGCGGTATGATGAAGGCGAGATCGAACCGTGGATCGAGTCGGGATCAGCAGTTCCTCTAGGGGACCACCACAAGCACCCGGAGGTCCGCAAGATCCAGAGGCCTAAGATCAAGGGCAAGTAGCTATGGCTCAGATGCAATACGAAGTCATCCAGGATTCCATCGGGCGGCAGGAGGGACACAACCTCCTGGGCCGACTCAACCTGATGCAGTACCTGATGGATAAAATCGGCCTCCTGAGTTGGGAGGCGCACCTGCGGGATGTTGAAGGTGATCCCGAGGACTCGATACGGGCTGTGGATCTGCAAGAGGATCCTAGCCGTGGCGAAGAACTCATCGAAAGGGATAGCAGCTACGAGTTCTGGTTCACCGATTACCACGGGAACGAGATGCTTGCCATGGTTCCGGTTCTGTTGAAGGAGACGAGGCCGAGCATCGTCGGTCCAAAAGAGTTCACAGTGTCGGGGCTCCTCGTTCGCGGATACGATGGGGATGGGGACGAGGTAGATCTGAAAGCAGTGGTGAACGTGTCGGACGGGATCGCAGAGATGCTCGCTTATTTCATGGGAATATGGGAAAGCGAGTGGGGTCTTCCAGAGGACGACGGGGAGCCGGGGCCGTACTAGCTGATGTACCTCACTGTTGGTCGATCCTCCATCGAACGGCACCGCACGGCTATCGAGCGGTCGTCGTTGTCTAGGCCCGTTCGGATGGCCTTGGATGATGGTGTCATCGACCATGGTACTGAAGTTCTGGACTACGGATGCGGCAAGGGCGGAGATGTAGAACGTCTCCGAGCGAAGGGCGTCTCTGTCCGTGGGTATGACCCTCACTATGAACCAGAGGGAGACCGGTCTCCTGCGGATGTTGTTGCATTGATCTACGTTGTCAATGTGATCGAAGATCCGAAGGAGAGGGCGAAGGTACTGCGTACTGCGTGGAAGGCAGCAAAGAAGGCCCTGGTAGTAGCTGCCCGGTTGGAGTCGGAGAACAAGGGTGGAGGCGAGTCCTACCGCGATGGGGTTCGGACTTCGCTGAACACCTTCCAGAAATACTTCACCCAGGGTGAACTCGCGGATTGGATCCAGGAGGTCTTGGGCCAAGAGGTTGTTCCAGCTGGACCTGGGGTCTTCTACGTAGTTCGGGACAAATCCCTACGAAAACGGTTGGAAGAGCAAGCCACGCCGCTGGCTGTGGGTACAGTAGGTGGTCCCGTGGCTGGAATGCGTCGAGTTGGGAAAGTGATCGGAGGTAGACACTACGTCCATCGGGACTATGCCCACCTCGTCGTACCGCGACGGGCACTAGACCGTGCTGTTCGCATAGCCGAGGAGATTTATCCGAACCACACTTGGGAGATGGTTCGGTATCGATCCTCGACCGGGGACGTTACCTTCATCGACTCTCCCGATTTCAATGAAGCCAATGAGCCTACGGTCGGAGACTCAGTCACCGTTCGCTCGAATGGGGCAGCGACCCGACGAGCCGCACCCGCCGACCCGGAGATCTGGCATCACAAGTGGATGTTCGTAGGGGACGACTACCAGGGTTTCGATGTACAGGAAAGCAAGGAACGGTCCGAGTTGTGGGCACCTCACGTCCCGGCGGAGGAGAAGAGCCGGATCGGGAGGAAAGGGTACTGGGAGTCCGTGCGTACTCGATGGGAGACCGTGGGTGGGTCGAAGGCGAGGCACCGGAAGTGGTCCCTCACTCCCACCCAATACAAAACGTTGATGGCCTTCCTCAGCGACGAACTGGTATGTCCCTACTGCGGTGAGACCCTCGACTGGGTAGAGTATTGCGATATCCTCCAGCAGGGGGAGATGTCAGGGTTTCCTGATACGCTGGCAGTGCAACACTGCTGCCTTGACTGGCGCGATCATCTCCTTAGCTACGGCTTCGAGGCGACCTACGGATTCCCGCCGGAAGCCCTGGTGAATGAACTGAAGGGTGGTGCCGAGGACGTGCGGGAGGTGAAGCCGGAGGGCGATATCCGTTTGCCCTTGCGAGGTCGTGTCACCCCCAAACAGAGAGGTGCCCAGAAGCAAGTCTTCGATCTCATCGAGAAGCACCACTCCCACCACGGCCCTCCCGTGGGATGGAAGTTCGGTATCGAGGCATGGTCGGGTCGAACCCGTGTAGGGGTAGGGGTCGTAGGTCGTCCGGTGAGCCGTGTTCTCCAGAAGGACCGACCCGGTACCCTGGAAGTCACTCGGGTCTGTGTCTGGGGCGATCCTTGGCTACGGCGGAACGCTGCATCGAAGTTGTACGGGGTAGCTGCGGCAGAGGCGCGGCGGCTCGGGTACACCCAGCTAATCACCTACACCCTCGAAGAGGAGGAGGCCGCGAGTGTTCGAGCCGCAGGGTTCGAGAAAGAGGGTAGGACGAAAGGTGGTAGTTGGGACACCCCCTCTCGGCGGCGGAAGGTGAAAGGCCCGACCGGGCGGAAGGTCCGTTGGGCGCTCCCCCTCCGGCCTCGCCGTAAGGCTGTTGTTGAAGATGCTCAGGGGAAACGAGGCACAGTGGTGGCTGAGACGCCCCAGGGCGTTCGGGTGCGTCTCGATAGCGGCGAGCAGGTGGAATACGCAGACGGTCAGCTGCGGGTGGTGGGGTAGGACCGAACCTCGAAACTGAAAAAGTTTTTCACTTTCGGCCATTTTCATACAATAGTATGGAGTTACACCACTATACGTAATAGCCCCCTAGCCCGACCTTCACCCTACAGGAGGTTCCGATGGCGAGTGCGAATGCTACGAAGTCCGCTGACTGGTTCGCAGTGGACAAGGATGGTTTGAGCCAGATCCTCAACCGACGCGGCGTCCATGTCCTGATCCTGGAGTTGCTCCAGAATGCGTGGGACCAGGACGTGACTCGTGTGGACGTGATCCTGAAACCAGTTCCCGGTAGGCCCCTAGTCGAGGTGCGGGTGGAGGACGATGACCCGAACGGGTTCGAGAATCTCCGCGACTCCTTCACCCTCTTCCGGGAGACCTCGAAGCGGCGGTCCCCCAACAAGAGGGGGCGGTTCAACTTCGGGGAGAAGGCGGTCCTCTGCTGCTGCACCGAAGCCTCGGTGAGTAGCACCACCGGTACTGTGCGGTTCACGGAAGAGGGGCGCACCCGATCCCGGAAGCGAACGGCGGCGGGCAGTGTGTTCGAGGGGACCATGCGGATGACCCGCGAGGCATACACTGCCGCCGAGGCCATCCTCCACAGTCTTCCCGCCCCTCCTGTTGATACCTACGTCAACGGGGTGCTGCTAGAGCGGCGAGATCCGCTCGCGTCGTTCGAGGCGCGGCTGCTGACCGAATCTGCCAACGACGAGGGACAGTTGAATCGGTACGAGCGCAACACGACCGTCCAGGTATACGAGTGCCTCGAAGACGAGGAGCCGCAACTGTTCGAGATGGGGATCCCGGTTGTCGGTTTGGGGGAGGACTATCCTTGGCACGTAGACGTGCAACAGCGGTGTCCGGTGAACATGGATCGGGACAACGTGCCGCCGTCCTTCCTCCGCTCCTTGAACGTGTATCTTACCAACGAGATGCACACCCGGTTGGACGAGGACGCTGCGGCCTCGACTTGGGCTACGGATGCCCTCGAAGACGAGCGGTGCAGTCCCGAAGCGACGGAGGCCATTCTCACCAAGAGGTTCGGGGAGAAGCGGGTGGCCTATGACCCGAGCGATCCGGAGGCCAACAAGATCGCGGCCTCGAAGGGGTATACGGTCGTGGCGGGAGGGAGCCTTTCGAGGGCGGCTTGGCAGCAGTCCAAGAGCGGCGGCTTCATCAAACCCGCTGGACAGGTTACCCCTAGTCCGAAGGTTCTGCTGAGCCCGGACGCTCCGTGTGACGCTGTACCTATGGGCAAGTGGTCCGAGGGTATGCGGCGGGTAGTGGAGTACGCGGAGGCTCTTGGGGAGCGTCTGCTGGGCTTCGTCCCGGATGTGGGCATCGTCAGCAACAAGGGGATTGGGGCGTCGGCGTTCTACGGTGACCGTAGCCTGCGCTTCAATCTGGTCCGACTGGGGCGGCGTTGGTTCGAGCGGATCGACCGGGGGACCAACCGGCTCCTGTTGCACGAGTTCGCACACGAGTTCTCTTCGGATCACCTGAGCAGTGCTTTCCACGATGCCATTGCGAAGCTGGGCGCGAAGCTGGCTGAAGTGGCTCTGGAGGATCCTGACTTCTTTACTCGACACGGATACCAAGCATGAACGAATTACGAGCCGCCGTCATAGCCGTCCTGTTCGTCGGAGGGACTTTCCTCTTCGGCTCCCTGCTGATCGTCTGCACCGAGTGTGTGGATTCGCGGGAGTCTCGTCCTCCTGTTCCTCCGGCTTCCGAGAACGTGGCGACGGTCGAGCCAGTGTCTGATGAGAACGTCGAGGTCTATCGCATCCAGAACCTCCCTGACACAGGGATAGGCGAGGGAGCGTGTACTGCGATGGAGACGGCGCGGGAGACTCCGGGGGATCCGGTCGTAGCTTATCTGCGGCGACGGAACGTGGTTGTCACCATGACAATGCTTCCGGAGGAGTGGGTGGTCGAGTTCGACATCCGAGGGCAGCAGGCCACCTCCGAGCATGTTCGGGTCATCGAGATTTGGATGGCGGCTTGCTGGCCTGACCAGCAGTTCCAGGGCGAGGATTTCCAGGGCATAGACGGGGACGAATCCGCTGTGGTGATTCGGGTTCCTCGGTAAGGGGGTTTTGTTGTGGTCGATAGCGTGAAGGTAGGAATGAAGGCTCGCTTCTTCCACCCTCGTACCCTGGGCGTAATGCACCAGGGAACGGTTATCAAAGCCGATCCATCTGCCCCGGAACACCGGCAGGTTCTGGTTCGGTTTGATGTGGACGACAAGGCGCACTGGACGTTCCCTGACTGCATCGTCCGTAAGCAGGAGGGGTCCGATGGACTGTAGTCGTTGCGGTGTGGTGATTCGAGTCCCCCACAACCACGATTGAATGCCAGGGTGCTACAGGGCATTGCTAGGAGACACCATGGAAAGAGAACGTAGACGTACAATCGAAGAGCGAAAGCTAAGCCCCGAGACGTTTACAGGATGGGAAGCCGCGAAGGCTCGTTTCCATGAAGCTAACGAAGCTGCAAAGGAGGCTCAGGCGAATCTCCAGAGAGTCAAGGCTCAGATGGCGCAGGAACTCACAGGCCTTAACATCGGAGATGTCATCGAATTGCTTGACTGGGGAGGTAGGTCCCGGCAGCCTGCGGTAGTCGAGGGGTTCTACGGTGGAGGACATGTAGACTTTGGGGAGGTCAAGGTGCGCCACATCAAGAAGGACGGAACCTGTGGCAAACACCTTACCTTCATTGAGCCGAACGGGAACATGGCCTGGGGTGATGGGACCAGATGTTGGGGTCAAAAGTGGAAGGCAACAGGCGAGCGGCATCCGTTGCCGTTGGACGACGCTAGAGGGGAGCAAGAGGCTGATGAAGTGTAGTCGTTGCGGTGGCCCCATTCGGGTTATCGGGGATAGCTACATCACTCTGTAAGACGGGACGGTCTTGTGCCCTGCGTGTTGGTTGAACCGACCGTGGAGGGACGACCTGTAGGAAGACGAAACAGATGCGACTAATCCGAGTGCCTATCCATGTGTTGCGTTACATCGCTGAAGCGATGGGCGACCTCCCCGTGCGAAAGTACCGCGTCGTAGATGGCTATGGCATCCGGCTCGAAGGTGAACCTCGTGAAGGCCCTCTAACCGATAAGCAGATCCGGTCTTGCTTGATCGGTGAGAAGGAAGAGACGTGGTTCATCGAGGCCGACTCCGTCCAGGAAGCTAAGGCCAAGCTGGCGGAGTTCGAGGGGTTCAAGGTTGGTGCTTTGGAGATCGGAGAGGGGCAACCGGAGATCATCGACTGCGACCGCCTGTACTCGACTGATCGCGAGTACATGTGCGCTTGCTGCCCCGAGTACCCAGAGGCTCACCAGCCGTGCATGTTCGAGGGCGCGGACCCTCCCGAGGACTGCCCGTACGCCACAGCTTATGGACGTGATGCTCCGTGGCGATCCCGCAGGCGGTCTGTCTACCCTTAGTCTGGAGTCGAGACATGGCCAAAGCTAAAGCTGAACCTGACCTTGAGGAACTCAATCGCTGTGTGGCGGCGAAGATGGGTAAGCCCGTGCGTCGGTACTCCAGTGACATAAGCCTCGTCAGTGACATGTTGGAGTGGATCGCAGGGCGAGCGAAGGTGCCGGGGGTCACCCGGATGAAGAACTCCGACAACACAGAAGGGGCGTGGCGTTGGAGTGGCAATGCCAAGGACGACGGGCCGTGCATCGTCTGCTGCAAGGCCGTGCTTTCGGTGGTGGAGTGATTGAAGCTAAGGGCATCCATGCAACGGGTACGGATCTACACAGACGGAGGGTGTCTCAAGAACCCCGGTGGTATAGGGGCTTGGGCGGCGGTCCTTCAGTGGGGCACCAGAAATGCTGATGACACCTTCACCGTGACCTTCCAGAAGCGTATCGGCGGTGCTGAGGCGGAGACCACTAACAACCGAATGGAGTTGGTTGCAGCGATCCGCGCTTTGGAGGCGTTGAAGAAGGAAGGCCTGCGGGTCGAGGTCTTCTCGGACAGTCAATACCTCGTGAAGGGCATGACGGAGTGGATGACCCGATGGATCGAGCAGGACTGGAAGGGCGTAGCTAACGACGATCTCTGGCGCGTCCTACTTGTGCTATCCCACAAGCAGCGAGTCAGCTGGACCTGGATCCGGGGCCACGACGGCCACCCCGAGAACGAGGTGGCTGACGCACTGGTCGCAGTGTTGATGCGTCGAGTGAAGGCAGGGGCACCCGCGTCCTCCGTCACTATCGAAGAGACTGACTGACCTAGAAAGAGAGCCAATGCCAGCTGAAAAGAAGAAAGCCAGGAAGGCTACAAAGAAGGTGAAGATCTGGACTGAGGCCTACAACCCTTTCGTTATGGGAGGCTCGTGCCACTACGCCCTGGGAACCAAGGTCGAAGCTGACGGACCGCACGATTTAGGGAAGGGGAGAACGGGCTACCTTGTAACTGCCCCCGATGGAAGTACGTGTGTGGCCGAGGCTACATCCGGCGCGATAGTTGGGCCTGACCTTGAGACCGTTCGCGGTCACGTTGCAGCGGCGGAAGAAGCTGTGATGGAGAAGCAGGTGGCCGATGCTTTGGAGCGAGGGGGTACAGCTAAGATGGTGGAGCCTGAAGAGTTTTGGCGTCTGCGTGGCAATCTGAAGAAGTCAGAGTCAGCCAAGAAAGACTAGTTCCGAAAACAACACCGAAAGGAAGGTCATGTTCCGACCCGAAGTCACCCTCCACAACAGCTTCCGCACCCCTTACGACAACAGCGTAGCCACGGCTCGAACCTGCTACTCCTCGAAGGGGATCGTCACCGACGAAGAAGTGCGAGGTGAGCATCTCGATGACCCGAAGAAGGTGGCGAAGGCTTTGGAGCGTCGGGACGGCCTTGCCGCGTCGGTGTTCGACGCCACCCATCACACAACACTGCAACACGCGCATTTCCAGTTCGCATTGAGCGGCATTTCGCGGCAGTTCACCTGGGCCTTCCTTCACTCTCATTTTCATTACAATTCGGAACAGGTCAGCCAACGGTATGTTGAGGTACGACCCGAGAACGTGGTGGTGCCTCCCTTTGATACCGAAGAACAGGAGCGGTGGTACTGCGGCACGGTCGCCATGCTGATGGAGCGTTACTCCCAGCTAGCAGACCTCCTAATGCCTACCCTTACGGAAGCCTATCTCGAACGCTTCCCCGGTCGGAAGGACAGTGCAGGCCCTGCGATTCGCAAGAAGGCCCTGGAGGTTGCGAGGTACTTACTTCCAGTCGGCGCGGCGACCTACATGTACCACACCGTTTCGGCGCTTACGTTGCTGCGGTACTACCGCACGTCCTTCTCGATGCAGCAGGACACGCCGAACGAGTCCCGTGCCGTCGTTCAGGCTATGGTCGATGCTGTCTTGGAACAGGATCCGGCCTTCGCTGCGATCTTTGATAAAGTCGCTGGGCCTCCTGACGGCGAACCTAAGGAGCCCCTCTTGTTAGATCCCCTGATGGACGGAACCCCACGGGCTACCCAGTACGATGATCTTCCCTCCCAGCTGATCGACTGGCCCATCCGGGGAGAGGCGACCTTTGTGTCTGCTATTGGGGAGGTGATCGG